>Ga0187848_10002223_pt1 | contig 15617 bp, 13 predicted proteins | sample June2016WEW_4_40_FD_132424 | JGI IMG/M metagenome (GOLD analysis project Ga0187848, IMG submission 132424) | Peatland microbial communities from SPRUCE experiment site at the Marcell Experimental Forest, Minnesota, USA - June2016WEW_4_40 | ecosystem: Environmental > Terrestrial > Soil >... | reverse complement strand
TTTGCGGACGTTTGCGCTTGAGTTAAGAGAGCAGCTTGCCCGGACCCTCGCTACATTTATGATGTCGATTCTAACTCAGCCGCGTAGGCGCCCAGACGCGCAAAGTGATGGAGAGCCAACCCTGCGCCAGATTATTGAAGTGTTGCAGCAGGTGATGTGCACACACGACGCGGAGAAGCTTGCGATTTCTGTGCTCGAAATTTATGAAACAGCCATCACTTAAAAAAAACCAACGGGCCAAAAATGGGACTGCTGCTGCAGATTCCGGGCTCTTCCGGGATTATATTATCTTGTCGTGTTTGCGCAAATTGCATTCCTTGCAAAGAATCTGGATATTATCTTGAGTGTTGTCTCCACCCTTGACGACTGGGATTATGTGGTCGAAATGGATGCCTTCGTTGCTTCCACAAAAAACGCAGCGACCGCCATCTCTTTCTAGAACGCGATTTTTGACTTCGGTCGGAATGCTTCTAAATGGGCTTCGTTCCGTTTCGGCATATTCTCTCCGAGCCTCGGCATCTAACAAGAAGATCAAACACAACGCAAATATCTCGACGGCCCCACTGCTCGGGATCGAAAAGAACAATGCCGTCTCGCGGCCTTCCCTCCATATTTCGAGCCCATTGTTATAGCAGTTAAAGGTGATTAGCTTGTTAATAGCAATATTTACCGGCTTGTTCCCGGGGGTAGGATGCAGCAAGATTCGGTTGTTCGTTAGGATGAGTGTGCCGTTAGATGTCCGCGTTAGTTGACTCACTCTGGCGTCGCTGATCCGGTGAGCACCAACTCGATAGGCAACGCCTTCCAAAACTCGAAAGCCAACTCCTTGCACCCCCCCACTAATCGCTAAACCTGTATCCTTCAGCTCAATCAGATTGGCGCTGTAGCCGTAGTGCACCACTTCCCCGCGTCGCAATATGGGTGCCCTAGCTCGTCCGATTTGCAGATCGGTCGTTGGCAGTGTGCCCTCGCGTCGAATTGCGTTTACGTAATAATAGGGCTTGACGTTCCTTTCGAACTGTATCTCTGCATCGGTTAGTCCGGTAGCCTGCTGAAGACTTGACAGGGTCTGTAAATCTTGCCCATCAGGTTCACGATTTTTGACAAATAGCACATACAAACGACCATAGAGCTCGCGAACTTCGCTGTGATCGTATGTTTTGAGCAGTTCAAGCTGCTGCGGCGTGCAGGTGTGAGTCTCTCTTATTGACCGTTCGACTCGCGCCAGTTGCGCATTGCGCTCGTACTCAACGGCTTTTCGGGCACGTTCGAGTTCTGCAACCTCTGCTCGTCGCTTGTTTTCACGATCTGCAATTTCTGCTCTTCGTTTGTTGTCAAGCTCAATTCTGCAAGCATTGCACAGAATGTTACCGTCTAAGAGCTTATGCGAAAGAGAAAGTCTTTTTCCACAATTTACGCAAAAGTTCGGCATTCCGCTATAGATGTCGCGGGAAGTGATAAATAACTAATGACTTTGATAGAACGTCTCGAAGAGATATTCAACGCGAGAACAGGCATATTTATAACGTTTCAATTACCCACTTTTTAGCCAACAAAGGTCGTTCTTTAATGCGCTTAAGGGGGTTCATTCATGGTGGAGAAGTTTTGTAGTCAATGCGGGGCAAAAATGCCGGTCTTGAACGCGCGATTTTGCACAGAATGCGGAGCTGCGGCAACTAACGCACCTCAATCGGAAGAAACATCGGACGCTACGGCAACGCAGCAGGAGCTGATAGCGAATGGATGGCTTGACAAAGAGAGCACGCTTAGCAAGTTGGGCCATAGGTTAGGCGATCGCTTGGACGCGATATTACCGACTAACAACGAGCCCGACGTCGATCCAGAAGATGCAGGCGCGTTGAACGAAAAAGGACAGGCACTCATCAAGTTAGGCCGGAAAGAAGAGGCTATAGAGTATTTCGACAAGGCAATTGATATTGATCCGCGGTTCGCATTGGCCTGGAACAACCGAGGATTAAGTCTAAGCGCTTTAGGCCGGAACCAGGAGGCAATAGCAAGTTTAGATGCAGCTCTCGAGATCGATCCGACTCTAGCTGTGGCATGGACGAACAAAGGAGCTGCGTTTAACGCGTTAGGGCGTCGCCAAGAGGCGCTGCAGTGCTTCGATAAAGCGCTCGAGATCGATCCGACTCTAGCTGTGGCGTGGGTGAGCAAAGGAGGTACGCTTATCGTGTTAGGTCGCGTTCAAGAAGGGCTTCAGTGTACCGATAAAGCGCTCGAAATGAACCCAAAAAATGCTACCGCGTGGTCAAACAAAGGATTCGCGCTAAGTAACTTGGGACATCGTCTAGAGGCGCTTGAATGCTTCGATAAAGCGCTCGAAATTAACTCAAATAATGCAGCCGCGTGGTCAAACAAAGGAAATACGCTTAACGCCTTAGGACGTCGCCAAGAGGCGCTTGAATGCTTCGATAAAGCGCTCGAAATTAACCCAAGCAATGCTAATGCGTGGGTCGTCAAAGGAAATACGCTTAACGCCTTAGGGCGTCGCCAAGAGGCGCTCCAATGTGTCAAGAGGGCCAAACAGCTGAAGACTAAACGGTAACCTGTTGGTACCAAGCAATGAGAGCCGCATGCGGCGACCTGGGAAACAAAGGATTTACCAAAACTATCGTAATTTGCCAATTACACATCGGCAAGTGGCAGCGTATCGGGGACATGTTGAGGCCACAGGCATCGGCTCTCTCATAGAAGTGGTATCTCTCGCCCTTTCTCTGGAATAATCACGTTATCGTGGAGATTCTGAAACACTTCCGGATGCTGGGTGTGCACTGGGATCAGCACCTCCGGCTGCACTACCTGAACCACGTCTCTTATCTCATCGTAGTTCAAGTGTCCAGAGGCGTGGATTTGCGTGTAAGGATACAATCCAAAGTGTGTCAGCCAGTTTTCAACTTTCTTCAAATCCAATTCCATCTCCAAATCGAACGGCTCGCACACGCTTCGGATGTATGAGCTACCGGATTCCGGCTTGATATCAATCAACTCTTTGAGCTCGAAGAAGTCACAGCGGAAAACGTATTCATTCTGATTCTCCCGTATGTCACGCGCAGTGACTGCGTTAGAGTGATCGAGGAAATCGCGCTCCCAATAATCGTAGTCTTCGCGCTGAATCTTCTCTGAGAACCGGTCGTCCTTGTACACGCCCCATGTTTTGCGAGGAATGTAAACTCGGATGTGATCGTCATCGACTCTCGGTGTACCAATGCCTGAATCCCTGAATAGTTCGAGCAGATATGCTTGCTTCAAGTTGATGACCAACGCTCTGTCAGTTTGTTGTGCGACCTGATAGAAGCTTTGCATCCGGTCGGTATCCCTCACCGGGAAATTGACGACGGCAAGACCTTTAGTTTTATCAACGCGTTCTTTTGCAACTTCCTTGACCCGCTCCTCGCTGTCTGCTTGCGTCGAGTTGACGCGCGTACCCTCGCAGATCATGGCTACTGGCGCAACTTCAGCTGCTCTCTCGACGAACCGTCTCGTTTCATCTCCCTTGTAGCCGTGGAACCGAAAGTCGCCGGTGTAAACGACAGGTCCAGCACTCGTGTGCAAGATATAGGCGGTTGCGCCTTCGAGCGAGTGGCTTACCGGCAGCGCTTCTGCATCAAGTCCCCCGACGGTGAAAGAGCTCTCTACGAGGTTGTAAGGCCGCGCTTTCTTCGCCTTTTCGCCATGCAACTTCGACTCTGCGCCCTTGCTGTTTACGTAGGTCTGAAAAGATTCTTTGAGCGAGATTAGCTCACACGTCCCGGTCGAACCCGTCTCATCCAGAGCTTGCATAATGTCCCTGGCGCCCTGCGTGTAATATAGCGGGATATCTTCCCTAAGGTAATGGATGTAGGAGCAGTGATCCATGTGGGCGTGGCTCAGGAGGACGCCGTCGAAGCGCGGCTCCGGATCAGCTGACAAGTTGCAATGGGCAAGATAATCGCAGCGATACAGCCCTTTTAAATCAGGAAGCAGGCCAAATTCGAGGAGATCTAAGATACCGTTGCACTTTCGCGGCTGCATAAACTCGTCAAAATACTGGTTAGCAAGACTGAAGCTCATGCCGAAGTCGAGGAACAGTCGCGTATCCCGATCTTCGAGCAGTATCTTGTTGCCACCGATTTCGTTGACTCCTCCGTAAAACGTGAAGGAGGTCATAACAGTTTACGTAAGGACAAAGCAGTTGAAAGCGTTTCGGGTGAGCCTCTTAGAAAGATTCGGTCAAAACATAAGCATTAATTATAGACAACGGCATTATTGCGGGTTGTATGACGCCAGAGCAAGAGGCGCGGCAAGATATTGATAAACAGCTAGAAGCTGCAGGATGGACGCTTCAAGACTATAAACAGCTGAATCTTGGCGCTTCGTTGGGCGTTGCAATTCGTGAGTTTCCACTTAAAAAGACCGGATTTGCTGATTATCTACTTTTCGTCGATCGAAAAGCTGTCGGCGTGATAGAAGCAAAAGCTTACGGGACGACGCTAAGCGGAGTAGAACTTCAAACTGAGAAGTACGCAAATAACGTTCCTGAAGACATCCCGCAAATCCGACCACTTCGATTTGCATACGAAAGCACCGGAATAGAAACGTATTTCACGGACACCTCCGATCCTGACTACCGCTCAAGACACGTCTTTGCTTTTCATAAACCTGATACGTTCAAAGAGTGGCTTGCCCAAAATGACACTTTGAGGGCACGGCTGCGAGAGATACCTGTGCTGTCGACCGGGGGGTTGAGGGGTTGCCAAATTGATGCAATCACCAGACTCGAAAAGTCGTTTGCAGGAGCCCGACCCCGTGCGCTAATCCAGATGGCTACGGGAAGCGGGAAAACATTCACCGCCGTAAGCTTCGTGTACCGACTCATCAAGTTCGCAAATGCAAAACGGGTGCTTTTCCTCGTCGACAGAAGCAACTTAGGACGGCAGACACTCAAGGAATTTCAGCAATATGTAACGCCGGACGACGGCAGGAAATTCACGGAACTCTATAACGTTCAATACCTGACTTCAAACACGCTCGATCCTGTAAGTCGCGTTTGCATCACTACGATCCAGCGGCTTTACTCAATGCTTAGTGGTGAACCGGAACTTGATTTGAGCACGGAGGAGATATCTGCGTGGGAGCGCCCTGCAGAAGGGCCTGCAAAGGATGTCTCTTATAATCCCGACATACCTATCGAGACGTTTGATGTCATCATTACCGATGAATGCCATCGTTCGATCTATAACCTGTGGCGGCAGGTCTTAGAGTACTTTGATGCGTTCATCATTGGATTGACGGCCACGCCTTCAAAACAGACACTCGGCTTCTTTGAGCAGAATTTAGTCATGGAGTACCCGCACGACAGGGCAGTAGCAGACGGCGTGAATGTTGGCTTTGAGATTTACCGTATAAAGACGAGGATAACTGAGCAAGGGAGCATCGTCAAGCCGGGAGTTTACATCCCAAAGCGAGATAAGCTCACCCGCAAGCAACAATGGGAAGAACTTGACGAGGAGTTGCACTACTCTCCAAATGAGCTTGATCGCAGCGTTGTAGCTGTCGACCAAATACGTACTATTCTTAGGACCTTTCACGATAAACTATTCACTGAGATATTTCCCCATAGAAAAGAGGTGCCTAAGACTCTCATTTTTGCTAAAAACGACAGCCACGCCGAGGATATCGTGCATATCGCGCGGGAGGAATTTGAAAAAGGGAACGAGTTTTGCAGAAAAATCACCTATAGGACAACCGGCGAGAGTGCGGAAGCGCTTCTGGCTAGCTTCCGCAATTCCTACAACCCGCGTATTGCCGTCACTGTAGACATGATCTCGACTGGGACAGACATCAAGCCACTTGAGTGTCTGCTTTTCATGCGTGATGTGAAATCACGTGTGTATTACGAACAGATGCTTGGTCGCGGAACGCGAACGATATCGCCTACAGATTTTAACGCCGTTACTCGTGACGCTCCCTTCAAGACGCATTTCGTCGTCGTTGATGCGGTCGGGGTCACCGAAACTGCAAAGATCGACCCCAAACCGCTCGATCGAACCCCCAGCGCGTTATTTGATCAGCTCCTGCGGTCTATCGCGTTAGGAAGCCGGAATGATGATACGATTAGTTCTTTCGTCAGCAGATTGACAAAGCTGGACGAGATTATTGATGAAGCGAATCGTCAGGAGATTGAAACTGCTGCAGAGGGGCGCTCATTCAAAGAGATTATTAACGCTTTGCTCGACGCGATAGATCCTGATAAGCACGAGGAAAAAGCGCGGACCATGTTCGGAACCAAAGAGCCGAATGAAGAGCAGCTAAAAGAGGCACGAGACGAACTCATCGAAACTGCCTGTAAGCCCTTTGACGACCCTACGCTTAGGGATGCCATCCGAAGCGCGAAAACCAAGACCGACCAGTGGATAGACCAATGGAGTATCGATGAACCAGTTGCCGCTGAATGGGACACCTATGCGAAAGAAAACGCACTCAGCTTGGTGCAGTCCTTTGAACAGTTCATACAGGACAACAAAGACGAAATAACTGCTTTGCAGCTCATTTACAGCAAACCCTACGGCATGAGACGCATCACGTTTGCCGAGATCAAAGAACTCGCAGCTGCACTTCAAAAAAAGTCGCAATATCTAAACTCGCAAGAATTATGGAAAGCATATGAGAAGCTTGACAAATCGAGAGTGCGAGGGGCCGGCGCCCATAAGCTGCTAACAGACATAATCTCGCTTGTCCGCTTTGCCACTCACCAAAGCGATGTGCTAGAGCCTTTCGCTGATTTGGTCAACAGAAGGTTTGACAATTGGCTGTTGGGGGAGGCGCAAGTAGGGAATTCGTTTACCCCGGAGCAAATGGAATGGCTTGCTATGATTAAAGACCACATTGCCACTAGCGCCGTTATTGAACCAGAAGATTTCGACAACGTTCCTTTTGAGCAGAAAGGCGGTAGGGTTAAGGCGTGGCAGCTTTTTGGAGCTGATCTGAGCAACATATTATCAGGATTAAATGAAGCGTTAGTAAGCTAAAAATGACAGAAAGCACCGCCTTAGAACGAAGTGTGAGCGCAAAAAATCAGCTTCCCAAAAACTGGATACTCATGCAATTGTCTGACGTCAGATTGGATAAAAGCAAGGTAATAATACCGAACAAAATGCCGAGTCAATCATTTGAGCTTTATAGCGTTCCAAGCTTTGATGCTGGTGAACCAGAAATTAAGAAAGGAAAAGAAATTGGGTCTAGTAAATTGATTGTCGAGGAGGGTACTACCCTTCTATGCAAGATAAACCCACGAATAAATCGAGTTTGGAATGTAGGCAACCATTCTCCGTGGCTCAAGATAGCCTCAACTGAATGGATTCCTTTTTTTAATAGAGAGGAGATTGATTCTGATTATCTCTGCTTTTTCCTAAGTAGCCCCAGTTTCAGAAATTTTCTTGCGTCAAATGCATCAGGTGTTGGCGGGTCGCTGATGAGGGTCAAGGCAAGCACATTCTCTGGTTATCCGTTTCCCCTCGCACCGCTTTCAGAGCAACGTCGGATCGCCTTCAGAATCAAACAGATCTTCAAACGCCTCGATCTGGGCGTTTATAACCTTGGAAGCATAAAGGCCCAGCTGAAGCGGTACCGGCTGTCGGTACTTAAGCATGCCTTCGAAGGTAAGTTAACGGAACATTGGAGGTCCACTCACAAAGACAAGATAGAAAACGCAACAAGGTTCTTTGAGCAAATAACTCAACACGAGAGAACAAATGAGAAATCGGCCGACCGTGTTTCTGCTGAAAGTTTAGGGAGGCTGCCGAGCGGCTGGCTTTGGGCTAGATTGGGGAGCCTCGCGAGAGTGATGGATGTAGATCATAAAATGCCTAAGAATGTAAATGAAGGGCTGCTATTCATCTCCCCTAAAGATTTCGTACACCCAGATAGCATTGATTTTGGGCATGCGAAACAGATCTCAGAACAAGATTTTAACAGATTGTCTCGAAAGTGTAAGCCAGAAACTGGAGACATCATCTATTCGCGGATTGGAGCAAGGCTTGGAAGAGCTAGGAAAGTCCCACGAGGCATAGAATTTCAAATATCATATAGTTTGTGCCTTGTGAGACCGCACAGTTTACTACAAGAAACTGATTTTTTTTACTGGCTTATGAAATCACCCCTTATATATGAACAAGCGCTGGCAAAAACAAGAAGTATAGGTGTCCCTGACCTAGGACTGGGCGATATCAAGAGTTTTTTGACCCCGTTTCCTTCAATGAACGAGCAGTTCGTTATTGCTGAACTCGTAGAGCGTTATCTTTCCATCGCTGATAATGTTAGAAGAAGCATCGAGTACAATCTGAAAAAAACAGAACAATTGAAGCAGGCGGTGTTAAAGACTTCTTTTGAAGGCGGGCTTGTCCCACAAGAAGCTAGCGACGAGCCGGCTGATTTGTTACTCCAACGCATAAGAAAAGCAAAGCCAAAGAAAAAAATAGATGAGAAAACGACACGAGAAACCGTTTTTGTACAGAGAGACTTGACTGGGTATGTCGACTGATTCAGCTGTTATAGTTCAACGTCTTTGGAACTATTGTAACGTCTTGCGTGATGATGGGGTCAGCTATGGTGATTACGTCGAGCAACTTACGTACCTACTGTTTCTAAAAATGGCTGATGAACACAGAAAGCCTCCGTTCAACAAGCCTTCAACGATACCAGAAGGGCTAGATTGGCAAAGTCTCCTAGAAAAAGATGGCAGCGCTTTAGAAAGTCATTATCGCCTCATTTTGGACTCGCTTGGAAAAGAAACTGGTATGCTCGGGGTCATCTTTAGGAAGTCTCAGAATAGAATCCAAGATCCTGCCAAGCTCAGACGCCTCATCGAACTCATTAATGCGGAGACGTGGGTAGGAATCGACGTTGACGTCAAGGGGGCTATATATGAAGGGCTCCTCCAAAAGAATGCAGAAGACATTAAGTCGGGAGCAGGCCAGTACTTCACCCCTAGACCACTTATCAAAGCAATAGTAGATGTCATGGAGCCGAAGCCGGGCATGACAATCTACGATCCGGCGTGCGGGACTGGTGGATTTTTGCTGGCAGCGCACGAGTACATCTCAAAGCATTATCAGCTTGACAAAGAACAAAAGACGTTCCTAAAACTGAATACTTTCAAGGGAAAGGACATCGTCGACAGTGTTGCGCGACTATGCGCAATGAATCTTCAGCTGCACGGGGTTGGTGGAGAGGACAAGAGCCCAATTGAGGTTGGCGATGCAATTGTCTCAGATCCGGGAGACCGTTACGACGTGATCTTAACGAATCCGCCATTTGGAAAGCGCAGCAGCATAACGATTGTCAATGGAGAAGGAAAATCTGACAAAGAAGCATTAATCTATGAACGCCAGGACTTCTGGGCAACAACGTCAAACAAGCAGCTCAACTTCCTGCAGCACGTCAAAACACTCCTCAAGATTAACGGCAGAGCAGCCATCGTGGTGCCTGATAACGTCCTTTTCGAAGGCGGCGCAGGTGAGACGATAAGGAAAAGGCTGTTATCTGATTATGATGTTCATACCCTCCTTAGATTGCCAACGGGATTGTTTTACGCACAAGGAATCAAAGCCAACGTCCTCTTCTTTGATCGAAAGCCTGCTAGTGAAAAGCCATGGACAGAAAAGCTTTGGGTCTATGATGTGAGGGCCAACAAACACTTCACCCTAAAGACCAACCCACTCCAGCGTGAGGATCTTGAAGATTTTGTCAAATGTTACAATCCAGAGAACCGGAACGACCGCACGGAGGGAGAGCGATTCAAATCTTTCACGTATGATGAACTAGTGAAACGTGATAAGGTGAGTCTCGATATATCTTGGCTCAAGGATGAAAGTCTCGAGGATTCAGACAATCTACCTGATCCTTATACACTTGCAGCCGAAATCGTCGAGAATCTTGAGGCTACTTTACGGGAACTCCGCAGTATTCATGACGACTTGGCTGAAAATACGAGCAGCAAAAAAAGCAACGCAAATGGCACCGGAAAACTTATGTCGTAATTTGCGCCTTGAATTTTTTTATGTTTCGCTCTGCTTTGTCAATGTCTGTCAATCCCGTCACTATCATTTTTCCACTAGCGAATAGCGTGTAGCTGATTCCATCATCGTCCTTGTAAAACAAACCGGGAAACTGCTCAGGTTCGTAAGACGCTCGTGCGTCGTCTAACGAGACAAATATATTTTCAAGAGTTGTACTAATATCTACTTCGTCGACCAAAACAACGTTTTGGATCGTCACTGACTCGAGATCTGCTGCAATCCCTGCTTCCTTTAACCGATCTAGAACTCTCTTTGCGATTTGATCTATCAGGTCGAAATCCTTGACGCCGGTTATTAGAAACTTGCCTGATCTGTAAAACGCAATGTAGTAGTTCTCAGGCTTAAGTCTCATCTTAAGCCACGGCCTCTGAGGAGACGATTCTATTTCACTGATTCTGTTTGCTAGAAGGGTTAGATCAAACGTCCCTCTGACCTTCGCAGTGGCTACAATGTTAGTTGTTTTCACATTAGCTCCTGATCTACCTCTTGGACGCTGTTTCTGATTCAAGAGTTGCATTTGTACCTCCTTTAATTTGCCGATAGCGTTTTTTAAGCAAAGCTTGATTGCGACATGACCAACAAGCCTCTGAAAAAGCGTCATATCAGGAGCCGTGGAAAGGAGTTGCTGCAGACAAGGGTTGAACGAAAACGAAAGCGCCGCTCTATTAAGAAGAGCACGACAATGCTGACAATTTCGATATCATAAGTTTCGTCCTCTTTGACGTCATTTGTCCTTCTAAAAAATCTAAAAAACAAGACTAAACACGTTAGACGACTTTGGTATGTCTTAAGTGGTCGTTTGGCATATAACAGGGGCGCTTCCGATCTGATTATCGGGAGTTCATTCTAAAATGGCGTCTTATCGTACAATTCCTTAATGTCGCTGTCGTTAAACTGCAGGTAGACCGCCGTCACATTCAGACTCGAATGCCCGAGCACCTGCTGCAGCCGCCTGATATCCCACCCGTTTCGCACGCAGTGTATTGCATATGAGTGTCGGAAGGTATGGGGATGGACGTCTTTTCCGATGACTGATCCATAACGCTTGACGATGTTGCGCACCTGGCGCTGTTTGAGGGCAAATACAGGCTGATCATCGGGGAGTTGTTGTGCAGAAACGTATTCGGAGAGCATCGTGATCGTCTCTGCGTCCAAATGCACCCTCCGCTGCTTCCCTCCTTTCGCTTTCGTGACGTTGACCACGCTGTTGTTTGGTTCGATGTCGCCGGGTGTGATGGTGAGCAACTCGTTGACCCGTACGCCGGTGCGCCACAGCACCCGCAGCATGAGGTAGTCGCGCGTGCTGCACTGGTTCGCCGCCTCGAGCACCTGGTCGACCTGCTCTTTTTCGAGGTAGTCAGTGATGTTCTTCATGCGCAATTGCCGAAAAGGCATCTTATCGGCAATAACGGTTGTCATTTTGAACCGTGATCTGCTTGCCCCCATGGTGTGGAAGAATTGAGGACAAGTCGGCAAATTACTCGCCTAATTGTGTTAAAAATGACAACCCATCTCGCAACCTAACGACAATACTTGCGCTATTACGCCGCTGTTTTGCCTTTTTGGTTAAGTTGTATCTGAAGAGTGGCCTGGCGTACTTCTCACACGCGCCCCAGGATTTTGTCATCTTCAGCCCTCGCGGCGATACCAATGAGTGCACGAGGCAGAAGCCTATTATGATGACACCTATCAGTATTTGAAAGAGATTAGGATTAGACTAGATATAAGGTGACTGATACGACGAGATTCATTCCGGTTAATTATCGTGGAAAGGCGTACCCTGCCGGTATCAGTTGCTTAATCAAAGAGGTTGCCGGACATATGGATAAAACTTCCATCAGTGTATCTGGACCATACTCCCTGCATACAGAGTACTCCTATGGTAAACGCAAACTCAACTCACCCATATTACAGCATCATCCCGTTTTGAAAGACGCAAGTAAAGACGGTATCCCCCAACTTTGGAAAAACGAGGCGTGGTCTAGTAACTTTTTCGAGTTTATTCAAGCACTTATCGGCGATGGTGCTCCCCCAGAAGTTATTGAAATTCATCCCCCATTTGACGACTATTGTCGTTCGATAGATCATTTTTTTGATAGCTACGAAACATTTGAAAAAAGTGTTTTAGAAGTATACCCAGGCACTAAGATCTGTATTGAGAACAGAGCTGGCACTGTATACCGCGGTGGTAAATTTCTAATTTCGAAACTTGATAGTCTCTCTCAACTTTGTAAAGGCATTCACTGCAGGGAATTAGATCTTCGCCTCGCTCTAGATTATCCGCAATTGTTCACAGCCGAGCACTATAACTTAGAACAGTTTCCAATAGATCGTTTTATTGGGCACCACCGTATTCTAGAGCAACATAGGCCTTTAATTTCCAGTATCCATATATGGGGAAAAACAAAGCGTGCCAATTCGGGTTGGACCGCACACACTGGAGACCTAAATAATCTGTTCTGCAATGATGTTTTGGCGAAAGGAAGATTCCTCGATTACTTAATTGAATTCTATAACGACGACAAGCCTCGTTATTTCGTTCCGGAGGTAAACAGCTCGGTTGATGATTTGCAATCAATCGTTAATGATTTTGTAAATGCCGGGGCTGACTTTCTGGTGATGCAATAATCCCTCTATTGAGCGGCAAGACACGCGCATACGCGGCCTCAAAATAAACGACAACACTTAAGCAGTCACGGACCGTTTCTGCGACCTAACGTTTTGCGTCAACTTGTGAACGGATATGTGCTGCGCACAAAAAAAGAAATAACAACCAAGGCACGAAGAAGTAGCTAAATGAATCTCTTAATAGACCCTGATATGACTATCGCCTAAGACTAGCGTAATATAACCTGTCGTTTTGCAATTGCCTCTCGTTATACGCTTTTGCCGTGCTGTAAGCGTCCGCGATTCCGATGATCCATACAATCGGAAGGATTATGAAGCCAATAAGAACGAAACACAAGAGGACACTGAACGCGTACAACACGATGAAACCGATCCCTTTCATTAATTGCCCGTTGTAAATTTGGCCCAGTCCGGCCCAGAAGAAGGATAGGACCGCCGCAACGCCAGGATTCTTTCTATCGGTTTGGAATACCGGCACTGGGATTTGCTGCGGATTTTCGTACGCATTACCTTGCGATGGCGGGTAGCTGTAATTCAAATGCGGCTGTTTTGCAACAGTCGCAGGTGGGCTTTCATATGCTTGTGTTTCTTGCCGGTCATAACGAACAAGCTCACGATCGCTTGGTTGGCTTGCTTGAAGAGACGACTGTGCTTCGGGGTCGTAAACTAGGGCCTGTTCTTGTGATTGAAGGTGCGGCTGGGCCTGTGATGCGCTGTATACTATTTTCTCGCCGCAAAAGCTGCAAAACAATGCTTCTGCGCTATTCGAAGTTCCGCAGCTTTCGCACTTTTGTTCTTTCGTAGACGTAAGTGCTCTCCCGCACTTTAGACAAAAATTAGACTCTTTAGGAAGGGGCGCTCCGCAGAACTTGCAGGATTCCTCGTTTTCTTCCGCAATACGAGCCAAGTTTTCTTCGTTAAAGCAGTGTAAACACGTATCCTTACGCGCTTTGGTGAAGAAATTCAATTTCCTGCCGCATTCTTTGCAGTATTCTGCCATAGACAAAAATTAGAATTGTTAGTCCAGACCTATCTTTCTTTCTTCTTTGGCCGTTGATTGTCTTTTAGTCAGCAGCGCGGGGCAGTTGATCGGGGTATGCACGATCACAGGTTGGCTGTCACCACGCCGTTTATGAGGTCGCCGTATGTCAGTTGCGTTGGCTTTGCGCTTTGCGGGATTTCAAATGCTATCTGCCCGGTCACCTTGTCTCCAGGCTTCGTATTGAATACCCCAGTGAGATGGTTATCGAGCCAATATGACGAAGGAGAATATTGATACACTGTCCCGTCCGCCGTTGTGAGTTTGAAATAGAGTGGGTTGCCGAGGTAGAGGTTGTCTTTGTTTTGATTGGTAACGGTTACGTCAAAAACAACGTAACTCTTTCCGGGTGCTGGTGTGCTTCCCAGCGGGTAGCTGCCGAGTTGATTGCTAGTCGTCATTGAATTGACAGTAAGAGAGACAAAACCAGTTGCAGATGGTGCCGGTGTAGAAGTTGGAGCTGCAGGTGTAGAAGTTGGAGCTGCAGATGGTGTAGGTGTAGAGGTGGGTGTCGCACTTACTTGTGTCTGTTGCGCCGTCGGTGCGCTGCTAGCAGACGGGCTTGGGCTAGTGGTAGCAGGCGACGTGCACCCACTAATTGATACGAGAACCAGCGCGCCGATAAAAAGCAACGGCAACGCATATTTGAGCGGCGTTTTGATATACCGCTTCATCATTCTTGCTATTAGATTCATACTTCATCCCCCGATGAGTAAAAACAAATAGGTGAGACGGGGCCAATGAAGCTTAAGAGTTGCTATCTGTGGTCGCTGCTACGTGGTTTTGCGCACCGGTTTCAAATCGTCGTGACGATGTTTGTGCTCCCATCGTTATATGTTAAAGATTTGAGCGTAGCGTTTTGCGGGACTTCGAAGAAGACAGGCCCACTGATCACATCCCTAGGCTGTGAATGTGAGGTCCCGCCAAAGGGGTTAAGCGATTGAACTATCGTCAACCCACTGATGTTGTAAACCCTACCTCCTGTATCCATGAGAGACCAATAGTTGGGGGCGATCGGTCTGTTTTGAGCGTTAATGTTCTTCACGGTGCAGTTATAGGCTACGAATTTGTAACCAGGTCTGGGCGTCTCTCCGCCGATTTGCTGCGGAATTTGAACTACTTTGACGGCGACTAACATATCAGCAGTAGTCCCCGGTGTTGCATTTCCTGATTGCGTGGTTTGCTGTTGAGTTGTGCAGCCAGCAACTGATAAAAAGGCAACCACAAGCACTAGAACAGCTATCGCGGTAATCGGTTTCAATTTCATTATATCGCCTAAAACTTTACGCCTTTGTCAAGCCGGTACCATCGAATTTGTGGTCATTGACGTAACTATCCAACCGGCTTCGGGATCTTGGCTATATGAAATCAGATATACCGGGACATTTTCCGATGAGATTGGTTTATATCCTCCCCAAGTAGCCACCGCATAGCCAATTTGGCCGCCGCTGCCTGTTACTGCATCTTTCGGAGTTGATGTTGGCATATAGCCGTCATTCGTTTTTTCAAGGATGTGACTTGAGTACAAATTCTGTGCGGCGCTCTCTGATGGCATGACTTCAATGGTCGTGGTGTATATCTTAGTCTTAGCGAGATCCTCCACAGTGCCGACATAAGTATCGTGGCCACCAATTGTTGTTTTAGTAAAAGGCGACGATGCAATCGTATCTACTGAATATGCCGCAGTAAAATGACTGCTGTAATCATTACTTGAAGGCGATGTGGTGCTCACGGAGCCATTATTTGAAGGCGATGTGGTGCTCACGGTGCAACCCGCTATTGACAACGAGGCAACCGTCACAAGCACGATGATGGCCAACAGCTTTTTTATCATACAATTCCCCCTTGACGAAAAAACGAATCAAAAACGTAAG
>Ga0187848_10002220_pt1 | contig 15627 bp, 15 predicted proteins | sample June2016WEW_4_40_FD_132424 | JGI IMG/M metagenome (GOLD analysis project Ga0187848, IMG submission 132424) | Peatland microbial communities from SPRUCE experiment site at the Marcell Experimental Forest, Minnesota, USA - June2016WEW_4_40 | ecosystem: Environmental > Terrestrial > Soil >... | reverse complement strand
GAAGCCGCAAGCGGCCATGTCCGGCGATGGCCCGGAATCGCCTGCCAAGCCGCCCGCGGCCGGGTAAGCCCAGGCGGCTCAGACTGCCCCCTTCCCCCGGCTAGCGTCGGTAATCTGGATCGCCTCGAGCGCCGGCAGGACGAAGATCTTGCCGTCGCCGATGTTTCCTTCGGGCCCGGTCCGCGCGACGTGGATGATCGTGCTCAGGGTCCGATCCAGAAAATCGTCGTTGACGACGATCTCCAGCACGACCTTCCGCAGCAGGCGGGTGGTGTACTCGTGGCCGCGGTACATCTCGGTTTGGCCCCGCTGGCGTCCGAACCCCTGGGCGTCGCAGACCGTCAGCCGGGTGACCTCGATCTTCTCCAGGGCCTCCCGGACGGCGTTGAGCTTGGTCGGCTGAATGACGGCAATGACCAGTTTCACGCAATGGCCTCCACGGGTACCCATTATACGGCCCGCGGGAAGAAGCGACACGACCCCAAAATCTCTTGTCCGGCCTGGGGACCATCGCCTATACTGGATCAGTATGATGTGTAACCGCCAATATCTCGTTGCTTTGACGGCCGCAGCCGTGGTCGTTTGGGCTGCATGGGGATGGGCGCCCGGCGGGTGGGCCACGGCCGCCGATAACGGTGGCTCGCCGGAGAGCGTGTTCGACTCTGGAGGGCCGCCGGCCCCGTCCGGCGCAGGGGCGGCCGGGTTTGGCGCCGCCCAGGGCGAACAGGTCGCCGTCCGCGCGGGATTCACGCCCCCCGACGCCAACCGCACGGCCGAGTTGTTCATCACGGCCACGATCCAGCCCGGTTGGCACATTTATTCGATCACGCAGGCGCCCGGCGGGCCGCTGGCGACGAAGATCAACCTGGACGCGTCGGACGCCTACCGGCTGTTGGGTGATTTCCGCCCCGACCCGGCCCCGAAGAAGAAGGTGGAAGCGGTCTTCAACAACCTGCTGGTTGAGACCCATACCGGGACGGTGACGTGGTTTGCGGCAATTCGGCTGGCGGCGGGGGCCGACCCCGAGCGGGTGAAGATCTCCGGACGGCTGAACGTCCAGGCGTGCCAAGCCGACCAATGCCTGCCGCCGCGTGACGTTGCGTTCGTAGCCGGGCTCACCCGGGGGGCGGTTCCGGCCGCCCCGTCGGCGGCTCCCCCGGAGCAGCCGGCTGCCGTGCCCGGGCCTCCCGGCCACGCGGCGGCCGAACATCACATCGCGTGGCAACCTTTCACCAGCATCACCGCACTGGCCGATCTCGTGGGACCGGGACTCGACCTGGAGAAGGTCCGCGCGAACGTTCACCAGGAGGCGGCCGGAGCGGCGAGCCTGGGACTCTGGGGTGGGATGGTCCTCGGGTTCTTGGGCGGGTTGCTGCTGAACATCATGCCCTGCGTCCTGCCGGTGATCGGCCTGAAGATCCTCTCGTTTATCGAGCAGGCGGGGCACGACCGGCGGCGGGCCTTCGCCCTGAACGCCTGGTACTCGCTGGGATTGATGTCGGTGTTCTTCGTGTTGGCCACGTTGGCCGTCTCGCCCCAGCACCTCGGTTGGGGACAGTTGTTCAGCAAGACGTGGTTCAGCATCACCTTGGCCGCGGTGGTCTTCACGATGGGATTGAGTTTCCTCGGGGTCTGGGAGATGCCGATTCCCGGTTTTGCCGGGCGGGGCAAGGCGAGCGAACTGGCGGCCCGGGAAGGCGCCGTCGGCGCATTCGCCAAAGGGGCCTTGACGACCGTTCTGGCAACTCCGTGCAGCGCGCCGTTTCTGGCCCCCGCCCTGTTCTGGGCGGTGGCCCAGCCGCCGCTATTGACCTACGCCGTGCTGCTGGCCACCGGTTTCGGGATGGCCAGCCCCTACCTCGTCCTCGGCGCGTTTCCCGAGGCCCTCCGCTTCCTCCCCAAGCCGGGCGCCTGGATGGATACCTTCAAGCAGGTGATGGGCTTCGTGCTCATGGGCACCGTGGTGTTCATGCTCACGTTTCTGCGGCCGCCGGACGTCGTGCCGACGATCGGGCTCTTGTTCGGCCTGTGGGTCGCATGTTGGTGGATCGGGCGGCTCTCGCCCCTGGCGGAGGCCGGGGCCAAGGTCCGGACCTGGCTCGGGGCCACCGCGCTGGCCGCCGTGGTTTGGGTCCTCATGTTCCCGGGAATCACCGCGGTCTATCAGGGTCCGTTTTCCTTCGCCGGCCTGGCCGAAGTGATGGCCCAGCGGCAGGCGGCTGCGGCATCCGGGATTCTCGCGGATACTCCCGGCCCTCCGCTCGTCGGCGCGGCCTCCGGTCCCAGGACTGTGTTGGTGGACTTCACCGCCGACTGGTGTTTGACGTGCAAGACACTCGAAGCCGCCGTCTTGGACACGCCCGCGGTGGCCGGCGCGATCCGGGCCAACCGCGTCGTGGCGTTGCGGGCGGACTGGACCCACGAACCGCCCGAAATCTCGAAAATGCTCGAAGTCCTCGGCGGCAAGCAGGTGCCCGTCCTGGCGGTCTTCTCCCCCAAAGACCCGAACCATCCCGCCGTCTTTCGAGGCGGCTACACGCAGCGGATGCTCCTCGACGCGCTGGAGAAGACCCGGCCGTCCGGGCTGTAGACGCCAGGTGCCGGATGTCAGGTGTCGCCCGTCACCCACACGACCCCTTGCGGCCCCTGCCGCGCGCGGCCGATCTGCCAGTTGACAATCCCCGACCGTGCCAGCCGGGCGCGAATGCTCTCGGCATAGAACGGGCTGACGACCAGCACCAGCCCCACGCCCATGTTGAACACCTGTTCCATCTCGGCCTGGTCGACTTGGCCCAGCCGCTGGAGCCAGGGGAAGACCGGGGGGACGGGCCAACTGCCGCGCCGGATCGCGACTTGGACCCCCTCGGGCACGATCCGCGCCAGGTTCTCGATGAGGCCGCCGCCGGTCACGTGGGCGATGCCGTGCACCACGCTCTTGACGCGGTAATAGCCGAGCACCTGCCGCACTGCGCGGACGTAGATCCGCGTCGGTTCCAGGAGGGCCTGGCCTGCCGTCGCGCCCAGCTCTTCCACGAAGTCCGCGACCCCCAGGCCGGCGATCTCGAAGATGATCTTCCGCGCCAGGCTGAAGCCGTTGGAGTGCAGCCCGGTCGAAGCCAGGCCCAAAACCAGGTCGCCCGGCTCGATCTTCGAGCCGTCGATGAGGTGTTTTCGCGGCACCACGCCCACGCAGAAGCCCGCCAGGTCGTAGTCGCCCGGGGCGTAGAGGTCCGGCAAGATGGCGGTCTCTCCGCCCAACAGGGCGCAATCGGCGTCGACACACCCGTCGGCCACGCCCGCGACGAGTTGCTCCAGCAAGACGGGATCGTCCTTGGGCATGGCCACGTAGTCCAGAAAGAACAGCGGCTCGGCCCCGCAGCACAGGGCGTCGTTGACGCTCATCGCCACCAGATCGATGCCCACGGTCCGGTGGACGCCCATCGCCACCGCCACCTTCAGCTTCGTCCCGACCCCGTCGGAACAGGCCACGAGGACGGGGTCTTCATAGCCTCGGCTGAACAGCCGGTTACAAAAATCGAGCTGGAAGAGGCCGGCAAATCCGCCCTCCAGCGGCAGCACCCGCGGGGTGTAGGTCCGGGCCAGCAGCCGCGGCAGTCGCGCCATCGCCTGCCGGTAGACCTCCAGGTCAACACCCGCGTCTTTGTAGGTCGCTTTTGCCACGGCGGTCCCCCGAGTAGGAATGGGTCGTATTCTAATCGGAAGTCCGTGGGATGGAAACGGGCCCGGCAGCGGCCGCCCGCGGCCTTGGAAGATAGAGAACTTGGCGAAACCGGTCAGGTGCCAGGTGACAGCTGTCAGGTGCTATGTGTCAGGTGTCAGGTGCTAGGTGTCAGGGAGCGTTCATCCCGAGCTTGCCGGGCCAGGTGGCCTGGCACCTGTCACCTAACACCTGGCAGGCCCGCGTCGGGCAGGAAAAATCCGCGGAAATCCGGGGCCTGCTTGACAGCCGTGTTAGAAACTGGAGAATAGTTCAGCGGAAACAGCCCGATGGCTGCCCTCCCCACGGCCCACAAATTGCCGGCCGTGGACCATCCACCGAGATTGGGTCTTGCCTGGCCAGCCGCGGCGAGGCCGACCCCCCACCGTTTCTTAAGGAGAATCGCATGAAGTGGTCGCGTCGATCGAACTGGTGTCTGTTGTCGGCCGCCGTGGCGGGCGCATTTGTGCTGGGACTTCTGCTGCCGGGCTGCTCGCCGCAGCCGGCGCCCCCCAAGCCGAAGCCCAAGAAGGAAACGAAGATCGAGGAGCCCAAGCCCGAGCCGAAGATGGAGGAGCCCAAGCCCGAGCCGAAGATCGAGGAGCCCAAGCTCGAGCCGAAGCCCGAAGCCAAGACGGAAACCAAGACCGAGACCAAGACCGAGACCAAGACCGAGACTAAGCCCGAGGCCAAGACCGAAACCAAGGAAGAGCCGAAGCCCGAGGCCAAGACCGAAACCAAGACGGAAACCAAGCCCGAGGCCAAGACGGAAACCAAGACGGAGGAAAAGACGGAGGCCAAGACGGAGACCAAGAAGGAAGAGCCGAAGCCCGAGGCGAAGGCCGACGAGCCGGCCAAGCCTGAGGCGAAGACGGAGACCAAGAAGGAAGAGCCGAAGCCCGACGAGCCGGCCAAGCCCGAAGCAAAGTCAGAGGAGCCGGCCAAACCCAAGGCGAAGTCCGAAACGAAAGACCCGGATGCTTTGAAGTAATCGGCCGAAGAAGAGCCTCCGCGCCGAGGAAGGGCCGATCGCCATCTGGAGCGTGTGGCGTGTAGGGGGGGCGACGGGCACCGCGCGCAGCGTGGTCGGCGAGCCCCACCACCAGACTTTGCCCGAAAACGGTGGGGCTCGCCGGCCATGCCGACCAACGCTGCGCGTCGGTGCCCGACGGTGCGCGTCGACCCACCCTGCATTTCTATTCCCGGTGATGGAAGCCGGCCGAATTGTTTGTCATTTCGCCTCTTCCGCAGCAGAGGCTGCTCGGGCAGCCCGTCACTGAATTTCACCTGGAGAACGGAGGGTGCTGTATGAAGCGGATGCGTCGATCGCGTGGGTTATTGTGGTCCGCCGCAGTGGTTGCGGGGTTCGCGCTGGGCCTCGTCCTGCCCGGCTGCCCGTCGCCGTCGGAACCCGGAGGAGGCCAGCAGCCCAAGGAATCGGATAAGGGCGCGGAGACGCGGCGACCCGAGCCGGCAGCCGGCGGGCAAGTGAAACCCGAGCCGCCCGCCAAGCCGGAGTCAAAGCCGGAGTCGAAGCCGGAGGCCAAGTCCGAGGGCGCCGCCGGTGCCGCAGACGTGCCGCCGGCGCCGAAGGTCTCCAGCTTCGCGCCCGCCGAAGACGTCGCGTATCAAATGGACAAGTACATCCGCGACATGGAAAAGGGTACGGCCGCCGAGTCCGACTACAAGGAACTGTCGGAGGGCGAGGTCAGCCAGACCGGCAGCACGATGGTGCTCCTGGCGGTTGCATTGGGCCTGTCGGACCAGGACAACAAGTACAAGGCCCAGGCCGGGGCACTGGTGGCCGCCTGCCAGAAACTTGCGGCGGCGAAGGACTACGCCGCGACGAAAAAGGCGGTGGCGGGCGTGGTCGCCGCGGCCAAGGAAGGCCAGCCGAGCGGCGAGGTGAAGTGGGCCCGGCTGGCCGACCTCAAGGATCTCATGAAGCAGGTCCCCCGCGTCAACACGAAGCTCAAGAGCAATCTCAACCACCTCGGCACGAAGGCCAAGGAGGCGGCCGCGAACGTCGCCACCCTGGCCGTGATCGCCCAAGGCGCCATGGCCGACGTGGCCGACACCCGCAAGCCGGCGGAATCGCAGAAGTGGTTCGTCTTCAGCACCGAGATGCGCGAGGCCGCCGCCGCCGTCAACGCGAGCATCCGCGTCAAGAACCAGAAGGCCGTCGAGGAGTCCATGGACCGCCTCCAGAAATCCTGCGACGACTGCCATGCCGTGTTCAAGGAGGAGGAAAAGAAGCCGGACAAGTAGCCGGGGGGAGGGTGGTCTTAGGTCTTGGGTCTTTAGCCTTAGCGCTCACACCTAAGACCCAAGGCGCAAACGCAACCCCTTGCGCCCCAAATACTTGGGTTGTTCAGGCGCGATGAGATTCCACCACGCCACTGGTGCATAGTCTCGCACCCGCGCGGGGATTTTCCCCCAAAATATTGTGAGCCTCTTCCCCCCCAGCAGAAACTTTGCTATGATTACCGCTGGTAGCGGGTGTTGCTCGACCAAGGGGGGTAGAACTCAGGCCACGCCCCATGGCCTCTCGGCATTTTCCTAACCAGGAGTCTCCCATGACCCAACAAGCCAAGATCCGATTGTTGATTGCCGACGACCACGAAGTCGTCCGCAACGGCTTGAAGACGCTGCTGGCCGGCACGGACATCAAGATCGTTGCCGAGGTGGCCAGCGGCCCGGCAGCCGTCAAGTACGCCCTGGAGAACGAAGTCGACGTCGTGCTGCTGGACATCCGCATGCCGGAGGGCGACGGCTTGGCCGCCCTGGGCCGTATCAAGCTCGATAAGCCGGATCTGCCGATCCTGGTCCTCTCGACCTACGACAACCCGACCTACGTTGCCCGGGCCGTTGCGCTGGGCGCCAGCGGATACCTGCTGAAGAGTTGCACGCGGGACGAACTGGTGGCCGGCATTCGGACGGCTGCGGCCGGCGAGAGCGCCTGGACCCGCGACGAACTTCGCCGCGTCACCGGCGCCCTGGCCACGCCGCGGCTGACGGCCGACGTCGAAGTGCCCCTGACCCAGCGCGAGAGCGAAGTGCTCCGCCAACTGGCCTGCGGCCTGACCAACAAGGAGATCGCCAACACGCTGCACATCAGCTACGAGACGGTCAAGGAACACGTGCAGCACATCCTCCGCAAGATCGGCGTCTCCGATCGCACGCAAGCGGCGGTGTGGGCCGTGCGGAAGGACCTGGTCTGACGGCGCGATTTCAGTAGGCGGCACCCGCATTCGGGCGGATCACGATCCACGGCACGCCGGCCCCCACCCAACGGTTCGGAAAGAACGTGTTGTTGGAGGTCCAATGGGGCGAGTAGTCCCCGTCTATCGGGTCCACCGCAGCCCGGGGCCGCGCGTTCGACATCCCGTACCAGCGCATGCTCTCGATCCTGCGATGCCGCTCTTGGGCGCGGAACTCGGCCTCGCGGCGGACGGCCAGCGCCGGGTCCAAGTACTCCTGCATGGCCTGCTCGTAGAACCACATCTCCGGCGTTGCCTGCACCTCGCCCGGCGAAACGACCACGTAACCGCCGCCCGGCGCACCCTTGGCCGATTTCGCCGCCGGCCGGGAAGCCTCGGGCCCCGGCTTGGCCGTTGTGCCCTCGGGCTTCTGGGCCCAAGCTGCCCCCGCCGTCAAAGCGATCGTGGTGGACAAGATGATCGAAAGGCGTTTCATGTTCGACTCCTTCCTGTAGAGAATTCGGCCTGTAACGGCCGCCCGGATTAGGCAGAGTCTGCCGAAAGTGCCGGAGAATCCGGCCCGTGGCAGACTGGACAAGATGCGGCGAGACTGCGGCCTACGTCAGCGGCCCGCGGGACAGGTCCAGGAAGCTCCGATAAGCTCGGGCATCGCTCACGACCAACACGTAGAGCACTCCCTCTTGCTGCCAGGCGGCGGCCGCACAGCCCGCCGTCATGGAACGGGGCACGTCGGGAGGCAGGCTGGGCAGTTGGTCCACGATCCGCCCGGTGACATAGAGCGTCGCCCGGCTGCCCCTCGGCCCAGGCAGGTCGTACGCCACCGCCCGGCCGCCGAGGAAACCCTCCACCCATCGCCAGCAGGTCCCAGGCACTTCCAGCACGTCGCGCCCGAGCGGATAATCCGGCGGCGCGGGAACATTGGCCAGCAAGAATCCGGGCTTGGGCAGAGGCTCGGCCGCAAACAGCCGCGTGGCCTCTTCCAGCACGGCCGAGGGCGTGAGGGGCGGTGGGTGGTTCCGGAGCAGCACGGCCACGACCAGCGCGGCGGCCACCGCCCCCGCCAGCCCGACGGCCCAGCGCATCAGCCGCGGCCTTGCGGATCGGCGGATCGGCACGGATCGGCCAATCAAGACAGTCGGCGGATCGGCATCGGCCGCCGGCGACGCCGCGTCCCGGGCCTCTGCAAGCCGTCCCAGCAACCGCTGGGCCAAGCCCTCGGGAACCGGGACCTCGCCGAACGCCCCGCGGATCACCCCGTCCAACCGCCGAAGCTCCTGGAAACGCTCCGCCAGATCGGGATCGGCCGCCAACTGCCGCACCAGCGGGGCGAACTGCGGATCGCCGGGGTCGTCCGTGCCCGGACGATAGGCTTCCATCGCCATCCAGAGCGGCTCGTCTTGCATCGGCTCGTTTGGCATTCCACGATCCCTAGCGCCCATCCGGGAAAAAGGGGCCTGTCCCCTTTCTCCTTGCTAGCGCTCGTCCGAGCGAACTGTGGGGTTGGGCACCTTCTCGTCCCCGAGCAAACGGGAGCGGAGATGCTGCTTGCCCCGGGCCAACCGGCTCATAACGGTCCCCATCGGCACGCCGAGCTGTTCGGCAATCTCCCGGTACGAACAATCGTCAAAGTAAAACATCACCAGCACCGCGCGGAACTCCGGCGGCAACTCGCCGAGGGCCTGCTCGAGCCGCTCGCCGTCCACGCTCTCGCCCACCTCGGCCACGGCCGGCAGGCTGTCCAGGTCCAATCCCAGCACGGCGGCCGGGACCGCCTCGGGCCGCCGCCACGTCCTGACGAAACAATTCCTCAAAATGGCAAACAGCCAGCCGCGGGCCCGGTCCGGCCGGCGTAACTGCTCCCACCGCTCCTGGGCCACCAGGAAAACCTGTTGCGTCAGGTCTTCCGCGTCGGTTGCCGAACCCGTCAGGCGATAGGCATAGCCGTACACCGCCTGTAGGTGGTCGGCCACCAGGCGCTCGATTGCCGTCTGGGCGTGATCGTCAGCCATCGCCGGCCCAATCTCTTAGAGGCCCGAACCTGCCCGAATATTCCCCGCCGTCTCGCCAGTAGGCCCGCCTTCCGATGCCGTAGGGTGGGTCGACGGGCATCGTGCGCAGCATGGTCGGCGAGCCCCACCAGAAACGAGTCGAATTGCCGTTGGTGGGGCTCGCTGCGCTCGACCCACCCTACCGTCTATCCCCTTCTTCCTCCCCCAAAGAAGGCGGCCTCGGCACGGAATTGTAACCTTTCCGGGAATAAAATCCCAGCCTCGGGCATCTAAGAGGGTTGACGCGGGAAAGGTTCCCGCGAGACCCAGCAACGCTTTTCAAGATTCAAGAGAGGTGGAGAGATGAAGAAGTTGGCGCTGTTGTTTGTTGTGGCCTTCAGCATGATGCTCCCCGGCTGCTCGCCGGATAAGAAGGACACCAAGAAGGATACGAAGACCCCCGCGGCCACGAAGACCGACGACAAGGCGAAGACCGGCGGCACCGACAAGCCGGCGGATGCGCCTCCGGCGACCCCCGAGAAGGACAAGGCGAAGTAGGACGGCGATCGGCCGAGACTACAAGGAATGGGGAAGGATGCCTTTTCGGAGGCAGCCTTCCCCTTCTCCTTTCTTGGCCGGTTCAGTTTGGCTTGCCGCAGCACAGTACCTGCCCACTGCGGAGCGTGACGACGACTCGGCCGTCGGCGGCCACGGCCAGGCCCCAGCGGACAGGCTCGTCCGGCAGGGGCAGGCTCCACAGCTCGGGGCCGCCCGGCCGCCGCGCGACGAGGTTCCAAGCCAGCCCGCCGGGCCCCTGCCGTCGGATGCATGTCAGCTCGGCATTCTTGGCGGTCACGACCACCGGCAACCCCCGCAGGGCGTTGGGGGACTGCGCCGCGTTGCCCTTGTCGAGCACCGGCTGCTCGGGGCTGGCGTAAAGGGGCTGGCCGGAGACGCTCACCCGGCCGTTGGTCAGGCGGAGTTCGCGGCCGCGGACCGCCTTGGCGCCGTTGCCCCCCGGTGGGGCGTTCAGGCAGCGGCCGTCGCTGGCCTGGAAAATTCCGGGGGAGACCGCGTTGCCGCCGGCCAGATACAAGCGGTCGGCCTCCAGCAGCATTTCCCCCTGGCAGGCCACGCCCCGCGGCGACTGGGCGTCGAGGTGCCCCGCCGTGTTGTTCTGCCAGCGGAGCCGGCCCGTGGCCGCATCCAGGGCGTAAACGTGCGTCCCGTCGAAGTCGTTGATGCCGGCCGCCACATAGGCCGTGCCCCGGTCCACGAGCACGCCGCTGGCAGCAGGCCAGGTGGAAAGGAGCGACCCGAAGACGGGGATTCGCCGCTCGACGGGGGCGGCCCGGAATCGCCAGAGCTGCCTGCCGCTGGCGGCCTCGAAGGCATAGACCCAGCCGTCGCCGGAGCCGACCAGGGCACGGCCGGCGGCGATCGCGGGAGGGTAGAACACCGCGCCGCCGGTGTAGGCCGTCCAGCGGACCCGGCCGTTGGCGGCGTCGATCGCCCGCACGATCCCGTCTCGACCGCCCACCAGCACCAGCCCGCCCGCCACCACCGGGGCCGTCGGCTCGACTGGGGCCGGGGCCGCATACCGCCAGAGCACGGCGGCCGCCTCGGGCACGGTCGCGGCGGAGCGGGCGGTCCGCGCATTGTCGCCGCAGTACGTCGGCCAGTCGCCGGGCGACTGCGGAAACGCGGCCGGTGCGGCCTCGCCCGGGGCCGGCACCAGCCGCTCCCGGTCTTCGGCCGGCTGATCGAAGGCGAACTCTCCCGCCGGGCCGCAACACAAACACCCGTTGAGCTGCAAGTCGCAGTCGCACACCCAGGGCACCCAGTACAGGCAACCGCCCGCCACGATCACCCCCGTGTGGCACGACGGCCGCGTGGCCGAGATCCAGCGCATGCCGCCGCTGGCCAGGTCGAGGCGCCCGGTGCCCTCCTCGGCGCGGAAGAAAATGCTGTCGGCGGTGCCGACCGATCGCGTACACGCCCGGCGGCACGTCGGGTATGTCGCCAGCACCTCGCCGTTGGTGAGATCGAGCTTCTTGCTTTCGCCCTTCGAGCCCTGCGGACCCACGACGTACAGGCCGTCCCGGCGGATCACGATTTGCGGGTCCTTCGCCGGGTACTTCCACAGGACCCGGCCGTCCTCGGTGCTCAGGGCCGTGATCCCCGCCACCTGCGGGCCGGCGAAGTACAGGGCCTTATCGGTACATTTCAAATAGACGGTGCTCTTCCAACCGACAATCCAGCCGTGCCCCGGGCGGTAGGCCCCGATGGCCTGGAACACGTCCGGGTCCTTCTCGGCGGTCCGCCGCCAGAGCTGGCGGCCGGTGGCGGCGTTGAGGCAGGCCACGTAGCGGCCGAAGGCATTTACATAAATGCGGCCGGCGGCCATGCACGTCGCGCGGCTGTCCATGGGCGTATCTTCCCGGTGGTGCCACAGGACCTTCTTGGTTGCCGGGTCAATGGCCAGCAGCGTCCGGGCGAAGCCCCAGCGGTACTCCGGGTCGTTGTAGCCTTTTGAGATGCGGTCCCAGGGCCAACCGCCCTGGGGCATCCGCCAGCGGGCCGCAGGGTCGGGGGCCTCCGCGGCGCCCACCAGGGCGTAGAGCGTGCCGCGGTCCAGGGCCAGCCATTTCCAGCAGGTGCCGTCGGTCAACTCCGGTGGGGCGACGATCTCGTCCTGCCGGCGGCCGGTGCCCGCTTCCAACAGCTTGCACGATTTGTCATCGCCCAGATACAAGGTGGCCGGCGTGGCGATCAGGGTGCTGCGGTCGACCATGATGCCCGGCGTCAGCGGCCGCTGCCAGAGCACGGTGCCGTTGTAGGCGTTCAGGGCCACCAGCGTGTCCATCATCGCCTCTTCCCGCTGGTGCCAGGCAATGTGGCCGAAGGCCATGAAGAGCCGGCCGGCCGAGGCCACCGCCGCCTGCGGGGCGGGGGCGAACCGCGGCGCGGCCACGAACTGTGTCAGATACGGGGCCCGCGCCACGCGGTCTAGCGATTGCGGGTTGTTGTCGGGACCGTGGTAGTGATGGCTCCAGTCGTCCACGCCGTCGGGAAAGGGCTTGGTCAGGATGCTCCGCTCGTCCAGGGACGGGCGCCGAACCTGCCCCGCCTCGGGAGCGGCAAACAGCTCAGACACCTCGAAGATCGCCCGGCCTCCCGGCCGCAGCACCCGCATGATCTCGTTGGGCGGTTCCAGGGCAGCAGGCAGCACCAGCACCGCGTCGGCCAGGCTGTCGGCCAGGCCGATCCGCGCCGCGCTGCCTTGGGCCACGAAGATTCGCGTGCCGTATAGTCCGGCGGCGTCGGCGGTGCGGGCCGCGGCCTGCGCGTCGGTGGGGTTGGGCAGTTGAACGAACAACGTCAGCTCGCTCGCTCGGGCCAGGTCGCGCGCCATGGCCCCCTGGCGATCGCCCAGCACCACGCAAATGCCGCGCGTGGCGCCGAGTTTCTCCGCAACAACCGCCTTGTCAAGCTCGCTCGCCCGCGCGCTGGCCCCGCCGGCCGCCAGCAGCCCGCAGAACCCGAGCAAGACCACAATGGCGGCCGCCGCCCAGCGCGAACCTGTTCGACTCCGCCCCGCACACGCCGGCAATCGGTTCATGGCAATTCCCCTTTCATGGAGAGTGCAGCGACCCAATTATACCGCTCGCGGGCGGGACTGATACAAGCCCGAATAGCAAGCGGAGGTGGTGGACGCCCCCTCGCCATCCCCCGCTTGGGCTTCGAGCTGCTGCGCAGGCTGCCATGGTCGCCCGCAGGCCGTATAATAGGACTGCGGTTGTCGCGAGTCCTGTCTTGGAGAGGCATTCAGCCATCCGCGTGTACTCGCGGTTCCGGCCTTTGAATCCCCGCCCCGCGGGCGGTCACTTCCGGAGACATCGATCCATGGGTTTCAGCTTGCAGGAACATGGGCTCCCGACCATTGACGCGGCGGCGTGTACGGGCTGCGGCCAGTGCGTCAGGACTTGTCCCGACGAGGTCCTCGTGCGGGAAAACGGCAAGGTGACGGTGGGGCATGGCCTGCTCGTCGGTTGCATCGCCTGCGGGCATTGCATGGCCGTCTGCCCGAGCGGGGCCATCCGCGTCTCCGGCCGGGGCATGAGGCCCGACGACCGCATCGAACTGCCTCCGGCGGACCGCCGCGCGACGGCCGATCAGTTGGAGGCCCTGGCGGCTTCCCGGCGGAGCATGCGGAGATTTCAGCCGCGCGATGTGCCGCGCGAAGCCCTGGAACGGATCGTGCGCGTGGCGGCGACCGCGCCGATGGGCATTCCGCCCCACGAGGTCGGCATCGTCGTCTTTCCCGACCGCGCGAAGGTCCAGGCGCTCGCCGCCGAGGCCTGTGAAACCTTCGAGAGGATGGGACGCTTCTTCCGTCCCATCGTGCTGGCGATGATGCGGCCGTTTGTCGGCAAGCACCAGTACGAAGCGTTCCGCGACTTCATCCGCCCGCTCTTGCTGATGTTGCCGCGGGCGCGGCGGCAGGGACGAGACGTGTTTACCTACGACGCCCCGGCGGCGATGCTGTTCCACATCGGGCCGATGGGCGATCCGGCCGATTGCGCGATCGTCGCCACGTATGCCATGTTGGCCGCCGAGTCGCTCGGGCTGGGCAGTTGCATGCTGGGCACCAGCGTGGCCCTGACCCGCGACAAGCGGCTGAAGGCCAAGTACGGCATCCCCGCGGAGAACAAAGTGGGCGTGACGCTCGTGCTGGGCTATCCGGCCGTCGAGTTCCGCCACGGCATCCGCCGCCGCCTGGCGTCGGTAGAATACGCATAACGTCTGACATGACGAGCGTCGGGTGGTATAATTGCGGTGGGTGTCCCGGCTTGGGAAGGGAAATCCCGCAGCCCGCGTGACGGGGATTGCCATGGGCGTGATCCACGCCGACATCGGGGTGCCAAATCCAGGCTACTTGAAGTCCGCTCGCTCAGCGGGATAATTCGCCATTGTCGCAGCAGGTTGCACCGGGGAGGTTTGAGATCTGCCCGGATGAGGGAAGGAGTTTAAATATGGCAAAAGTTCGCTGCATAGGGTTATCTGAGGGATTGCGCTCGTCGGAGGTCGTCGCCAGGCTTGTCGATTTCCACGGCCGCACACATTTCATCCGCGTCGAGCGAGACTTCATCGACGATAATGCCGGCATATCCTTTCTGCCGGTCGGCATCGTTCACGTCGATCCGAAGACGAAGGCAGTGCTCGTCGAGTTGCCACAGGAAGCCGAGACGGGAGCCAACCGCATCTGGGTCAAGCCCGATCAGCTTGACCAACCGGCGGAAGCAATGGCATGATTCTGTCGGACAGAGAAATCAGGGCCGCGCTTGCCCGTGACGCCTTAAGAATCACGCCCGTCCCTGGTACTGAGGCGTGGTCCTCAACAGCCGTTGATTTGCGCCTGGCGAAGGAGTTGGTGCTCTGGAGGCGCCCGGACGCGGGCGGTGTTGAGGCGATTGTGTGTCCCAGCGATCCCGGATACGACTTCGATGCCGCTCGGGCGGATTACAGTCAGCGGATTGAAATCGGAGCCCAGGGGTACGTGTTCCGTCCGCAGGTGTTCCTGCTCGGCTGGACCATCGAGAAGATTCGACTTCCACACCGTTCCCGTCTGGCGGCGCGCGTGGAGGGCAAGAGCGGGCTTGCGCGGCTTGGGATCGGGGTCCACGTGACCGCGCCGACGATCCATGCCGGGTTCGGGTTCAAGAAGGACGATCCGGGGTACGCGGGAAGCCCGCTTCAGCTTGAAATGTGGAACGTCGGCCCCCTGGACATTAAGCTCATGGAGGGGATGCCGATTTGCCAGATCATCTTTGAAGCCGTGGACGGTACGCCCGAAAAAGGATACGACGGCATATTCTCCATCCAGGGGCCGGCAGTGGGCCACTGACTTGCCTGTTCGGAGCGTACGCCGCCCAGGCGAAAGTGGCCCCTGACTGGCGCCGTGCCGCCCCTGAACCCGCGTCCCCCCTTTGGCGTGGCGATCGCGCCAATAGTCCCGGGATAACTCTGGAGGCGAACGTGATTCACCCACAGGTGGCATACGCGTGCTTCTTTATGGTTTCCATCATCGCCATGGGCCGCCAAATGCGCGAGTATAATTCGTCCAGTGTACCCATTGACATAACACCGTAGTGTCTATATAATACACCCAGTAATGGTATACAGTACCTATCACTGTCAGCACGAGGAGCAATCAAATGCGAAAGCCCAATCCGTTGGAAGCAACCGTCCTTGAAGAGCTTGGTTACAAGTTCAAGTGGTGGGAGATCTCGGGCAATCTCGATTATTGTGTGGTAGACACTCCGAATGGCGAGCGAAGGGTTAAGATTTGCATAAGGTGCTACCGCCCAGGGCACCGTTATTTCACCGGTGTGGCGTGGCAGTTGTTCGACACCGTTGACGAATTTGTGCTCCGGTTCAGCGGAGAGCCGCACCTGTATGTGCTCCCGGCGTCTTTCCTGGCCAAGCTGTGGGAGCGCTGCGGCAGGCGAACGACCGGGAGCAATCAATTCACCTTCAACGTCCGGACGCGTGGCGACATAATCGAGAACCCCTGCGTCTCGCTCTCGCAATACCGCCGCGCGGCCGGAGCCGCGTCGCCGACCCCTTGCCCCGGTTGACAATAAAGCCGGACGGCTACACGCCTTTTCTTGGCTTTGGGATGCGGCCGCCGCTGGGG
>Ga0187848_10002218_pt1 | contig 15642 bp, 14 predicted proteins | sample June2016WEW_4_40_FD_132424 | JGI IMG/M metagenome (GOLD analysis project Ga0187848, IMG submission 132424) | Peatland microbial communities from SPRUCE experiment site at the Marcell Experimental Forest, Minnesota, USA - June2016WEW_4_40 | ecosystem: Environmental > Terrestrial > Soil >... | reverse complement strand
TTGCCCGGCAGCCATACGGTTGCTTTCAACACAATCACCGGTTGGAACACCCCGGCAACTCAGCAGGTCACCATTGCGTACAACCAGACCAGCACCGCAGCCGGAACTTACATCCAGCAATTTGGTTCTCTCCAGGTGACCATAAGCCCGGCGACGGCGATCACTGCCGGGGCAAAATGGCGGGTGGATGGGGGAACATTGCAGAATAGCGGAGTGACGGTTACTAATCTGCCCGTGGGCAATCACATAGTCAGCTTCAACACACTGAGCAACCGCGGCACGCCTGCCAATCAAACTGTCGTTGTCACCCCGGATTCGACGACAACAACGCGTGGAACTTACCTGGCTATCGGCTCGTTGCGAGTCACCCTCGGCCCGGCGGCGGCGCTTGCGGCCGGAGCGCGATGGCAGGCGGATAACGGGACCTTGCAGAAAAGCGGGTCCACGGTCACCAATCTTGCGGTGGGCATCCACACGGTCAGTTTCAACACCATCAGCGGCTGGACGACGGCCTCCAACCAAACGATCACTGTCAGGTCCAATTTGACAACCATCGCCAGCGGAATCTATGTGGCGCAAACCGGTGCTCTGACCGTGACCATCAACCCCGCGTCGGCGGCCACCGGGGCGGCGAAATGGCAGGTGGATGGCGGCAAGTTGGAGAAAAGTGGCGCGACGGTCACCAATCTGTCGGTGGGCACCCACAAGATCAGTTTCAACACCATCAGCGGCTGGACGACGCCAGCCAATCAATCCGTCTCCGTCGGGGCCAATGCAACCACTGCGGCCAGCGGAACCTACCTGCCGCAAACCGGCTCCCTGGAAGTGACCATCAGCCCCGCCCCGTCTATCAGTGCCGGGGCGCAATGGCGTGTTGATGGCGGGACGCTGCAGAAGAGCGGCTCGACAGTTGGCAATCTGTCGGTGGGCACCCACACGGTTGGTTTCAGCACTGTCAGCGGCTGGACGACGCCAGGCAATCAAACCGTCTCGGTCAAAGCCAAGGCGGTCACGAAAGATACCGGAAGCTACACCTTTGGCGCCCAAGGAATTTACAATGGTCTATTCCTGGAGCAGGCAGATGCCACCGTAGGAACGGCGGGAATGCTCGGCGGGCTCGATGTCACGGCGTCGGGGACCTATAGCGGAAAGCTTTTGATCGGCAACAGCACCAATGCCATAAGCGGCGCGTTCAATGTCTCCGGCCAGGCCAGCAATCATGTGCCACGGCTCGCCAGCCAGGGCGGCCCGCTGACAGTGGAAATGTCGCTGAATTGGAATGATTCGCCGCCCAATATAACGGGCACTGTTTCGGGCGGCAATGGCGGCGGTTGGGTGGCAAATCTGACAGCCAAGTTGGCGGGCAACAGTCTGGGATCGGCGGAATACACCCTGCTGGTGTTGCCGGCCGGCACGCCGCCGGGATACGGATACCTGTTGATTACCAATCATGCGGGCGCCATTACTCTCAGCGGCGCCTTGGCGGATGGGACGTCGTTCATCCAGCAGGTTCCTATTTCGGCTGCGGGTGATCTGCCGGTGTATGGCAATCTTTACGGAAGCTCCGGTCTGCTGCTGGGTTGGCTCGGTTTGGAAAGCGGTTCGCCGGCCGGAAGCTTGATGTGGATTAAAGAGGCGTCGCTTTCCAGTTCCGTTTATCCGGAAGGCTTCACCAATCTGGTTTCCGTGCAAGGATCGCCCTGGATCAATCCCTTGCCGCATACGGCGGGGATTGATCTTCCGTCCGGACAACTGGACATTTCCGGAGGAAGCCTGCTGTCGCCCTTGTTTTTCAACGTGGCGGTGAGCAATAATAATACGTTGGTGAAATTGGCCGGCAGCGCGACCAATTCATTGACTGGCACGAACAACCCGAAAACGGGTTTGTTGACGATCACCTTCGGCAATGGCTCCGGCAAAGCAACGACCACGGGGACAGGAGCGGTGCTTCAGAATGTGAAGAGCGCCGGCGGGTTCTTCCTGGGAAAAACCAACGCCGGGTCAATTCTCGTGACACCATAAACCCGTGAATTGCGACGACTTTTTGTTTGATAATGGAAGCCTCCATGGAGACTGAACTCAGACAAATCCAAAACAGATCGTCTGAGGATGAATAGAAACAGCCTCTCCTTTTGGATGACTGCGGCCGGGACTATTTGCTGGGGCTTTTGTTTTTGGTGGATGCGCCGGCTCTCCATCAAACAAAACTGCCTTTTGGATCAGCTTCGGGACCAGGGCAAACGCATCGAAAAGCTGTCCCGGATCGAGCATGATCTCATCAAGGAAGTGCATCCCCAGGTCAACCAGATCAAGGAGGGGATGGAAGAGATGATGGCCGCGGTCAAGGAGAATTCCAACCCGGCTCCTCCCGCATCCAGGAAGAAGAGGTTTTGGTTCGGCAACCGGGCCGCCCATTGACCGGCAATATCTGAGCCGGATTCAAGTGTGATCCAAGGGCATGGGGTGAACACCGTATAGCCCCGTGGAGTTTTCCGGGGTATTTTATGAAGGCTATGGATTCCAAAGACCTTTTAGTAACCGAACGCCAAGCACCACCTGTTGAGGAATTGAGCCAAACCGCAGCTCGTGATGAAGGCAAGCCAAGGAAGGAAAATCACGACACTTACGCACCCGGCTTCGACACGCGGATTGAGCGGGCAGAGGCGCGCACGGAGAGGGCGGAGTCGCGCACGCAACAGGCCAAGACACGGACGGAGCAAGCGGAGATGCGGACCGAACAGGCGGAGATTCGGATCGAACAGGCCGAGACGCGCACAGAACAAGCCAAAACGCGGACGGAGAAAGCGGAGGCGCGGACGGAAGCGGCGGAATCGCGAAGTGAGCAGGCGATCCTCGCGTCGGAAGTCAGGTATCGGCGTTTATTCGAGGCGACGAAGGACGGCATCTTGATTCTGGAAGCGGACACGGGGCGAATCAGCGATGTGAACCCCTTCCTGCTGGAAATGCTGGGATTTACTCACGACGAACTGGTCGGCACACCGATATGGGAACTTGGCCCGTTTAAGGACATCGTGTCCAACAAGGCCAAGTTCGAACAACTGCACGAGAAAGGGTATGTTCTCTGCGAAAACCTGTCGCTGGAAACCAGGGACGGCCGCAAGATCGCGGTGGAGTTTGTCACCAACGTGTATCGTGCCGGCGACCGCAATGCCATCCAATGCAACGTCCGCGACATCACGGAGCGCAAACGGGCGGAGGAACAAATCCGGGTTCTCAACGAGCAACTGGAACAACGGGTCGTGGAACGCACGGCCCAACTGCAACTTGCCAACGAGGAACTGGAAGCGTTCAGTTATTCGGTCTCCCATGATTTGCGCGCACCGCTGCGCCATGTCGTGGACTTCGTGGAACTGCTGCAACAAGACGCCGGGCCAATGCTATCCGAAAAAAGCCTCTCTCATCTGACGACGATTTCCCACGCGGCCAAACGGATGGGCCATTTGATTGATGACCTGCTGGCGTTCTCGCACGTCGGGCGCGCTGAATTGCAAAAGAAGGACGTCAACCTCGACCAGTTGGTCCGGGAGACCGCGAGCGATTTTCAGGCGCAGACCAAGGAGCGAAAGATCGCCTGGGAAATCCACCCGTTGCCGGCGGTGCAGGCCGACCGCGCCCTGTTGCGCCTGGCCCTGGTCAATCTGATCTCCAATGCCGTGAAGTTCACCGGCGGCCGCGCCCAGGCCAAAATCGAAATCGGTTGCTCTCCCGGCCACAACGGCGAGACGGTGATTTTCGTTCGAGACAACGGCGCGGGTTTCGATCCGCGTTATGCGCACAAACTGTTCGGGGTCTTTCAACGCCTGCACACTCAGGACCAGTTCGAGGGCACTGGCATCGGCCTGGCCAACGTGCAGCGCATCATTCACCGCCACGGGGGCCGAGCGTGGGCGGAAGGGGTGGTGGACGGCGGCGCGACATTTTACTTTTCAATCCCAAAACGAAGCGGAGGCGCCGATGGACAGTGTAAAAACTGACGAAGAGCTTTCCTTGACTTTGTTGGTTCCACTTGTATATTTAATCAGTTTCACTACACAAGCTCAAAAGCATCGGCCTGCTGGTTATGCAAAACATCATCAGACGATTGGACGTTTTATGAAAATACAGGGGTGACAGTTTGTAAAATGGGAAGGGATTGGGAAAAATGAAAAAATGCATTCGAATTCTGCACCTGGAGGATGATCCAGACGATGCCGCGCTCGTTCAATCCATGCTGGAAGCCGGGGGCATCACTGTTGCAACCACGCGCGTGCAAAATCAGGAGGATTTTGTGGCGGCGCTGGAAAAGGGCGGCTTTGACCTGATCCTTTCGGATTGCACGCTTCCGGCCTTCGACGGGATGTCGGCATTGCATATTGCGCATGCCAAATGGCCGGCGATACCGTTAATCTTTGTCTCCGGGACGCTGGGCGAGGAACGGGCCGTAGATTCGCTCCAGAGCGGCGCGACCGATTATGTCCTGAAGTCACGCCTCTCCCGTCTGGTTCCCGCCGTCCGCCGCGCCATGCAGGAAGTCGAAGAACGGGCCAAACACCGGCATATGGAGGCGCAGTTCATTGAAGCGCAAAAGATGGAGGTGATCGGGCAGCTCGCCGGGGGTGTGGCCCATGACTTCAACAACATCATCGGGGTCATCATGGGCTACAGCGATTTGATGCTGGAGCAAACCAGCCTTGACCATGAATTCAGGAACAAACTCGAGACGATTCGAGCGGCGGCCGAGCGCGCGGCCGGGTTGACCCGGCAACTCCTGATCTTCAGCCGGAAACAGGCGGTGCAACCGGTGGTTCTGGACGTCAACGACGTGGTGAAAGACCTGGACAAAATGCTGCGGCGGCTGATTGACGAGAACATCGAAATGACGGTTGTTCCCGGCAAACAAACCGGACGGATCAGGGCCGACTCCGGCTACGTCGGGCAAGTGCTGATGAATCTGGTCCTCAATGCGCGTGATGCCATGCCTAACGGCGGCAAGCTGAACATCGCCACCAGCAATGTCACGCTGGATAAAGACTACGCGCGCGCCCACCCCGGCGCAAATCCCGGCGACTACGTGATGCTCAGTGTCAGTGACACGGGAACCGGCATGACCGACGAAGTCAAAACGCGTTTGTTTGAGGCCTTTTTCACAACCAAGCCCAAGGGCAGAGGCACCGGTTTGGGACTGGCCACCTGCAAGACCATCGTCCAACAATGCGGCAGCCATATCGCCGTTGACAGTGAGCTGGGCAAAGGCACGACCTTCCAGGTCTATTTTCCGCGCGTCGAGCGGCCGCCGCAGGCCGCGGCCGGAGCGATCAAGACCGCGCCGTTGCCGCGCGGGACGGAAACGGTGATGGTGGTGGAAGATGAGCCAGCCGTGCGCTATCTGGCTCGCTCGATATTGGCAGGCCAGGGCTATGTGGTGCTGTCGGCCTCGAACGGGCGGGACGCGTTGCAGATGGCGCGTGACCACAAAGGAGCCCCCATTCGTTTGGTGGTCAGCGATGTCATCATGCCGGTGATGGGTGGCAAAGTGATGGCAGAGTGGCTGAGAACAACTTATCCCGGCCTCAAAATCCTCTTCACCTCGGGTTACACGGATGATGTCATCGCGCGCCACGGAGTGCTGGATGCGGGAGTTGAGTTCCTGCCCAAACCCTATACGCCCGCCAGGCTGACCCGCAAAGTCCGCGAGCTGTTGGATGCCGCGCCGGAAACAGCGCATTCATGAAACAGCCGGCCATGGTCAGCAACCACACCCACAGGCCTGCTTTCCGTGAAGCCGCCGGCTCTGACTCAGCCGAACGGGAGCAAAAATGGTGAAGCCTTTCGAACAGGACATGAGCGTGTGCCATCGGGCGGAGGAGAGACCTCAGCAGAGCGAGTGGCTCATGCGCGCCATCACCGACTCGGCCCAGGATGCCGTTCTGATGATGGACCCGGAAGGCCGGATCTCCTATTGGAACCCGGCGGCCGAGCGCATTCTCGGCTACACGAGCGATGAAGCCCTCGGCCAAGACCTGCATGACTTGATCGTGCCGGTGCATTTCCTCCCGGCGCACCAGGCCGCCTTCCCGGCGTTTCGGCAAACGGGCCAGGGCGCCGCCGTGGGTAAAACACTGGAGCTGGCGGCCCGCCGCAAAGATGGCCTGGAAATCTCCATTCAGTTGTCCCTTTCCGCCGTTGAAATGAAGGACGGCTGGCATGCCGTGGGCATTATCCGGGACTCCACCGAGAGCCAGCAGGCAGAATCGGAAATCCAGCATCAGGCGACCTTCGCCCACTTCAATCCCAATCCGGTGCTGGAACTGTCCGCCACCGGCGAAATCAACTATTTCAACCATGCCACCGGCGCGATGGCCCGCGCCCTGGGGCTGGCCAATCCTGCGGGGATGCTGCCGTCCGATGCCGCCGCGGTGGTCCGCCAATGCCTGGCGGAGGGCACACCGAAACTGCGCGTGGAGACACAGATCGGCGCGCGCGTCATTTCCTGGTCCTTCTTCCCCGTCAGGTTCAACAACACGGTGCATGGTTATGCGGACGACGTGACCGAGCGCAAGCAAGCGGAAGACAGCCTGCGGCTGGAGAGTGCCGCCTTGGAAGCAGCGGCCAACGCCATCGTCATCACCGACCAGTCGGGCAACATCCTGCAGGTCAACGCCGCCTTCACAGCCCTGACCGGCTACACCGCACTGGAAATCATCGGACAGAACCCGCGCATCCTTAAAGGCGGCCAACAAGATGAGGCCTTCTATCGCAATCTCTGGCAGACGATTTCCTCCGGCCAGGTCTGGAGCGGGCAACTGACCAACCGGCGCAAGGACGGCAGCCTTTATGTCGAAGAGATGACGATCACCCCGTTGCGCAACGGCGACGGCGCCATCGCCCGTTACATTGCCATCAAGCAGGACATCACGGAGCGGAAACGGGCCGAAGAGGCGCTGCGCGCCTCACAACAGATCATAGAAGGGATTATCAACGCCATACCCGTGAGGGTATTCTGGAAGGACAAGAATCTAGTTTACCTGGGCTGCAACGCGGACTTCGCGCGCGATGCCGGATTTGCCGACCCGAAGGACATCCTCGGCAAAGATGATTACCAGATGGGATGGCGTGATCAGGCGGAAAAGTATCGCGGCGATGACCGCCAGGTCATCGAGAGCGGCTGCGCCAAGCTGCTCATCGAAGAACCCCAGACGACCCCCGAAGGGAAGACCATCACGCTGCTTTCCAGCAAGATGCCTCTGCGCGGTTCCAAGGGGGAAATCAGCGGCGTGCTCGGAACGTATATGGACATCACCGAGCGCAAACGGCTCGAAGCCCATTTGTTTCAATCTCAGAAAATGGAAACCGTCGGGAAGCTGGCGGGCGGCATCGCCCACGAATTCAACAGCATCCTTACAACCATCATCGGTCAGAGTGAATTGCTGCTGGGCGATCTTCCGGCCGGGAGTCCGCTGGCCAGGAACGCGACCGAAATCAACCAGGCCGCCGGTCGCGCCGCGACATTGACCCGGCAACTTCTGGCCTATGGCCGCAAGCAATTTCTCCAACCGGAAACCCTCAATCTAAACCAGGTTATCGCGGGCATGGAAGGCATGATTCAGCATCTCATGGGGATTGGCGTGGAAACACAGATCGTTCCCGCGCCGGGCCTGCGGGCGGTGAGGGCGGACGCCGGACAGATCGAGCAAGTTATTGTGAATATGTTGATGAACGCCCGCGATGCCATGCCCAACGGCGGCAAACTGACGCTGGAAACGGCCAATGTCTCCCTTGACCAGGAGAGCGTGGGGCGCAATGCAGAATTGAAACCCGGAGGATATGTGATGCTGGCCATCACGGATACCGGCACCGGCATGAACGAGGAAGGAAAGGCGCTCGCCTTCGAGCCGTTTTTTACGACCAAGGGCGTTGGCCAGGGCACGGGTTTGGGATTATCCACCTGTTACGGCATCATCAACCAAAGCGGCGGGCATATCAGCGTTTACAGCGAACCGGCCCGGGGCACCACTTTCAAGATTTATCTGCCGCAGGTCGAGCCGCAGGCGGAACGGGCCACGCCGCGGCTGAATCCACAGGATCTGCCTCGCGGGACGGAAACTATTTTGCTGGTCGAGGACGACCCGGTCATGCGCGAGATGTCTGCGACATTGCTCAGGCGGCTGGGTTACACGGTCCTGGCGGCGGCCAATGGCATCGAAGCCTTGAGTCTGAAAGAGCAGCGGAACACCGGCCAGATTGATTTGTTGTTCACCGATGTCGTCATGCCGCACATGAGCGGCAAGGAATTGTCCGAACGCGTGCAAGCCTTGTATCCGCACACCAGGGTTCTTTTCACTTCCGCCTACACCCAAAATGCCATCCTCCAGCAAGGCGTGCTGAACAAGGACGCGGCGCTTCTTTTAAAGCCATTCACGCCGACCGCACTGGCCTTCAAAGTGCGTGAAGTGCTGGATCAACCGGGCGTTCGGAAACCGGGCACCGCACAGAAAACGTTTGACTTCACAAAAATCACAGATGGGGTGAACACCCCATAGCGGCCGCCAGGTTCTCCAGCCTATTGTAGCGTGTATGACGGTTACAGAGATGTCGCAAGCCGGAGAGCCGGCCGGCGCGCGGCTCGCAGGCCGGAGGAGTCCGCCCCGCCGCATTCTCGTCGTGGATGACGACGTATGCAACCGCCAGCTTATCACGGAACTGCTCATTCAATGCGGCTACGAGGCGGATCCCGCGACGGATGGCGCGACCGGTTGGGCGGCGCTTCAGGCCAAAGCCTACGACCTGCTGATCACCGACAACTTTATGCCCAAGGTCACGGGCCTTGAGATGGTCAAGCTGCTGCGCGGCCAGGACGCGACCCTGCCGGTCATCATGGCGACGGGAGCCATTCCGACCGAACAACTGAAGAAGCATCCGTGGCTGGCCATAAGCGCCTTTTTGCCCAAACCTTATTCCGTCGGGCAGATGTTGAGAACGGTGAAAAGGGTCCTGCGCAAAGCGGATGGCACCGCCACAGGCCCCCAACTGCTTATGTATCATACATTATGAAAGACAACCAACCCCCGCAAAATATAGAATCGGCCGGCACACCCCTGCAAAGCCGAAAGAGTCCGACCCGCCGCATTCTCGTGGTGGAAGACGACTGGGACATCCGCCGTCTCAACACCGAAGTGCTGGCGCACTCCGGTTACCATGTGGACGCCGCGGAAGACGGGGCTGCCGCCTGGGACACTCTGCAACGGAACCGGTATGACCTGATGGTGACTGACAACGACATGCCGAGGGTGTCCGGCGTTGAGTTGCTGCACAAGCTGCATGCCGCCCACATGGCCCTGCCGGTCATCATGGCCACAGGAAAACTGCCCCAGGAGGAATTCACCCGACACCCCTGGCTGCAACCTGCCGCCCTGCTGCTCAAGCCCTATTCCTTCAAGGAGTTGTTGGGAACGGTGAGAAACGTCTTGCGCGCGACCGACCCCGCGGGCGAGCAGGCCGCGCCGCCAGACTGGCAAACCGGGCCGTCCGCCGGAGGTTTGCAATGATGACAGCTCCAAGCCCGGTTGAATGTTCAATTGACAGACCATTGGCCCGAAGGCTTGCGCCGGGGCCGATTCCACGAAAAGTGCTTTTACGGAGAACACCCCATAGCGCCAACAAGGCTTCCAGCGTACTTTACCTCCTATGACACAAGACAAATTCTCCCCAGTTGGAAAACACGTCCTCCAGACGGCCCTCGCCCTGGCAATGTTGCAGTTCTGCCTGCCTGCGGTCATCAACGCCCAAGAGGTGAAACCAGCCCCGGCCTCGGTGCTCCCATTCCCGGACAACGACACTCAACCCAGTGCCACGACCATTTCGGTTGTCGGAAAGTGCGAGTGCTCCGCAGATGGCGTCACATTCACGAACTTGGCCAAAGGCCATGTTTTTGAGCAAGGCGCCATCATCCGCACCGGCGGGGAGGCGCGGACCGATGTCTTTTTCCGGCGCACCGGCACCACCGTGCGCCTCCAGGCCGGCACTGAAATAAAACTCGAGAAAATGAAGATAACCATGAAGAACGGCCTTCCGGTTGGCGACACCTTGCTGGACCTGCGAAAGGGAAGGATTTTCACCGTCGTCCGTTCCGCCGTGGCCGGCAGCACCTTGGAAATCAGGAATGCGGCAGGGCGTTCGGTGGTGGAAGGCAGCGGGATTGGCCGTTACATCATCACCGCCGATGGGACTCACGTCGCGGCGGAAGGCTCCGCCATCCCCCTGAAACTGGTTCGTGAAAACGGCATCACGATCATTGCCGCCGGACAGCAATTCACGAAGGAAGACGGCAAAATGCTCCCCGCGTCGCCCACCTTATGGGTCAAAGACATGATTGAACTGGACGAACTTCAGGCGGCCACCGAAACGTCCGTTGCCAAGGAAACTCCGCCGCAACGATAAGCGCAACCCTCCTGTTCTCGTTATGAAAATCCAACCCAAACAAAAACCGTTGACTTTCGGTGATTTCGTCGCAGGCGCTTACCGCGCCTGGGGCAAACACCGGGCCAACGGAATCATCCGGCTTGCGCTCAAGGCGCAAATGATTCAATTCCTCGGACAACATCGCTTGATGATTCCTTGAAGGCCAACAGAAAGGCACATTATGAGACATTTTTTCAATGGACTGATCCTGGGTGTCATTTTGGGCGCGGCGGGGTACTGGTTTATCGAGAAAAAGGCGCAGGAACATCCCGAGGCGCAACAACGCGCCACGGACGCCGCCGCTCAGGCCCAGGCCTCCGCCGGCGAGATGGGGCACCACTTATCGGATGCGTTCAAGGCCAAGCTGGAAACGCTCGATTTGCGCTCCGGGCAAATCAAGGACGAACTGGCGCGGACCGGGAAAATCGTGCGGCGCAAGGCGCAGGACGTCGGCGAAAAGGTGGCCGATGCGGCGGCGGACGCGAGCATCATCGCCGCCATCAAGGCCAAGTACGCGGCGGATCCGGACCTTTCCATCTGGAAAATTTCCGTCTCCTCCGACCAGGGTCGTGTGACGCTTTCGGGAACCGTTTCCGCCGAGGAGAACATCGGCAAAGCGGTGGCCCTGGCGCTGGAAGCGGACGGGGTGCGCGATGTCACTTCCACCCTCGCAGTCAAACCTAACCCGTGAATGTAGATCGGGGGTGGTCAACCGGGTCTGGCAGCCGCTGGCGCCCGTTGCAGCCGCCCGGCGATGGCGCCAGCCAATGTGGGGTGAACACCCCATAGCACCCGCCTGGTTTTCCGTGCTTACTGCGTGCCATGACAGAACAACGATTCTTCCACGGCCAGCGGTCAGCCAGGGCACAACCGGTGTCGCCGAATCCGAACCGATCTGGAATCCCGGTCCGTTGGAGCGAAGGCGCAGTCAGGACAATTGTCATTGTGCATCCTCGTGCCGGCATGGCCACGAAGCTTTGGCGCATGGATTTGAAAGCCGGCCGCCTGCAAGGACTCAACGCGGCGTTTGTGTTGAACGACGAAGGCAGGAGGATTCTCTCCGGAATGCCAGAAAGACGCGCGAGTTGAGAATTCGATGCGGCCAGCGAATGGGAAGTTTGGCACTGCTGGCCCTGGCCTTGTGCCTCCCGACGATGGGGCGCGGGCAGGCGCCAGTGGCTGGGTTCACCAAACCGGCTCCAGCCGAGACCGTTGTTCTGCCCAAATCCGTCCCCGACCCCTTCGAACCGTTGAACCGGACGATGTGGGCCTTCAACAAGGGCCTGATGACCGATGTCATCAAGCCCACCAGCAAAGTTTATCGGTTTGTGGTCGTCAAACCGGTGCGGACCGGCATCGGGAATTTTGGCCGGAACCTCACGTATCCGGGGCGGTTGATCAACAACCTGCTCCAGGGAAAATGGACTGGCGCCCGCGATGAAACCTACCGATTTCTCGGCAATTCAACCGTTGGAATAGCCGGGTTCTTTGACGTGGCGACCAAATGGGAGGTCAAGAAATCGGAGGCGGATTTTGGGCAGACGTTCGGGCAGTGGGGCTGGAAGCCGAATTTCTTCCTGATGCTGCCATTCCTGGGACCGAGCAATGACCGGGACACCATCGGGTGGGGCGCCGACACGGCCGCCAATCCGCTGCTCTACATCGCCCCCTACAAATTCGACGGGAACGATCCGCTGACCTATCTCGGCCCCTACACCTATTTCACTTATGCAGTCATGTATAACGATCTCTCCGACACCGTCCGCGAATCGGTGCGGTTCAGCCAAGCCGAACCGGACCCCTATTCCGAGATTCAGTATGCCTGGACTTTTGCGCGGGAAAACCGGGTGGCGGACTTCAAAGTCACCGGAACTCCGGACCCGGCCGCGCATGAAACCCTCGAATCCGTCTTCTTCACCTACCAGGACCCGGCATTTCCAGACCGCGGCCAGACCCGTTGGGTTCGGATCCCCGCCACGGGCCGCAAACTGCCGTTCACGTTCTGGCTGCAGCCGGGGAAGGCGCCGGTGGTTTACATCATTCCCGGCCTGGGCTCGCACCGGCTGGCCCTGACTTCGCTGGCCTTGGCCGAGTTGGTTTACAAAAACGGCTTCTCCGCCGTCTGCCTCAGCAGCCCATTCAACCCCGAGTTCATGGAGAACGCTGCCACCGCCGCGCTGCCGGCATATCTGCCGGTGGATGGCCACGACTTGCACGTCGCCCTCACCGAAATTGATCACCGCTTGAACGCGCTGCATCCAAACCGCTTGGGCGATAAAGCGTTGCTGGGCTATTCCATGGGCGCATTCGATGCCCTCTACGTCGCCGCCACCGCCCCGACGAACCGGTTGCCGCTGATTCAATTTGACCGCTACGTGGCCATAGACAGCCCCGTCCGCTTGCTCCAGGGTGTTTCCAAGCTGGACGAGTTTTACGAGGCGCCTCTCGACTGGCCGGGGGCGGCGCGAACCGACAACATCGAAAACACCTTGCTGAAGGTGGCCGCCTTGAGCAAGAGCACGCTCACCCCGCAAACTTCGCTTCCCTTCAATGCCATCGAGTCCAGGTTTCTCATCGGACTGACATTCCGCCTGGTGCTGCGGGACATCATTTACAGCAGCCAGCGGCGAAATAATCAAGGCATCTTGAAACACCCGGTCTGGAGTATAAGGCGGAATCCGGTGTACCAGGAAATCCTGCAATATTCCTACCAGGACTATTTTGCGAAATTTGTCATTCCGTATTATCAAGGCCGCCGCCTGCCCTCGGAAGCGTTGGAAAAAGCCGGCGATTTGCGGAGCTATGACGCCGGTCTGCGCGGCAACCCCAACATCCGCGTAATCGTCAATCGAAACGACTTCCTCCTCCCGGACGAGGACATGGCCTGGCTCCACGCCACGTTTGCTCTGGAACAATTGACTGTTTTCGAGCAAGGCGGCCACCTGGGGAATCTGGACAATCCGCTGGTGCAAAAGGCCATTGTGGGAGCGCTGGCGGGTTTGCAGCCAGCGCGGGCAACTCCGGGCAAGCCGCCGCAAAAGGTGACGCCATAGGACGCAGGGTTATACCCCATAGCGCAGTCCACGCCCATGGTGCAACGTGACTCTGGAAAGCAATAAAAACTGAATATGAAGAAAATCCTGTTATTAAGCGGCATTATCACCCTCCTCACTGCTGCCGGATGTGTAGTTGCCGAAGACGGCCGGTCCGATCCTTATCGCGGGCATGCGAGGTACGAAAGGCGGCCGGAAGTCATAGTGGCAGATCCGGTAGTCGTGGTGCGCCCGCCTGAAATCATCGTGCGGTAAGATCGGGTTTGTGATGAGGAACGGCAGCCCGGTCGAAAAGGGCTTAGTGCAAATCCCGCTGGCCGCCCAATTGGCCGGCACCGTTTTCGCCGCCGTCCTCGTTCCCGTTTATCTGCACACCTAAGGGTCCGCCAATTTTTTGTGGTTCTGTGATGCCGCCCTCATTCTCACGGTGGCAGGCATGTGGTTGGAAAGCTCCCTGCTTATCAGCATGTGCGCCGTCGGCATTCTGCTGCCACAATGCCTCTGGCTCGCGGACTTCGGCGCCAACCTGCTGGGGTTTCGCTTTCTTGGCCTGACTGGTTACATGTTCGACCCGCAGCTTCCGCTTTTCACGCGCGGGCTTTCACTTTTTCATGGCTGGCTCCCCTTGCTCCTCATTTGGCTCCTGGGGCGCCTGGGTTATGACAAACAAGCTTTGTCCGCCTGGACCAGCCTGGCGGCGGGGTTGGTGCTCGCATGCTACTTTTTTACTCCGCCAGCGGGCGCCCATCTGGCCAACCCCAATCTCCCCATTAACATCAATTATATTTACGGCTTCAACGACCGGCAGCCGCAAAGCTGGGTCAACCAAGATCTTGATGTCATCCTCTGGCTTGGTGTGCTGTGGCTCGTCGCCTTCGTCCCCACCCATCTGGCCCTGGGCAAGATCTTCGCCGCGCCGCGGTTCGTGGCGGGCCGGAAAGGGCCCATTCCAGCTCTTTGATCGTCCCTGACTGCTCTGCAGAGATGGATGGAAAATGTTTGGTAGGGTAACACCCCATAGCGTCGGAAAGGCACTGCGCGCACTATGGCGACGGGAAATGGAACGCTCTTCCAGAGCAAGAGCCGCCATTCCGAGAAATCACCAATTTATCAACGAGAAACGCAAACCAACAGAAAACACAGAAAATATGAACAAAGAAACACAGGCAATCAGCAATGACATGGGCCAACTGGCCGAAGACGCGCAGGCGTTGATGGCGGCCACCGCCGACGTGGCCGGAGAGAAAGTCAAGGAAGCCCGCCATCGGCTCGCCGCCGCCTTGGAACGCGGCAAGGAAATTTATGGACGCGCGCGCGCGAAGGTGGTGGAAGGGGCCAAGGCGGCCGACGAGGCCGTGCATGAGCATCCCTATCAAGCCATCGCCATAGGCGTCGGGGTCGGGGCGATCATCGGGTATCTCCTGGCCCGCCGGTGCTGCCGTAACCGCGATTAAGCTCGTTATGGAAGAATCCACTGCCAGCTTCAGGCAACTGGCCGCGGCCTGGAAAGCTTGCGCGCGGCGGCTGTTGACCATTGGGGAGAACCGGCTCGAATTGTTGACAGTGGAGGTGCAGGAGGAGCGCGAGCGTCTCCTGCACGCCTTCCTGTTGGCCCTCGGCGTGGCGGCATTTGGACTGCTGGCCGGCCTTACGCTCACGGCTGCCATCGTGGTTTTGTTGTGGGCGTGGCCTGTGGCCGTCCTCCTGACATTGGCCGTCCTCTACGGGGCGGCCGCTATTTGTCTTTGCCGGCGGCTGGCCAGACTCCTGCGCGACTGGGAGACGCTTCCCGCCACGCTCGATCAACTCCGAAAGGACCGCGCATGTTTGGAAAAAATCCTCGAATGAACTCACTGCAATCACGGAAACAACTCTTGCTTGCGGAAAGCGAGCTCAACCGCGCCCAACTGGTCGTGGTCATGGCCGCGCTCTCGGCGGAAGTTCGCGCGCTGACCGAACGCGCCAAGACTTTGGGTTCGATTGTGGCGTCAGCCGCGGCCCTGGCGGCGGGCCTGGCGGCGCTCCGGCGCGGCAAGCCCGCGGATGCCGGCGCAAAAACCTCCTGGCTGCAAACCATGCTCAAAGGTGCAGGCCTGATTTCCACTCTTTGGGCGGCGTTTCGCCCGCAGCG
>Ga0187848_10002217_pt1 | contig 15649 bp, 15 predicted proteins | sample June2016WEW_4_40_FD_132424 | JGI IMG/M metagenome (GOLD analysis project Ga0187848, IMG submission 132424) | Peatland microbial communities from SPRUCE experiment site at the Marcell Experimental Forest, Minnesota, USA - June2016WEW_4_40 | ecosystem: Environmental > Terrestrial > Soil >... | reverse complement strand
GGTTGCCCGGAAAATGGTGCAAAACAGGGTTGGATTCCATGCGGATCGCAGTCGGCAGTGACCATCGAGGCGTGCTCATGCGGATCAAGCTGGTCGAGCTGCTCCGCGGGCTCGGCCAGGAGGTTGTCGACCTCGGCAGCCACGGTCCGGAGCCGGTCGACTACCCCGACATTGCCGCCTTGGTGGGATGGAAGGTGGCCAGGCACGAGGTGGACAGGGGAATCCTAATCTGCGGCTCTGGCCTGGGGATGTGCATCGTCGCCAACAAGATCCCGGGCGTCCGCGCCGGTCCCTGCTACGACGACGTCACCGCCGAAATGAGCCGCCGACACAACGATCTGAACGTGCTGTGCCTGTCGGGCGACATGCTGGGAGACCGGCTTGCCGACCGCCTGGTCGAGATCTGGCTCAAGACACCGTTCGAGGGGGGCCGCCACGCCCGGCGCCTGCGGAAGATCGCCAAGCTGGAGTCCCACAACGGGGACTAGGTCTTGGGCCTTGGGTCTTGGGCCTTGGGTTCTTCTAAGACCTAAGACCTACTCCCCGCACATCTCCACGAGGTCGCGGACGTATTGCAGGGCGTCTTCCACATCAGGCACGGGGACCCCGACCGCCCGGCCGCGGCGATCGCAGCGGGCCAACAGCCGCAGCTCCTCGAAATCCTCCGAGGCCGCCAGCCGCCGCCGCGACCGCGCCCCGAGCGTGTGGTCCGCCAGGGCCAAGGCGTCCTGGTGATGCTCGATCAACCAAGCCGTCCGCGGCGTGACAAACCCCTCCAGGGCCTCGAGGGCCGCCGCCACGTGCTCCCGCGGGTCGATCGCCTTGCCCACGTCGTGCAACAGCGCGGCCAGCAGGAACTCCTCGTCATAGGGCAGTTGCTCGCGGGCCAGCTCGAACACCTGGAGACTGTGGTACAGCAGGTCGCCTTCGGGATGGGCCTGGAGGTTTTCCCGAATCTTCTCCAGCGGCGCGAGCAACATGGCGTAGACGCAGAAACGGTCCACCCGCGGACCCGCCGCTTGCGGCCTGGCCGCCGGACCCATGGGGTGCCCCGGCGGGTACGGCATCGCGTGCCCGGGCGGGCGCCCGGCGGGGCGCCCCTGCCTGGCCCTGGGGGTATCGTCCGAGTCTTCCGGGTGAATGCGGCGTCCCTCGGCGCGGGCCAACTCGAGGACCTGCCGGCCGACCTCACGGTTGGTGGGCAGGTCGCTTACGCGGACCTGGCCGCCATACACCTTCCGGGCCGCCCGCAGCTTGGCCCGGTGGTACTGCGATTCGTCCCGCGTGTAGAGCAGTTTTGCCGCCTCGAAGGCCACTTGGCGGCGCTGGGGGTCACGTTGCATGGTCATCACAGCTCGCGGTAAGCGCGGCGGCGGTCGCGGCGGCGGGCCAACTCGCTGGCGTAGCGGCGGCCCAGCGTGTCGGCGTGCTGGCGGACCCAGTCGCTCAGCCGGGTCTGGCCGGTCGCGGGCCCATCGACCGAGAGCAGCCCGGCCATCAGGCCCGCAATCTCCTCGCGGGTAACGACCACGTCGCCAAGCACTTTTCCGAGGGCCCAGGCCGCCAGGTAGCCCAGGCTGGGGGCAACGCGGATCGCCGGCCGCCGCTTGCCGATCAGGCGGCCGATCTCCTGGAGGAGTTGCCGATAGGTAAACGTCTCGGGGCCCACCGCATCGACCACGCGGTTGCCCTCCGAGTGGCCCTCGCGGACGGCCAACTCGGCCAGGTCCTCGACGTGGATCGGCCGGATGCGGTACTGGCCATCGCCGAACACGCCGACCAGGGGCAGGTGCCGGAGCATCCAGGCGATGTTGTTGATCAGGATGTCTTCCCCGCCGAACAGGACGGTGGGGCGGAGGATGGCATAGGAGAGGCCCGAGCCCGTCAGAGCCCGCTCCACCTCCGCCTTGCCGCGGTAGTATTCCAGCGGCGAGTCCTCCGCAGGGTTGGCGATGCTCACGTGGACCACGCGGCGGACGCCGGCTTCGCGGGCAGCCGCAAACAGCTTGCGGCTGTTTGCGACGGCCATCGAGTGGCTGAAACCGGGGTAATTGAACCGCACCCAGTAGGTGTTGTAGAGCGCCTCGGCCCCGGCCAACGAGCCGGCCAAGCGGGCCGGGTCGTCGAAGTGGTACGGCACCGCCGCCACCCGGCCGCCGAAGGGGTTCTCTCGCTCGGGCGAGTTGGTAAGCGTGCGGACGGCGCAGCCGCGGTCCAACAGCCGCCGGGTGATGTACTGCCCGGAGTATCCGAATGCTCCGGTGACGACGTGCAGGGGCGAGTCCATGAGACGGTTCTCCCCGACGAGCGGCAAGACAACAGTGAGGGGAAAAGGGTACCCTGTCCCTTTTTCCCGGCCAACCGCTGGGAATTGTACGCACCCGCCGGGGTACCCGCCAGGCCACCGCAGCGCCGGTGCCCCGTTAGGGGTAGGGCAATTCCCGACCCCTTTCTCCGGCTTTCAGCGGGGCACTTCCAGGTTATTGGGGATTCGGGGTTTGCGGCGATGCGATAGGCTTAGAGCGGTTGAAACGACGGTCTCCGGGGGAACCATGTTTGGGCCCGCAGGCGCCGTCAGTCTTTCCCAGGAGTTGAAAGGTGCCGTCCATGCCCAGCAAATTCGAACCGCTCGCCCTTGTGTCTCCCCGGTGCGACTCCCGGCCGCGGCCGCTTGGCGACGTTGATCGCCGGCAGTTGGACTCCGCCGTGGAGCTTGACGCGCGGCAACCAATGAGCCCGGAGACCAAGCGGAGGATGTACCAGGAGCACTGCCGCGGGGAATCGGTGGAGGCGCTGGCCGGGCGGTTTCGCCGCACGCGGGCCAGCGTGTATCGGGTGATCCACGAGATGCGGGCGGAGCGGATCATGGCCCTCCCCTTGGACTACGTTCCCAACGACCAGTTCCCGCGGGTGCGGTCGGAGGCGGCCGAGCGGAAGATTCTCCAGCCGCCGCCGGAGGACGGGCGGTGGAAGAAGCCGCGGGTGCCCGCGGGCCTGCCCCCCTACCTGGCCAGCCTGTACGAGGTCGCCCTGCTGACGCCCGAGCAGGAAACGCACCTCTTCCGGCAGATGAACTACTTGAAATACAAGGCCGGCCGGCTCCGCAGGAAACTGGACCTCCGCTCTCCCGATCGAGGGCTGATGGACCGCATCGAGAAATACTACGACCAGGCCATCGAGGCGAAGAACCAGATCATCCGTGCGAACCTGCGGCTGGTCGTGTCGATCGCCAAGCGGCAATTCGGGCCGGGCGAGACGTTCTTCGAGCTGGTGAGCGACGGGAACATGTCGCTGATGCGGGCGGTGGAGAAGTTCGATTTCGCCCGCGGCTACAAGTTCAGCACCTACGCCAGTTGGGCGATCATGAAGAACTTCGCCCGCACCATCCCCGATCGCTACCGCCACTGCGGCCGCTTCCGCACCAGCCAGAGCGAAGCCTTCGAGGAGGCCACCGACGCCCGGCCCGACGCGGGGGAGCAGGAGCGGGCGCAGTCGCAGCGCGAGGCCCAGGTGGCGCGGATCCTGGCGCGGCTCGACCCGCGCGAACAGAAGATCATCATCCGCCGCTACGGCCTGTCGCGCGGCCGCGAGCCGCTGACGCTCAAGCAGGTGGGCGCGGAAATGGGCGTAACCAAGGAGCGGATCCGGCAGATCCAGGCCCGGGCACTGGGCAAGCTCCGCCAGGCCGCCGAGGAGCAGAAGATCGAGATCCTCATTTAGGCGCGTGCCGCGCCGATGGCCCGGCGGAAGACGTCGCGCATCAGCTCGGCCGGGCCCTCCTGGCCCGTGAAGAGCTTGAACTGCATGCACGCTTGGCGGACGAACATCTCCACCCCGGTGACCACCGTGCAGTTGCGGCTGCGGGCCTCCTTGACCAAGAGCGTGGTCTCGGGGTTGTACACCACGTCGAAGACCGTCATCGACGGCTTCAAGTAGTGCTTGTCGAAGGGGCTTTCGTCGACGTTGGGGTGCATGCCCAGCGGGGTGCAGTTGACGAGGATGTCGCACGACACCCCGTGCCGCAGCGACCAATCCACCGCGCGGCAGCCGAGCCGCTTGGCCAGGGCGTGGGCTTTTCGGGCCAGGCCGTCGGCGACGATCACGCTGGCCCCGCGGCGGCACAGTCCGTGGGCGATCGCCATGCCGGCCCCCCCGGCGCCCAGGAGCAGCGCCGTGCGGCCCTCGAGCGATTTCTCGCCCCGCCCGGTCACGTTCAGGGCCTCCTCGAGGCTGCTCATGGCGGCGTGGTAGTCGGTGTTGTAGGCGCGGCGGATCTGGCCCTCGAAGACCAGCGTGTTGGCCGCGCCGATGGCGCGGACCGCCCCGTCCGCCTCGGTCGCCAGCGGGAGGATCTCCTCCTTGTGCGGGATGGTGACGCTCAGGCCGCGCAGCCCCAGGGCCGGCGCATCGTCGACGAACTGCGCGAGATCCTCGCGCGGCACCCGGAACGGCACGTACACCTTGTTCAGGCCCAGGTGGACGAAAGCCGTGTTGTGCAGCAGCGGGCTGAGGCTGTGCCCCACCGGGTCGGCCACCACGCCGTACACCTCGGTCTGGGCGTCGATGCGGTCGTAATGATAGACCTCGGTCATCTGCTGGAAGCTGAGCTGGCCGGGCGCCAGAACCCGCTCGTGATGGAAGGTGGCATAGGTGAACGGCGCGCCGGCCCAGCCCGCCAGGATCCGCGTCGGCACCCCGATGTCGCCCATTCCCAGCCCGATCATCGGGATCGCGCTGCGGCGGACCATGCCCAGCAGCCGCACGTTGTCGTGCGGATGGTTGGCCATCGCCGAGATCTTGATGATGTCCGGGTCGAGGCCCGACATCCGCCGGTGGATCGCCTCCAAGTCGTCCGGCGTCTTGCGGAAATCGTGCAGGCTGATCACGCGCTTCGTCTTGCCGAACCGCGGGATGCTGCCGGCGATGTCCTCCTCCAGGTCGATGTACTCCACCCCCTCGGCAATCGCCGTCCGCAGGAGCATCTGCCGCTGCTCCTCCGGCCCGGACCACTTCCCCCCGTCCTCCGGGCGGCGGCAGGAGATCACCACCGGCGAGGGCCGCTCGGTCACCAGCCGCCGCAGGTTCACCTCGCCGCTGATGTAGTCCAGGCGGAGTTCCACCAGCCGGGCGCCCTGCTCGACCAGGTGCCGGTGCTCGGCCATGACGTGACGGTGACGGCCGCGACCAATGCTGACGCAAATCATGGGGAAGTGTGGGGATTGGGGATTGGTTTTGCGGGAGGGCTTGTCGGGCGATTGCGGCTTCGCACGGCCGGTTTCACCTCGGGGCAAACCCCGACGGACGCCGCAAGCCGCTTGCTGCTCCTATTTTACTTCCCCCCAGCGCTCTGTTAAAGGCTTGCCGCCCGCCCGGCCCGAACGGTAGAATGGAAGGGTTCTCAAAATGGGGGGGAGTTCGTCATGTGTGTTTCGGCGGAAACGTCCGCGACTATCTGGAGCGCCGCCGACCTGCTGGAGCGCTTCGGCCCGATCCCGCTGGACCGCGTCCGCACCGACCCCCCGCCCGGCACGGCCACCGAGCAAGACGTTATCGAGATTCGCGATCGCGAGGACCGCCTGTGCGAGCTGATCGGCGGCGCTTTGTTGGAGAAGACGGCGGGAAGCTATTGCGTCACTGCGGCGTTGGCGCATCGCGCCGCGGCGGTTCCAGCCGGCCGCTTACGGTGGCGATAGACCGAAGCTTGGCCAACACGTCGGCCAACTCGTGGTGCACCGGATACGTTGCCCGGACCGACAGCACCTTGGCTCCTGCCAGCGTGGCGCCCTTGATGCTGCCAGGGCCGTGCGGCGACCCCCAAGTACCCGGTGCGACGGTGGATGTGATCAGGCCGACGAGCGTGTCGTAATCGTCGTATGGCTGGTTGTGCTTGTCGAGGCGGGCCACCAGATCGGCCACGTAATAGAGCCTGGTCGTCGGGTGGGCGTCAATGTGCTTGGGCGAGGTGATCCACAGCACCTCGTTTTGGACCGCGTAGTCCAGTCCCAGCTCACCCAGCAGCAGGTTCAGCGCCGAGCGGAGCGAGATCCCCTTGAGGTTCTTGGTGATCTGCGCGTCGGGGCCGACGTTCACGCTCTCCAGCCCTTTCTTGTCGAGCTGGATCTCGATGTGGTGGAAGTCCTTGAGGTAGTCGATCAGGTCCTGCAAAGGCATCTCGACGAACTCGATCGACGTGGGCGATTTGAGGACCTCCTCGATTCTCCTTTCTGCGGGACCGGGCCAGGCAAGACTCGCGCACTCCGCCCAGGCCTCGGCCGGGATGGGCTCCCTGCCGGCCGCTGGAGCCGCCGCGGGCTTGGCGGGCACGACGGCCGCCTCGGGCGGGGCCGACATGGCCAAGGGCCTCAGTACCATGACCAGCGACACGGCTGCGCCCAGCGCAGCGCCACGCCACAGTGCTCGGGTGAACATAGTGCCTCTCCTTGAGAAATGAAGGGAAGAGTGACCTGCCCGAGCGGTGTTCCAGGCCGTTCGGGTACGCCCATATTCTAAATCGAGCGGCCGCCCCCCGCAATAGCTCGAAATCCGCCCTCTACCTTCGGCCCCTTTTGTCCGCCCGCCTTCATCCTTCGCCTCACGTCCGGCGGAACTGCCGGTCCAGCTCCTCGCGGGTGAAGACGAGGGCCGTGGGGCGGCCGTGGGGGCAGTGGTGGGCGTCGTGTACGAGGTGCCGCTCTTGGAGCAGGGCCTCGATCTCGCCCGGCGAAAGCCGGTCGCCCGCCTTGATCGCCGCCCGGCAGGCGATCGTGTGCAACAGATCGTCGAGCATGTCTTCCCGCTCGGGCTTCCGCCTGCCGGCCACCAGCCGCTCCAAAAGGGCGTGGAGCACCTCGGCGGGATTCATGTTGGCCAGCATGGCTGGGAAAGCGGCCACCAGCACGGTGTCGCCGCCGAACGGCTCGATCCGCAGGCCGAGCCGGGCCAACAGTTCGCGGTCCTCCAGGGCCGCGGCGGCCTCCGCGGGGCTCAGGTCCACCGGCTCGGGCACCAGAAGGCTCTGCGTCTCGATGCCCCCGGCAGCGATTCGTGCCCGCAGGTGCTCGTAGAGGATCCGCTCGTGCAGGGCGTGCTGGTCGATGATCGTCACGCCCTCGCGGCTCTCGGTCACCAGGTAGCGGTTGTGGACCTGGAGGGCCAGGAGCGGCCGGGCGGTGGCGGGCGAGCCGGGCTCGGGCGGCACCTGGTCGGTGGGCCGCCCACACAGCCCCTCCCCCGGAGCCCAACGGCCCGGGTCAAGCCGCGTTAGTTCCAGCGGCCGCCGCTCGCCGGGTGCCTGGCTTGGGCCTAACTCGGGCGGCCACGGCAAGGCCCCCGGGGCCACATTCTCCCCTCTCCCTCCGGGAGAAGGGTCGGGGGTGAGGTCACCCGGGGTGAGGGCGGACCCCGCCGGCCAGGAGGCCATCTTGCCCTTGGCCCAGTCGACCAGCTCCTGCCGCAACTGGGCGGCCCGGCCGGCGTCGTGCCCAGCCGAGGCGTCTTCCGCCGGGGCCGACTCGACGCGGACCGTCAAGTCGGTCGTGAGGAACTTGCTCCGCAGCGTCGAGAGCAGTTGGCTGTAGAGCCGGCTGGCGTCCTGGAAGCGGACCTCGAGTTTCGTCGGGTGGACGTTAACGTCGACCATGTCCGGCGGCATCTCGATCCGCAAGAAGGCGATGGCGTATCGCCCGACCGTCAACAGGCCGCGGTACGCCTCGGCCAGGGCGTGCTGCAGGGCATGGTCGCGGATGTGCCGGCCGTTGAGGAAGAGGTACTGCATGCGGTTGTTGCTGCGGCTGTAGGAGGGATGGGCCGCCGAGCCCCGGATCCGCACCGGCCCGTCGGCACTCTCGACCGCGATGAGGTGCTCGGCCAGCTCGCGGCCCGCCACCGCGGCGATCCGCTCGGTCCAGGCCTCCGCGGCAGGCAGATCGAGCACCTGGCGGTCGTTGTGCCGCAGCGTGAAATGGACGGCGGGCGCCGCCAGGGCGATCCGCGTAAAGGCCTCGCTCGCATGGCCGAACTCCGTCTGCGGCGTGCGGAGGAACCGCCGCCGCACCGGGGTATTGAAGAACAGGTTGTGGACTTCGGCCGTGGTTCCGACCGGGCAGCCGCAGGGGGCCGTTGGGCCGGCGGCGCCGCCGACGACCTCGATTTCCGCCCCGCCCTGCCCGGCGGCCGTGCGGCTGCGGAGCACCAGGCGGCTCACCTCGCCGATCGAGGCCAGGGCCTCGCCGCGGAACCCCAGCGTGCCGATCCGCGCCAGGTCGTCGGCCTCGGCAAGCTTGCTGGTGGCGTGGGGGGCGACGGCCAGCGGCAGCTCGTCGGCCGGGATGCCCGCGCCGTTGTCCGCCACCCGCACCAGCGCCAGGCCTCCGTCCGCGACCGACACGTCGATCCGCGTGGCCCCGGCGTCCAGGGCGTTTTCCATCAGCTCCTTCAGGACGCTCGCCGGCCGCTCGATCACCTCGCCGGCGGCGATCTTGTTGATGAGCGATTGTGAGAGCGGGCGAATGGACGGCATGACGGGAACGGGAAATCGGTCGTGATAGAGCGGGTGTGTGCCAGGAACAAGTGGATTGCGTTCTACGGCTGAAAGTCCAGCAGCCGCTCGAGTTCCGCAATGATGGCCAGGGCGGCTTGCGACCTGGGCGAGGGAAGGTCCATGGTTTCCGCAACGCGCCGTCGCAAACGTTCCAGGGCCGTTCGCGCCTGAGCATCGGTTGTGCTCTCTTGAAATGCCTTTAGAAACTCCCGCCAGAACATGGTCTTGATGCCACAGAGCGGCACGTCATTGAGCTTGGACATATACGCGTCCATCATGCCGGTGCGCGCCAGACGGCCGAAATTGCCGCCGCTGTCGCCGCGAGGCTTGTCGCTTATCGGGTCGGCCTTGGAGGGGTAAGGACGGGCGCCGGAGGGCGAGTCGATCGACGTATCCTGCGCAGTCTTCCGCACGTGCCGCCAATGGTAGTTTCTGAACTCGGCAGCGAACAGGGCGGACTCGATGAACGGCTCAAACAGCATCGGAGAGCCGCTGATTACGTTGCCCAACACCCACGGCACAACCACGACCAGGTCCTGCCGGGCGCACGCGGCGCGCGTCACTTGGAAACGGAGGCTCGGCTCGGCTTCCTTCGCCAGCAAGTACCACCCTTTCAATTCCAGTCCCATAACCGTTTCATCCGCCGAGACCTTCTTCAAGCGGACGTCAGGAAACGTCTGCGGCTGTCGCATGAAGGTGTAGAGCGCATATCGCCCGTCGGGATCCCAAGTTGTGCGAAGGAGGTTGAGGGTGCGGACGACTTGCTCTTCGATCGTGGCGCCCAGTACGGTGTTCAGGGTGTGCAGATCGGTGGCCATGATTCCGGATATGTGCGTTTCCGTACGGAAATAAACCGGCAGGCTGGCAATTGCTTCCCAAACACGCTTGTAGAGGGTGTAGTGTTCCCAGGTTGGTTCCGGCAGGTCTCTCGTGGGTTCTGCCGGCTGACTCTCGGTACTCATGTGCTGGCCAACCTTTCCGACGCAGCCCAGTAGAACTCGGGAACGACCTCGGCGGCGCAATAAGTGCGTCGCAGGTGATGGCAAACGACGGCTCCCGGGCAAAGGCCGCCGAAAGGCTCCCAGACCACGTCCCCGCCGTCCGTCGAGGCGCGAATCATCAGTTCGATGAAACGCAGCGGCTTCTGACTGCCGTGCAGGCTGCGAAACTTGTATTTCATCCCGTTGCGGGTGCCTTGAATGCGCTGCAGCCCTGCAACCTGCGGCTCGCGCCAGACGTTCGTTACCCCGACTTCACAATGAAACTTGGCTCGCATCCTTGCCCACTGCTCTGCTGGGACAGGCTGCTTCCCGTCGAGACTGAAGTACGGCCGTCCCGCAGGCGTGCCCAAGCGGTTTGCGTAGTCCGCCAGTCTCACGAACGCGTCCACGGGGGGGTAGTACCACAAGTGATCGGCAGTCAGGTACTTGCGCGTGGCGGCATTCAAGACGCCGCACGCCTCGTTCGCCAAGCGCAGGGGGAGGCCGGCCCGCTGCCACTCCGCGCGCAGCCAATCTTGCATGGAGAGAACCTGACCGCCCGAACTAAACCGCGGGCGCTTTACGTAATGCACGCAAACCTCGGTCACAATCGGAAATTTTCGCAGCGTCTGCGTGTTGGCGTTTCCGGCCACGTGGCCCAAACCCTTATCCCAGATATTACAGCAGCGGTACTCCCACCCTTCGGCTTCCAGCAAGGGGTGAACCGTTGCCCACCCCAATTCCGTGCACCAAAACCAAAGTGTCGTCTCCGCTGTGGCCCGCAAGGACCACGCACGCACGTGGGGCCGGTACCACTCGAACAAGTCTTCGGCCTTGTGTTCGTCTCCCGGAAAGCCGCTGACGCCGTAGGGACCGTCTGAAATGATGCAGATTGGCGCGGCCCAGATTGCGTAGAGGCTCTCCGCGTAGTCGAAGTGGATGGCCACATCCCCCCGGCGGTAAACGTCGCCTCGTTGTGGAGTCGATCCCCGGCCGCCCGGCGGCCCCGAGAAGAGGCGATGCTGTCGCAACTCGTGGTTCTTGCTTCCGACTGCCATTCCAAAGCGTCCGCGATTGCCTGCGGGGCGCCGCTACCTGCCGCCCGTCCTGCCCCAAGCCAGTCTACATGGCCACGCCGGCGGTGCCCAGTGGGGCGGAAGTCCCGGCGGTCTACAGCCGCGATCAACGGGGGGCAAGCCCGCCCGCTAAACTGGTCCCCAATCCCCAATCCCTAATCCCCAATCCCTCTCCCCCTACAGCCCGTACTCCTTGATCTTCCGGTACAGCGTCCGCTGCCCGATGCCGAGCTGGCTGGCCGCGACCTCGCGATTTCCACCGGTGACGCGGAGCGTCTCGGCGATGAACAGCCGCTCGATTTCCTGTAGCGGCCGGCCTACCAGCGCGACCAGGCTCGCGGCCCGCGGCTCGTCGGCCGGCTCGGCCGCGGGACACAGCTCCTCGGGCAGGTCGTCCAGGTCCAGCAGGCCGTCGTAGTCCACCACCACCATGCTCTCCACCACGTTGCGGAGCTGGCGGACGTTGCCCGGCCAGTCGAAGCCGAGCAAGCGGTGCCGCGCCGCCGCCGACATGCCCCGGATCTGCTTGCGGTGGTGGGTGGCCAGTTGCTTCAGGAAATAGTCGATCAGGATGGGAATGTCCTGGCTCCGCTCGCGGAGGGTGGGCAGGCGGATGGTGACCACCTTCAGGCGGTGGTAGAGGTCGCTGCGGAACGCCCCGGTCTGGATGGCGTCTTCCAGACTGCGGTTGGTGGCCGAGAGGGTCCGCACGTTTACGCGGATCGGGTCGTTCGAGCCCACGCGGGTGATCTCGCCGCTCTCCAGCACGCGGAGGAGCTTGATCTGCGTGGCCAGCGGCATGTCGCCCACCTCGTCCAGGAACATGGTGCCGCCGTCGGCGTACTCGAACTTGCCCACGCGATCGGTCGAGGCGTCGGTAAACGCCCCCTTGACGTGGCCGAACAGCTCGCTCTCCAGGATGTGTTCGCTCAGCGCCGCGCAGTTGAGGGCCACGAAGGGCTTGCGCTTGCGGGGGCTGTTCTGATGGATGGCCTGGGCCACCAGCTCCTTGCCGGTGCCGGTCTCGCCCTGGATGAGCACGGTGGCGTTGGTGGGGGCGATCCGCCGCAGCCGTTCCAGGACGTCGCGCATCTGGCGGCTGTCGCCGATGACACCCTCGAAGCCGAATTTCTCGTCCAGCCGCCGGGTCAGCTCGAGGTTGGTCCGGCGGAGCCGCGAGCTCTCGACCGCCTTCTCCGCGGCGGCGCGGAGCTGCGCCAGGTTGAAGTCCTTGTCCTTCAACAGGTAATTGAAGGCCCCTTGCTGCATCGCCTCGACCGCCGAGGGGATCGTCCCGTGGCCGGTCAGTAGAATCACCTCGGTGTTGGGCTGGGCGCTCTTGGCCCGGGCGAGGATCTCCAGGCCGTTCACGTCATGCATTACCAGGTCGGTAATGATTGCGTCGAAGTCCTTCTCCTCGACCAGTCGGGCCCCTTCGCTGCCGGAGGCCACCACCCGGCAGCGGAAGCCGATGCGACGCAGGCTCTCGGCCACCGTTTCGGCCAGCGCCCCATCGTCGTCCACGATCAGGACTTCCGGCGGCGGGCTCAGGACGTGGTGGGAGCCGTCCACGGGGGGCGGGGAGACTGCGGGACTCATGGTCGAAATCATGCGGTTTGGGGTGTCTTGGAACCAGGAAGAAAGGGGACAGCCCCCATTTGCCGGAACGGCCCGGAGGGTGCTTCGCACAAATGGGGACTGTCCCCTTTTTCCTCCTCCCATTATAGCGTTCCGGACGCCCGTTGCGTCGAGCCCCGGCGGGGACTAGACTGGTGTTCTGCCCGCCGAACACGTCGGGCCGGAGGTCCCAGATGCCGTACGAAGCCACGTGCCCGAAGGGACATCGACTCCAGGTGACCGAGGCCCATTTCGGCCAGCGCGTCAGTTGCCCGACCTGCGGCGAGGCGTTCGTGGTGCCGGAGTTGGGCAAGGCCGCGTCCAACACCCCGCCGCCGCAGCCGCCGGCCAAGGCCCCTTTCGACTACCGGCGGTGGAAGCCGTCGCCGGAGATCCTCAGCGGGCTGTCGCAGGCCAGCCTGTGGGCCGGCCGCCCGCTGGTGGCCGTCGGGCTGGTGCTGGTTCTGCTGGCGCGGGGCTGCGAGGCCATCAGTCAACGCGGCGTCCAGCGGGCCGATGTGAAAGTCCAGGCCGCCCGCGAGGAGTTGGCCGACTCCTACCAGACCAAGCGCCTGGCACTCGAAGAGAAGATATCCGACCTCGAAGCGGAAAAGGACCGCAAGGCCCCGGAGGACCAGGCCCTGGCCGATCTGAAGACGCAGTTGACCGACTTGGCCGTGCGGGAGGCGAAAGAACGCAAGAAGTACGAGCGCGGAGCGTGGCGGGACCTCGAAACCAACGCCCGCATCGTCAAAACCAACCAACAAATCAACGGCTACTGGCGAGAGATCTTCTTCGTCTTCGCCTCGATCGTGCTGGCCACCGGCCTGCTGTTGGTGAGCTGGACGGCCCAGGGCGCAGAGCGGTGGGTCGCGCTGATGATGCTGGCCGTCCTCACGGTCAGCATCTATATCGGCGGAGTGGCGTGGGGTCCTCTGGCACGGTAGGGGCTCACTGTTCCAGCGACCTTTCCTGGACGCCGCAGGCCCGCTGACCGCAGTCGGCCCACTCCAATCCGCTCTCGCGGCGGACGCGGTGATCGAAATCGCCCAGCAACCCGCCGATGACGTCCCAGCGGTCGGGGCGCCGCAACTCGACGTCCCCCTGGCGGTTGACGCGGATGATGCTCTCGTCGGTTACGCCGACTGCGTCCAGCTCGTGGACCTGGAGCTCGTCCTCGCTCACCAGCCGCCGCAGGGTCTTGCCCGACATCTCGATGAAGTGCATAAGCTCGCCTCCCTGGGACCGTCGCCGCAGGCCCATCGCGTTTTATTATACCGTCAGGGCAACGGGGGCTCCCACCCCCTTGCCTTGGCAGGACGCGGCCGTTACACTGGCGGGAGCGGGAGAAAGGATCGGGCCGTGGAAGACGTTCCGGGCTACAGCCTTCGCGACATCCTGACAGCCTACCGTCGCCGGCACGAGCTGCCGGCCTGCCATCTCGTCCTGGACTGGCTCGAGGAGGCCTGCCGGTCTTTGGCGGCCCTGCACGGCACGGGCGTGGTGCACGGGGCCATCTGCCCGGCCAGCGTGGTGCTGGGCCCGGAGGACCGGGTGCGGTTCGTCGGCGCCGGGTCGCATCCCACGCTCCTGGCCCGCGATTGGGAGACGGCGGGGGACCGCGCGGAGTCGGAGGCCTCCGGCTATCTCGCCCCGGAACAGCGGGACGGCCGCAGCGTCGACGGCCGCGCCGACCTCTACGCACTGGGCCTCACGTTCTACGAGCTGTTGACGCTGGTTTACCCGGTGACGCTGGTCTCGTCCGGGATCGTTCCGCGGCCGGCTTCGGCGGTCAACGCCACGGTGCCGCCGGCCGTCGATGCCGTCCTGGCGCGGATGATGGCCCAATCGCCCGCGGACCGGTACGCCAGCGCGGAGGAGGCGCTTGCGGTCCTGAGCGGGCTGAAGGCCGCGGGGGCCGGGGGCCCGCCCGCCGGCGGATGGCCGCAGGGTCTCCGGCCGGCGGCCATGCCGTCGGGCGCGACGGAGCCGGCGGCGGCGCCGCGCATCGCCCTGGTCGCCGCCGGGGCGGTCGTCGGTGCCGTGGCCGGGGCCGTGGCCGGCGCGATGCTGAAGATCAACGTCCTGGCGGCCGTCATTGTCGGCTCCATCGTCGGGGCCGCCATCGGTTGCTTCGTGAATCCCAAGGTCTGAAAGGAAACCCGCATGCACCCTCTCACCCTGGTTGTAGGCCGGTTGCGCCTCGCGCTGCCGGCGGCGGTCGGACTGGCCGCGTGGATCGTCCTGGCGGCCGGCGAGGTCCGGGCCCAGCCTGCCCCTCCGGGCGGCCCGAAAAACGCCGAGGCCCAACGGGCCCAAAGGCTCTTCCGCTCGATCCGCTGGCAGAAGGGGCCGGACGTCGGAAAACTCGGCACGGTCGCCGAGATCCAGATCCCGGAAGGCTATCAGCTCACCGACCGGGAAGGCGCCGCCGCCTGGGCCGAATTGACGCAGAATATCGACAATCCCAATCGCCTCGGCGTGATGATGCCCAGCGACAAGGACGCGAATTGGTTCATCATCTTCACTTACGACGATTCCGGGCACGTCAAGGACGAGGACAAGAGCCAGCTCGACGCCGCGGCGATCCTCGCATCGCTCCGCGCGGGCAACGACGAGGCCAACAAGATGCGGCGGAGCAAGGGCTGGGCCGAGATGACGATCGTCGGCTGGATCACCCCACCGGCCTACGAGGAGAGCACGCACCACCTTGTGTGGGCCATTCGCGGCCAAAGCCACGGAGAAGAGATCGCCAACTACAACACCCGCATCCTCGGCCGCACCGGGGTTATGTCGGCCAACCTCGTGGTCGATCCCAAGGATTTGGAGCAAGTCGTCCCCACCAGCCGGAAAGTCCTGGAAGGTTTCGAGTTCGCCTCCGGCAACAAGTACGCGGAATGGCGCTCGGGCGACAAGATCGCGGCCTACGGCCTGACCGGCCTGATCACCGGCGCGGCCGCGGTCGGCGCCGCCAAGACCGGCCTGCTGGCCAAGCTGGCCTTGGTGTTCGCCAAGGCGGGCAAGGCGATCTTCATCGGCATCGCCGCCCTGGCCGCGGGACTGTGGAAGTTCCTCACCGGCTTCTTCCGCAAGCGGAACGCCCAGTAATGCGCCTGTGCCTGAGCGACGTCGAATGGCTGCTGGTGATCCTGCTGGCCATCTACCTGGCGGAATGCGCCTGCTGGCTGCGCGGCAGGGCCATGTGCTTCGTGCTGGCCGTGCGGCGGTACTGCCCGCTCCGCTGGCCGCCGTTCTTGGGCAGCGCAGACGCGGGGCTCGTCTTGACCAACCCGCTGCCCTGGGCCAGCTCGTTCGTGTGCGAGGCGTGGCCGATCGCCCTGGGACCCGAAGGGGTGTGCCTGCCGCCCGCCGGCCAGGCCGCGGAAGGCGACCAGGGGCAGTCCGGGCGATTCGTGTCCTTCGACGCCCTCGGGGGC
>Ga0187848_10002213_pt1 | contig 15680 bp, 15 predicted proteins | sample June2016WEW_4_40_FD_132424 | JGI IMG/M metagenome (GOLD analysis project Ga0187848, IMG submission 132424) | Peatland microbial communities from SPRUCE experiment site at the Marcell Experimental Forest, Minnesota, USA - June2016WEW_4_40 | ecosystem: Environmental > Terrestrial > Soil >... | reverse complement strand
GGCGGCCTGCTGGCGGCGTTGTTCTAAGGCTTGGAAATCCCGTCGAGGACGCACCTGTGTGGTCATGCGCCCACTATACACCACGGGCGAGGGATTGTCACTGTATTATGCGAGATTCAGTAATACTTAGGCGAATGGTTGTCCGTGGAAATTCAGGCTAGGCTTAGTTGTCCCTTCTCGGGTGGACGGTCATCGCGCGACACTGGCAATCCTTCGAGGAGAGGCCACCAACGCGCGGAGAATATATTTCCGCACAGATCGATGGGCACAATCAGGCGCTTCGTGGGCAAAAACTCGCGAATCTCTCGTTCTACGGCCGGAGATTCACACGCTTTGGGCGTCGCCGCAACGACGAGCATTCCGCTACGCCTGAGGGCTCGAAGAATATAATCCGGCACGTCCTTGCCGGGGACGGTACCCCACTGATCGAATCTGCAAGAAAGACGTCGGCTCGCAAGCTGATTTGCAAGGGCTGCGGCGTACGGTGCACCGTCTGCTCGCGAGTAGGAAATGAAAATGTCATCCCCAAAGAGAAATTTCGATAGAGACGTAAACATCGAGGTGCCTTCTTTCATCACGGGGAATTTAGATAGCGCAGTAGGCGGATAGTGGCCTAAGTGTGATCCGTGGGAGGCCTGAACGTGGGTATTTGAACCTGTGCGGTCTCTTTGTCGCGGAGGCTCCTGAAAAATGCATCCATTGCGAAGCCTGCAAGAAATCCAGTCAACAAGGCAAAGGGTACGAGACGCCCAGCGATTGGGGCAAGTTTGCCATGATCGCCCGGAAGTAGTGCGGTGAGCTGGGCGACGACGTAGAGCAATCCCGATATCGCGCCCGCGACCGAACCCAGCAAGGCCATGATAGCTACAGAGCGTTTTACAAGGACTGATTCGGTGACCTGCTCCCAAAGAGTGCGTACGATAGAAGCAGCTCCCCCAGCAACTGTTGGAGCTGCAATTAGGGCCGTCAGCAATTTGGTGCGATCTATGTCCGCATCCCAGGTCCACACGAAAAGAGCCAGGCCTAAGCAGAGCAGGACAACAGCTGTGATAGCCTCAAGCGCCACAGAGCGGTGCCTTGCGCGTCGAGTGTTGGCAGCTTTTTGCAGGGCTGAAACTTGCCGAGCCTTCTGTTTCAGCAAGCAATCGACGACTTGTGCCGCCCATTCAGCGGTTATGTTCTCCTCAGCCATCAGATTCTTGTCGTCTTCGCTGAGTAGACCCTCGTTAGGTGTAAGTAGTTCCCAAACACTCGATCCTGCCCCGCCGTACGCCTCAAGCGCGATTGCTGGCATATTGCGAGTTGCGGCAAGAATTCCGGCGATGAATGTGGACTGTCCTCCGCCTATGAGAAGGACTCCGTCTGCTCCGTACAACGATCTATAGAAGGAAACCTCCCAATTGGTATTGGAGTCGATTCTGAATTTGAAACAAGCCGGCTTGGCTTGCTGCTCCTTAAAGACTGGCTGAGGACTCTTACGCGCGTGGATGACGCGGACCGACTCTGGTTGGGCTTTGTCACTCAGCACGAAGCCGGCGACAACATCCGCCTCGATAAAGTTCGCATCGCCCGAATACACTACGATTCCGCACGAGCGGTCGGCAAGGGCCCTACCAATGCTCTGAGCAGCGGCCCTCGCCAAGTCAGGTTTCCTGATTCCCAAGGCGGGGCGACTTGGGTCGACGGAGCCGAAAACAGCGATCCATGCTTGAATCATTTTTTGGCCTCAGAAGGTCAAAAGTCGATCATCTGCGGTGAATTACGCTCAACAAGCCCTGTTCACAGCCGGTCTGAACCGTTGGCTCCAGATTCGGCTGAAGCCAACTGGTTCAATATACCCTAGATGCAAAACGTATACGGGACACCCATGCCACCACCCAGCTTTCCTGGGATGCGGTATTGCGCGACTCTCGCCCCAACCATGATTTCGGGAAAACCCTGAATGCTGCTATATTTTACCACAGTCGGCGAAACCGGCGCCAAGGTACGTATCGGGCGATTTCGATAGTCATCTTCGGTTCGTCGGCTGGAGGGATCCTGAAAGTGTTGCTGGTCACTCGTGAATTCGACTGTGATGGGTTCCCGCTAGTCGCGTAGCGTTTGCGAATTGCGAAAGCCGAAGGCATTTGGACGGCCATTTCGGCTAAGTGCCCCAAGCTTGCCAAACTCACGTCGTGAATGATAAAGGACGCTATCGCCAACATCGCACATCATGTCCCAGAAGGGGACTGAGGACTTACGCGCTTCTCTACCTCGGTAAGCGCTGCGTGATAATTGCGGCATGGGATTCAGCGGTCAGGTTTGAAATAAGCGTTGGATAGCTTTTCGAACTTTCGTTTGCCAGGTTTGAATTGGCCTGTAGTATTGTATCGATTAGCTCCTGGCGTACCTCGGCCCTAATCTCCGGAAGAAAGTGGGGGCAATCCGTGAAGTTCGCCAAAGGTGACATCTTATTGAATTTTGTCGTCGTTTTGATTCTTGCGCTCATGTTGGCGTTGATTCTTCATGGGCCGAATAAGGTCGTCCGAGACGTGAACCAACTTGTCACTAATGGGAAGCTATACAGCCTTACGAACGATGAACGACAGGCTCTTGAGGTGCAGTTGAGTCACCTTACCAAGGCGGCAAGTATCAACGAACCTGTAAGGATCAACAGCCTCTATGAAAGAGACGCCTTGAATGTCTACGTGACAGTTCCCGAGGTGTCTCACGGAATCGTCACCAGAGGAAATTCAGCCTTTGTGAAGGGCAGGGACATACTTTTTATTGACGATGCTCATTTCCTTTTAGGTACACGCAGAATTTTTGAAAAGCCCACGGACGAAGCCGAAGCCGCCCTTTTCAAGACCTTACGCGCTTATACGGTCTTCGTCTTAGCGCACGAGATCTGCCATCGGGAGGCTCCTCGGCGTCTATGGGGAGGGAATGCGCAAGAGGAATATGAAGCTGACTCATGTGCCATTCGTAATCTGAATTCTCTTTACGGATCTGATCAGTCTCCGTGGACAGATGCCGCGGTGATGAGAGACGAGGAGCCTGGTGCACCAGCAAATCTAGCGTCGGGTCCGCTATATTTTGAGGATCTGCTTAATAGTTTGAACTTCGTGGCAACACACCTGCTCGACAACGACTTCCCTGTGGTGTCCGGAGGGGAAGCGCATCCGATCTTTTTCGACCGTATGCAGAGGATCGTCGATCAAATTGAGAAGCTGACTCCAGTCCGCGACAACGCATCGATCAAGGTAGCACGCGTGGTGATGCAAGCAGGGTCAAATGTACTTGCGCTTCACCCATCTACCGTTGAGTTCGACAACCCAATCGATTATGCCTTTATGGGCACCTCGCGGATAATTTATTTCGACCGTGGCGACTCGGTCCCCCACGCGGTTGATTTCAAACGATTGTCGCCTTTGAATGTTCTTCGAGTTCAGAATACTGCCTCAGACGCAGAACCAAAGATTCGTTATGCATGGCTGAATACGGACGGGAGTATCGGCATGCTTCGGACGGACAGGAGCCTCGCGACAGTCGATCCTCATTCCGGTCAGACAGTCAAAACCCAGGACGTTTCACAGCAATTGGGCGACAATTCCTGCGTAAAGCGGGCAGAGATATCGCGCGAACCGGTTGCGCAGGTCTACTTTGTGTATTGCCTCGCCAATTCCCCGATAGTACGAGCGGTCACCAACGGTTTGTTGGGACAACAAATTTCGCTCAATGGACTGGCTCGGACCGCGCTCTCAAAAAACAGTGGCTTCAGCGCAGATCATGATTTCACAGTGTTTCAGGTCTCCTTGGGCTCCAAGGGAGATGTCGGGGTGTTCGTCAGGCAAGGCGACAAGGTCTATTTGATCGAGTGCGACAACAACCTAAATGCGAAACAGGTGGCAGTGCTTGCTGCGGAACCACCTCCGGCGAGTGACGACAGAATCGGCCCGGCGCGATTGAATCTACAAAGCTGGCAATACCTAGAAGGAGACAGCTCGCTGGCCTTTAGCGGTTCCTGGCTCCTGCACAACATGCAGGCGGATTTGGTCTCCGCCTCTCCAACGAACCTCTTTGCGGCTTCGGTTCTGAATACCGATCTCGGCAATGACAGAATGAGCGCGCCAATACAGATTGCCAGCTACCAGTATCTGAACGCGGATCGAGCCCTAGTCAACCTGAGTGAGGGAGGGGCCTTCCTGATCGATCTTGCAAAACACGAGATGCTGCAGATCAGCTATTTCACCCAAACCGGTATGGAGCAGATGCAAGCAAACCAGGACGGGTACTGGGATATCCATCAAAAACACGGTCAACGCATACTAGTATTTCAGAACAAAGGGAGTGTTCCATGAAGAGCCGCTTTTTCACAATCGCTGTTCTGTTAGCCATTGTTGGTCTAGTTTTCTGGATTGCCTACGTGGAGTTTGTGTTGGCGGACTCGACAAGGTTCCTCGTCGGTCAGGCGTCACTCTCGACCGGCAGCCTGAGAGCGATCTTGGTTGTGTACGGATACCTCACCTTAGTGGTGGGCGTCTTCTTAGGCTCGGGATACAGAAACCTGAAGGAGCAACGTGCCGCGGGCGGTAAAACTCTGAAGATCAGCGAATTTTTGGGAGAAGTAGTCCACTCCGTGGACTTCTGGCTGGGACTATTTGGGTCGCCAGTCGTATATGCGATACTCCTTCAGGCGATTGACCTAACCAATATCTCATTCGGCAGCGCTGCCGGTTTGACGCTGGTTGGACTCCAGAATGGATTTGTCTGTCAATCGATCGCTGATGCAATTCGTCCTAAGGGTTCCTTTGGTTCAGGAGATTCTGCTGCTCCAGGAGGTTCCGCAGCTCCGGCTGACGGTGCACCGTCAGCCTAATCGAGGGCCGCGGCCATGATTGGACTAGTCATGTCTGATCAATCATTTCTGCTACAGCTTGGGGGTTCGGGCCGGGCAAATTGCCGACCGCTCTTTTGGGCGTACCGTCTGGCGCCTCGGTCGAACGAATCTTAGGTCCTCATACACGGGGTTCTGGGATGTTATTCACGGAACTTAACTTAGGAGCTTTCAAAGAGGTACGCTAATTCGCGCTCCATGAATGCTAAAGGACGCTATCGCCAACTTGCTTCTGAATATAGAAAGCGGCTTCCCTCAACGGCTTCAGGCGTTTCGAATTCGCGGAAATCCCAGCGCAAGGAGCCAAGGAAATTCTCATCGGAGCGCTCCTGACGTTAACGTCCTTTATCATTCGTAACCTTGGTTGGCGCTGAATGCAATCAATTCTGCCAACCGTGACAACCATCCAATGCTGCCATGCATGGGATGAAACGCTATGCTGCCACACGATGCACGTTTCCAGCACCGGCGAAACCTCGAAACGCGCATTGGCGGATTTGGCTTGAATCCAGAAGGAATGCCGGAATCATGCCGGTGATGTCGGCGTTTAATTAGGAGTGATCCAATCGACCTCTGCCGTGACAGTTCGGCTCCCGGTTGTAACTTATCGACTTCCCGAGCATCGGTGGCACCGAAAAACATTGGAAGATATTCAACAGATTTACTATAATCCGTTTTATTAGTTAGCTGATTTGCCATCGGTCAACATTTCGAAAGCGCACCTTGGTTCGGCAGCGGTCCGCCGACCGGTAAGGGAGTGGGTCATGGCTACGGCACCTGTGTGGAGATTCGGATACTCGTGCTTGTTCGTCTTCGTCGCGACATGCGCACTTGTACAAATCACATTGGCGCAAACTTCAGCGACTGCAAATCAAACGATGCCAACGGTCGTCGTTTTCAATATTTACTGGGACAGCAATTGGGACGCAGATAACCCGGATCTGCTGCGGGGCAAAATCGATAACGCGACCGCGGACATCATTAACAGCACCTATATGAGTGCGCTTTCGGAATACGGTTTCAGGTCAGCGACATTTGGGGGCAGTTTGCTGCCCAACAGCAAGTGCGTGCAAAAGGCGCCCAACTCGCCGGGCTTTTTTGAGCCTGACGGGCCGGGCATTTCGCAGTTCATCCAATGCGAGCACGATAACGTGATCGCACTCCAGAACTCGACGGCGCTGTACAACGTGATCTTGCCGGAGTCGAGCCTTGAGAATGACCTTTGGCTAGTAGGTTTTTGCGGGACGGGGGCAATCCCGGGCGCGTCGGCCTGGCACTATCATGGCCTGCCCGACGTTTCCATCATTCCTGCTAATGTACCGTTCAGCGGCACGCCCATCTACACGATCGTGATGTCGGCCCCAGCGTGTTTTACGGGGCAGGAGCCGGGAGCGTTTTTCGAAAGCCTGACGCACGAGATGATTGAAGCGATCACGGATCCGTTTCCGCTCAACATATCCATCATTCCTCCCCATGCGAGTGCGCCGTTCACGGGAGAGATCGCCGATCTATGCGAAGCCGGGCAGAATGTTCCCAACGCCGGACCCATTGAGGCGTTTACGAATCCGGCCGGTCTTAGCCCCAACCAACCGGTGGCGGTAGCTTCCCACTGGTCGAACGCGCAGCAGACCTGCTTGGGCTTTGCCGATAACACCGTGCCGTCGTTTAGCAGCTCTGGTGTGAAGCTGACTAACTTCGGTCTTCAGCTTACCTTGCAAATTAGCGGGAGTGGGTTCGGATCCACGAACAATGGCGTCGGGATGTTGACGCTCAATGACAATACGGACTTCTGGCAAGCCGGCAATCTAATCGATCAAAACGCGATTCAGTTCTCAGGAATGACCTTCCTGCCGACGCAAGTGACTGCTCTGGGGCTGGCCGGACTCGGCTCGTTTCCGCTGACATCGGCTGGTGCGTCTCTGACGTTCTGGATCTGTAATCCCAACTCGCTGAAATGCCAGTTTGCTCCCCTAGTCACGCCGGTGCCTCCGCCCCCCTGCCCTGGTATCGAGGTGCGGAACTCAGCCGGCGTCTGCAGCTGCCCTCGGGGCACGACACAGACGACATCCGGCTCTTGTGTGTGCCCGAAGGGATTCACTTGGGTTCCATCCTTCGGGTGCTTCGACCCGACGGGGGACAACGCGTTCGGTCCGGCTCCGTGTCCTGCTGAATGCAAATACGGATGCGATATCCGGACGAAAATTTGCCACCCGAGGCCAATCCCCCAACCATTTTTGAAGCCATGATAGAAGTGGAAACGCCACAGCGCTGCAGGCTACGCGCGTGTCCCCCATCCCAGCCGCGGAGCGCCTGATTTTCGGGCGTGAAGGGCGTATCGGATCACCATGGGATCAGACCCGGCGCGTTCTCCTTCGTGCCTTCGGCCCGGCGTGAGAAAAGCGAACAACCCCGCCCCTGCCAAAACCCACCAAAATGCCACGCCACCACGTGAACTGCATCCGTGCTGGGGGAAGGAGGAGTTGATGACAGAGGTCCTGTTCAGTCCCAAGGTCAAGCCGGAGCACTTGGCACGCAACCCTCTTGGATAGTGAATGATAAAGGACGCTATCGCCAACATCGCGAAGGCGCCCGGCTTTTCGACTGCAAATGCAACTCCGGTCCTGCCATTCCGCTCTGGAACAGTACAATTCAGTCCTATCGGACCCGAAAGAGGGGATTCCGGATCATGGCGGTCCGCCGCACAGGCGCGTTGAGTGGGCGGCCAGCGCCAGGCCCCAACGCGCCAACCGATAAGAAGGGTCCGGCAGCGAGTGCGTTCTGAGCTATACTTTGAGTCACATTTCGGGCGCAGTCCGAACTCGACAAGTGCTACCCTTTGTGTCCGTCGCCCGATAGTTTTCTGGCAACTCGTCGCGAGTGCGCCTCACGGAGGAGTTATGCTCAACCCCGCAAGTCCCACCAGCGCTTCCTGCCTCGACCCCACCCCGGAAAACCTCCATTATCCCCCGAAGAGAGGCGATTACGTCTACTTTGAAACGCCACCGTTTCGGCCTGGCGAGCCGACCACAGTTAGCTTGTCGCGCGCGGCAGACGCCTCGATGCTTGCCTATGCGCGGTTTTTCGAGAAGAGAAGCACTGCGCGCCGAGTTCAGATAACGAGGAGGAACGACGTTGAATCTCACACGCCGACAGTCGGTAACTCACTCAGCGATCGGACGGCACACAATTAAACTGAACACAACTAGGGTGATCAATGGCATGCTGTTTGTAGCCTTTTTTCTCGCTGCTTTCCCCATGGGCGGCGTGGCCCAAGATGAAATTCCGATCGCCGCCAACCCCAATGTGCTGAGACCTGTTAACGGCAAGCTGCCGCAGAGCCTTAACATTGCTGTATTTGCCCAAACCTGCACATCGGCAACCAAACTCTCAGACGGCCACTATGCCCTTTGGGCTACCGGCGGGTTGACGCCTACGAACCCGAAGTACGGCGAGTGTTCCGTCACGTCCACGCTCACGATTGATCCGTCGCTGCCGGCAGGCAGTTACGACATCATTCTGCTCAAAGACGACAAACCTGTGGGCCATGCCGGGCTGACCGTAATGGACACCGCCGCGGGCGCCATCCCGCCGGGAATGGCCCCGCAGGTGGACGTGCTCTGGACCGTCATGACACAGAAAATTTGCTCCGACGTTTTCGGAAGCCTTGTTGGAAAACGCTATTATTGCATAGAAGTCAAGATCGGCAACAACAGCGGCCACGCGCTGCAATTTGCAGGTCTCACCTTTGAAAATAAATCAGTTCTCAGCCTGAAAGTGAAACAGGCAAACTCGAGTTATGTGAGCGCACGCGCTGCTCCGTATCGAGTGTCACGCCAACTTAGGAACCTTGACGACGAGAGCCTTAGGGACGGTTCAGTCATTCCGAATAACTCCCAGGTTCGCACAACTGTCTTTGTTGAGAAGCGAGCTCTGACTGAAGCCCTGCGACAAGCCACACTCGATGCTCAGAACGCGGCGGCGATCATGGGTCCGACAAGCTCCATTGCTGTAACCGAAAGCACGATTATCAAATCCGAAGAGCGTGGGCTCGTGCATTCCAAGTCGAGCAGTCCCTATTTGATACGAAGAGCGCTGGGGGATTTAATTCTCGTCGTAGATCCCATCGAATATCTACCCAGAGTACAGATCGAAAGCAGTTCTTTTAAGTAATCGCTGTCTGGCGTGCTGAGGGCGCCGAGCCTCACCTTTGCGCAAGTCCAGACCGAGAAGAAGGTGATGTTGACCAATGGGGCGCCGCCTCGCTGGTCATCAACAACTTCACCCTGACGGTTAGGATATCTGAGCCCTGACGCCAAGGAAGTCCCCTTCTGGGACATGGTGCGCGATGTTGGCGATAGCGTCCTTTATCATTCAATTTCGCAAACACCAAACATAAGCAAGGAAATAGTTACATAACCAGACGAGATACCAGATTGATCTGCTTTTTAGTCGCCGAACCTGAGCAAGTAATCAGAGATGTGAAAGGGCCTAGTGATGGCGGACGGGTATGAAATGCTTTCTAACACGCGGATTATGCAGGGCTGAACCCGCTTAACGGCAAGGGGAACTGAATAGACCATTTGGGGACCCCCGAAACATGGGGTAAAACGGAATTTCTGCGAAGCGCGCAACTTCGCGGAAAACCCCCACGGAGGTCACCCAAATGGTTACACACGGAAATCAGGATACTCACCTCAGGCGCTCCCCACAAGGGTCGGAAGGACCCACTCCGGAGGCCAATAAAATCGGGGCTTCGACGCCCTACGACTTTGAAAGTAAGAATCTGACGGCCTACGGTGGGCTGTTGCCGGTGGCGACCCTGCTGGAGAAGTTGGGATTCCAACAGTTGGTGGAAGAGACGCTCCGGGTGAAGCGGATCACGCGGGTCATGAGCCTGTATCAGTTCGTGCTGGCGATGGTGCTGGCGCTGTATGTGGGTTTTTCCCGCTTGAACCATTTGCGGTTCCTGGAGCGGGAGCCGATGCTGGTGGGAATCTTAAAGGTCTGGCGCTTGCCGCCGCAGTGCACCTTCTGGCGGTTTCTGGCCTCGCTGCATCTGCAGATTGCCCAGCAGTTGTTGGAAGTGCAACGGGGCATGCGCCAGCGGGTGTGGGAAGCAGCCCATGTGCGGCTGAAGTCGGTGACCCTGGACACCGACACCACCGTGCACACGCTCTTTGGGCAGCAGATGGGGGGGCGCAAGGGCTACAACCTGCACTACCGGGGGAAGAAGAGTTACCAGCCGATACTGACCTTTCTGGCCGAGACGCGGGAGTACGTGATGGGTGAACTCCACAACGGAGACCGGCCGCGCGGCGATCAGATCGCCCGGCATCTGGAGCGGGCGTGGGCGGCGTTGCCACCGGGGGTGGAGACCGTCTACGCGCGGGCCGACTCAGGCTTCTACTGTTGGGAAGCGGTGGAGAGCTATGAGAAGCACGGTTGCCAATTCATCATCTCGGCGCGCAAGACGGCCCGTTTGGTCGAGGAGTTAAAGGCGGCAAAGTGGCAGGGCTCGCCGCGCACCGACGCCGATGGCCAATGCGAGTTTCGCTATCAGCCGGAGGGCTGGGGCCAAGCCTATCGCTTCGTGGCACTCCGCTACGTGAAGACGAAGACGCCGGCGGCCGGACAGACCGAGCAGTACCAATTGTTCGCGACGGCGGACTACACCTATCGCGTCTTCGTCACCAACCTGAAGGACGCGGTGGAACTGCTGGTGTGGTTCTACAACCAGCGGGGGGGAGCCGAGAACCTGATCAAAGAAGCCAATAATGATGCCGGGCTGGCCGCCTATCCCTCGGGGCGCTGGGCGATGAATTGCAACCACTTTCAGATGGTCATGCTGGCTTACAACCTCAACTGCTGGTTGATGCTGTTCAATCGGGAAGAAAAGGCACGTGCGGAAGATCTGAAGCACACCACCTTGGCGACCTCCCGGTTGCGCTTCTTGTTCCTGGCGGCGAAGATCTGGCGACACGGAGGTCGGGTGGGGGTCAGCTACAGCGACCATTATGCCGAGCAGGGGATTTTCCAGCGGCTGATGCAGCGGCTGCGAGCAATTGCCGTCGGCCCTAAGGGCTACGCGCCGGTGCTGGCCGTGGCCCTGCGCTCCTGAGCTTCTCTAGCGTGCATAAAATTCTATGCACGCACAGCCCAAGCAAACCAATAAGTTACAGTGACCCTACAACGAGGGAGAAGAATTAGGGCGAAATCCAACGGAAGGTGTAGCAATGGCCAACTTCAAGGAGCTGGCTCAGATGTCAGCTCGGGCCTTAATCTGTGCATAATTTGGGTAACACCTAACTTCTCATTCAAATGAGCGGTTATCTTTCATGTAGTAATGGGACATAATGGAAAATACAGGCAAGCTGGAAGTCACTATGCCGAGCAACACCTCGGACACGTCCGTGCAGGTTGGTCGAGATGCGACCGGCAAGCCTTAGCGACACTACGCTGCTGGCCCCTTCCAAGGTCGGGCTCGTTTCATCCTTGAGCATGCACCTGCTTGGCAGGCAGGAGATTGGCTCCAATAGCCTAGGAGTATTTCTCGCAGAAAGAATGCCTACTTGCTGACGACGTCGAGCTTTACTGGTACGACCGTAGCCTTGTAGATGAACTGGAGCAGTTGCACGCCGGCCGTGCCAGTTACTTGGTTCGCCTTGAGGTTCTTCAACTGGACCGATTTGCCGTCTTTGGCCAACTCAAAGGAGATGGATTTTCTCGCAAACAGCACCGTCTGCAGATCCTTCAGTCCGTTACCTACGAATACCGCGTTGTCGGCGTCGACCTTAGCCGGCGCCTGCTCCGATGTATCCAGCGGGTTCTCGCGCTGCACGCCCACTGTTGCATTGACACTGATCTGTTGCGCCGCGCCGGGAGGCGTTGCCGTCGGTCCGCCGCTTGAATCCGCGCCCGGGAGTGAGACGAAGATTGGGCGCTCAGAACCCCTTTGAATGAGTACCTGCTTGTGAGCCTTGATTTGGGCCGCCGTGAGGTTCAGGCATTGCAAGGTCCTCTTCGTCTCGTCGCCAAGCTGTGGGCACTTGAGTGAAGCGGCGGGAGGATCGACGTTGAACTGAACACTCGGTGATATGACTGTAGCTCCGACGAGCCGACTTCCGTACATGAGGTAGGTGGAGTTGTCGGTTCCGGTTTCCAATAGGACGATTCGCTCGGGCTGGCCATAAGGCGTCAGTCCGAAATCGTGCCTTGCCTCGTATGCGTCGGCTGTGCTTGGCGGAGCTGGGGCAAACAGCGGCTTTACAATGAGCGTAGGATTCGCCGCAATGAGTGCGGTTGGCACGATTGCCCGCAGTGTCGCACCGTCAGAGGGAAGGAACGGTGCGTCCCGATAGCCAAACACCTTGGTTCCGACAACGAATACAAGATTGTCCGTCAAGTAGGCCGGATCGTTAAAGGCGACCGTTACAAGGCTATATGTTTCGTCAACAGTGGAAACGACGACATCTTTGATCGACGGCGGTGGCTGGTCTTTGGTCGTATCCGCCGCCGACTTGTGCGGAATTTCCAAAGCTATCTCCGAACCGTCCCTGGCAACCAACTGCACCCGCCTGGTTGCCAGGTCTGAGATCGATGCAACGAACTCCATTCCGTCCTGCGTGAACGAAAGGCCACTGGAGGTGGTCAGAAAAGTAGAACCGATGCGGACGACGGTATCGGTAAGGAACCTCCCGCGAAGCCGGACCAACATCTGGCTATTCCCCAGATCCTCCAGGTCGGTGAAGGCGAGTCCTGTGGGTGGCAGTTCCAACTTTAGATTGGGGATTTGGACGGCTGCGGGCCATTTTTCAAGTGAGCCGGTAATGACGTTCCCCACTCGGCCTGTCTTGCGGTCGTAATGGCACCAGTACGTCGTAACGTGCACTTTGCCAAAAGATGCGGCGGTCCAGGGCGAGGGGAAAGCGACTTGGACGAAGGTCTGCTTCATAGCCGCGGAAACGTATCGCTGCCCTAAGACGGGCCGGAATTGCCACAGAAACGCTGTCTTATTCAGACGGTCCCCGTCTCCGACCGCCACCGGCAGGGCCAGCGTATCTTGATCCTGGACGAGGTAATAAGACTTGCTTCCGTGAAGGAAGGAGCCAGAGACACCAAACACCTGGGTGACGGCGCCGGCGCCAACCGAGATGTTGCTTTCCTTGATCGAAGCAACGTTGTAGGTCTTTTCCCGAGGCAGCAGCGCAGTAATCACCGGCGGCTCCGGATCGCCGAGATCGGCTATCTTCTCGACTTCCACTTCGACCACGGCGACCGCGTCTTTGTAGCGCGGAGCGAGCGTCACGGTGAAGCCCACGGTAGTCCGGGGCTTGACCATTTTGATCGTGTTGCTATTCAGCAGGCGATCTGACAGCGAACCCTCAAGCAGCAGCCGCAGATTGGCGATTTCGTAAGTAAGCTGCATCTGCTCGCCCAAAATGTTGGATGAGCTAACTCCGAAGGCCGTAGGCAGTGACGTGGAGGCAGCCGGCGCGGTAGAGGTCGGCGGACTGAAGGACGGGACAGTCGTTGTAACGTTCGTTGCCGGAAGTCCGGAAGTTGTTTGGGTGGTGGCTGTAGTACCTGTCGGGGCTACTGCAGTTGTATTCACCGTGCTGCCGGTAACTCCATTAGCTACCGTTGAGACGCCGGGCAGCGACGGACTCTGCGCACTCACCGCCAGACTATTGATGGTTTGCTGGGCTCCAACCACTGCACCCAATTTGCTGCTCAGCCCGGATGCGTCTAAAACCTGGATCGACGCCAACTTGGCTTCGGCCGCGTTCAGCATTTGCTGCAACAAGGAATCGTCGAAGACCTTTGGCTCTGAGACCGTAATCCCATTGGCGCTATGGTTTCGTTGATCGATTGCCCTCTCTTGTTGTCGCTGAATCTCTCTCGCAGCGTCGCCTGCTGCACCCCAGACAACCAAAGAACTACCCACGATACAGACACACAAACCGAAGATTCGCATGGTCATATTACTTTCCTCCGCTCGGACGCAGCTTACTTTCTGGCAGGCGGTGTCGGCGCAGCCGCGGCGGCCTCTGTAACAACAAGCTTCTGAATGCTTGTCATGAAGATCACATTCACATTTCCGAGCTGCCCCTTATTGCCCGTTACCCGTACAGATTGGTTGTTACCGAACCCGTGGTTCTCAATGGTCGACGTTGCATCTCCAAACGGATCGGCAGCGCCCTGCGTCGCCAGAAGCGTGCCATCTAAGCTGGATTCCTTGCGATTGTCATCAATTGTTAATGTTCCGTCGAATTGCATTTCAAGCCCCCTTGTGGCCAACTAAAATCTGGCGCTCTTGCTGCCCGTTTCTCCAACCACCACGCCACTTGACTTCACAACGCCGTCTGCATCGAACAGCGTGTAGTTCGCGATCGCTCCGCCCGTGAATAAAAGATGTCCCCCGCTGAAAAGATTTTGCCGCGTCACAACGCTGCCTCCCAGGACCGACGTTTTCACTTGGAGTATGATCGCGTCTTTCGTTTCGACGATTGTTTTCAGGCACTCCCCACGTAATACCGAGGTCAGAGCCGCGGATCCCGTATTGGTCACCGCCATGAGTGCCGTTTGGAAAGTGCCGACCAAAGTCTCCGCCGCCGAGACGGACGTTAGGAAACCGTTCATCACCTTCTGGAATTGCTCCCAATGTGACTTTATTTGAGCCGCCGGCTGTGGATTTAGATTGCTTGGCGCACTGCCACCCAGGGCGGCCAAGGCATAGCGGTCCGCCTGGTCGCGAGCCGCTGTCAGGCTTGCTTGTTTTGTTGCATCCTGGTTGGCCTGCAATGCCTGTTCGGCTTGCAGATAAGCCCCCAGAGCGTCAATAGCCATCTGGACGATGCCCTGGTCGATGGACACATCCTGATGCAATTTCGTTTGTGTGGTCTCGACATTGGATAGAAACTTCAGAAAATCGGACTTTGAACGCCGGAGGGGCATCACCGCTGGTTCGTAGACTTGTCTGTTGGCCGCAGCCAATTCTCCCGCTATGACGGCGATGAGAGCCGCGTCATCTGCTGTGAAGCTGCTGTAGGCGATCGTCGTGTTAGTGCGGAACATCCCGATCAAGTCGCTGGCCGCCTTCAGCCCGCCCAGGACCAGCGCTGGTGTGACGATAGGTGCGATTACGAAGGCCTTGGGCCCAGGTGTTTCCGCATCCTTTGGCTCAGCGGCTAGCAACCGGCTGGCTTCGGGGTGGAGCTTCCTTCGAAATTCATTATCCAACCAGTCCGCTTGTTGATTGAGCACATTCAAGACTTCGGAAACGGCTCTGAAATTGACGAGGTTGTTGATCTCGGTCTGGTCGTAAATCACAACGGATCCCGATGCCGGAATCTTCTTTGCGATTTCCTTGCCGACCTTCACCAGCCCGCTATACGCCAGCTTCTGACTATCGAATGGACTGCTTCCCGAAACCGTGACTGTACCCTGGTTGGGAGGAGTTGTGGAAGTCGGTAGCAGTCCGCTGACGAGCGCCTGCTGATCTTGCTGGATCTTGACCCGGGCCTCAAGTTGCGTCAATTGGCGCTGGAGCACTACTAACCCCGGATCGTTGGCGGTAATAGGTGTTGTGTCAGTAGCCATTTGGATTGCTCGACTCCTCGTGTACAACTTACCCCGTGCAAGTTTAATTCAGCGGGAAATCAATGCCAACGGGAGACGTTCTGCCCCAATCCGTCGATAGGGGAGCAGAGCGGGTAGCAGGCCTTGGAGGACGATGGAGGGCAAGGGCTTGTAGTTTGGTGGGTTGGGCGATTGAAAGAAGTTTGGTGGGCGTCGAAGAGATTGC
>Ga0187848_10002207_pt1 | contig 15699 bp, 11 predicted proteins | sample June2016WEW_4_40_FD_132424 | JGI IMG/M metagenome (GOLD analysis project Ga0187848, IMG submission 132424) | Peatland microbial communities from SPRUCE experiment site at the Marcell Experimental Forest, Minnesota, USA - June2016WEW_4_40 | ecosystem: Environmental > Terrestrial > Soil >... | reverse complement strand
TGTTGCTGCGATCAGCTTGGCAATGGGTTCGCGGGCGTAGATTGTGAAGAGCGCGGGCCTGAGATATTGTGTCAGTTTCTCGGCGGCTGGTTCGCCTCCCCAGTATGCGTTCTGCTGTGTGAGGTCGGTTTTCTGAAGGCGTTCGGCGTCGGCCTGGAATCGCCGCGGATTAAGTTTCGGGCGCAATGTGACGGGGTAGCGGGTGACCCATTCTTCGAGCAGCCGCTGCGGATCGAGCAGTTTCCGATCCTTCTTCGTTTGGAACCGCAGCAATCCTCGGACTTCGAGGTCCTTCATGATAGGGCCGACGGTGCCGAGCGCCACGCCGGCCCGCGCCGCGATCTCCCGATAGTTTGTGCGGACCAGGTCCGTGCGGCATAGCAGTGCGAAGGCGATCCGGAGGCCGGCCGGATTCAGGGCGCGGAAACGATCCTGGCGAAGTCCGGCGGGCCGAGCCTGGCCCGCAGCGTAGACGAGCAGTCCCGGCCCTTCGAGATAGGCGTTGCCGCCGGTATCGATGAAGGGCAAATGGAGGTGGCGGCAGCGTTCGGCAACCTCGCGCGTGATGTAGGGCGCGACCAGTACGGGCAACTCGGGCAAGGCATAGCCTTGGGCCTTCACCATCGCGGGAATCTCGAATCGGTCGACCGTTTTTACTTGGGCGCCGAAACGGTGCTTGCGACGTTCGGTTTCCACCTCAACAATCGCGTCGGCCCCACGGTTTCGGCCTACCGCATGGAGGACACGGGCGTCGATCCCCGTGGTGCGCTTCAGTGCAAGAACGGCGGCATTCAGTGTACGTTGTTCCTTAGTCGTCATGGCCATGGTCTAAAACAGCGATCCAAAGGTTGTTTCTGTCCGTTATGTCAAATTGTACACGTTACGTGAACGTCTTGCAATAGTGAACAAACAGCGCCGCCCGGTCGGCGCGCCGTTTTCTGGAGCGGCGGACATGGAACGAATTCTGGAAATCTGGCCGAGACTCTCGATTGATAATCGCAGCGTTCCGGGTCCGCCTGCAGCAACCACCTCATTCGCAAACGGTGACAGTTTACGTGGCAAAGTACTTTTATGCCGGGTGTCACCATTTTGGCACCAAACTTGGGTAAAACCGGATGAAAAGGAAGGGAAACCAGTGAAATCAGATTCGGTGCAAACTATTGATCGGCAAGCGGATTTGATTGATTTTGTTCAGCTTGCAAGAAGTGTCGAGTCGGTTTTCGAGACCGCCCGATTCAACCGCTCTCGCACCTCACCGTACCCTCATTCTACCGCAAAAACATCCGGCACCTGCTTGATGATGTCATCCACCTCATAGATCACCGACTACAGCGCAAACGCCCGACGACCGCAACTGGACCCGCTGACTGAATGGCGGCAGATCTGGTTCAGGACAACACTCCTCTATGGCCGGTCTTACGCCACGCCCCCAATGAGAACTTGCCATCGGAACAGGAAGAAGTGGTGGCCGCAAAGAGAGCAGCGGTGAAGTTGAAGCAGCCGTTGGAACGCTGTCTCGATCGCATTTCGGCCGCCTGCGCTTCTAAAATCGATGGATCTACAATGCGGGCAGCGTGTGGAGAACAGCCCGACAGTGGCGCGAATCATGAGCCTACGTCGGCTTTCGCAAGACCGGCTACGACAGGGCCGGCATGATGTGGGGGCGGCGTGCAGTAAAGTGCGCGGGCGTCGGTTCGCCGGCTAGTCAGAGCGCGGCTCGCCTCGCGCGCTGCCGCCAGTTGTTCCGGTGTTCGCCGGTCGGGCTCCGACAGTTTCACCCGTTCTTTGGCGCGCGCGACCTGGCGCTTGTGCCGCTTCAGTAGTCTTTTGTTCACTCCTGCCCTATTCGCCTGACTCCTCCACAGCCCCGCAGACGGTCGCCTCGGTGGTGAGCATGAGAGAGGCGATGGAAGCTGCATTTTGCAGAGCTGTGCGAGTTACTTTGGTGGGGTCGATTACGCCGGCCTTCACCAGGTCCTCATACTCTTCGGTGGAAGCGTTAAACCCGAAGTTGGCGTCCTGGTGGTTCTTGATCTTCTCGGCGACGACGGCGCCTTCGGGCCCGCAATTCACGACGATCTGCCGCACGGGCTCTTCGCAAGCACGGCGCACGATGGTCGCACCGATTTGCTCGTCGCCCTCAAGCCTGAGCTTTTGTAGCGCGACCGAAGCGCGCAGCAGTGCAACGCCTCCGCCGGGCACGATGCCTTCCTCGACCGCTGCGCGAGTGGCATGGAGAGCGTCTTCGACGCGGGCCTTTTTCTCCTTCATCTCGGTTTCGGTAGCAGCGCCGACTTTGATGATCGCAACGCCGCCGGCCAGCTTCGCCAGCCGCTCCTGCAATTTCTCGCGGTCGTAGTCCGAGGTTGTCTCTTCGATCTGCGCCCGGAGTTGCTTGATGCGTCCCTCGATCTCCTTCTGCGATCCGCCGCCGTCGATGATGGTGGTGGTGTCCTTGTCCACAGTGACACGCTTAGCCTTGCCGAGATCCTCCAGCTTGATGTTTTCCAGCTTGATGCCCGTCTCTTCCATTATGGCCTTGCCGCCAGTCAGGATCGAGATATCCTCCAGCGTTGCCTTGCGGCGGTCGCCAAAGCCCGGGGACTTCACGGCGCAGGCACTGAGCGTGCCGCGCAGCTTGTTGACTACGAGCGTAGCGAGCGCTTCGCCTTCCACATCTTCGGCAATCACCAGCAGCGGCTTGCCGACGCGCGCAATTTGCTCGAGAACCGGCAGCAGGTCCTTCATGTTGCCGATCTTCTTGTCGTGAATGAGGATGTAGGGATCCTCGAAGACGCACTCCATGCGCTCGGGGTCGGTTACCAGATAGGGTGAGAGGTAGCCGCGATCGAACTGCATGCCGTCGACGGTCTGCAGCTCGGTGGTCATGGTCTTGGATTCCTCCACCGTGATCACGCCGTCCTTGCCGACCTTTTTCATCGCCTCGGCAATGATGTTCCCGATGGTCGGGTCGCTGTTGGCAGAAATGCTGCCAACCTGGGCTATCATGTCGCCGGAGACGGGCTTGGAGAGCTTCTTGACTTCCTCGACTACAACTTCCACGGCTCTATCGATGCCGCGCTTGATAGCCATCGGATTCGCGCCCGCAGTCACTGCCTTGACGCCCTCGCGGTAAATTGCCTGGGCCAGAATCGTGGCCGTGGTGGTGCCGTCTCCGGCGACGTCGGAGGTTTTCGACGCCACCTCGCGCACCATCTGGGCGCCCATGTTCTCCAGTGGATCCTTTAACTCAATCTCTTTGGCCACCGTCACACCATCTTTGGTGATGGCCGGTCCGCCGTATTTCTTTTCGAGCACGACGTTGCGTCCCCGGGGACCGAGGGTCACCTTCACCGCATCGGCAAGCTGGTTGACACCGCGCAGGATAGCCTGACGGGAGATGTCGCTGTAAGTAATTTGTTTTGCCATGGATCTCTTCCTCTGATTCGGATTTGAATTAGCCGGCTTACAGAACTCCGAGGACATTTCCTTCGCGCATGATGATGTACTCAATTCCATCCCGTTTGATCTCGTTGCCGGAGCATTTGCCGAACAGGATGCGGTCTCCGGCTTTGAGGTCGAGCGCGACGAGCGTGCCGTCGTCGAGTCGCTTGTTCTTCCCGACGGCTATCACTTCACCCTCCTGGGGTTTCTCCTTGGCGGAATCGGGGACGACGATTCCGTTGCGTGTGGCCTCCTGTTCCTCGATCCGGTTCACCACGATGCGGTCGTACAGGGGTCGAATGTTCATGATGCGGTTAAGCTCCATTCAGGCGTCAGTTCACGGAGCCCGGGATCACGCCGGCGGAATGGGCCAGCCATGCCACCGGGTGACTGCGGACGCTGCCGTTGCGCTCCGTAATGTCCGCCGAATTGACGTCTTCCTTGAGTCGAACAAACACACCAAGCGTTCCCTGGTATGAGCCCTGGGCAAGCACCACTTCGTCGCCTTCGCGGAATTGAGGATCGGCAGGTCCAGCGCTCATCATGTTCGTGTGCTCCTTCGTTCGGCGTGTTCCGCGTGACCTTAAGGGACGGTGACCAGATCGCCTGACTTAAGCTCAGATGATCTGCGAGTGGGCGGGAGTGCTCAACCATTAACTATCATCGGTTAAGTGCGCTTGCTTGTCAAGCTCGTTTGTGGGAAGATTAGGTTGTCTGATTGACCAAGCGTAGTTAATCAGACGAACAGGACCACCCAGTGGACGTATCCCTTTTGATCCGGCAGCGTTTAACCGAACTTGGCCTGGAACAGAAAGATCTCGCGGCAGTCGCTCAAGTGACCGAATCCTACATTTCGCAACTGCTGGCCCGAAAGAAGGCTCCGCCCTCGCCGGGACGCACCGACATCTACGAGAAGATCGGCAGAGCCTTGAAACTACCGAGCGGTGAACTCTCGAAACTGGCTGAACTGCAACGCAAAGAGGAATTGAGGAAAAAAGCGACAGAACTTCCAAGGCCTCTATTCAAAGAGTGCCGCGAGTTGATTCTGCGCAAATGCGATTCCGCCGGGCAAAAAGAAGTGCGCCGGATTTTTGAGAAGGAGCCGTTTGGCGAACTCGAACGCCTGGTAACTCAAAAACTTCTGGACGTCGCCCAGGGAGTTGCCAAGGAGGAACTGCAAAATGAAGATTGGCTCCGCTTGATGGCCCAACTCAGCGACCGCAGCTACGAGCAGGTGCGCGTTTCGATTCTCGAGTTCCTGGACACAGACGTGTTCAACGTCTCGGTTGAAAACTGTATCTCCTTTCTCGACCCGATCATTGACTCTTGGGATATCGACCTCAAGACCTTCGGCATGGAGGTTGTGCCTAACCGCCGGCTTACCGCAGGAAGCCTGAAGCGATTTGAGTTTGCCGAACAGGAGCCCCCAGAGCCCGTTGCTGCTGAACCAGGCCTCGAACAATTCCTAAAGGATGCGTCGTTGAGTGGCGATGCCACCGAAGAGGAAATCGTGTTTCTGAAGGCTCTGAAGCTGAGAGGAAAGCGACCTTCCCCAATTTATTATTACCGGGAACTGCAAAACCTGCGGGATCCACTCCATTTCCCGTCTGCAGGGCGACCTGGAGCAAACTGATCGAAGCGGCGGGAGACCGCCAGGCAGCAAAGGAATGCCTTCATGACTAGCACTTCTAAAGTCCGCAAGATCGCTTTTGTCGGCGACCACTTACCACGCAAGTGCGGCATTGCTACTTTTACCTCCGACCTGCTGGCCGCCGTTCAAAGCGCGCACCCGCAGAGCCAGTGCCTGGCCGTGTCGGTCAACGACATTCCGGGAGGCTACGAGTACCCGGAGGTGGTTCGCTTCGAGATTGAGGAGCAGGACCTGTCGTCCTATCTGCGTGCCGCGGACTTTCTGAACATCAGCAACGTGGACATCGTCTGCCTGCAACACGAGTTCGGCATTTTCGGTGGGCCGGCCGGCGCTCACATTCTGGCACTCCTGCGCGAATTGAGAATGCCCGTCGTGACAACGCTTCACACGGTTCTGCGCGAGCCGAAGGCGGATCAGCGGCGGGTGATGGAGGGGTTAATCTCGCTCTCTACCCGGCTGGTGGTGATGGCTGAGCATGGACGGCAGATGTTGCAGCAGATATACCAGGCGCCGCCGGCCAAGATCGATCTCATACCGCACGGCATCCCCGATGTGGGCTTCGTCGATCCGACTTATTTCAAGGATCAGTTCGGCGTGGAAGGCAGGGTCGTGCTGCTCACGTTCGGCCTGCTTTCGCCGAACAAGGGAATCGAGAACGTGCTCAACGCTCTACCGCACATTCTTGCGGAGTTCCCCGAGGTGGTGTATATCGTCCTCGGTGCCACCCATCCCAACGAACTGCGGGAGCACGGGGAAGCGTACAGGCTCAACCTGGAGATTCTGGCTAAGAAGAACAAAGTCGACAAGAACGTCATCTTCTACAACCAGTTTGTGGACCTTGAGAATCTCAAGGAGTTCATCGGCGCGGCGGACCTTTACATCACGCCCTACCTGAATGAAGCGCAGATTACTTCGGGCACGCTGGCGTACGCCTTTGGCGCCGGCAAAGCAGTGGTGTCCACGCCGTATTGGCACGCCGCGGAGTTGCTGGCGGAGGACCGCGGTGTGCTGGTGCCATTCGGCGACGCTCCGGCCATCGCACGCGAGGTGATCGGGTTGCTGCGCGACGATACACGCCGGCATGCCATCCGCAAGAACGCTTACAAGATAGGCCGCGAGATGGTTTGGAGCAACGTGGCGCAGATGTACATGCGTTCCTTCGAGTGTTCCCGTCTGGAAGTGGCCGCTCGGACGCGCAAATTCCTCGCCACCAAGACGCTCGATCAAAAGCCGCGGGAGCTGCCGGCGATGAAATTGAGCCATCTTTCGCGTATGACCGATTCCACGGGGGTCTTCCAACACGCTATTTTCAGTGTTCCGAATTTTTCCGAAGGCTATTGCACCGACGATAACGCTCGTGCCTTCGTCCTGGCCGTGCTGCTTGCTGAATTGGGTGAGGAGCCGGAGCGTGTGCGGGCACTGGCTACCACTGCCGGGGCGTTCCTCCACCACGCCTTCGATCTTAAGACGAAACGCTTCCACAACCACTTGAGTTTTGAGCGGCACTGGCTGGACGAACAGGGATCGGAGGACTGCCAAGGGAGGGCGCTCTGGGCGCTGGGCCTAGGCGTGGGACGTTCGCCCTTTCGGAGCTTCCAGATGATGGCGGGGCAGCTCTTCGCGCTGGCATTGCCTGAGCTGACCGGGTTCTCTTCGCCTCGGGCTTGGGCCTTCGGCTTGCTCGGCATCCACGAATATCTACGCCGGTTGAGCGGTGACAGCCTGGTCAATCAAACCCGGGAAGCATTGACTTGCCATCTCATGGAGCTCTTTGAAGCGAGCGCGCATCCGGATTGGCAATGGTTTGAAGAGGAGCTGTCTTACGACAACGCGAAGCTCGCGCACGCCTTGATTGTTAGCGGACATGCAACGGGACAACCAGCGGTGCTGCAGCGCGGCCTCGATGCTCTACGCTGGCTGACCGAGTTGCAGATGTCCGAGAAGGGGCACTTTCGGCCCGTTGGCAGTAATGGGTTTTACCGCCGCGGCGGCACGCGCGCCAATTTCGACCAGCAGCCCATTGATGCGCAGGCAACAGTCTCGGCCTGCCTGGAAGCCTACCGCGCCACTTCGGACGTCTGGTGGTATGAGCAGGCACAGCGCGCTTTTGACTGGTTCATCGGCTGGAACGATCTCGGACTCGAGCTTTACTCTTCCGAGACGGGCGGCTGCCGCGATGGGTTGCATGTGGATCGGGTCAACGGAAACCAGGGAGCGGAATCGACCCTCGCCTTCCTGCTTTCATTGGCGGAGATGCAATTAGCACAAAATATACTGACGAGTTTTAGAGAACCGATCGCGATCACGGAGTAGCCGCCAACGCCCATGCACCTCAAACGTACAGCCACATTCGTCAAGCCCGACCAGTCCCGCGTTCTCCTGCGGCCCTTCAGTCCGGGTGGTCCCGAGCGGGTCGCCGGGATCGTCGCCAGGATCATGGCGCTCCCGGAAGAGCGCGTCTGCCAGTTGCTGGCCGAGGTGACCACTCAGTTTTCTCGGCGCCACCACCAAATCCACGATCGCTTCCTGCAGCGCTTCGAACAGGTCCGTGAGTCTTTGGCGGGGGTTGAGGACATTTCCGAACCAAGACGACTGCTGATCGGCTCCTACTTCCTGGCTGAATACTCTTTGGAATCCGCTGCCCTCTTCAATCCTTCCATCGTGCCGCATCCTGACCAAGCCGGTCTCGCGGCAGGCGCTCTGCGGTTCATTCTCAGCTTGCGTGCCACCGGAGAAGGACACATTTCTTCCATTGCGTTTCGAACCGGTATCATCTATTCCGATCGCCGGATCGAGGTCTTTCCCCCGGCTGGCTTTCTCATCGAGCCGCGGCAGATCCCAAACCCCGTGTACGAAAAGCCGCTGTTCGAGCGAAAACTCTCTGAGCTGGGATTGACGGGCGAATTCACGCGCCGCGTGATGAAAAAACTCAGGGAGTCGTTTGCGCTGGAAGATCTTCGCGCCGGGCTCCAGGCGGAGCAGTTTCGCCTTCCGGATGGAATGTCGCAGGAGGATCAAGACGCCTCGCAGGGGATTTGGATACTCGCCCGGTCCAACTACGAGGTCCAGTTCCGGCCGGAGCAGGAGTTGTCCGAGCGCATCTTGTTCCCAGCCACACCGTCCCAACGCAATGGCATCGAGGACGCCCGCTTCGTTTGCTTTCGCAACGACGATGGTACCTGCATCTACTACGCGACCTTCACCGCCTTCGATGGCAGGGTCGTCGTGCCGGAACTGGTGGAGACTTCTGACTTCCTCAACTTTCGATTCATTACGCTAAACGGTCCGGCCGCTGAAAACAAAGGCATGGCGATCTTTCCCCGGAAGATCGGCGGCCTCTATGCCATGCTCTCCCGCCAGGACAACGAGAACATCTACCTGATGTTTTCCGATAACGTCCACTTCTGGAATGAGCGCAGCGTGCTGCTTAAACCTGTTTTTCCGTGGGAATTGGTCCAGATGGGAAACTGCGGATCTCCAATCGAGACCGATGCCGGATGGCTCGTTCTCAGCCACGGGGTCGGCCCGATGCGACAGTACTCGATTGGCGCCTTCCTGCTCGATCGCGATGACCCGAGCAAAGTGATTGGACGGCTCCGCGAGCCGTTGCTCAAACCGAACCAGAGCGAGCGTCAGGGTTACGTGCCCAATGTCGTATACACCTGCGGCGCTCTCGTCCACAACGGCGAACTCATCATTCCTTATGGCATGGCCGATCATGCCACCGGTTTTGCAACCGTCCCGCTCGCCGAGGTGCTGGCTGCCATGGAGCGGGAAGCCCCATTGCCATGACCATCCCCAACAAAAAGGTGGCCGTCCTGTCGCCCGTAGCCTGGCGCACGCCTCCCCGGCAGTATGGCGCGTGGGAGACGGTCGCCAGCAACATCACCGAAGGATTGGTCTCCCGTGGCTGGGATGTGACGTTGTTCGCCACTCGGGATTCCGTGACCCTGGCTCACTTGCACGCTGTAATAGATCGTGGATACGAAGAGGATCCCACTGTCGACCCGAAAGTAGCAGAGTACCTTCATATCTCCGAGGCTTTTGAGCACGCTTCCGAGTTTGATCTTATACACAGTCACTATGACTTCATGGCGCTTTCTTACACACGGCTGGTGAACACGCCGGTTCTGACGACCATCCACGGATTCTCGTCGCCCAGAATCATGCCAATCTATGAGAAGTATCGCGACGGATACTTTGTGTCCATCAGTAACTCCGATCGTGCACCGGGTCTGAACTATCTGGCGACAGTCTACAACGGCATCGACCTTTCGCTGTACCCGATGCACGAACATGGCGGCGATGACCTGATCTTCCTCGGCCGGATTCACCCGGACAAGGGTGTCCACTTGGCCATCGAAGTTGCGCGCCTGAGCGGGTTGCCGCTGCTCATCGCCGGCATCATTCAGGATCGGATGTACTTCCGCGAGCAAGTGGAGCCTCACCTCGGTCAGGCGATCCGTTACATCGGGCCAGTGGACGTGCCGGGCAAGAACGCGTTGTTCGCGCGCGCACGAGCACTGCTGCACCTGAACACCATCCCGGAGCGATTCGGACTGGTCCTGGCGGAAGCCAATGCCGCCGGCGTGCCCGTGATCGCCATGGACCTCGGCTCTTGCCGCGAGGTGATCCAGGACGGGCAGACGGGCTTCCTGGTCAATAACGTCCACGAAGCAGTGCAGGCCATGGAACGGCTGGGCGAAATCGATCGCATCGCGTGCCGCCAACGGGTCCAGCGGTGTTTCTCCGTCGAAACCATGGTGGAAGCGTACGAACGGGTCTACCGGGCCATCTTTGCGTTGGAAGGGAAGAGATGAATACTAAGCCGGACCTCGTAAGGCGATATGCTCACAACCCCATCCTCACCAAAGCCGATATCCCCTACCCGGTAGAGACGGTCCACAACGCAGCGGTCGTCAAGCATGAGAACGGATACATCATGCTGTTCCGTTCCCATCTGCGCACGGGACGTTCCATTATCGGTTTGGCACGCAGCCCCGACGGTTTCCACTTCACGGCTGATCCCGCACCCTTCCTGACTCCTGCGCAAGACGGCCCTTTCGCCACTTATGAGGAGTTTGGTGTCGAAGATCCCCGCGTGACGTGCGTCGACGGCGAGTATCTCATCACTTACAGCGCCTATTCGCGAAATGGAGTCCGCATCGCCCTGGCAAAGACGAAGGACTTCAGTTACGTGGAAAGGATCTCCCTCATCACGGAGGCAGACTACCGGAATGTCGTGATCTTTCCCGAAAAGTTCGACGGACTCTATGCACGGCTGGACCGTCCTCACTCGGAAATAGCTCCGTGGTCGATCTGGATTTCCTATTCCCCGGACCTGCGTTTTTGGGGCGAGTCGCAGCTCCTCATGCGGCCCGAACAGTATCATTGGGATGAACTGAAGATCGGCCCGGGCGCGCCGCCAATCAAGACGGAGCAGGGATGGCTTTCCATCTATCACGGCGTTTTCCGGACGATGGATGGATCAGTCTATCGCTTGGGGGTCGCTCTTCACGACCTGCACAACCCGGCAAAGATCATCGGCGTGGGCGACTCGTGGATCTTGCAGCCGGAAGATCCCTGGGAAGTCACGGGATATGTCCACAACGTCGTGTTCACCTGCGGCGCCGTTGCCGAGTCCGATGGAACCGTGAAGATCTATTGGGGCGGCGCCGACACGGTGATGTGCGTAGGCGAAGCCAATGTCAGCGATCTGGTCGCGCTGTGCCTGGATCACGCCAGACCGGCGAAATGAGCCTCCAAGTTCGGATGGTGAGCCGGTCGTATTGATCGCGGACACCACGACCGGAGCGTTCAGCCGACGCTATCCTGTTCGCATCCCGCCACGGCCCGGTCCCGCAGCCGCGGGTGGTTTGCAGCGAACCGATCGGCCAGAACGGAGAAGTCTTTTAGTTTTGGGTGGGGTGGGTGGTGGGGTTCGAACCCACGGCCACTGGAACCACAATCCAGCGCTCTACCAGCTGAGCTACACCCACCGTGAAGGGGACATCCTCATCGTATCAAGGCGGCGCGGAGCCCGCAAATTCGTCACGCGGTGCGCATATATTTCCAATAGATTCTCATGATGTCGCGGAAGGCCACAAAAAAGTCGCTTGGCTTGACTTTGGAGCCGGCGACGTCGCGCCAGACCATCAGCGGGAATTCGTAGATTCGGTCCGCCGCCGCGCGCGCAGAGCCGACGTTGCGGATGTAGCGGGCGAACACCTCGACGTCGAACACCCAGCGGCTGCAAAAGGGCTCGTCGAAAAGACTGCTGGTCGCCGGTACGGCGCGAAATACTTTGGCGCCGCACTGGGTATCGTAAACCGCCATCCCCAATACCGTGGAGGCCGCGGTGGCAAAAACTCTTCCCAGATAATGACGCACCGCATGGCGCTCCACCTTGCGGCCCAGCAGCTTCACGCGGGAGCCGAACACCATATCGATCTCCGGCCGCGCCTCGAGGACGCGCAGAAACTCGGCAATGTCGTCGAGCGGCGTCGCCAGGTCCGCATCCCAGAAGCCGGCATACGCCGCGCCGCCCTTGAGCGCAGCAAGCATGCCGCGTCGCACGGCTTCCGCTTTGCCGCCGTTCTTGGCGCATTCGAGCACGCCGGCGCGGCTTTCGTGGCCGGCGCAGATGCCGCGCAGCACCTCCACGGTGTTGTCCGTGCTGCCATCATCGACAAACAGCAACTCGGCGCCCGGCCGGTCGAGAAACTGCCGAAAATCGGGGACCGCCAGGCGGCGGCTTTCGTTGTAGCACGGGACGACGATCACGGCCCGGCGCGACTCCGCAGTACGATGATCCTGGGTCACGGGTTTTGAGGTGTGACATGGCGCGTGACACTGCAATCGCGACTCCAGCCGCGTTCTATTGACTGCGCCATGGTCACTCACATCTTCGCATAGGCTCGCCCCACCCGGCTGCACGACAGGAAAATGGCAAGGCCTTGGATTCTGAGGAACCGCTAGTGTCGCGTCTCACAAGTTCGTAACAGGATTCCGGAGCTTTGTATCAGGGCACGGCTTCAGCCGTGCCGGCGTGGGGCCCACTAAACAGGGCCTTTAGGCCCTGCAATCGAGCGATAGCCAGTAACCGCTCCCTAACGGTCGCAGCTCTGATGCGCGTTCTGAGCCGCGACCGTGAGGGAGCGGTGGCCGGCGATCAAGCCCGTTACCTCATGACAAGCTTTTCGGACGTTTGCAACCCCCGCTCCACTCTCGTCCACCCACCACGGCCCCGCTCGCGACGCACCGATTATCGCAAGCTAGCAACGCCGCCCTATCTTTATTCGTCTTGTCCGCCTCGCTCCGCGGATTGGACGCTGAAAACAGGTACACTGAGACGAATTCCGGACGGTAATGCCCGAATACCATTTCATGGCCGCCGATGTGAGGGGAAGTCTGCTGGCGATGCTGATTTTCCCGTTGTTCGTGTGGGCGCCGGGCTACCTGCTTGGGTTCGCCTTCAACCTGTTTGAGTTTCGAACCCGCAGCGCCGCGTTTCGCGCCGTCTTGAGCCTTCCGCTTGCCATCGCACTCTGCCCGATTCTCACCTATTTCGCGGCCCGATGCGGCTCGATGAACGCGGCCCAGGATTTGTACCTGGCCGCGGACCTGGCGGTGCTGGCGCTGCTTGCATTTGACGCGAAGCACGGTTGGGCACGCCGTCCGCGGCTGCCTGAGGGATGGGCGTTCTTTGCCGCCGCTATCGGTGTGTGGCTGCTGATCACGCTGTTTGATCTGGTGGATGTGCAGGCCGGCAGCCGGCTCTACTATCCGACCAACTCGCTCGATTATTCGCTGCGCGCGTCGCTGGTTCATTCCGTGGCCACCACCGGCGTGCCGCCGCAGACTCCGCTGTTCCTGCCCGGCCCGCCGGCGGCGCTCCGCTATCACTATTTCTGGCTGATGATGTGCGCGCTGGTGAATCGTCTGGGTTCGCCCTGGGTGAGCGCGCGCCACGCCGAGATCGCCGGAGCATTCTGGTGCGGGGTCGGGCTGATGGCGCTGCTGGCGGCCTGCCTGCGCCTCTTCGTCGCCAACCCGCAAACCGGCCTGGCGCGGCGTCTGCGGATCGGCGTGCTGCTGATGGGAATCACCGGCCTTGACATCCTGCCGGGTATGTACCTGCTGTTCCTCTACGTCCGGGGGCAGATGAATTTCGTCCTCCCCAGCCTGGAATGCTGGAACGAGTACGTCGACTGGTTCCTGCACAGCGCCATCTGGGCGCCGCACGCGATTGCCGCCTTAATCGCGGTCGTTACCGGTTTTCTGCTGCTGTGGCACGGGGCCTCCAAAACCGGCTGGCCCGATTGGGCGCGTTATGGCCTGGTTGCCGGTCTTGCGCTCGCATCGGCGGCCGGCGCCTGCATTTGGGTTACCTTTACCTTCGCTGCTTTCCTGTGCGTCTGGACGGCGATCTGCATCGCCAGGCGCTGGCGGCGCGAGGTGACGGTCCTGGTGATTGCGGGCATCGCCAGTTGCGCCCTCGCCTATCCGTACCTGCACGATCTCGGGGCCGGCCCTGTTACCGGGTCGCCGCTTCACTTCACCGTGCGGGCCTTCTCGATGACCGCGCTGGTTCCGGTGTGGCCGGCCATGCCGCACTGGCTGCGCCTGATTCTGGTGAACGGATCGCTGCTGCCGCTGAATTATGCGCTGGAGTTCGGTTTCTTTTTCTTTGTGGCGGGAATCAAGTGGCGCCAACACCGGGCCAGCGGGGAACCGCTTTCCCGGCAGGATGCGGCGTGTGTGACCATGCTGGTTACCAGTGCGCTCATTTGCACCTTCCTCCGCTCCAGCGTGAATGGCAACAACGACCTCGGCTGGCGCGGATTCCTGCCCGCTCAGTTCGTGCTGCTTCTCTGGGCGGCGGATATCTGGCCGCGGCGCGACCGGCTGAGCTTCCTCTCCACCCGCCGGAAACGGCTGCTGACGGCCTGCATCGCGCTCGGCGCCGCCGGCACGGTTTATGAGATCGCCATCGTTAGCTTCTACCCGATGCTGGCCGACCGGGGCGTCCTCCCGCCGCTCAAATGGATGGCACCCGACCGCCAGTTCGGCAAACGCAACTACGCTGCGCGCGCCGCCTATGAGTGGGTGCGCGCCAGCACGCCGGAGACCGCCGCACTGCAGTACAACCCCGACGTTGACCAGCAACAGACCGACGCCATGCTGTACGCCGATCGTCGCATCGTCGCCGCAGGCTCCCAGTGCGACACACCTTATGGCGGCGATCCCAAGCTCTGCGGCCCCATCCTGGCCCGCCTCGAGCGCCTCTATCCACCCGCCGGTCAACCGGCCGCAACCAGCCTGACCGAGATCTGCCGCGATCTGCCCATCGACGTGATCGTGGTCAAGGATACCGACCCCGTCTGGAGCGATACCCATAGTTGGGTGTGGGCCGGAAAGCCTGTGTTTTCCAACGCCTATATACGCCTGTTCAGTTGCCATGGGACAGCCGTCGACCCGCTGGTCCGACGGTGAGCCTGCCGCGAATCCTACCCTCCCGACTGTTCACATTTCCGCCATCTCCTTTCGGGTCATCACGGATGATGGCGCGATTTGCCCCACTTGTTGGGTAATGTAGCCCACGCAAGAGGCCGATCACGACCGTCTTTTTGTTGAAATTTTCAACAAATGCAAGCTCAATTGCGGCTTTTTCGATGAAAAGGCCTGTTGGTGCTTATATTGCCTGATGGTCACCGGATCGTCCCTGCGCAGCGAGGCGGTTTGCGCGGAAAGAGGGAGCATTGCGGCGTTTGGTGCGGGATGCAGGTCACTTGATTCGCCCAGCCCTGGTTTTGCTGGCCGGCGTGGCGGTCTTCTTGGTGGTGCGCAGCGCTATTATCCCCAAGGCCTTTGGACAATACGGCCACTATCGCCCCGGCGCGCTTGCCCTGGTCCGGCAGCATCCCATCGCTTACGCCGGGCAAGCTACCTGCGTTGTCTGCCACGTTGACGAAGGCGCAGCCCGCGCCGCCGGCAAACACGCTCACGTAGCCTGCGAAGCCTGTCATGGGCCCCTGGCGCAGCACGCAGACGATCCGGCGGCGCACGTTCCGCAACTGCCCGACGTCGCCAACCTCTGCCGGCGCTGCCACGAAAAGGACGCGGCCAAGCCGCGCAACTTCCCCCAGGTGGTTACCGCCGAGCATTCCGGCGGCGTGGCCTGCAATCAGTGCCATCAGCCACACAACCCGCACCTCTGAGGCAAGGAGACGAGCATGGATATCAGCCGGCGCGATTTGTTCAAAGTAGGTGGCAAGCTGCTGGTGCTGGCCTCGGTCGGCGCGACGCTGGAGCAGATCACCGGCGCCGAGCCCCCCAGCGATGCCTACAAAATGGCCGATCACTGGTGGGGGATGATCATCGACATCGACCTGTGCATCGGCTGCGGCAACTGCGTGCGCGCTTGCTCGAAGGAAAACAATGTGCCGCAGGGCTACTTCCGTACCTGGGTGGAACGGTACCAGATCGAGGAGGGTCGTCAGCCGCGGGTAGATTCGCCCGATGGCGCCATGGAGGGCTTCCCGATTTCCACGCGCGAGGGCCTCAAGAGCTTCTTCGTCCCCAAACTGTGCAACCAATGCGCC
>Ga0187848_10002204_pt1 | contig 15711 bp, 19 predicted proteins | sample June2016WEW_4_40_FD_132424 | JGI IMG/M metagenome (GOLD analysis project Ga0187848, IMG submission 132424) | Peatland microbial communities from SPRUCE experiment site at the Marcell Experimental Forest, Minnesota, USA - June2016WEW_4_40 | ecosystem: Environmental > Terrestrial > Soil >... | reverse complement strand
CAAGGCTGAAACTCAAAGGAATTGACGGGGGCTCACACAAGCGGTGGAGGATGTGGCTCAATTCGAGGCTACGCGAAAAACCTTATCCTGGTCTTGACATGCATGGATTAACCCCGTGAAAGCGGGGCCACGCCCTTCGGGTGGAACATGCACAGGTGCTGCATGGCTGTCGTCAGCTCGTGTCGTGAGATGTCGGGTTAAGTCCCTTAACGAGCGAAACCCTTGTCGCTAGTTGCCAGCGGGTAATGCCGGGAACTCTAGCGAGACCGCCGGCGTTAAGCCGGAGGAAGGCGGGGATGACGTCAAGTCCTCATGGCCTTTATGACCAGGGCTGCACACGTCCTACAATGGCGCGCACAAAGGGAAGCCAACCCGCGAGGGCCAGCAAATCCCAAAAAACGCGCCCCAGTTCGGATTGCAGGCTGCAACCCGCCTGCATGAAGCCGGAATCGCTAGTAATCGCGGGTCAGCATACCGCGGTGAATGTGTTCCTGAGCCTTGTACACACCGCCCGTCAAGCCACGAAAGTGGGGGGCATCCGAAGTCGCCGAGGTAACCCGCAAGGGAGCTAAGCGCCGAAGATGAACTCCGCGATTGGGACTAAGTCGTAACAAGGTAGCCGTAGGGGAACCTGCGGCTGGATCACCTCCTTTCTAAGGATTTCTCGCCCGTCGGTCACGACACCAACGGGTACAAGAAATTGTGGAGTTGGTCCGCAAACCGACTCAGACGCGAGGTCCGTCACAACCCTTGTCAGCAAATCCAGGCCCGGCCGGAGGCAACTCCGGCCGGGCCGCGTTTTTTCCCGCTGGCTACCAAACCACGCCAACCCACAGGTTCCGCGGTCCCCCCGGCTTGTATCCTGTCCCTGTCGCGGTAAATTGAGATGGGAACCCATGGCTTCAGCCCCTTCTACAACGCCTCCCGGCCAGGGCAATGAGTCGCCGGTAATGACGGTCTGGCCCACCATCGCCGCAACGGCGGCCGGCCGCTGGGTCGGCAGGCTCTGCGCCCTGCGGCTGGGCTACGGCTTCTTCACGCTGGGCAAGCTCATGGCCCCGGCTACGATTCCGCTGAGCCTGGCCGTCTTCGGTTGGCAGTTGATGCCTTGGGTCTGCCGCCGCTATGCACTGACCAGCCGGCGGATCCTGATCCAGAAAGGGCTCTCGGCGGCAGAAGGCCCCTGGCTGGACCTCGACGGGTTCGACGCCGTCGAGGTGCTCGTGTTGCCGGGCCAGGCGTGGCTCCATGCCGGCGACCTCGTGTTTCGCCGCGGCCCAGAGGAGGTGTTTCGCCTGGCCGGGGTCTCCCGGCCCGAGGTCTTCCGCCAAGTGTGCCTGAAGGTGCAGACCGCCCTGCAGAGCTTCCGGGACCTCGGCCGGCAAGAACCGGCTAACCCCCTTGCGGCTGGCTGAGCAACTGCAATACGCCGTCCGCAATGCCGCCGACCGTTCGCAGCCGCTCCTGCAGCTCATCGGGCACGGAGATATCAAAGTGCTCTTCGAGCTCCATTGTCACCTCCACGATGTCGAGGCTGTCGCAGCCGAGGTCGTTCAGGAGGTCGTCAGTCTCCCGGATGCGATCGGCGGCAACATCGACGAACTCGGAAATGATCTGTTTCACGTCCCCGAGAACGCGATCCCGGCCAGGAACGGTCGTTCCGGAGAATTCACTTTCCAGTCGCATCGTCATGCTCCTTGGCAGGCGGTTCAGAAACATCCACCCGCACCCGCGACCGCTCGGCCGCGCCCATGGCGAGCACGAGCTTGCGGATGGTAGCGAAATCGGGCGTGGTCCGGCCGCGCTCGATGCGGTTGAGGGTCTCCGGGCGGATAGCAGCACGCCGCGCCAACTCGGCCTGGGAGAGGCCGGTGGCGACCCTCCGCCGCACCAGTTTTTGCGACAGGCGAGCGCTGTCCAGGTCGAGTCCGGCGCCCGGCGCGGCCTCCGTGCCCGGGGGGACTGACGGCCTGACGCCCGCCTTGCGGCAGAGGTAGTCGAAGACCGACTCCCGCACAATCACGTAGCCGGTGCCGTCCAGATCAACCCTGCGACAGTCGACGACTCGATGGTTCCCGTTGGTCATGTTCTCAACTCCTTCAAGGTCACCACTAATACTATCGGCAATTGTGTTCTATGTCAATAGCATTGATCTAAAACTCAATAACCGATGGTGATCCGCCCCTGTCACCGCCCGTTGTGGCCGACCAGCGGTGGCCCAATCATCTGGCTTGGCGTTGTAAGACCATGGCAAGCAACGGCTTGCAGGGGAACCGACCCACTGGAAGGGCTCCGCGCGACAGGAGTGTGGCGCGAGGGGACCAGGGCGACGGGAACAAGAGAGGCGGCTAAAATCCCGTGCTCGGATAGCTCGGCGGTACACGCCAGTCGTCGGGCGCGGGGATGGCGGTCGGCGGACGAGGAGCCACGCGATCCAGCGGCGGCAGGCGGCGGATCCCGCCATCGGACGAGGACGGCGCACTCCTTGGGTCCCGTGGGCCCTGCTCCAGTCCGGAGAGGATCACCGGCACCAAGGGCCGCAGCCCGGTGAAGTCCCCCGGCGGTGACGACGAATCCGGGACGGTCGTTGACTGCTCTACCGCGACCGCCTCCCGCAGCGGGTTGGGCCGGGGCGCGGCCCGCTCCTCAGGCAAAGTCAGCGGCGCGGACTGTGCCTGACCGCCATCGGGTGGGCATTGCCGGCCGCTGGTCGCCCCCGCGGGTTCTGGAGTCTGGGGGCCGGTGCCGGCCGCGCTTGCCTCCAGGCCGCCGACCATGTCCCACACCACGGGATAGCGGGCGATATTGATCCCGATCGAGGCGGCGATCAAGAGCAGCGATGCCAGAAGGGCCGCAAATCTGGGCAAGCTTCCCATCCCCCTTTCGTCGAGCGTTTCCGCGTGGGTAACCGTTCAGGGGGACTCGCCCCTTCGGCCGGCCTGTGAGCGGTTGCCCGCGTGGAAACCATACCCCGTAGCGGCGCGGTAGCAAGCCCACGGAGCCCCGCGGCCCTCGAGGGCAGGTGGAATCCGGGCGGGGCGAGACGGCTGCGCAAGATTTTGGGATCGTTCGGGGAAGAAGGGGACAGGCACCTTTTGTGCGACGACCATGCGAACATGGTGCCCGCCGGAGGGCCGGTACCAACGCAGGTTGGTGCCGGCCGAAGGTTGGTCACGGCAAAAGGTGCCTGTCCCCTCTTTCCCAGAGCAAAGAACCCGGCCCGCCAACCGTTATTGCCCGGTTTCCTTGAGCCTCACGCCGCGTCCCTTGCGAAGGCTCCGTCTTGCAGCGGCGATGCGCTGCTGGAATCGCGGATCGTTCTCCAGCCGATAGTCGAACCAGTCGTCCTCGGAGCGGAACCCGATGAGCACGCCGGCAGGCTTGCCATGTCGCGTAATCACGACTTGTTCCTTCTCGGCCAGGCGCAGGTACTTGGACAACTCGTCCTTGACGTCAGAGAGTGCCACTTCCTTCATTGCGGTTGCCCTTCTTGTTCAAGCCAGGCACCGGCGTCCGGCTTGGCCACTATTGCCAGAATCTCCACCCGATCCCCGACAACATCATAGAAAACCCGAGCCTCGCCGACGCGCAGCCGGTATTGAGGCCGCGACAAACCGCGCAGGCGCTTGATACGGCTTTTGCTGACGCTGGTTGCCTGGTGCCGCAGATGGATCTCGATTGCGTCACGGACCGTGGATCGCAAGTCGGCCCTAAGCGTCCGAAGATCGTCGACCGCTTCCGGCGCCAGGATGATCTCGTACGTCATTCTGGCTATATTCTAGCCGGAATCCGCATGTAGAACAAGGGCCGCTCGCGGCGCACATGAGCCGTTCAGTGGCCCGCCGGCGCGGCCGGCTTCTCCTCGATGTCTGAGCGTATCCCCCGCCGCCGCAGCGCCTCTTTCAGCAGGAACTCGATCTGCGCATTGACGCTGCGGAACTCCTGCTGGGCCCACGCCTCCAGGGCCTCGTAGAGGTCGGGACTCATCCGCAGCAGAAAGGGCTTGCGTGCTCTCATGCTCGGTCGCCCTCCGGGATCATGCGTACAGCGTCCCCGCGTTGATCACCGGCTGCGCCTCGCGCTCGCCGCAGAGCACCACGAGCAGGTTGCTCACCATGCTGGCCTTCCGCTCCTCGTCCAATTCGAGCACCTTGCTCTCGGTCAGGTCTTTCAGGGCCATTTGCACCATGCTGACCGCGCCGTGGACGATCTTCTGCCGGGCGTCGATGATCGCCTCGGCCTGCTGGCGGCGGAGCATGACCCCGGCGATCTCGGGGGCGTAGGCCAGGTGGGTCAGGCGGGTCTGCTCGATCGTCACGCCCGCCCGAGCAACGCACTGCTGCAGCTCCCGTTGTAGGGCCGAGGCCACCTCGTCCATGCCGGCCCGCAAGGTGGTCTCGCCCTCTTCGCCGTGATCGTAGGGATAGGAGCTCGCCACGTGGCGGAGCGCGGACTCGGTTTGCAGCTTCACGAACTCCTCGTATTGTTGGACGTCGAACACGGCCAGGGCCGTGTCGGCCACGCGCCAAATTACGATTGTGGCGACCTCGACCGGGTTGCCGCGCTTGTCGTTGACCTTCAGCCGCTCCCCCTGCAAATTCCGCAGGCGGAGCGAGACGCGGAGCTTCGTATTCAGCGGATTGGTCCAGCGCCAGCCGCTGGTGCGGACCGTGCCGCGGTAGGCGCCGAAGAGGATCAGCACCCGCGCCTCGTTGGGCTGCAAAGTGAAGTAGCCGAAACAGGAGAAGACGGTGATCGCCAGGACGATCAGCCCCTCGCCCAGCAGCCAGAAGTTGGGCAAAGCCCGGTGCGCCGGCACTTGCCGCACCGATTGGGGCAGCGACCCTGGAGACACCGGCCCTTCGGCCACCGGCCCTGGGCCCGTGGCCGCGTCGACCGCCGACAGGATGAACTCGACCTCCAGTCCGATCGCGGCGGCCCCCAACAGAATCGTCAGGGGCAGCACCAGCCAACCGTTCCACGCAGTAACCGTTCTCTCTCGGTTCATGGTTATGCCTCCAGGGGATAGCAGAAACGGATATCGGTATGATATCATAAAGCTATCTCAGCGGCAAGCAGTATTCCAGCGGTATTCCCAAGAATGGCTACAACCGATTGCTGTTGAATAGCTTACGCTGACGGACAGCAGTCGTCCGGGCAGCGATCGGGCCATGGGCCCTGCGAGCCGAGGGCAAGACGGGGTGCGCTGGGGTCGAGCTGCTCGACGACCAGCTCGCGGATCATACGCACGAGCCGCGGGTGCGTGCCCGCAACCTCCGCCCGGACCAGGTTCAATCCCAGGCCCCCGCACACCGCCGCCGCCTCGATGTCCAGGTCGTAGACGATTTCCATGTGCTCGCACAGGAAACCGATGGGCACCAGGACCACGTCCCGCACCCCCTGGCTGGCCAGGCGGCCGAGCGCGTCGCGGATGTCGGGCTCCAGCCACGGCTCGCCGGGCGGCCCGCTGCGGCTCTGGTAGACCAGCTCCCACTCGCTCCGCCCGAGCCGGTCGGCCACCAGTCGGCACGCCTCGCGGAGTTGCCTTTCGTACGGACTGGACTTGGCCATCCGGAGCGGAATGCTGTGCGCCGAGAAGACGAGTCGGCTGGCGTCGCGCTGTTGGGGGGGAACCTCGTCCAGGGCGTCCCGGGCCCGGTCGCTGACGGTCTCGATGAATCCGGGGTGGTTGTAGAACAGGCGGAGCTTATGGATTTGCGGGGCCTCAGGACCAACGTCTGCTCGGGCCCGCTGAATATCCTCCAGGTACTGCCGGCAGCCGGGGTAGCAGCCGAAGGCCGAGGTGACGAAGGCCAGGGCGGAGCGGATGCCGTCCTCGGCCATCTGCCCGACGGCATCGGCCAGCAGGGGGTGCCAATTGCGGTTTCCCCAATAGACGCTCAGGTGCGGCCCGTGGGCGTTCAGATACCCGACGAGGGCCGCCAGCAGGGCCCGGTTCTCGGCGTTGATCGGGCTAACGCCGCCGAAGGGTTCATAATGCCGCGCCACCTCTTGGAGCCGGGCAGGGGGCACGTTCTTGCCCGGCACGCAGTTCTCCAAGAACGGCATTACGTCGTCGGGCCCCTCGGGACCGCCGAACGAGACGATGAGTAAAGCCTCAACGGGAGCGGCCGGTGGAGAATCCGGAGAGGGCTCGGGGGAAGGCGGCGGACCGGACATAGAGGCAAATTGTGTTCCGTGATTGCGATGTCTACGAGACCTTGCCGATTAACCAACTTCCCAGGCCAGCATCCAACGACAGCTCCGCAAGTCTCTGCGGACCAATTACGATCACGCGATCGTCATCGGTGTTTGCCTCCCCGGAATGATAGACATAGAACATGTGGTTGTAAGGGCCAATTTCATCCAGCTTGCTAACATAGTCGGCGAGTTCGGCGGGAGTCGTCTTCGCCTTCACCTGCACGAACGCACGCTCGCCCGTGCTGGGCAGCGTCAGGTCGAGATCAAGAGTCTTCTGCGTCTTGCCGACGGGACCCTGTCGCCGCCAGCCGCTGGTCGAGAAAACAAGGTCTACCAATGTCTCGAAATCTTGGGGCCCCAACAGCCGTATCAACTCCAACACGGATGCCTTCATCGCCCTTCGGGCGTCGAGGGCGCGTTCCACTTGGGGTGTCTTCTCGCCGTTGATTCGCCGAACCACGTACCTCGCCTCCTTCACATCGCAGGTAGTCCCGCGATACGCCGCGATCTGCGTCAGGGCCCCTGAGAGCCGGTCCTTGGTCAGTTCTTCCCCAGCAAGGTCGGTGGATCGCCAGCCCCCGCCCGCCAGGCTTCGCCAAACGCCATCGCCGTCGGGATGGCGCTCTGGGGGGATGGGTGTAAGGAATCCCCAAAAAAGAGTCTCGCCGATGAAGGTTATCCATAGAGTCGAGCCGCCATCCTCAAAGAATAGGCGCGTCTCGTTTGTGAAGCGGGTTGCTGTTCCCTTGGTCTTGCCCTCTACTATGAACGATCGCGTAAGTTCCTCCCACCGACCAGCCTGGCACAATGGAAACCTCTCAGCGCTGGAGCTGCCGAAGCCGAAACGAATGATGCCTTTCCTGCGGCATTCCGTTTCCCAACCTCCCCCCGCTCCCAGCTTGATGTAGCGAACTCGCGGTGGGTCAATTCTGGCAGGCATTTTCGGTTTTCGTAGATTGTTTCAGGCCGTGGCGGCCGATGCCACCGGCGCCAGTTCCAGCACCACCTTGTGTGCGTCCTCGCCGAGCACCTGGGAGGCATCGAGGATTTCTAATCCGGCAAGTTTGCCGTCTGGTCCGTAATCGGCCGTTATTTCGGGCGTCAATTCTCGGCACTCGGCGGTGCCTGGTTGCAGAACCCGAATCTCGATGTAAAGTGCGTCCACCTGGGCATCGTAGCGGATCTTCATCGCGGCACCTCGTCTCTAGTCGTGGTAATACACCTTGACCGTCACCACCACAATCGACGCGGGGTTGTCGGCGAACACGGCATCCACCGTCTTGTAGGCGTAGTGCTGGCCGTTGACGGGCGAAGCGGCGTCAAATGGGAAGACGCGCCGGGCGTGCCACTTGCCACGCTGCGCGGGCTGCCACGGTGCGGTGCGAATGAGCTGCTCAACCTCGTCCAACACCGCCCCGCGCTGCGCCATTCGCTCCGCCGCATGTCGAGAAATGGTAATCCGCTTGCCTACCGTGTCCATCGTCCGCTGCCTAACTCAGTGACCCCGACGGGATTTGAACCCGTGTTGCAGGCTTGAAAGGCCTGTGTCCTAACCAGGTTAGACGACGGGGCCGAAGCAGCACTCCATTAACGCTGGCGGAAGGGGATTCGTCAAGAGGGCATCGCTGGCCCGGACGCGGCTTGGGCGCAGGAAACCAGCGAAAAAGACCAGGAGAATGAGCCCAGAGCAAAGCGGCTCAAGCTGGAGAATAATTCCGGCCGGTGGGTTTCCTCAGTCTCTCAGCGGGGCAGAGTCCCAACGAGGCGATCTCCGTCACTTCTCGCCGGCGTCCGGCTTGCCGGCCGCTTTTTCGCCGGCCACGGTCTCGTTGCGATGGATCGCATCGAAGACCTCCCGCCGGTGCACCGGGACCTCCTTCGGGGCCTCGACTCCTAGACGGACCTTGTCCCCTCGGATCTCCACGACCACGATCGTAATGTCATCGTTGATGACAATACTCTCGTTCTTCTTACGGGATAGTACTAACATCGTTCGTTCCTTCGCCCTCTTGCCAGAACTTCCCAATTTCAATGCTCAGGCAAGGGTCATGCGCGCGTATGCCTATACGCACCGCCATCAATGTAAGATAGGACTTTATTTTGTGAAGTCAAGTCATTCGGCATCCAAAACGGCGGATTTGAACAAGTCTCGCCGCGTCATTGGCACACTTTTCGTATGTCCGGTGCGGAACTCACGGCTGGCAGACACGGACTTCCCGGTCATCATTCGCGTGGATGTTGCCGCAAGTACCTGTAGGTAAATGTCTTACGAATACACACCGAAACCGGCTGCCACCCTGGGGCGGTCCGGACCGTCGGGCGGGATGCGACTACGAACGCCCCCTCTTTAGGTGGATCTGTTTCAGCAGGTCCCTACAGGAACCATCCCTGGCACAGGCATCCGATTGGCGGATAACCTCGCAGGCCAGATGCCTGTGCTACCCAACGGGCCCATTGTTACCGCCCGGCGATCACCCTATAATGAGTGATTCTTACCATTTGTACCGCTTATCGGGGCAAGAGACAGAGACTCGTGCTTGGCTGGCTCAAGAACGTCTACATTGCGGTTACGACGGTCATCAAGGCCTTGGGGGTCAGTTTGCGGTCCTGGGTGCGGACGTACGACCCCCAGCGGAAGACGTTCACCGAGCACTACGAGTTTCCGGAATTACCGGCGGCGCTCCCCCCGCGTTCGCGGGGCTTCCACCGCTACGACTTGACGAGTTGCATCGCCTGCGAGGCTTGCGCGCGGGCCTGCCCGGCCGCTTGCATCGAGATCGTCAAAGAGCGGATTCCGGAGCGGAAGGGCTTCCGGGTCACGAGCTTCAAGATCGACTACGGGAAATGTCTCTTTTGCGCGCTGTGCGTTGAGCCTTGCCCAGTGGATTGTATCTTCATGGGGTCGTCACACGATCTGAGCTGCTACACCCCCGAGGGGTGTGTGGTCGATTTCTCCCGGTTGCCGCTGGACATCGCCTGGGGCCGCGCAACCCTGGATCCGTTGGCCGTGGCGGGGTCCAAGAGGGTGTTGCAACCGGTTCACGGAGGCCCGAACCAGTGACTCCGTCCGCGCTGGTAGCCTGGCTTGTGCTGTTCGTCGCGGTGGGCGGCCTGTTTCTCATGGTGGCCTTGTGGCTCGGGCGATTGCTGCGGCCCAGCGCCCCCAACCCGGCGAAGCTCGAGCCCTACGAGTGCGGCGAGCCGCCGATCGGCTCGACGGTGGTGCGGTTCGACCTGCGGTTCTACGTGGTGGCGCTGGTGTTCATCGTTTTCGAGGTGGAGGTGTCGCTGTTCTTTCCGCCGGCCACGGTTTTCGGCAAGGCGACCCGGCTGATGGATCCCCGCACGCCGCCGGCGGCCAAGGCCGTTCTGCAGGAGGAATTGGGGATGGCCGCCCCGGCCGGTCTGCGGGAGGAATTGGGGATGGCCAGCCCGGGGGCCATCGGGGTCGCGTTGCCGCCGGCGCGCGAGGGTCGCGAGACCGCCATCGGCCCCGCCCTGGACGAGGTCCTCCGGCAGGTCGAGTCGGAAACCACTGCTGATGCCCGTCGCCTGGCCGTCGCGGCGATGGCTGACCTGGGCGTCTTCTTCGCCGTGATCCTGCTGGGATTCGCCTACGTCTGGCAGCGGGGCGATCTGGAATGGGTGCGGGTGATCGGCTCCGGGAGGCCGGATGGCCCGGGCCGGGACCGCCGAGTTTTGGGGTAGCCAGATCCGATGGATGTCCGAGGTATTCACGAGCGTTTGGCCGGCCGTTTTGGCCCCGCGATCCTGGGCAGCGATTTCGAGGCTGTCGATCCGTGGATCGAGGTGGCCGCCGAGAGGCTCCCGGCGGTTTGCCTGCTGCTGCGCGACGACCCCGACCTGCGGTTCGACATGCTGCATTGCGTCAGCGGCGTGGACTACTTCGAGCCGGATGCGAAGAAGGCCGCGGCGCTGGACTGGCAGCCCCACGTCGAACTGGTGTATCACCTGTCGAGCCTGGTCTACCGGCATCGGCTGGTGCTGAAAGCGTCGGTGCCACGGTGGAAGGACGGCCTCGAAGGGCGGCTGCCGGAAGTCCCCACCCTCAGCGGCGTGTGGAGCGCGGCGGACTGGCACGAGCGCGAGGTCTTCGACCTGACGGGCGTGCGTTTTACGGGCCACCGGGACCTGCGGCGGATCCTGCTGCCGGAGGACTGGGAGGGGCACCCGCTGCGGAAGGACTATCGCCCGCCGTCGCACTACCACGGGATCCCGAGGGAGTAGCCCGATGTCGATCCTCCCCACCGAGCCCGAGATCGTCGAGTTGGACCTGGCCAGCGACGAGATGCTCCTGAACATGGGGCCGCAGCACCCCAGCACGCACGGGGTGCTGCGCGTGGCGCTGCGGACCGACGGGGAGGTGGTCACCGGCCTGACGCCGCACATCGGCTATCTGCACCGCTGCGGGGAGAAGATCGGCGAGAACCTCATGCCGCGGCAGTTCCTCCCCTACACCGACCGGCTCGACTACCTGGCGGGGATGAACATGAACCTCGGCTGGGCGTTGGCGGTGGAGAAGCTGCTGGGCATGGAGCCGACCGAGAAGGCGCGGCACCTGCGGGTGCTGGTCTGCGAGCTCGGCCGGATCGCCAGCCATCTGGTGGCCGCCGGCGGCTACGGCCTGGACCTGGGCAGCTTTACGCCGTTCATGTGGGCGTTCCGCGAGCGGGAGAAGATCCTCGATCTGTTCGAGGAACTCTGCGGGGCACGGCTGACCTACAGCTACATTACCGTGGGCGGCGTCACTGCGGACCTGCCGCCCGGCTGGCTCCGCCGCTGCGCGGATTTCTTGCGGCAGTTCGAGCCGGTGATCGGCGAGCTGCACACCCTGCTCACGAGCAACGCGATCTTCATCCGCCGCACGGCCGGCATCGGGGTGCTGGGGCCGGAGACGGCCGTCGATTACGGCTGCACCGGACCAGTGCTCCGCGGCAGCGGCGTGGCCTGGGACCTTCGCCGCCAGGGCGAGCCGATCTACACGCGGATGTACGACGGCTACCGGTTCGAGATCATCGCCCAGGTCCACGGCCGCTATCCCGAGGATGAGCCGTACCCGGCGGTCCCCGCCGAGGCCGTGCTCGGCGACAGTTGGCACCGCTACTACGTGCGGATGCTCGAGGTGGTCCAGTCGATGAAGCTCGTCCGCCAGGCGATCGAGCGGTATGGCCAGGCCAAGGGGGGCATCGGCGAAGTGCTCAAACCGCGGCACAGGCTGCCCAAGGGGGCGGCGTACCTCGAGACCGAGGCCCCCAAGGGCCAGATGGGGTTCATGGTCGTCGGCGACCCAGGGGGTACCCCGTCCCCCGTCCCCTGGCGGGTCCGTATCCGCAGCAGCAGCTTCTGCAACCTCTCGGTCCTGGGCGAGTTGTGCCGCGGTTGCCTGATCGCCGACGTGCCGGCCATCGTCGGTTCGCTGGACGTCGTGCTGGGAGAGATTGACCGCTAGGGATTGGGCCGCTTGCGGCTTTGCAGTCGGAATCAGGTATTCATGGCTGACGGGCTTATCCAACACTTTGGCGTGTATCCCTGCTGGCACTGGCTGGTCTACCTGACCGTCGGGTTGGTGCAAGCGGGACTCCTCGTGGCGATGGTGCTGCTCTCCGTGGCCGTTTGCAACTGGATGGAGCGGAAGGTGTCGGCGCGAATCCAGGACCGCCTGGGGCCGACCCGCGCCGGCGGCCGCTTCGGCTGGCTCCAGTCGCCGGCCGACGGGCTGAAACTCCTGTGCAAGGAAGACCTCATGCCCGCCGGCGCCGACCGCATGCTCTTCCGCCTGGCCCCCTACATCAGTTTCTGCGCCGCCTTCGCCCCGTACTTGGCCCTGCCGCTGGCACCGGGCTGGGTCGTCCAGCCGCTCCGCACGGCCGTCTTTTTCATGCTGGCCGTGACCGGGCTGGAGGTCTTCGGGGTGATCCTGGGCGGCTATGCTTCGCACTCGAAGTGGGCGCTTTACGGAGCGATGCGCGAAGCGGCCCAGGTGGTCAGCTACGAGATCCCGTTGGGCCTGTGCGTGGTGACGGTCGTCCTGGCGACCGGCACGATGGACCTGGTGCAGATCGCCGACGCGCAGCAAGGCTGGTTTTGGCACTGGCACCTGCGAAATCCCTTTCTCTTCGGCACGTTTTGGATCTACATGACCTGCGCCACGGCGGGCACCAACCGCGCCCCCTTCGACCTCCCCGAAGCCGAAAGCGAGTTGGTGGCCGGATTCATGACCGAGTATTCCGGCTTCCGCTGGTTGATCTTCTTCATGGCCGAATACACGACGATGCTCCTGTTGAGCCTCTTGGCCGCCATTCTGTTTGCCGGCGGCTGGAACGGGCCGCTGCCGCTGGCCGGCTGGCTGGGCCTCAGCGCCGACAACGGTCTGCTGGCCGCGTGGCTCGGCGACGCCCTGGGAGCCTGCAACCTGCTTGCCAAGGGCTTCCTGGGCTTGACCTTCATGATGTGGCTCCGCTGGACGCTGCCGCGACTGCGGATCGACCAGGCGATGGCCACCTGCCTGAAATACTGCGTGCCGCTGGCCTGCGCGATGCTGGTGGGCACCGCGCTGTGGACGTTCGGCATGCGCGGCGGCTTCTCGGGCAAAGCGGAGAAGGAGGATCGTGGCGCCGACAATAATGTGCAAGTCACAATTCTCAATTCTCAATTTGCAATTCTCCCCGGTCCCGCCCTTGCGCCGCGCCTCATGCCGGAAGGAGGCCGCAATCCGTGAGTCCCATCCTCTGGCACAGCGTCTTCTTCGTGTTCCTGGCCGCCCTGGCGTGCGCCTTCGCCGTCGCGGTGGTCCTGGCGGGTGACGTCGTGCGAATGGCCTTCTACCTGATCATGTCCCTGGCGGCGGTGGCCGGGCTGTTCTTCCTGGCCGACGCCCGGTTCCTTGGCGCCATGCAGTTGATGGTCTACGTCGGCGGGACGCTGGTCCTGCTGGCCTTCGGGGTAATGCTCACGGCGCGCGGGTCGCTCAGCTCGATGCGGAGCGGCGGCGGGCAATGGATCCTGGCCGCCCTGCTGGGCGGCTTGCTCCTGGCCGTCCTCCTCCAGACTGTCGTGCCGCTCGGGATGCGCGAAAGGGACAGCCCCCTGCCGGCCACCGAGAAATCGGCACGGTCCCCGGCGCAAGGCGAGGGTCCGTCCCCGGCCCTGACTACCCAACTGGCCCTGGGCCTCCTGGGCGTCCGCACCGAGCCGTTGTGCGCGGGTGCCGCCGGCCCGACCCCTCCGCCGGCCCCGGCCTACCTGCTGGTGTTCGAGATCATCTCCGTCCACCTCCTGGTTGTATTGGTCGGGGCGGCGTATCTCGCCCGGGCAACACGGCCACGGACGAAGGAAGAAGCATTGGGGATTAGATGAACCTCCTGACCCAACCCGTCGGTCCTGCCCACTACCTCGTCGTCGGCGCGATCTTGTTTGTTTGCGGCGTGGTGGCGATGACCATCAAGCGGAACGCGATCGGCGTCTTGATGGGCATCGAGCTGGTGCTGAACGGGGCGAACCTGAACTTCGTCGCCTTCGGCAGCCCCACCCTCGGGGCCGGCGGACCCAGCTTCGCCGGGTGCCCCGGCAGCCTGGGTCTGGACGGCCAATGGATCGCCATATTCGTCATCGTCCTGGCCGCGGCCGAGGCCGCCGTGGCCCTGGCCATCGCGCTGTGCTTTTTCAGGAATTACTCCACCGTGGACGTGGACCGCGGAGACCAATTGCACGGATAACGACCTCCCCTCTCCTCCCGGGAGAGGGGCCGGGGGTGAGGGCTGTGTGCGTCTGCTCCCGGTAGCGCAAATCATCAACTAATGGACATCAGCCCGCTACCGACGCTCTTGGCACTGGCCTGGCTCTTGCCGCTGGCCTCGTTCGGGCTCATCGTCTTCGTTGGTCCGAAGATGGGCCGCGGCGGACGGGGCGCAGGCTTTCTGGCCACGGGGGCCATCCTCGGCTCGCTGGCCCTGTCGCTCTCGGCATTGATCTGCTGGCTGGTGGATCATCCGCTTGCGGCCTCGCCCGGCAAGCACGTCGAGGCGGTCTGCGGTGACTGGTACACGCTGGCGGAGTTCGGCTGGCTGCGGCTCACGATCGGCTATTACATCGACGGCCTGACGGTGGCCATGTTCTGCATGGTCACGCTGGTGGCCTCGTGCATCCACGTCTTCTCGTTCGGCTACATGCACGAGGAGCTCCACGAGGTTACGGACCCGCTTTCCCGTCTGGCCAACGGCGAGCCGCTGCGGCGCCGCGGCCGCTTCCACCGCTTCTACCAGTACCTATCGCTCTTTTGCTTCAGCATGTTGGGACTGGTGATCGCGGGCAACCTGCTGATGGTCTTCGTCTTCTGGGAGTTGGTCGGCATCTGCTCGTACCTGTTGATCGGCTTCTACATCGAACGCAAGAGCGCCTCGAACGCGGCCAACAAGGCGTTCATTGTCAATCGCGTGGGTGATTTCGGCATGATCGTCGGCCTGATGGCCATTTGGGCCGGCATGGGCACGTTTTCATTTGGGGATTACAAGGACGACGGCCAGCTTCATCCGGGCATCTTCAACCAGGTCCGGCCGGCCGAAGAAGTGATCGAGTTGACCGCGGGCAGGCTGGGCGACCGGAGCGGCGCCGAGCAGGCCACGCACGTCGAACATCCGCCCCGCGTGCCCGACGGCATGGTGTTATTGGCGGCACGTGACCAGGTGACCGAGATCATGGTGGCAGCCGAAGAACGAGAGCGCCACGGGGAACGATACGCCGTCTGTTGGGCCTGGAACTGGACCGTTGGTTGCGAAAAGCTGGAAAGGTGGCGGGCTGAAGGCTACGGCTACTGGCTCCTAATGGTTGCCGGCCTGGGTATTTTCTGCGGCTGCGTGGGAAAAAGCGCCCAGTTCCCGCTGCACGTCTGGCTGCCGGACGCCATGGAGGGTCCCACGCCGGTCAGCGCCCTGATCCACGCGGCCACGATGGTTGCCGCCGGTGTGTACCTCGTCGGCCGGTTCTATCCCGTCTTCACGCCCGAGGTGCTGCTGGTGATCGCCTACGTCGGCTGCGCGACGCTCTTCATTGCCGCCACGATCGCGGTGACGGCCACCGACGTCAAGCGGGTGCTGGCCTACTCGACCGTCAGCCAGTTGGGCTACATGATGCTGGCCCTCGGGCTGGGGGGTTGGCTGGCCGGCATGTTCCACCTGTTCACCCACGCCTTTTTCAAGTCGCTCTTGTTTCTCTGTTCCGGCTCGGTGATCCACGCCTGTGGCACGAACGAGATGCCGCTGATGGGCGGCTTGCGCAAGAAAATGCCCTGGACGGCCGCGACCATGCTCATCGGCTGCCTGGCGATTTCCGGGGCGGGCGTGCCGCTCTTGGTTGGCCTGAGTGGCTATTACTCGAAGGACTACATTATCGCCCAGGCCCTGTCCTTCAAGCTCCTCAATGCCCCGCACGCATGGCTCTTCTGGGCGGCCGTGTTCGGGGCGGGCCTGACGGCCTTCTACATGTTCCGCCTCT
>Ga0187848_10002203_pt1 | contig 15712 bp, 15 predicted proteins | sample June2016WEW_4_40_FD_132424 | JGI IMG/M metagenome (GOLD analysis project Ga0187848, IMG submission 132424) | Peatland microbial communities from SPRUCE experiment site at the Marcell Experimental Forest, Minnesota, USA - June2016WEW_4_40 | ecosystem: Environmental > Terrestrial > Soil >... | reverse complement strand
AGGGCGCGCATGGCGGCGATCTTCAGATCGCGACTGTACACGGTTCGGGCCAAATCCATTCCTCACTCCATTCAATGTATTTGGTCCTTAACTTTGCGTCTCAGTTTTGGGGTTCACTCCAGTCCGCGCCACGAGCCGCTCCCCTTGTACCACTCGTAAGTCTGCTCAATCCCCTCGCGCAATGGAATCCGCGCCTTCCAGCCCAGTGCCGTCAGCCGCGAAACGTCCAGCAACTTACGCGGTGTCCCGTCCGGCTTCGAGCGATCGAACCGCAGCTTGCCCCGGAAACCGGTGATGGCGCCGATCATCTCCGCCAATTCCAGAATGGTTAGATCTTCGCCCGTTCCCACGTTGACGATCTCCGGGCTCGCGTAGCGCTCCATCAGGAATACCGAGGCGTCGGCAAGATCGTCCACGTGCAGGAATTCCCGCCGTGGCGTTCCCGTGCCCCACAACGTCACCTCGGGCGCCCCGCTCCGCGCGGCTTCATCGAATTTTCGCAGCAGCGCCGGCACCACGTGCGAAGTTTCCAGGTCGAAGTTGTCGCCCGGCCCGTACAGGTTCGTCGGCATCAGCGAAATCGCCTCCATGCCATACTGCCGGTGATAGGCTTGCGCCAGCTTGATGCCGGCAATCTTGGCGATGGCGTACCACTCGTTGGTGGGTTCGAGCGGCCCGCTCAGCAGGCTTTCTTCCCGGATCGGTTGCGGCGCAAATTTGGGATAGATGCAGGACGAACCCAGGCAGAGCACTTTTTTCACCCCGTGCCGCCAGGCGGCATCGAGGACCGCAGTCTCAATCAGCAGGTTGTCGCGCAGAAAATCCACCGGACGGCTGGAATTAGCCAGAATCCCGCCCACCCGGGCCGCCGCCAGAAAAACGTACTCGGGCTTTTCCGCGCCAAAGAAGGCGTCCACCGCGCGGCCATCCGACAAATCCACTTCGGCGCGGTTGCGTAGCAAAAGGTTGCGAAACCCCGCCCCCTCGAGCCGTCGGCAGATGGCCGACCCCACCAGCCCGCTATGCCCCGCTACGAAGATCTTGCTAGTCCGCTCCATAGTTATCAGCCGCCAGCGATCGGTTCTCAGTAACTGACAACTGAGTACTGACCACTGACAACTATATATGCACCGCATGCCCCGCCGCCAGCAGCGTTCGCTCCCGCCGCGCCAGCTCCAGGTCGTGATCCACCATCTTGCGCACCAGCTCTGGGAAGCTTACCTTCGGCTTCCAGCCCAGCGTGGCTCGCGCCTTCGACGCGTCCCCGCACAGGCTGTCCACCTCGGTTGGCCGAAAATAGCGTGGATCGATCCCCACGCACCTTTTCCAATCTACTCCGGCCGTCTCCGCGGCTAACTCGAGAAACTCCTGGACCGAGTGCGATTCGCCCGTCGCCACCACGAAATCGTCCGGTGTTTCTTGCTGCAGCATCAGCCACATCGCTTCCACGTAATCGCCCGCGTATCCCCAATCCCGCCGCGACTCCAAGTTTCCCAAAAAGAACTTCTCCATCAATCCCAACTTGATTCGCCCCAGCGCGCGGGTGATCTTGCGCGTCACGAAGGTTTCCCCGCGCCGCTCCGATTCGTGATTGAACAGAATCCCGTTGGCAATAAACAACCCGTACGCTTCGCGGTAATTCACCCCGAACCAATGGGCCGCCACCTTGGCCACCGCGTACGGGCTGCGGGGGTGAAACGAGGTCGATTCGCTCTGCGGCGGCGGCGCGGCCCCGAACATCTCCGACGACCCCGCCTGGTAATACCGCACCGGCCGACCCGACTCCTGCGCGTGATGCCGGAACGCTTCCAGCATCCGCAGCGCCCCCGTCGCCACCACGTCCGCCGTGTATTCGGACTGGTCGAAACTCACCCGCACGTGCGACTGCGCCGCCAGGTTGTAAATCTCGTCCGGCTGCACCGCTTCCAGAACGTGGCGCAGGCAGGAAGCGTCGGTCACATCGCCGTAATGCAGAAACAGGCGCGTTTCAGGGTCGTGCGGATCGCGATACAAATGCTGGATCCGGTCCGTGTTGAATGTGGAGGCGCGCCGCACGATGCCGTGCACCAGGTACCCCTTTTCCAGCAGCAGCTCGGTCAGAAACGACCCGTCCTGCCCGGTAATCCCCGTAATCAGAGCTCTTTTCACGCCAGGTTCTCCCGCATCCCGAATCATAATCCGTATCGCCTATCCCCGTAGCGCCGGCGATCTTGTCGCCGATGCTTTTTCCAAATCGGCGCAGTGCCGCTACAACGCCGTCTGTTCGGTGCGCGCGATGATCTCGTTCTGCAGAGCCGCCGTCAGATCGCAGAAATAATCGCTGTACCCGGCCACGCGGACGATCAGGTCGCGGTATTTTTCCGGTTCCGCCTGGGCCGCGCGCAGAGTCTCGGCGGTCACCACATTAAACTGAATGTGGTGGCCGTCCAGCTTGAAATAGGTACGGACCAGGTGGGCCAAGCGCTCGAGCCCTGCCTCGCCTTCGAGCAGCTTAGGCGTGAACTTCTGGTTCAACAAAGTGCCGCCCGTGCGGGCGTGGTCCATTCTGGCCGCGGATTGGATCACGGCGGTCGGTCCGTGGCGGTCGGCCCCCTGTGACGGGGAAATGCCATCGGAATGCGGCTCCCAGGCCTTGCGGCCGTCCGGCGTGGCGCCGGTCACCGAGCCGAAATACACGTGGCAGGTGGTGGAAAGGTAATTCACGCGGTAAGTGCCGCCCTTGGTGGTGGGCCGGCCGTTGACGGCATCGAAGAACATATTGAACACCTGCACCAGGATTTCGTCGGCGTAGGCATCGTCGTTGCCGTATTTCGGCGTCTTGTTCCATAACATCAGACGCGTCTTTTCATGTCCTTCGAAATTCACGCGCAACGATTCGAGCAAATCGGCCATGCTGAGGCTCCGGCGATCGAAAACATGATATTTGATGGCGGCCAGGCTGTCGGTGCAGGTCCCTGGGGCAACTCCCATAATGTAAGTCGAGTTATAGCGCGGGCCGCCGTCGTTGTAGTCTCGGCCCTTGGCGAGGCAGTCTTCCACCAGCAGAGAAAGATAGGGCGCCGGCATCAGCCGCCCAAACAACCGCTCGACAACGTTGTTGCCACGAATCTTGACATCCACCAAATACTGCAATTGCTGGCGGAAAGCGGCTATCAGCTCGTCAAACGATTGGAAGCCGCAGGGATCTCCGGTTTCCATCCCGACCCGTTTCCCGGTGCGCGGATCCACGCCATTGTTCAGCGTGACTTCGAGGACCTTCGGCAGATTGAAGTACCCGGTCAGAATGTAAGCTTCCTTGCCAAACGCGCCGGTTTCGACACAGCCGGAGATTCCGCCGGCGCGCGCGTCCTCAATCGTCTTACCCTGCCGCAGGAGCTCTTCGACTATCATGTCCGCGTTGAAAATGGAGGGCTGCCCCCAGCCCTTGCGCACAATTTCGAGACCGCGCTTCAGGAAACGGTCGGGGTTCTTCTTGCTGAGCTGCAGGTTGGAAGATGGCTGCAGGAGCCGCATCTCGTCGATCACCTCGAGCACTAAGTAAGATAGCTCGTTGACTGCCGAGGAGCCGTCCGGATTGACACCGCCGGTATTGATGTTACAGAAGTCCGTGTAAGTGCCGCTCTCCGCCGCGGTAACTCCCACCTTCGGCGGCGCGGGCTGGTTGTTGAACTTGACCCAAAAGCACTGCAAGAGCTCGCGGGCCTGCTCGTGGCTGAGACTACCGCTTTCGAGATCGCACCGGTAGAAAGGGTACAGGTGCTGGTCAAGGTGGCCGGGGTTGAAGGAATCCCAGCCGTTCAATTCGGTGATGACGCTCAGGTGCGTGAACCAATAAGCCTGAAGCGCCTCCCAGAAATCGCGCGGCGCATGCGCTGGCACGTGGCGGCAGACGGCGGCGATTCTCTCCAACTCGGCTTTGCGGCGCGGATCGGTCTCGGCGGCCGCCATTTCCGCGGCCCGGCCGGCGTGGCGCGCGGCAAAGTGGATCACGGCGCCGGCGGCCACCGACATGGCGCGAAGCTCCTGCTCCTTGTCGTAAGCCTGCGGATCGTTGAAAAAGTCCAGGCGCGCGATGGCTTCCGCCACCTCTCGCTGAAGATCCAGAAGGCCCTTGCGGTAGATGACGCCGCCCAGGACCGTGTGGCCTGGGGCACGCTGCTCCATGAATTCGGTGAAGATACCCGCTTCGTAGGCATTCTTCCACTCCGCGGTCATTTCGGTGAAGATGCGGTCGCGCATGCTATGGCCCCGCCAAAAGGGTATGATTTCTTCTTGCTGAATGCGGCGCGACTCGTCGTCCACCGAGTACGCGATCTTCTGGCGGGTATTGAGAATCTCGAAATCCTCCATGCTGTGACAGCACAGTTCCGGATAGGTGGGCGTCGCTTTCGGCCTGGGACCGCGCTCGCCCACGATCAGCTCCTCCGGACCGATGTAGATCTCGCGATGCGCATAGATATATTCCAAGGCCCTGGCGCGCAGCAGCGGCGGCGACAGCGGCCCGGCCTGGCGATAGAATTCCGTGAGCAACTTCGCCCGTTCCAGCGAGACCGACGGCTTGGCATCGAGGCTGGCTTGCCGCAGTCTTTGAACTCGTTCCGTCATAGTCAATCTCCGACTGTCACGTTCAAACCGGCCCGCGTTAACGCGTCGCGAAAATGCGCCAGATCCGCCGCTGCGGGCTGCGGCGTCCCATTCAGCTTGTAGGGCAGCCCGAGCCGCCGATACTTACCTTCGCCGATGCTGTGATAGGGCAGCAACTCAACCGCGGGCGCATGGATTTTCCCCAGGTAAGCAGCGAACCCAGCCACATCCGCGGCGGTATCGTTGATGCCGGGAACAACTGGAATCCGGACGGTGACTGCCTGACCGCGCTCGACCAGATCTTCCAGGTTGGAGAGGATCGGTTCGTTCGGTACGCCGGTGTACAGGCGGTGCTTTTCGTTATCCACCTGTTTCAGATCGAACAGAACCAGGTCTGCCAGCAATGCCACGCGGCGAAACGTGTCTGGCTGGGCGAATCCGCAAGTTTCGAGGGCGGTTCGGATGCCGCGCCGGCGGCATGCTTCGAGAAACGCGGCGGCGAAGGCCGGCTGGGAGACAGGCTCGCCGCCAGTGAGCGTCACTCCCCCGCCGGAGTCGTCAAAGAAAACCAGATCTCTTTCGACTTCCGCCAGGAGTTCGCTCAACCTGTAGCGCCTTCCCACGATCTGGCGGGCTTCCGCCATGCACGTTTCCGCGCAATGTCCGCAGAGGGAACAGGCGTCAGACGTACACAGCGCGCCGTCGACCTCATGAATAGCCCCTTGCGGGCACTCGGCCGCGCAATCGAGACAATGACGGCAGCGCTCCTCGAAATACAGACGGTCCGGCGAAAACCGCTGGCTCTCGGGATTGTGGCACCACCAGCATGAGAGCGGGCACCCCTTAAAAAAGACGCTCGTGCGGATTCCCGGCCCATCGTGCGTGGCAAAACGCATGACGTTGAAGATCAGAGCTTGATCCGCTGGTCCCGCCCACGTTTTGGCATCGATTCCAGTCAATCGGAGCTTCTACACTGTTAATGCTATCATTCCGGTGTTTGCCAAACTTGGTGGGACAGACCGTCGTTGTTCGTGGTCTGTCAGGTCCCCGCCGGGCCGCAACCCTCGACAGACGACAAAAAACGATGCGTCTGTCCCACCTGATCCCTCAGCTCTTCGCGGGCGCGGAGCCGAGATGGGCCACGATCTTGGCTGCTTCCTCTATTGCGCGCACCAGCACGGAGCGGATGCGGCCGTCTTCCATGATGAGCAGGCCGCCGATGGTGCAACCGGCGGGCGTGGTGACGTCGTCGCGCAGCGCGGCGGGGTGCCGGCCGCTGGTGAGCACCATGCGCGCCGAGCCCAGAGCCGTCTGCGCCACCAGCGTCAAGGCGAGCTGCCGCGGCAAGCCGACGCGCACGCCGGCATCCGCCAGCGCTTCCATGATCAGAAAGTAATACGCGGGGCCGCTGCCGCTCAGCGCGGTGATGGCGTTGAAGTGCGTCTCGTCGGCGGCAACGCACTTGCCCACGGCCTCGAAAATATGCCGCGCCTTTTCCAGGTGGGCAGCGGTAGCGTGCTTGCCGTGGCAGACCACCGTCATCCCTTCGCCCACCACGCAAGGCGTGTTGGGCATGGCGCGGACCACCGGATTTTCAGCGCCCAGCAGCGATTCGAGCTTGTCGGTGGATACGCCCGCGAGGATGGAGATCAGCAGTGTGTCGCGCCGCAGCCCCGCGCCGGCGAGCGTGGAGACCACCGAGGCGGCGTCACCCGGCTTTACACACATCAGGATCAGGCCGGCCGTGGGCACGCGGCCCCCATAATCGGTTTCCACGGGGACGCCCAGGGCGCGGCCGGCGCTCTCGGCGGAGGCCGCGTCGCGTTCCCCCACCCAGATCCGCTCGCGTGCGATGGAGCCGGCCGACAGCAGGCCGCGAACCAGGGTTTGGCCCATGACCCCGGCGCCGATCACACCCAAAGTCATGCCGTCGGCGAGGATTGGAGTTGGATTATCCATAGAGTCAACAGTGTAACGGGTGTGCGCGCGACCCGGGAGCCGCCGATGAACGCAGACGAACGCCGATAACTTAGTTGTTTTCTTCATCGGCGTTCATCGGCGGCTATATTTCTTGACAGGTTCTCAGGGAGCGCTGAGAGATTCGGAGCGACATTGCGTCCGATTGGCCTGTTGCATTACTGTGGAACAATGAAACCGAACCGGAGGGAGATATTCGGCGCGATGCTAGCCATGGCCGCGGCAGCGCCGATGAGTGGCGCCGATGACAGTGTGATTGTCGCCGGCAAGCGGCCCATGATCTTGCACAACGACCGCCCGGAAGACTTGGAAACTCCGCTGCCGTACTTCGATTCCTACCTGACGCCCGTCGACGGGTTCTTTGTGCGGCAGCACATCCCGCGGCCCGGGCCCATCGACCCAGCGGCCTACCGGCTCACCGTCAACGGCATGGTTTCGAAGCCGCTCCAGTTGACTCTCGACGAGCTGCGCAACCTGCCCCAGTTCACGGTGACTGCGACGCTGGAATGCACCGGCAACGGACGCGGGTTTTATAGCCCCAAAGTGCCCGGCATCCAGTGGGGCCGCGGAGCCGTGGGCAACGCCGAATGGCGCGGGCCGAAGTTGAGCGACGTGCTCAAGCTGGCCGGCGCCGACCCCGCGGCGGCATACCTCGAAATCGATGGCGCCGACGTCGGCTTGGCCGCCACCCCCGACTTCGTCCGCTCCATGCCGATGGCCAAGGCCCTGCATCCGGCTACCCTCCTGGCGTTGAGCATGAACCGTGAGAGCCCCGCTATTCACGGGTTCCCCGTGCGCTTGATCGTCCCCGGCTGGGACGGCACCAGTTGGGTGAAGTGGGTGACGCGCCTGACGCCCGCGGCGAAAATGAGCACCGGGTTTTTCATGAATCCCGCCTACCGCTACCCTAAGTACGCGCTGCCGCCCGGCGCTCCGCCCAAGCCGGCGGAGCTGGAACCGATCGAAGGCATGCCGGTGAAATCCACCATCGCCGCGCCCGAGGATCGAAGCAAGCTGGCTTTAAGGACGGTGTCGATTCGCGGCTTCGCCTGGGCCGGCGAAGAGTCCATCGAACGGGTCGAGATCTCCACCGATGGCGGTAGCCGCTGGAGTGACGCCGAGCTGCCCTCGCCCAAGCTTCCGTTCGCCTGGCGGCTATGGCGATTCGCCTGGCGGCCAGCGGCGCCCGGTTATTACACCATCCTGTCGCGCGCCACCGATTCGGCCGGACGCGTGCAGCCCTTCGTGCCCGCGTGGAACCCGTCGGGGTATTTGTGGAACGGCATCGACCGCATCGGAGTCACCGTGGAGGAGGCCGCATGACCGCCCGGCTCATCCTGCCCGTTTGCGCCCTGGCCGCGCTGGCGTTCGGCGCGGACCAAGCTACCCTCGACCGCGGCCAAAAAGAAGAAGCGCGCGCCTGTCTGCCCTGCCATAGTCTGCGCTTGATCCACTCGCAGCGGCTCAGCCGCGCGGCCTGGAACAAGGAACTCGATAAGATGGCGGGCTGGGGAACCAAGATTACCGACCGCGATGCGTTGCTCGAATACCTGGTAGCCAACTTCGGCGACGACAAACCGCCCGCGCCCCCAGCCATCAGCGGCGACGGCACGGCAAAAAAATGGCGCCGCCCCCAGGTGGGACAGACGATCGTTTTTTGTCGTCTGTCGAGCGGCTGGCCTGGCGACAATAAGCGCTAGATTAAGCCCCGATGCAGCGCCCCCGTGGCGCGAGCCTCCAGGCTTGCAGAGCAAACCCGGATTTGTTGCAATTCTATGCATGAAAACCCGGAAATGCGCCGGCATCCCCGCCAAGTACTTGCACTTTTTTCGTGCTACACTAACTTCGTGGCCAGAAATGTCACCATCAGGATCTCGGATGAGGCTGTTCTTTGGGCGCGGCGCAAGGCGGCGGAGGAGAACACGTCGGTATCCCGGCTAGTGGGCGAAATGCTGGAGCGCCAGATGCGGTTGTCGGACGAGTATTGGCGGGCGTTCGAGCACTGGAAATCGAACCGGACCATGGCCGCCGGCAGCGCTGCGGATCGCCTCAGCCGCGAGGACGTCCATGAACGCCGCTGACGGCTTCTTTGTCGACTCGAACCTGCTGCTCTATTACATCGATCCTCAAGACCTCGCAAAGCGGGCGCGTGCTAGCGAGTGGCTGGAGGCTCTCTGGATGACGGGCGCCGGCCGGCTGAGTTGGCAAGTGCTGCACGAATTCTACTGGAACGCGGTGAAGAAGATGCGCATGGCGCCGGCTAGCGCGCGAGAGATGGTGGAGGACCTCAGCCATTGGAGACCGGTGGACACATCCCTGGGCCTGGTGCAACAAGCCTGGCGGTGGATGGATGCGGCGCAACTCACCTACTGGGACGCCCTCATAGTGGCGGCGGCCCAGCGTTCCGGAGCCCGTTACCTGCTCTCGGAAGACTTCCAAGCTGCCCGCCAGTACGAGGACGTCCAGGTGCTGAACCCATTCGGCCATTCGCCGGTGGAGTTCTGATGGGCGGCCCGGCTGGCTGGTGATGTCGTGGGTCGGGTGGCCGTTCGGTCCCCGCGTGGCGCGGTGCGCATTCAGATAGTGTGGACCGGGGCTGGTTGCCCTCGTTTGTGCGGTCCCTACCCTTTGGCGATGAGCTGCCCGATGGCGGAGACGAGCTGGTCAATGCCTTCTCCCAGGGCCTTGTTTTCAGTGTGCGACTCGGTGGCGAGTTTATCCATGCGGTTCCCGAGCTGGTCGAAGCGGTCCGCTACCTGCTCGAAGCGGAGGCGGGTTTCGACGGCGAGCGCCCCGACCTGGTTGCGGAGGTCGTTGGTTTGGCGCTGGCTGTCCCGCCAGAGTGCTTTGTACTCTTCGCGGTCCTTGTGTCGCTCTTCGGCGATGCCGGCGGTAATGCGTTCGAGGCGGTCGAAGCGTTCGTCGGCGGTCATGGCGTGGCGCTTTCCGATCTATTATGCCACTCCCTATGGTTCTGGCGTTTGGTCGCCGACGCTCTCGCGCTCGATCTCGCGCGGGGCTTGGTCGGCGATGCGCGTTGCGCACTTCCCGAGGCTGGCGAGCGTGTCGTGGGCGGCTTTGCTTACGGCGATTTCGGCAGACCCAATAAAACCTTTTCAATCAATCACTTATCCGGCTCTCTGTGGCCTGGCCTGCACACTTTGTTCACACCGTGACAAATGTTTCACAAGCACGTCCAATTCCATAGGCAGGGTAATGGAAAATAGGAGTTGGATAGGGCGCTGACGTTACAGCCGGTTATGCCCCAGGATGCAGCCGGAGCGGTGGGAGCCCGGATGAATCCGCAGGTGGATTCATTGATTCGGGCCGCGCAACGCGGCGACCAGGACGCTTTCGAGCAACTGGTCCGCGTGTACGACCAAAGTGTGCTTCGGCTTGCCATGAACCTGTTGCGGTCGCCGGAGGATGCGCGCGACGTATACCAGGAAGCGTTTCTGCGGGTGTACCGCAACCTGCATACGTTTCGTTTCGATTGCAGCTTTCATACCTGGCTCTATCGGATAGTTACGAATATTTGTCTGGACCAGTTGCGAAAACGTAAAGTGCGCAAGGAAGAAGCGGCCGTGGTGGAAACCTCCGAGGGTCCGGTGGACCGGATGGATCTGTTCGAGGAAGAGAACGCGGCGGCCGATCCGGAACGCACCACCTGGAACCGGCAACTCGGGCAACGGATCGAATCGGCGCTGGGCGACCTGACGCCGCGCGAGCGGATGGTCTTCGAGCTTCGCCATTACCAGGGACTTCGTTTGCGCGCCATCGGCGACGTGCTGGGCACTACCGAAGAGGCGGCCAAGAACTGCCTGTTTCGAGCCACTCAAAAAATGCGCGGCGTATTGGGAGATTTCATATGACTTGCGAATCGGCATCGGCATTGATTCCGCTCTATCATTACGGCGAATTGACGCCCGAACAGGAGGACACGCTGGAGGCGCACGTCCACGAATGCGGCTCCTGTTCGCAAGCCATGGACCGGCAGCGGGCGCTGGCGCGCGCGCTGGACCGGCGGGAAGTGACGGCGCCGCCGCGGCTGCTGGACGATTGCCGGGGCGATTTGTTCGCCGCGATCCAGGGCGGCGCCACGGCCGGCTCGAAAGCTTTCTCCAAGGGGCCATGGACGCTCTTTCTGGAAGCTCTCGGCGCCACCTTCGCCGGGTTGGGCCGCATGCGCCAGCCGCTGGCGGCGGCTGCGCTGCTGGCAGTCGGATTCTTCGGCGCGCGGCTCACGGCAACCAAGACCGCAATTACGGCCGGCGGCGTGGCGCAACCGGCCTACACCACGGTGCGCTCGATCTCGACCGTCGGTTCCGGCAAAGTCGAAATCTCGGTGGACGATACCACGCGGCGGATCGTGTCGGGCGGGCTCGACGACCCGGCGATTCAGCAGCTTGTGCTGGCGGGCTCGAGGGAAGACAATGCGGCCGTGCGGGTGGAATCGGTCGGGCTGTTGAAAGACCGCGCGGCCTCGGGTGAAGTTCGCGATGCGCTGGTGAATGCGCTGGCGGCCGATCCCAATCCGGCGGTCCGCATGAAAGCCCTGGAGGGGCTGAGGCCGCTGGCCGGCGACGCCCAGATCCGCCAGGTGCTGGCGCAAGCGCTTATCCGTGACGATAACCCTGTGATCCGCATGCAGGCCGTGGATCTGCTGGTGGCGCAACGCGACGATTCCATGGTGGGTGTGTTACAAAACCTGGTGCAGCACGAGGACAACAATTATGTGCGCCTGAAGGTTGCCAAGGCGCTCAAGGATATGAATGCGTCGGTTGGCACATTCTAAGGTGCGGGATTTAGGGCAGCTACACACCTCTTTGCGAAGGTGTGCGGACTTCCTGCAGCGCAGGCGGATCGCCTGCGCCACCCTGCTGCTCTGGCTGCCGGCCATCGGTTTGAGCCAAGCGCCGCTGGAGCGTGAGCCGGGCGGCTGGGCGCGCGTGTATACAGCCACCCTGGCGGCTGCGCCGAAGCTTCGCGTTTTGGGGCACGGGCCGGTGACGGTGGAGGGAAGCGCGTCGCGCAACGTGGCGTACACGGTACGGATCAGCGTGGCGGCACGCACCGAGGCCGAGGCCCGGCGCATTCTGGACGCGGCTCCGGTGCGGGTTTCGACCCAAGGCGACTGGGTGGTGCTGGCCGCGCCGGGCGGACCGGTGATGGTGCAGGTCAAGGTGAAGGCTCCGCACCTGGCGGCGCTCGATATCGCCACCACGGATGGCGCCGTAGATGTGACCGGCGTGGACGGAACGGCCGTGGTGGATACCAGGGCTGGAGCGATTACCGCGGACCGCATGCGCGGGACCTGCAAGCTGGCCAGCGGCGGCGGCGATCTGCACGTGGGAACCGTGGACGGCTCGCTCGAGTGCACCACCGCGGCCGGGCGAATCCAGGTCAAGTTGGTGCGCTCCAATGCCGTCCTCAACACCTATGGCGGCGACATCGAAGTGGACGAGGTGGATGGCGCCTTGCGCGCCGATACCGCGGGCGGCGGCATTCACGTACACAAAGCCGGCGGCACGGTGGCTGCCACCTCGGGCGGCGGGCCGATTGTGGTGGACCAGGCCAAGGGCGCGGTGACCGCTCGCGACCTGGCCGGCCCGGTAGCGGTGAGCGCCGCAGCCGGGGTGCATTGCGAATCCGGCTCTGGCGGCATTCGCCTGGCCCGGATCGCCGGGCCCATGCGCGTTTCCACGTCTCTCGGCAGCATTCTGGCGGATTTGGCCGGAGCGCGGCTGGTGGATTCGTTTCTGGCCACCGCCAGCGGTGACATAACCGTATTGATACCGTCTAACGTGGGTGTGAATATCCGCGCCGTGAATTCCATGGCGGACACGCTGCGGCGCATTGTTTCGGATTATCCGGCCCTCCCTCCGCGGCGCATGGGCAGCAGAATCGTGGCCGAAGGCGCGCTGAACGGAGGCGGCCCGTTGCTCGAAATCTCCGACACCGGAGGAACGATATTTATAAAGAGGCAGTGAAGTTATCAGTTGTCAGTTATCAGTTATCAGTTATCAGTCGTCAGTTATCGGTGACGCGGTTCCGGGGCTGTTAACTGAAAACTGATAACTGATAACTGAAAACTAACTTCTGATAACTGAAAACTATGATTTACCGCACACTTATTTGGCCCGTTTGCCTGATCTCGTTTGCCACTTTTCTTCCGGCGCAAACCGCGGCTCCGCGGGCGCACTCCGCCGGATCTTTCCTGGTCGGGAAGAGCTCGACCTATCTCGGTGTCGGCGTCATGGAAGTCGATACCGAGCGTGCCAAGGCGCTCAAGCTCAAGGAAGAGCGCGGCGCGGAAGTGACGCGGCTTACGGACGGCGGCCCGGCGGCAAAAGCCGGTATGAAGCTCGGCGACGTGATTCTGGAATTCAACGGGACGCAGGTGCAAGGCACCGCGCAACTGCAACGGCTGATCCAGGAAACTCCCGCGGGCCGGCAGGTCAAAGTCGCCGTCTGGCGCAATGGGGCCATGCTCACCCTCACCCCGGTGATCGAGGCGGAGAAGGATACGCTGCTCACTCCTCCCCCCGGCGACTGGTCGATGCCATCCTTCCAAATGCCCGATATGCCGCTGGTGCCGCCCATGGATATTCCCCGCATCATTACCGGCATGCAGAGCGGCATGCTGGGAATCATCGGCGAACCGCTTGGCCAGGAAGAACAGCTCGCCGAGTTTTTCGGCGTAAAGGAGGGCGTGCTGGTGAAGTCGGTACTGAAAGATTCGGCCGCGGAGAAAGCCGGAATCAAGGCCGGCGACGTGATCGTGAAAATCGGCGACACGCCGGTGGCGACTTCCCAGAACATCAGCAGCGCGCTGCGCAGCCTTCGCGGCACGCACCCGATCGTCGTGACCGTGGTTCGCAATCGAAAAGAAACCCCGATTCCGGTCACCATCGGCCAGCCGGAAAACCCGAACCACGCGGGGCTCAGACCATCGTCGTTAGTGGTCTGCTTATGATCCAGGAGTTGTCAGTCATCAGTTGTCAGTCATCAGTTTTCAGTTGTCAGTTTTCAGTTGTCAGTTTTCAGCGACACCGTCCGGGGCCTGCTAACTGACAACTGACGACTGAGAACTGATAACCGTCTTTTGACACCTTTTCTCCCATCAGGCATACTTTAGCCTAATGCCACATACTTTTCGGAAGAGCGGCCGGGGCGTGACGTCCGCGTCCCGCACGTGTCCCCCAAGGATCCAGTGTCCGACCGGCGAAGAGCCGGCCAGGGGGCCGGCTGCGGACCGGGGGGTCCGCCCTACGGATCACGCCGGGTGGGAGCATTGATGTGGTTCGATGAAGCTGGGCGGGAGCTGTACCGCGACGTTGCGCGTGCGGCGCGTGTCTACCGGCAGCGGGTGGTCTCGAGCGGCCTCGCTCTGGCCGCGCTGGCATTGGCCATCGGCGCCACCACCGGCGTCTTCAGCGTGCTGAACGCCCGGTTGCTGCGCGGCCTGCCTTTCCGCGACCCCGGCCGAATCGTCACGCTCCGCGAATTCAGCGTCTGCTGCGACCGGAATCAAGTCGAAAGCTGGCGCAAGAACGCCGGCTATCTCGCGGACGCCGCAGTTTATAGCACGGAGGAAATGACACTGGGCGCCGAGGGCGAAACTCCGGCCCGTGTCCAGGTAGCGCAAACGTCCGCCAACTTCTTTTCCATGCTCGGGACCATTCCGCCGCTCGGACGAGGTTTCGCCATCGGCGAGGATTTGGAGGGCCGCGATGGCGTGGCCGTGCTGAGCTACGGGCTGTGGCAGCAAGCGTTCGGCGGCGACCCGCGCGTTCTCGGCTCGACCATCCATCTGAACGGCGTACCTGTGACGGTGGTGGGAGTAGCGCCGCCCGCCATGGATTTTCCCGGCAAATCCGCGGTCTGGACACCCACCATGTTCGACTTCCGCCGGCTCACGCGGAACCGCAGCATCGCCATCAACGCGATCAGCCGCCTGCGTCCGGGGATTCAGTTGGCTGAGGCGAATCGCCGCTACCGCACTGACATGACTACCGCGACCGATTTTCCGATCACGCCCGAATATCTCCGGGAAGTCCAGCTTGAGCCGCTGCGGGAGACTCTTTCGGGCGATGTTCGCAAAGCGTCGCTGGTGCTTTTCGGAGTGGTGGTGTTTGTGCTGCTGACGGCCTGCGCCAATGTGGCCCATCTGCTGCTGTCGCGGATTAGCGAGCGGCAGGAAGAAATGGCGATCCGATCGGCGCTGGGGGCGAGCCGCGGCCGCCTGGTGCGGCAGTTGGTGACGGAAAGCCTGGGGCTCACACTGGCGGCCGCGGCGGCCGGATTGATGGTGGCGCATTGGGCCGCGCGCCTGGCGGCGTCGGTCTTGCCGCCGGCCCTGGCGATGCAAAGCTATACCGTGCTCGACGCGCGGGTTTTAGCCTTTGCCGCCGGCGTGGCGCTCGCGACCGGCATCGTCTTCGGAGTTCTTCCGGCCGGGCTGCTGGGCCGCGCGCAATCGCTTCGCTCGCGTCAAAGCACCGGCGATACCGGGCTGCGGCGGCTGCGCGGCGCCCTCATCGCCTTGCAGGCGGCATTCAGCCTGGTGCTGGTTTCCGGCGCGATCACGCTGGGCATGAGTTTTGTGAAACTGTTGGGAACCGACATGGGATTCCGCACGGATCACCTGGCAACGGCCAACGTGGCTCTGGCCGGCACGCCCAGGGAAAGCGCTTCGCGCGCCTATTGCCGCGAGGTGCTCGACCGGCTCCGCGCCCAGCCGGGCGTGGAATCGGCGGCGGCCGCGGAGTTCCTGCCGCTGGGCAGCATTTCGTTCGCGGAATTCTTCTTCACTCCGGAAAACGGCGGCCCCGACCAAACCGGCATGATTGTCTCGGTAACGGCCGATTACCTGCGCACCATGCGAACTCCGATTATCGAGGGCCGCGACTTCACCGAGCAAGACGAACGGCAAGAGAGCCCTGTGGCGATCATCAATGAAGCCTTCGCGCGCAAGCTCGACCCCGGTATGCATGTGGTCGGGAAAAGGATTACGCCAAAATATTTTAAGATTCGTCAGAAGAATCTGTGGGTGAGTTCCGGCTCGGGCAGTTTGCCAAGTGAATGATAGAGCGCCAGTTCGGTGACTCGGAAGGTTCGGAACCCATAGGATTTTCTCATAGTGACTTTT
>Ga0187848_10002200_pt1 | contig 15732 bp, 14 predicted proteins | sample June2016WEW_4_40_FD_132424 | JGI IMG/M metagenome (GOLD analysis project Ga0187848, IMG submission 132424) | Peatland microbial communities from SPRUCE experiment site at the Marcell Experimental Forest, Minnesota, USA - June2016WEW_4_40 | ecosystem: Environmental > Terrestrial > Soil >... | reverse complement strand
CCGTCGCCATAGAACTGCAAGGCGCGGAGGCTCGTGACCGGATCGAAGCTCCGGTCAATCGCTTTGGCTGCCGCCAGTCCCGTGGGCACGTCGATCCCATGAGACACCAGCGCGTGGATGTCCACGTAGTCCTTCCAGCTCCCCCGAACTTGAATCACCCGCATCTTCATGCCGGCCAAGTCTACCAGCGAGGCCACACGCACGCGCGACTCCGCCGCCCGGAGCGGATCCTCAATCCGTTGTAAGGCATCGAGCCCGCCAAAGAAGGCAACCTTAACCACTCCACCCCGATCTACGAAGGCCTCCAGGTTGTCGCGCTTGTAGTGTACCCAGGCGTCCTGGTCGGCCGGATCCAAATCCTTGAAGAAGGGGAGTCGCAACTGTAATCCGGACGGGTCAAATCCAGAGGACGAGAAGAAGTCGAAGTCTTCCGAAACCCGGTGGCCGAGCTGGAGCGCCAAGCCAGTGCCACCGTAGAGCACGAAGTCCGACGGCACCGCGTCCAACTCCGGCCACAGCCGCCGTTGACATTCGGGCAGTACGTCGAGACGAGGCTCAAAGGTCGCCGACATTGTCACTAATTCATTCTCCCATGCGAGCTTTCCACGCAGATATGGAGATTCTTCGCATCACGCCGTCCGAGACTAGCGGCCGCCGACGAATGCGAAGCCGACTCCCATCTCGGGCAAAAGACTCTGCAGACCCTCCAACAGTTTTTCCCTCATCGTCCGACCGAGCGGCCCCGTGGCCGCTGGCGCGCGCGAGCCAGGTTCCGCTCCTTCCGCTCCTCAATCTCACGAGCGGTCTTGTACAGAGCCGCCTGATACTTCCCCAGCCAACCTCCCCAGCCGTCCTCGGTCGGCATGATGCCGCGTTTTATGAGTTCCCATGCATTCTCGCTGAGGTGCCGGGGATTAGTCAATAGCTTCTCCGCGTCGCCCAAATCGGTAACTTTGAACGTCAGGGCCCCATTCACGAACAGCTTCTGCAACCGCACGAAGGAGTTAGCGCGTAACTCGCCGCGGCTGCGGGCCTCCTCTATCTCTCGGCTGTGGTAAATGAAATACACTTTCGCGTCCGTTCCTTCCAACATCAGGTAATTGCGCCCCGATTGCTCTTCCTGGCCGTGAACCAAAACGCGGCCCTCAACGGAAGCGACTTGTCTCAAGTCGAGCACCTCCATCGGCAGGCGCTCGTCTGACAGGAGCTCTCCGTGCGCCGCGAGCGTCCTTTGCCTGTCGCTGGTTCTCTGCATGGCGCGCAGTATCTGGTCGAAATCCAGGCGTATGCACCATCTATTGGGTCCCATGGATTCCGCCAGAGCCATGCGGCAAAGCACGGCGAGACGCGCCACCTCGTGTTGCGCACGAAGGCGCGCCATCTCGGTCGAACCAGCCTGAACTGGATCCCGAGTGACAGCGAAGTATGATGGCCCAAGGTCCGAGCCGATTTCCTGAGCGTTTTTCAACAGCCTGCGGTCAAGTGAGGTGAACCGCTCCTCGGTGATTTCACGCCGTTCCGCCTCCGCCGCATCACGCTGGGTCCGATAGCCGAGTTGACGTGTGCATAAGTCCTGGGCGATGCTCCGAATCCCTTGCTGCACATAGTCTCGGCTCAACCGCAGGGACGGGCCGTCACTTCTGACGCCGCGGACCACGACGTGAACATGCGGGTGCTCCGTGTTGCGGTGCTCCACCGCAACCCATTCGAGATCCGTTCCCAGATCATCCTCCATCTGTTCGATCAGACCACGCGTCAGGCGAGACAGCTCTACCCGATCACCGAACTCCGGCGAGACAATTATCTTGAACATCCGCTCGTCCCTCGCACTCTGCCAGCCTTCAAGTTGTCGTGCAATGTCGATTCCGTCGTTCTCTCGGTTGAAACCCACGGCCTTCACGTCGCCTTCGAACGTGGCGCTCTCGCGCGCCAGGTAGCGCCCATGCGCCTGCCACTGCCCTCGCGTCTTGTTGTTCAGATAGGTCACTCGGACGGCACAGCGCTGATGATACGAGCAGGTGCCTTTTCCTTTCCCGCCTGTGCCGCGGTTGCCGGTCTTCCGACTCATGCGGGCGTAGTGCATGAGAAGCCTGAAGCCGCTCGACCACGCGGCTCGTTCGTTCCGCTGGAAGCGAGGCTTTGGCGGCCGAAGCCGGGTTTTCATCTCCCCGTCAGATCGTGCCATGGTTTACCAGATCCTCCATCGCGGTGCGCGCATCGCCCGGCATCGCCTGTCCGGCAGCCTTCATGAGCCGCTCGTAGCGCTCTCTGGCGCGGGCGGTGGCCTGTGGCCTGGCATCGGGCGGCGGTTCTGGCATGCAGGTCAGGACCGCCTTGGCAAAAGCGTCCACCAGCGCGAACAGAGCCTGCTGTCCCCTATCCACTCGAAAGATGTCCCGTGAGACGCCGTCGAAGCCTCCCGCAATCCGCTCCTCGGTGCCGGTCAGTTCCGCGCGACCCTTCAGTTCGTTTCGAATCGCCGCCCGGATGAACGCACTGGGACTTGCATAGCCCCTCGTCTTCGCTGCCGCTTCGACTTGATGTCGCTCGTCGCTACTGAGCCTGACCGCGCTTCTGGCGGTTCGGGCCGCGCCCGTGTGATGCCGCATGAATTGCCCCCTCAATTAGTAAGGGAATGGGAGAGGCATACTGGGACAAGAAATCTCCGTGGAGAGTCGGGAATTGGGATGATTTCTCACTTAAACCAGAGCGTCGAACATTTGTCGAACGCGCGACCGATTTTGTCCCACCGCGAAAGCTGCTTATCGCAAGCCGGTTGCAATCAAGAAAACACCGAGCCGTTCGACACTTCCTTTATGTTCCACTACCGGGTTTTTGGTTGCCTGGGAGCCTTCTTCGGTGGTCGTCACTATCACAATTTGTTGCACTTCGTTCACAAACTGTTGCACGCCCTCGCGCCAAGCGAATGGAGTTGCAAAGCGTTTACAAACTGTTTGCAGACGGTTGCGCCTCGCCAGAAAAGGCAGTTTGCGGCCAAATGCAAATTTATGTCCCGGATGGCCCTCGCCATTACCTATATAAGTGAGGGGGCAGTTTCAGGTAATGTCGATAGGCACCGCTCCACAGCCGCGCGGCAGGAAATCGAGAGTGGACATGATTCACTTGCGCTCCCTCCCCTCGACCCAGCCTGCCACGAAGATCGGGCAAGTGGTTTGGGCCTGGGCCGAAATCGAGGCCGGCTTGGCCGCTGGAATGAAGCTCAAGGAGGTCTGGGAGGCTGCGCTCCTTGACGGACTGGAGACGTCCTACGCTCAATTCCGCGTTTACGTATCCAGGATTCGGCGCCGCCGACAGCGACTGACGGTAATCTCCACGCAACCGCCGCCAACTGTCGCTAACGGCGAGCACGGTTTGCGAGTTCCGCCCGTCCACGATCCATTCCGCAACCTGCGGGAACAGCGGGAGAAAAAGAAACTAACGACCTTCGAGTATGACCCGTTTTCGATCAACAAGGATTTGATCGACTGAGAGGCGCGTTATGGATTGGAAGCCAATCATCGGTTCACGTGGTTCTGCCAAGGAAGGAAGGTGCCGAAAATGGCTTAGTCTCGTCAATCCCGGCCCAACGCGGCCGGACGAAATCGCGCTGATCGACTGTTCGCACATTTTCGAGGTCGCGCGGCAGCGGGCAGCAATGCTCATTAGATCCAATCCACAACTGAGCCGGAGGATCCTCCGATCAGCTGCGCCAGTGACCTACGCCAATCGTATGCTCGCCGGCCGACTATTGGACCAGCCCGCAGTGTTCCGATTCCGGTTGCCGCACCCCAGGGCGTTCACGGCATGCGCATGGCCCTTACGCCTCACAAGGCCTCTAGCGGTGAAGCTATGAAGCACCCCACGTCGATAAACACCGCCGCTTTTCTTCCACGGCTCTCAGGTGCGGATGGGGCGTCGCAGCCGGCTGTGCCTATTACACTGATCGACATCAATGAACTTTCGCGTCGGCTCAGCATTGCCAAAGGTACGCTCTACAACTGGGTATACCTCCGCCGTATTCCGTTCGTTAAGGCTGGACGTTGTGTGCGCTTCGACTACCAGGAAGTCTTGGAAACGCTCCGTCAATGCCCTATAATCGGCGTATCGGCAAGCGGTAGAAGGATCATCTGATGAAACTCTACCAGCGAGGCCGAGTCTGGTATTTGACGTTTTACGTTCGGGGGAAGCGGGTGCAGGAAAGCACCGGCACCTCAGATCGCAGAAAGGCGGAGAAGTTTTGTGCGTTGCGTCTATCCGAGGTCGAGCGGGGTGAATATGCCCAATCGGCTAAGATTACGCTCGCGCAATTCGGTCAGCAGTACTTGGACTATGCGAGGGCCAACAAGCGTTCGTGGCTCAGGGACGAACAAATCATGACGCACCTGAACACGGCCATGGGCGCGGCGCAGCTTGGCGACATCGGCGCATTGCAGATCGAGCGATACAAGCTGGATCGGCTGAAGCAATCGGCCAGTCCGGCGACGGTTAATCGAGAAGTGGCGTTGCTGAAGCATCTGTTCAACATGGCCGAGGTTTGGCAGCTATTCTGCGGCAGGAATCCCGTTAGAGGGGTAAAGTTCCTGGAAGAGGACAATCTGCAAGTCCGCTCGCTCTCTGAAGCGGAGGAGGAACAGCTTCTGCTGTGCTGTTCTCCGTATCTGCAAGACATGGTGACGTTCGCGATCAATACCGGGCTGCGGCTTGGTGAAATTCTGAACCTGAGATGGGAGGAGGTGGATCTGGAGCACGCCGTTATCAAGATGTTGGTGCGGAAGAACCGGCGCATGCTGGAGGTCCCGCTAAATGACGAGGCTGTTGCCGTCATGAACGGTTGGCGTGGCCTACGCAAATGTGAATACGTTTTCTACAACCCCGAGACGGGCGGACAATGGAAAGACCTTTGGCTCGGCCTGAAGAAGGCCTGCCGTAAGGCTGGCCTCAAAGACGTGACGTGGCACACCTTCCGGCACACCTTCGCCTCGCGGCTGACCAGGAATGGTGCCGACCTGGTGACGGTGAAGGAATTGCTTGGCCATTCGTCGGTGTCGGTAACGATGCGCTATGCCCACACGAACTGCGAAGCAAAAAGGCGGGCGGTTGGGTTGATTGCGAGGAATGGTGCCAAAATGGTGACACTGCCGGTTTTGAAGCAGAAAGCCGGTTGGTGACACTTCCCGCAAGTGATTGGGAAACCAGGTAGAATGAAGATACGGTGAGGTGCGAGAGAGGTTGAATCGGGCGGTCTCGAAAACCGTTGAACCTTTGCGGGTTCCGTGGGTTCGAATCCCACCCTCACCGCCAGCTTCATACACGTGTAATGAATAGGCTGGACCAAGCTAGACGGGTCCGTGGGCAATAGTGGGTAAAGTCTGGGTATTCTGGCCGCAGGTGCACGCGCAGTTTTGTCTGATTACTGATCGAGGAAATCCAGTACGCAGAGATGTGAAGCGCGCCCCATTTGCCCGCAGCGGAGGCAACGCGCGAAGGACAATGTTTCCGACGTTCACGCCGGTCACGGGCCAGAGCGCTCGAGAAAGCCAGAGCTGTAACCTATCTTTCTGCCGCCATTCAGTTTAGAGCCAGAAGGGCTCACCAGCGGCGTCTGATCAGTGATTGACATTCCTGAAATATTTGCACGCAGAAAGTACCCATCGCGGTGTTACTCCAACCCCAAGATGAACAAATCACGGTGGTCCCGCACGATTGGCCCTATCCTTGCGAATGAGTGCCTTGGGAGGTAACCTGCTGTGAGAACTAGCACTCTAATCGTCGCTCTCGGGCTCGCACTCGGCTGCTTCGGGCTGATGGCGCAGCCTCGGGAAGTGGCGAAATTCGAAAACCCCGGAGCCGCGGCGGCGGAGCAGGACATGCAAAGCTGGAACGGCGTACTGACCGGCGCCGACTGTAAAGCCACAGGGAACACCGGCGACAAGTGCGAAGTCACGGACACCACTAAGACGTTCGGCTTGCAGACCGCAGAAGGTAGGTATCTGAAGCTGGATCAGGCCGGCAATGCCAAGGTCCGGGCAGCACTAGACGGCAGCACAAATAAAAACGGTGTCATCAAGGCCTCGGTGACGGGTTCGATCAATAGTGAAACGCTCGTCGTGGATGCCGTCCAAATCCAGAGCCAGAACTGATTGACTACGGTGCCGGAAATACTGACTCGACCATCCCCGATGAGCAGGATAGGCACGAACGCATTGGTGCCCATCCGCTCATCGGCGGTCCGGCAAAGACGGCAAGCTACTAACTCCTCATTATAATTCCAGAGGCGGGTCATGCTCAGTTATTTGGTGGATCTCGTCGTTGACGTGCAGGAGCGGCTCCAGGCCGCGGAGCGGACCTTCCTGTTCCTGGACTTTGACGGCACCCTAACGCCCATCGAGGCAGATTTCGCAGCTCCAAAGCTGAATCCGGACATTGCCGAAACGCTCTCGCTGCTCGCCTCGCAGCCGTCCTTGGTCATCACCATCATTAGCGGTCGCGCGGTCGAAGATCTATTCGCTCGTATACGCCTGGGAGGTCTAATCTACGCGGGCAATCACGGTCTGGAGATCTTCGGCCAGGATCTCCGCTTTGTCGAGCCGCTGGCCTCACGACGGCGCAACCGCCTCGAACGACTTTCGAATGAAATCGCGATGCGGCTTCGGTCCATTGCTGGAGTGGTTGTGGAGTTCAAAGGCCTCACCGCCAGCGTCCATTATCGTCAGGCGGCGGAATCGGACCACGCCGAAATTCACGAGTCGGTGCGCATAGCCGTCGGGCGCGCTGGCGGGCTGTTTCGACTGGTTCACGGCCTCAAGGTCATCGAGATCGTTCCCCGCACGAACTGGCACAAAGGTGCTGCGGCGCTATGGATCATCAACCGCCTCGGAGGCGAAAGGGCCTTGACGATCTATCTCGGCGACGACGCCGGAGACGAAGAGGCCTTTTCGGTGTTGTCGGATGCCGTAACCGTCAAGGTCGGCGCGCAGCCCAGTTGCGCAGGCTACCGGCTACCCCACCCGGCCGCCGTTCATGAGTTCCTGCGATGGCTTGCCACCCATTCAACGCAGTGGGCACAGCGAGCTGATCCATGACGCCCGATCAGCCAAAGCCTTTCGTTTTTTTTACCGAAACGCGCCTGGTCGCGTTGACCGGCCGCAAAGCTTCAAATATCGAGGAGTTGCTGCAGCATCTCGGCCAGGTTTCAGGATCGTGCATCTTTTATCACACGCACTATCTTTATCTGACGCATCATTTCGAGAAGCCGAGGTTTTATAACGAATTCGCCAATTGGGTTTCGCGAGCTTTGCAGGAAGAAAGGTTGGCGGAGCGCCTGGCAGGCATCGACCTGCTGGAAATGACTTCGATACGGGACTTGCGTGAAGCCATCGGCCGCGTCATACAGAAGCACCTGGAGAGCGACAGGAAGACCCTCCGTACATGTCCTGCAGGAGACGAATTTCATTTCTGCGAGGCCAGAAGCTTCATCATGCCGACTGGCCTGGTAGCTGCCGGCGTGCCAGAGTTCTTTGACTTGCTCGGGAACGTAACCAACGACTGTCTGCACTTCCACTTCTTTGAAGCGCGCCTGCGGCTGGAGCGGCCCACCAACGACTTTTCACAATGGCTCCGCGACTTAGGTCAGACCAAACTCGCGGCAAAGATCGACCGGCTCAATCCTTACGCAATGACACTGGATGAATTGAAGCGCGAAATCGTGAAGTTAGGTCGCAAATAACTTTCCGGAATAACATGCCGATTCGGTTGGAGGACTACCAGGAAGTCGCGGGTCCCGGGGTGATCGAGGAGTTGCGCGCCTTGGCGGGCCGCGTGGCGGGCCGTTCCATGCAGCATATCAACTCCACACCAGTGGGCGGCGGTGTGGCCGAGATTCTCACGCGCCTGGTGCCCCTGCTGCGTGAGTTGGGAGTGGAGGCCACCTGGGACGTGATCAAGGGCGATCAGGCGTTCTTCGGTGTTACCAAGGCTTTCCACAACGCCCTTCACGGCAAGCCGGAACAGGTCACCGCAGAGATGTATGACATCTTTCGGGCTAACACTGAAACGAATCTGCGCGACATGAACTTTACCGGCGATGCGATCTTCGTGCACGATCCACAGCCCGCCGGCCTGATTGCGCGCAAGCAGGAAATTGGCCGGCGCTGGGTTTGGCGCTGTCACATCGACGTGTCGGCGCCGCAACCGGACGTCTGGGAGTTCCTGCGTCCAGCCATCGAGCAGTATGACGCCGCAATCTTCTCCATGCCCGATTTCGCTCAACGGATGCCGGTGCCGCAATTCCGGATCGCCCCGTCGATCGATCCTTTGAGCGACAAGAACAGAACACTCGAAAGCTCTTATGTGACCAGCGTGCTGGAAAAATACCACATCGACCCGGGTCGGCCCGTGCTCACCCAAATATCGCGCTTTGACCGCTTCAAGGACCCGCTGGGAGTCATCGCTGCCTATGAGCTGGTGAAGAAGCGGCACCGCTGCCAGTTGGTCCTCGCCGGCGGCGGCGCACCCGATGACCCCGAAGGGGGGGAGGTCCTTCGCGAGGTCCAGCAGGCGGCCGAGGACGATCCCGATATCCATGTGCTGCTGCTACCTCCTTTCAGCGACCTGGAGATCAACGCTTTGGTCCGTGGATCGACGGTGGTAATTCAAAAATCGATTCGTGAAGGTTTCAGCCTTACCGTGAGCGAGGCGCTTTGGAAGAAGAAAGCGGTGGTCGGCGGCGCGGCCGGCGGCATCAAGCTCCAGGTTATCGACGGAATGACCGGCTTCTTAGTGCACTCCGTGGAGGGAGCAGCAACCCGTATCACTCAACTGCTCGGCGACCGAAGGCTGCGCGAGAGGATGGGGGAAAACGGATACCAGCATGTCCGGCAGAACTTCCTGGTGACTCGTCATGTGAGAGACTATGTCCTCACCATGCTGGCGTTGGAGCACCCGGGCGAGAGCATGATTTACCTGAGCTGAGTAACTGCCTCACGCGTCACATGTTTTTCCCCTCCTAAAATGATCGCCAGCACGGGCGGCGGTTGAGGCTCGGAAACGGCGAGTCTCCGTCGTGCGTTAGTAATTACGGGATAAAGCGCAAAATGGTCCTGTCAATGTTGGTTTTGTCACGCTTCTAGCTGGAAAATTGTGCCGTCTCCGATCTCACACTGAGCATGTGGGTCATTGATGCGCGGTAGTTTACCGAGTGGTAGGCAAGGTGCTGTCTAATTAGTGAGCGGAGCCGCTATTTGGCTTCAGCCACGAATCGAACGAGAGTCCAGGAAAGGAACCAGTAATATCATGAAAGTGAAATCACTAACCATATCGCGAGCGGTAATTACAACGATTTGCGGCGTGGCGATCGCGATCGCATTGGGCGCGTCCAGCGCTCGTGCCGACCAATGGGACAAGCGGACCATTCTCACGTTGAATCAGCCCATCCAAGTCAGGGACAGGCTTCTCGAACCTGGCACATATGTGTTTCGCCTTCTCAACTCGCCGAGCTCGGACCGGCACACGGTGCAGATCTTCAATGGCGACCAGACTCGAATCATCGACACGATCCTCGCGATTCCCAGCTATCGCATAGAGCCGGCGGATAAATCGGAGTTTGCCTTCTGGGAGACGCCGACGGGAAACGCTAAGGCCCTGCGCACCTGGTTTTATCCGGGCGACATGATCGGGCAGGAGTTTCCTTATCCGAAGCACCCCGCGGTGTTGAGCGCTTCCCTCAACACGCCGGCCGAGGCTCCAATGGCACCGCCAGAGGCAGTGGCCCCACCTCCGCCGGCTCCGGCTGCGCAGCCCGAGTCCGAGACAGCCGAGCCGCCGTCGGGGAATGAGCCCGCCGAGATGGCCGAGGCCGCTCCTGCAACTCCGGAGTCCGCTACGGAGCCTCAGCCTGCTGAGGAGCCCCAAACCCCGGCGCAGGAAGCAACACCCGCGCCAGCCACACTGCCCGAGACGGCAAGCCCATATCCTCCGATCGGACTGGCCGGCTTCCTGGCGGTCGGCCTTTATTGCTTGCTGCACCGGAGACGAACGTCGTAGCGTAAACGTCGTAGCGTAGATGATAAACTCGGACGAGGCTCCATGGACCGGCGCCAGGCAGTTCGAATTCTCAAACTGGCTGGCGCCGTCTCAATTCCCGCGATTCTGGCTGGTGCGCTCCTTCGCGATGAGCCGTCGCCTTACACCATCCGCAGTGAAGTGCGGTTGGTGTTGCTTGACGTCGCGGTGACAGACCCACAAGGGCGGCCTGATCCCAGGCCTCAAGAAGGATGACTTCAGCGTCACCGAGAACGGACTTCGCCAGTTGATCACTGTGTTTGCCAACGACGATATTCCCGTTACTCCGCTCGATTGGGAAAAACGATCCGGCAGCTATGACTAAGTGGAGAGTATTGAGATCGTCAAGCCGGGCGGCGTTGGCGTGTTAGCGCCTGGCCGTTACTCCCAGCTAACGCTGGCCTGACCGCTTGATTGTGAAGGCGCGCCAAGTTTCGCCGTAACTTACTTCAGCTCGGTGCCGCGATCAACCGCCGCCTGCATGAACCACGGCTTTTAGCTCGGTGTCGGCCGCGGCCGAAGCGGGAGCCAGGCGGATAGCCGCCAGTTCCGCGATCAGGTTTCCCGCCCAGCGATAGACGTTGTGTTCCTCTACCACGGCGCGCATACGCTGCATGCGGGCGCGCTTTTCCCCGGCCGGCATCGAAAGGGCGGTGTGGATGGCTTCAGCCAGCTCGTCGGAGTCGTATGGATTCACCACAAGAGCATCGGGCAGCTCATGGCTGGCGCCGGCGAACCTGCTGAGGATTAGCACCCCGTCCTCATCCTGGCATGCCGCGACATACTCTTTGGCAACCAGGTTCATACCATCGTGCAGCGATGTAACCAGGCAGAAATCGGCCTCGCGATAATACCTCTGGACCTCCTCGTGGCTGTGATGCTCGTTCAGAAATACAATCGGCTTCCAGGCGCCCGCGCGGAAGCGGCGGTTGATCCGCTCGGCTTCTTCCGAGACTTCGGTCATCAGATCCTGGTAGCGTTTGATGCGCGTCCGGCTGGGCGCGCCGATCTGCACGAACACCAGCTTCCCGCGGTAGGATGGGTGCAGGTCGAGAAGCCGCTCGATGGCGCGAAACCGCTCCGGAATCCCCTTGGTGTAGTCGACCCGGTCGACGCCGATCCCCAGGTACACCGGCTCCCCTCCCAATTGCCGGAAGAGCCCTGCATGCTCATCTTGGGGCATCGCGCCGTTTTCGCAAAACGCCACACTGATCGGGAACGGCCTCACGCTGGTGAGGTGCTCGTGACGGTTGACCGCGAAGTGTTCCCAATCGATGCGCGACTCGAGCGCGTGGTCCACAGTCTCCAGGAAATTGTTGCAATGCGCCTGGATGTGAAAGCCGACCAGGTCCGCTCCCAGCATGCCATCGAGCAGTTGACTTTGCCACGGGCAGATACCGAAAGCTTCCGGATTGGGCCACGGAATGTGCCAGAAAATGGCGACGCGCGAGTCCGGCCGGCGTTCCTTGATCAGGCGTGGCAGCAGAGCGTAATGATAGTCCTGGACCAGCACCAGCGGCTCTTTTTCCGCCTCCATCTCGTCCAGCAGAACGTCGGCGAACCTTTGGTTCACGGCACGGTACTGTTCCCAGTCGTCGGCGCGAAAGGCGGGCCGCGTGTGGGCGATATGGCATAGCGGCCAGAGCCCTTCATTAGCGAAGCCGAAATAGAAGCCTTGCTCTTCTTCCTTGCCAAGCCACACGCGCCGCAGCGTGTACTGAGGGTGATCCGGTGGCACGCGCAGCCGGCCATGCTCGTCAGCCGTCTCCCGGTCCGCGTCTCCCGTGCCTTGCGCGATCCAGGTGCCATCGCAGGCGCGAAGTACCGGTTCGAGCGCTGTCACCAGTCCACTCGGGGGAACCGACCAAGTGATGGCGCCACCGGAATATATGTGCTCGTAGGGCTCGCGGTTCGAGACGGCGAAGAGGCGGCTGCCATTCATCTTGCTCTGCATGGAAACCCGCAGCCTCTCGGGCGTCCATCGAGTGAGCGCAGCGTCGCGCAGGCGGGCCTCTTGCTCCGCCGCGCGCCGCGCCGCGTTTAGGCTGGTCGCGATCTGGGCCATTTCGTCGGTCAGGGGCTGGAAAATTCCTTCCTTTGGCGGTGACACTTCGAGGCTGGCGCGCCCCGTCCGCAGGTCGCGCAACCACTCGGTGAGGTGCTGCACCGGCTTGCCCAGGTTCCAACGGACGATCAGCAACGTCAAGCCGACGATCAGCACTGTCTGAGCCACGCTGGTTATGGCGTGGCGCAGCACCGGGACGGCGATGAAAGCCACGCGATGAAAGACAGCCAGAGCGCCAACCTCCCGTCCGCCGGCATAAAGCGGCAGCGCGGCGATATGCATTCTTTGGTCACCCAGGCGAAAGAACTGCGCGCGCTCCTGACGCGCATCGAGGGCGTTGACAACCGCCGACGGTGTTGCTGTGAGATGCGGCCGGAGTCCCGGCGTGATGGCCAGCGACTGCCCGCGCTCATCGTACACCGCCATCCCGGCCAGATGATCCTGGTTCTCGAACCGGCCGACAAGGAGCTCCAACTCTTGGGAGGAACCACTCTCCAGCGCAACCTCAACCGGCCGCCGCTGACTCTCGGCGATCGCCGAAGCCTGCCGGCGCACTTCGTCCTCGAGCGCGTGCATTTCGGCCTTCGCCTGGAAGACCGCAAAGCCCAGCGACACCCCGGCTACCCCGCCCAGCAATGACATCATCAAGCGGCGACTTAGTTGCATTCATAGACTCCCATAGGTGCACAACGGCCATTTGTCACTCGGCGCAAGTCAGCAGCGGAGCCACCGTTCGCACAACATGTCTAGAGACGTGCCGCCGGTCGCGCGGCGCCCACGTTATGCCACGAACACTGTTCTCTCAAGCACACACGCGATTTCGATTTTCTTCTTGCTGCTTATGCACCTGATTGTCCAAACGGCCGCAAACGGTTCACCCGGCAAGTAGGCAACGAATACACCGGACCTGGCGCCGCCTGCTGAGAGAGTAATTTTTGCATCGTTCGCAGAGACACACTCTAGTAGCGGTTGTCGCGTTTCATTGCATTCGGCATTACACTGTACGTTCTGTCCCAAGCCGCCAGATTCCCGATCGATTGACCGGAGATCACGATTTCGACTCGCCGGTTCTGTGCGCGGTTCGCCGGACTGGAGTTTGGCACCAGGGGGCGCGAGTCGCCCAGCCCTCGAGCCGCGATGGCATCCAGCCCCTGACTGAGCAGAATGCGTCCGACCGCCTCGGCGCGCATCGAGGAGATTGTTTCGCTGTTTGCGCCGTCCGCATAACCCTGGACATCCACTCGCAACTCGGGATGCGCTTTCACGATGGCCGCCAGTCGAACCACCTGGTCCGCCATCTCTTCTCGCAGTTCCGGTCCTTTGAAAGCGGAATCGGCGACCGTGACTACCAGCCCGCGAGGCGTGTCGAGAGTGGGCAGGACGGTCTTCAGTTGTTCAAAAAGCTGCGTGCGCAACGCGATTTTTTCGTTGGACTGCTGTGTTTGCGATGCGGAAGCCTGCGCCGCCATACGAGCGGCCTCAGCTTCCGCCTGCGCTTGCTCGGCCTGCCGGCGGGCATCGGCAGCATCGGCTTGGGCCTTCTCGAGCGCGACGCGTTTGGATTCCGCCTGGGCTCGTTGGGCGTCCGCTTCGGCTTTGGCTGTCTGCAAAGCGGCCAGTGCTTGCGCCTGCGCCTCATGGGCTTGGGCGGCCTCTTGCCGGGCCGCGGCAAGTTTCTCTTCCTCCCCACGCCGCTCCGCGATTACTCTCGCATCCTCCGCAGTCTCCGATGCTTCGCGAGCTTCCTGCACTATCGTGCTGCTTGCGGATTTGCTCGCCTGGAGGCGCTGCGCTTCATTCAGCAGGGTCTGCGCTTTTTCGAGCGTGCTGGCGGCGTATTTCTTGGCACCCGCGGCGCGTGCAATTCCGATCGCGTTCTGTGCTTCATAGACCTCCAGCAGCGCCTCGTATTTATCCATCGAGACCTTCGCCGTGTTAGCGGCGGCTGGCTGGAGATTTTCGCCCAGTTGCAGCGTATAGTGGCCGCGCGGCATCAATTCGTATTTCACCTCGATCGGCTGTATCTGCCCCACCGTGTCGGCGCGAACTTCATTTTCGAGTACGACCACATCGCTCGGCTGGTGCGCCGCCGAGTACGGTTCCGCTGTAACGATCAGACCGAATGCCTGGAGGTCCGTGGTCACGTGCAGACTGGCTTTGTCGGAGCCGTTGGGCACGATTTCTCCCAGGTTGCGCGCCGCTCCTTCGGGAGTGATGGCCCACAAGGTGTAGGTCAGGTATTCGCGCCCGTAACGCGCGGGCGCTGTCATGTTTTCGAACTTGGCTTCGATTTCGGTGCGGCCCCGCCGAGAGTCCACGCTCGCTTCGCCTTTGCCCTGCGGCAGCAGCACAGTTCCGCGAAAATCAATTTTGGTCGGACCGGCTCGGTACTCGTAGTTGATCGCCTTGACAGAACGCTCCACCACGGTCACGTTAAAGATTGGCTGCTCCTGTTCTTTTCCTACGGCTCGGTCCTGACCAGCAGCAGGCAACGCAGGAAAGAGGATCGCCGCAACGCAGAATAAGGTTAAATGCTTCATGAGTCTTGCCCCCCAAAGAACTCATAGTGCAAATTCACTGCCAACGCTTGTGAAGCTGGGGCTGCAGAATAATAGTCAGGTGACGGCGCAACAACCGTGCAGAATTTTCAGTGCGTTTTCGCCCGGTACGACCGCGGAAATCGACGGCGCCAGGGACCGTGCACGCCTACCCGGAGGGCACTGTAGAAGTGCGTTTCTGGCTGCCACAATACCTCGACACCAGCGAAGACACCCATGCCAGCACGCAACTTTGAGTTTCTAGAGCTGATTAAAGTGACATGGTTCCGCTGAACAGATACGGCAGTCCCGGCAATGGAGAATCTGCAACTTGCAGCCTCTAAATGGGGCCGCAGCGTTCGAATCCCGCCCTCACCGCCACTCTAGAATCAATAGATTGAGCGAAACATCCCCGATTTTGGGTGTAATCAGGTGTAGTCACCGCAGGTTCAGAAGGCGGCGTTGACCATAGAGTCTGCGCGGTACGGAGCGGCTGGCAGATTCGGTGATGTAACAGCGGCCCTCGCTATGAAAATCGACGCCGACGTCCGCTTTTTCGCGACCAGCTAGACCCCACGCTCCGTCGCCGTCACGCTCGATCTTGGGCAGAACCGCGCATTCCCCGAATTTGATTGGGTCCCACCAAAGTCCCCACAATGAGCCCTCCCACCACAATCCAGTGCTAGGCTATTGATTTTTCTGGTGAGCGCGGTAGGAATCGAACCTACAACCTAGTGATTAAGAGTCGATTTCTGGCGATTCCCCTCGACGATATCAGCCACACTCAGCACTACGTAATGACATCAAAACAAAGATATTTTCTTCGACGATATGGTTTTGGTGTGGGCTGGTTTTTCCTGGTTTTGGCGGAGTTGGCACACAATTGGCACACAAGAATGGGGTGAACCCTTCGCTTGAGACAAACTGCAATTGGCACACTTGCCGTTTTGACCTGCCCCGCAAAATGAGACAGCCGATAAGTTGAGCCCCAGCCCTCGGAGGTGGTCCGGAGGCCCGTTGTTCGGGCCCTTCGTCGACTAAAGTACCTCAATTGATCCTCTCAAGCAAAAT
>Ga0187848_10002197_pt1 | contig 15737 bp, 14 predicted proteins | sample June2016WEW_4_40_FD_132424 | JGI IMG/M metagenome (GOLD analysis project Ga0187848, IMG submission 132424) | Peatland microbial communities from SPRUCE experiment site at the Marcell Experimental Forest, Minnesota, USA - June2016WEW_4_40 | ecosystem: Environmental > Terrestrial > Soil >... | reverse complement strand
CGGATTGTGCTTGGCCAGCACCTTGGTGATCGCGGCCGTCAGCGTGGTCTTGCCGTGATCGATGTGCCCGATGGTTCCGATATTGACGTGCGGCTTACTGCGATCGAATTTTTCTTTTGCCATATGCCACCAATCTCCTTACAGAAGCTGTCAGCGCTCAGCGGCCGGCACTCAGCTTAAAACCGCCGGCCGGCGGCCGCCTGCTGATTGCCGATCGCTCCATTACCTTGTCACCTTGCCCTGAACGCGGCTCACGATTTCCTCGGAAACCGACTTCGGCACTTCCTCGTAGCGCGAGAAGTGCATGGTGAAACTGCCGCGTCCCTGCGTGCGCGAGCGCAGCTCGTTCACATAACCGAACATCTCGCTCAACGGCACGCTTGCCTTGATCAACTGCGTGGCGCCCTGAATCTCGGTGCCTTCGAGCTGCCCGCGCCGCGAGATCAGGTCCCCGTTCACCGGCCCCATGTACTCGTCCGGCACCACCACTTCCACCGCCATCACCGGCTCCAGGAGCACCGGTTTGGCCTTGCGGCAGGCTTCCTTGACGCAAATCGACGCGCAGATCTTGAAGGCCATTTCCGACGAATCGACTTCGTGGAAATCGCCATCGAATACCGTCACCTGCACATCCACCATCGGATAGCCGGCCAGAATCCCGCCCTCGAGCGCTTCCACCACGCCCTTTTCCACGGCCGGGATGAACTCCTTCGGAATCGCCCCGCCGCGAATCTCGTTTTCAAAAACGAAGCCTTTCGACGGATTCGGCTCCACCCTCAGCTTGCAGCGCGCGTACTGGCCGCTGCCGCCGGTCTGCTTCTTGTGGGTGTAATCGTATTCGCACATCTGGCGAATGGTCTCGCGATAGGCCACCTCCGGCTTGCCCACGTTGGCCGCCACGCCGAACTCGCGCATCATCCGGTCCACGATGATTTCCAGATGCAGCTCGCCCATGCCGGAAAGAATCGTCTGCCCGGTCTCGGGGTCCGTATTCACCCGGAAAGTGGGATCTTCCTGCGCCAGCTTCGCGATGGCCATGCCCATCTTTTCCTGATCGGCCTTGGTCTTCGGTTCCACCGCCAACTGAATGACCGGCGTGGGAAAATCGATCCGCTCCAGAATGACCGGCGCCTTTTCGTCGCAAATCGTATCGCCCGTGGAAACCGCCCGCAACCCTACCGCCGCGCAAATATCGCCGGCCACGATCTCGTCGATGTCCTCGCGCTTGTTGGCGTGCATGCGCAGCAGGCGGCCCACCCGCTCCTTGCGCCGCTTGGCCACGTTGTAGATCGATTCGCCCGCCGCAAGCTTGCCCGAATACACCCGGAAAAACGCCAGTTGCCCCGAGTACGGGTCGGTCATGATCTTGAACACCAGCGCCGCGAAGGGCTCGTCGTCGGATGCCTTCCGCGTCACTTTGACATCGGGGTGGTCGACGTCGACGCCCACCACCGCGGCAATATCCACCGGCGAGGGCAGGTAGTCCACCACCGCGTCCAGCATGGTCTGCACGCCCTTGTTCTTGAAAGCGGAGCCGCAGATCACCGGGAAAATCTTCATCGCCAGGGTGGCTTTGCGGATGCCCGCCCGGATTTCCTCGTCGGTAAGCGCCACGCCGTTGATGAACTTCTCAAACAGGCGATCGTCGAATTCCGAGACTGCTTCCACCAGCTTGTCGCGGTACTCCTTGGCTTTTTCCAAAAACTCCGCGGGAATATCCACGATGTCGAATTCCGCCCCCAGCGTCTCATCGCGCCAGATCACGGCCTTCATCGTCACCAGGTCTACCACGCCCTTGAACTGGTCTTCGGCGCCAACCGGTATCTGAATCGCTACGGGCCGCGCCTTCAGCCGCTCCACAATGGTCTCGATGGAGCGGTAATAATCGGCGCCCACGCGGTCCATCTTGTTGATGAAACACAAGCGCGGCACCTTGTATTTGTCCGCCTGCCGCCACACCGTCTCCGACTGCGGCTGCACTCCGGCCACGGCGTCGAATACCGCCACGGCGCCATCCAGCACGCGCAGGGAGCGCTCCACCTCGGCCGTAAAATCCACGTGGCCGGGCGTGTCGATAATGTTGATCTGCATGTCCCGCCAGTAGCAGGTGGTGGCGGCCGAAGTGATCGTAATGCCCCGCTCCTGCTCCTGTTCCATCCAGTCCATGGTGGCGGTGCCCTCATGAACTTCGCCGATCTTGTGGGACCGGCCGGTGTAATAAAGGATACGCTCGGTGGTTGTCGTCTTACCGGCATCGATATGGGCCGCGATGCCGATGTTCCTCATCCGCTCGAGTGGAATCTTTCTTGCCATGCAGTGTGTAAACCTATTGCCCTGTTTCCCCGGTCCTCACCAGCGGTAGTGGGCGAATGCTTTGTTGGCCTCCGCCATGCGATGTACATCGTCGCGTTTCTTGATGGCGCCGCCACGCAGATTGGCGGCATCGTTCAATTCGTTGGCCAGTTTTTCCGGCATCCCCTTTTCCGCCCGCCCGCGCGCGTTGGTGATGATCCAGCGGATCGCGAGCGAGGTCCGCCGCGTCTGCGGCACTTCGATCGGCACCTGGTAGTTGGCGCCGCCCACGCGCCGCGTCTTGACTTCCAGCAGCGGCTTGGCGTTCTCCACCGCCTTCTTGAAGGCTTTCAGCGGGTCGTCGCTGGTCCGCTCCCGCAGTTTGTCCATGGCTTCATAGAAGATGCCCTGCGCCACGGTCTTCTTGCCTTCCCACATCATGGAGTTCACGAATTTCTCCACCAGCGTGGAGTTGTAGACCGGATCCGCAACCACTTCCCTTACAACCGCTCTTCGTCTGCGTGGCATAATCTCGACTCTGGCTTAAGACTTCGGCCTCTTGGCCCCATACTTCGAACGGCCCTGCTTGCGATTGGCGACGCCCGCCGTATCGAGCGCGCCCCGCACCACGTGGTAGCGCACGCCCGGCAGGTCCTTCACGCGGCCGCCGCGAATCAGCACGATCGAGTGCTCTTGCAGGTTGTGTCCCACGCCCGGAATATAGGTGGTCACTTCAATCCCGTTGGTGAGCCGCACGCGCGCCACTTTTCGCAACGCCGAATTCGGCTTCTTGGGAGTCGACGTGTACACGCGGGTGCATACGCCGCGCTTCTGCGGGCAACTTTCGAGCGCGGGACTCGAAGTTTTCCAAACGGGCGCTCTCCGCCCCTTACGCACAAGTTGGTTGAACGTTGGCACGATTGTTCCCTTTTCGCGTCTAGCCTTTGCGCGACTGAAACCCTAAAAACCTTTCGCGGTTCGAAATTCTATAACGCGGTGAACCCACACTCGACCAGGACCCTACTTCGAGCCCGGTATAAATAAGGTCGCAAACAGCGAGGATTACCTGCTTCGGACAGGCCCATGTTTCGTTCGGAGTTGACCGGCGAAACCTCGGGGCCTCACCCCCGGCCGGACCTGGAACACACAGGTGGTAGCACAGGGGCAGAAAGCTTGCACTCGCGAAACCTTTTTATCTTAACCGAATGGATCGGGGAACGCAACATGGGTTCGGGGAGGGACTTTTACTGTTCCGGCGCCCGATGCGCCGCTCGTGGGCCTAGGGGATATTGGCGAGGCGGTTGATGAAGCCGAGTGTCTCCGAGAACCGGGCGGCGGTTTCGGCCCGCTGGGCGGCGGCCTGCTGTTCGAGATCGCGATGGAGGGTCGTCAGCAGCTCGACGCTTTGCGCGATGGCGTCCACGCGTTCGGTGAGCCGGTCCAGCCGTTCGTCGGTGGTCATGCTCCTTTCAGTTTAGCTGAGTTTCCTACGGGCGTAGGGGTTGGAAAGCAGCCCTCGTCCTACTGTTCGAGGCGCTCGATGCGTTGCTCGTGGGCTTTGGCTACGTGTGCCAGGCTGTTGATGAACCCGAGCGTTTCGGCAAACCGGGCGGCGGTTTCCCTGAACCTGGCTGCGGTCTCGGCGCGTTCGATGGCGGCTTGCGCCCGGTCGGTGGCGGCCTGTTGTTCGAGGTCCCGATGGAGGGTGGTCAGCAGTTCGACGCTTTGCGCGATGGCGTCCACGCGCTCGGTAAGCCGGTCCAGCCGTTCGTCGGTGGTCATGCTCCTTCCAGTTTAGCGTAGTCCCCTTTTGGTGGTATTTCGCATACAATGGCAGCCGATGCCCCGTACGCTATCTTCCTCCGGCCACCCCATCGGGCGGCGTTCCTTCTTCGGCCTGGCTGCGGCCGCCGTGCCCGTGCTCGCCCAGACCCAGCGCGATTGGACCGATCGCAACCCCATCCGCTACCCCGATCCGGACGTCGTCGCCGTCGACAAGAGCTTTGCCAAATATCAGATCAACAATGCCGCCATCTATCGTCACTACGTCGGCACGCGCTGGGCCGAAGGTCCCGCTTGGTCGGGCGAGGGCAATTACCTCGTCTGGAGCGATATTCCCAATAACCGCCAGTTGAGGAAGGCGGAAGAAGACGACCATGTCTCCGTCTTCCGCAGCCCCTCCGGCTATAGCAACGGCAATACTTTCGATTACGAAGGCCGTCAGATTTCCTGCGAACACGCCGGCCGCCGCGTGGCGCGCTACGAGCACAACGGCCGCGTCACGACCCTCGCCGACCGCTATAACGGCAAGCAGCTTAATTCCCCCAACGACGTGATCGTGCACCCCGATGGCGGCATCTGGTTTACCGACCCGAGTTACGGCATTATGGGCAACTACGAAGGCTTCCAAGCCGCCCCGGAGCTCAAAGAAGCCGTCTATCGCATCGACCCGCACTCGACTCATATCGATTTGGTGAGCGACGAGTTCGACAAACCCAACGGCCTCTGCTTTTCCCCCGATTATAAGAAGATTTACATCTGCGATACCGGCGCGCCCAAAAACGTGCACGTCTTCGATCTCGACGGGTCGAAGCTGCGCAACGGCCGTGTCTTCACCAACATGAAGCTGGGCGACAAATCGGGCATAGCCGATGGCATCCGCGCCGATACCGATGGGAACATCTGGGCCGGCGCCAGTGGCGGCCCTGGCTACGACGGCGTGCAAATCTTCAACCCGGCCGGCCAGCGCATAGGCATGATTCTGTTGCCCGAAATCTGCGCCAACGTCTGTTTCGGAGGCCCCAAGCGCAACCGTCTCTATATGGCCGCCAGCCAGTCCCTCTATTCGCTATACGTCGGCGCCCAGGGCGCGCATATCTGCTAAGTGGAACAGGCCTCCTGGCCTGTCATTCCACCGTAACGGTACAATAAAGGCGAATGGACGCCGGTCAGCGCATAAGACAACATCGCGACGAAATCCTGCGCGTGGCCGCCCTCCACGGGGCGGGCAACGTCCGACTCTTCGGCTCGGTGGCTCGCGGGGAAGATACGTCCGAGAGCGATGTCGATCTGCTTGTCGATGTTTCCGGCGCTACTACCCCGTGGTTTCCCGGGAGTTTGGCCGCCGATCTCGAACAACTCCTGGGCCAGCGCGTACAGGTGGTCATTCGACGCTCGTTGAGCCCGCTGATTCGTGACGCTGTCCTGCGAGAAGCCGTGCCGCTGTGAAATCGCAGCGTCCCTATGTAGAACATGTGATCGCGTGCATTGGCAGAATCGCCGAGGATTCCGCACCCGGCAGGAGTGCGGTTTTCGCTTCGCGAACTCTCCAGGATGCAATCGTTCGCAACCTACAGGTATTATGCGAATCGACCCAAAAGATCGACCAACAGCACAAAGAGCGGCACCCTGAGATCAACTGGCGATCGATAGCCGGCATGCGAAACGTCCTGGTGCACGACTACTTTGAAGTGGATTTTGAAACGGTCTGGCTGGTTGTCACGCGGACCTTCCTCCCCTTGAAAAAGCGGGGAACCGAGTATTCATCGGCCCTCGCCTGGCTCGTGATTTGGCACAGGATAACGTCGTCGCCTCTGAGCGCCGCCAAGACCAGCGTCGGCCGCCGCTTTGCTTGGCTCAAGTCGGAGAAAGGAAAGTTAAGGACTACAACATCGCCCTTTACAAACTGGCCCAGGCTTCGTCCTCCTCGGAAGCGAGCCAATCCTTAGCCAACGACGACTCGGCGGCCAGCGCCGGCATGGCCGCCTCGACGTGAGCTTCTCTGAGCGATCGCATGTACGCCAGCAACTTCTCGAGATCCTGTTCCGGTATTCGGTCTAACTCGCGGGCAATCAGTTCCCGTTTGCTCATGGTGCCTCAATCTCATCGTAAGGCATTTTGGTCCACGCCGAGGAAGACGGCTTAGGTCGGTTCATCCTCCCAGATACCAAAACCGCCCGATAAACAGCGCCGTCAGCACGTAAACGAACCAGTGCACCTGTCTGAATTTGCCGCGCGCGATCTTCAGCAAGGTGAAGGAGCAGAAACCGAATGCCAGGCCGTTGGCGATGCTGTAAGTCAGCGGGATGGTCATCATGGTGAGGAAGGCCGGCACCGCGACCTCCGGATCGCGCCAGTCGATTTCCACCACCACCGCCATCATGAGGCTCCCCACCACGATCAGTGCCGGAGCCGTTGCCGCGGCCGGGATAGCGCCCACCGCTGGGGCCACAAAAAGCGCGGCGGCAAACAGCAAGCCAGTGACAATAGCGGTCACTCCTGTGCGCCCTCCGACCGCCACGCCGGCCGCGCTTTCGATGTAGCTCACCACCGTGGACGTCCCCGCCAACGAACCCACAACCGTGGCCGTGGCATCGGCGAATAAGATCCTATTCACCCGCGGAATCTGGTTGGCGCGATCGAACAGCCCGGCTCGCTTGCCAACCGCTACCAGCGTTCCGATATTGTCGAACAGATCGATGAACAGGAAGATGAAAACGATCTCGAAGAAGCCCAGCCGCGCCGTCGCCCGCAGATCGAGCTTTCCCGCCGTCGCGGCCAAATCGCCCAGCCGGTAAGCCTGCGGCGCAAAGCGCGCCACGCCCGTCACGAGGCCCACGCCGGTAGTGGCGAGAATGCCGATCAACATCGCCGCGCGCACACGCCAGGCCAGCAACGCCGCTATGAGCAGCAGTCCGAAAACCGCCAGCGCCGTGGCCGGCTCGCGCAAATGGCCCAGGGTTACGGTGGTAGCCGGGCTGGGCAGGATGATGCCCGAGGTACGAAACCCGATCAGCGCAATGAACAGCCCGACCCCGGCGGCCACCGCGGCATAGAGCTCGAACGGAATCGTGGACACGATGAGCTGGCGCACCCCGAGTGCGGTCAACACCAGAAACGCCACTCCGGAGATAAACACCGCGCCCAGCGCCGCCTGCCATGGCACGCCCATTTGCTTCACCACCGTGTAGGTGAAATACGCATTCAGGCCCATCCCCGGCGCCAGCGCAATCGGATAGCGCGCCATGGCGCCCATCAAGACGCTGCCTACCGCCGCGGAAAGACAGGTTGCCGCCGTAACCGCCGCCAGCGGCATGCCGGCCTCATGCAAAATGGCGGGATTCACGAAGACGATGTAGGCCATCGTCATAAAAGTCGTGAAGCCGGCCAAAATCTCGGTTCTCCAGTTGGTGTCGAACCGCTCGAATTCGAAGTAATGTTCCAGGAGAGTGCGAATCGGCATGTGGCTTTCTTAGTTATCAGTTGTCAGTTATCAGTTGTCAGTTCCTACGGCCGGGGTGCTAACTGAAAACTGATTACTGATTACTGATTACTGATAACTGTTCACTTCTTCGGTCCCCAAAACACCGAGCAATCGCCCACGGCTTCCTTATGTTGGAAACGCTCCGCCAGTTTGTAATCGGTCGTGGTGTCGTCGTCGCAGCTCATCGCGGTGTAGAAGAATCCCGCTGCTAGCTTAGCCTGCAGCTCGCTATCCGGCATGATGTGCAGCAGCGCCAGCTTGGCGGGCGGCAGGTTGAGCTTATGCGAATAGTCGAACTCCATGCCCGGGGGTGGGCGGTGTCTGGTCAGGAAGTAGATCAATCCATCGGCAAAAAACTCGCCGCCCTTCGGAGTCACCTGCTCCACTTTGCGCGCGACGGCTTCGTAGTCTTGCCAGGTGAAGACGTCGTTGCGGTTCAAGGCATTGTGCATGATGGCGCCCAAACTAAGGAAGCACAGGACCGCGCAAGGCCAGAAAGGCCGATCGGGCGCGAGCACCCGCGCGCCGACGGCGTACAGCCCGAGCACCGCGAGAATTCCAAAAAACGGGGTGAGCGCGATGAAGTACCGCTGAAAAGTGGGATGCGCGAAAGCCAGCTCCAGAAACTGTCCGGCCGACAGGATGGCGCAAAGATAGAACTCCGCGCGGGTGGCGCGGTCGAGCGGTTTCAGGCGCCACAGCCAGATCAGGCCGATCGCCGCCAGCACCCCCAACAGCGTGGCCTGCGGATCTTCCAGCCAGGCCGTGAGCGCCCCGATATCGTGGGGCGTCGAATGGGGCCAGTAAATCTGGCGGTAGTACAGATGATATTCGGCCAGGTTGAACCACACCACCCAGTGCGCGCGCGCAAACAGCCAGATCACCGGCGCGAAAGGCACGGCGGCGGCACAAACGAACCAGATGCCGCGCAGCCAGCGTTGTCTCGCCGGGCAATTCCACAGCATCCAGGCCAGCAGCACCGGCGCCACCGGAGCGTTGAGCAGCGAACAGGCCGCCGCCCCTGCCGCCAGCGCTCCCGCCAGCGGCGCGAACCACGCGTTCCCGCGCACCGCCGCGATGGTGGCGCGAAAGGCCGCCACCGTCAGGAGGAGGCATATTGCATAGGCTTGCCCCAGAGTCCCGAATTCCACCACAGTGATGTTCGAGCCGATCACCACGCCCGCCGTCACCGCCGCCGCCAGGCGCCACCGGCCAGGCTCCCAGCGCCGGTACACGAAATCCGCGGCCATAGCGACCGCCAACGACGTCTCCAGGGATGCCAGCACGTGCACCGTGCGCCAGCTCTCCGGTAGCACGCGAATCCAGAAAGCGTTCCAGTATGCGTTCAGCGGGGCTTGGGGAAAGCAAAAATCCAGATAAGGACGGAAGCCCGCCTTGATCATCTGCGCCGCCACCAGGTGAAAGCTCTCGTCCCCGGTGAAGGCCAGCGTCTGGGCATAACACATCAGAGCCGCGGCCAGCCCCGTCATCGCCGCCCAAAACCACAAGCGCGGCCTCTCATAGAAACGAAACAATCCCATTGTCTGGCATCATAGGGCTTCGACCATTCGCTTTTCAACGTTGGGCAACTCATGCGGTATCCTGGATTGCTTGGCTTCCTTTCTTCAGGTACTGGTCCTTGCCATCGTGCAAGGCCTGGCGGAATTGCTTCCGGTGTCCAGTTCGGCTCACGTCGTGGTGGCCGAAAAACTCATGGGGCTCGACCCCTCCGCGCCCGCCATGACCCTGTTGCTGGTGATGCTCCACACCGGCACCATGTTCGCCGTGATTCTCTATTTCTGGAAGACCTGGCGCGCCACCTATTTCAGCAGCGCCTACGTCGCCAAGGAATTCGGCGTTTTGCTGGTGCTGGCCACCGTCATCACCGGCGTGATTGGAGAAGTCCTCATCATCGTCATCGAGAAGGTGGCGTTGCGCTCTTCGCCCGCGGCGGAAGTCGAGCAACTGTTCGGCCGTCTGGAGCTGATCGCCCCGGCCCTGGCCGCGGCCGGCATCCTGATTCTGGTAGCCGGGCTCAGGGAAAGAGAACGCCAGGCGCAGCCGGTTCCGCTGGGCGCCCGCGAGGCCGGGGCGATCGGCGCGGTACAGGGGCTATGCCTTCCCTTTCGCGGCTTCTCGCGCTCCGGCGCCACCATCTCCACCGGCATGCTGGCCGGCGTCCCCAAGGATCAGGCCGAGAAGTTCAGCTTTGCCCTGGCGGTGGTGCTGACGCCGGCGGTAATCGGCCGTGAGGTGTTACGCCTGGTGAAAGCCAGCCACGGCGGCGGCCGCGAGGCCCTCGCCGCCGCATTCGCGCCCAGCCTGCTCGGAGCCGCACTGGCTTTCCTGGCCGGTCTGGTGGCGCTCAAATGGTTGAGCCGCTGGCTCGAAACCGGCCGCTGGTACCTGTTCGGGATCTATTGCCTGGTAGCTTCCGCGGCCGTCGCCGCCCTGCGCCTCAGCGGCTATTGAGCAACGGCCGGCACCTTTACTGCGAAATCACCGCGATGAAGCCGTCGCTGTATCCACCTTGAAAGGCCGCCTGATAGGATGCGCCTTGAACCGGAAACTCGCCGCCGGTATAGCCGCCTACGTACACCCGCCCATCGGAGCCCACCGCGACGGCATAGGCGTTATTGATGGTCGGGCCTCCCAGGAAGGTGGATAATACGATCCCCGCCCTGCCCGCGACGTGCGGCTTGATCTTAGCGACAAAAACATCGATACCGTTGCCCCAGGTGGGTTGAATCGTATTGGCGGTTATGGGGAAATCGGTCGAGAGCGTGTAGCCGGTCACGTAGATGTAACCGGAACTATCGGTAGTCAGACCATACGCCACTTCTCCCTCCGAACCGCCCAGATAAGTGGAGTATAAGAGGAACTTGGAATTGGTATAGTTCAATACCGACACGAAAACGTCGCCGTTGCCTGCATAAGTGGGCTGCGCCGCATCGGCGGTGACCGGAAAGTTAGACGACAGCGTATAGCCGGTGACCACCATGTTACCCTGTGAATCGAGCGTCAGGCTCCGCGCCATGTCGTTCTGGGTACCTCCCAGATAACTCGTGTAAAGCAGGGAATTCACGCCCACCTGGGTCAAATCCATTACTCCGGCCACGACGTCAAAGTTACCCGCAAGATTGCCTTGATACTGATAGCCAGCCGCTGGGAACAAGGTGGAATTGCTGCTGCAGACGAAATACACCAGGCCGCTTTTGTCGACTGCGATGCCGCGGCCGTCATCCACCAGCTCGCCGCCCATGTAACTGGCGTAGGTCAGGGTTCCGTTATTGGGATTGATCTGCGCGATATAGGCGTCCTGCGGCCCGTAGATCACGCTGGCATAGGCGTTGGCGGTAACCGGCCAATCCGTAGACGCAGTGCTGCCGACCACGTACATATTGCCGCTGGAATCGTACGCCACTCCGTTGGCGCTCTCGTTGCCCGTGGTGCCGCCCAGGAACGACGAGAAGATCAGCCCCGTGCTGCCGCTGACCTGGGGATTGAACACCAGCACGAAAGCGTCCGTATAGGTGGGAAAGCCGCCGACCGTATCGAAGGCATTGGCGGTCACCGGGAACGCGGACGAGGTAGTGGTGCCGACCACGTACATATTCTGCGAGGAATCGACAGCCAGGGCCTGCGGAACATCGTTGCCACCGCCGCCGATGTAAGTTAAAAAAGTGACGCCATAAGCCGCGCCGGGAGCATTGTTGATGACCGCCAGGAAGATATCCAGCTCGCCGGAGTTGGCGCTGCTATAAGCTTCGTTGGTGGCCACCAGATCGGACGTGCCGGTCGAGCCCGCGACGTAGAGGTTACCCTGGTTATCGGTCTGGATGGCGTTGATGGTATCCGCCCCCGAGCCGCCCATATAAGTCGAATAAGCCAAGACGGGGTCCACCACCAGCGCCCGCTTTGCGTCATAGTGTTCCAGCCGCAATCCTACGGTATTGCGGCCCAGCAGCAGGTAACCGCCCTTGACTTCGGTGCGGGCCGAGCTGGCGCGGTCCTCCTGCTGATAAATCACCGGCCGCTTCTCGATGACCGTGCCCTCTCCGCCATTGACCACCAGGTCGCCTTCCGGATTGAGGCTGAGTTTGGAAGCGCCGTCGAACCTGATACGCACGGCGCTCGGATCGGCGCCTGGCGACAGCACGAAGTCGTATTCCAACTGGCTCTCGGTGCCGTAATAAACCAGGTCCACGCCCGGATAGATCTGGCGATAGCACACACGCGAATAACTGGCGACACCGGTGTGCCAGTTGGAACGGGCGCCAATGTAGTAATCGGTGCGCAACGTCAGCCGCCCATCCGGCTCGATTTGGGGGTTCCGGTTGGCGTGCACCAGGGTCATCTCGATATGGCGCCCGCCGCCAACCGCCAGCGTCGCCCCGCGCCCGGTCAGCGCCACCGTGTAACCGCTGCCGCGGGCCGCATAGCGGACAGGCGACTTCCACTGGCCCCGGTTCTCCTCAAAGTGCAGGGGGAGACCGGCCAGCGCGGCTTTGGCTTGCGCCGTGTTGGCTCGAGACGCATCGGAAGACGTGCGCAAGGCGGGCGAAGATCCCGCCGCGCAGAGAGTACCGGCCGCCGCCATTGCGGCCAACGCCAGGATGGGATACCGAAACATAGACGGAGCTCTAAGACTGATCGAGAAGTTCTATTAGAACATGCCACACAGGCAGTTCAAAATGGGCCGATTCTTCACAGGCGACGCCCGTAGGACACAGAAAAACATAGCGTTATCTGAACTCTCTTTTCGCCGGCTGTTCTCCCGCGGCGGGACTACAGCATCCAGGACGGCTAAGGTGAACCACTTTGGTACTTTCCTCGCCGCCGCGTTGGCGATTACCGGTCAGCATGGAGACATGGGGACCTTGTTGCTGACCTTGGCGTGGAGCGCGATGCTGGTGCAGCCGCAGAACGTGAAGCCGGCCTGCAATGCCGCGAGAGCCGGTCAGTTCTGGCCGGCCACGGCGGAAAGCGACGTGGCCGCACAACGGCGGCTGGCGCAGGCTGGCGAATTGGAAGTGTGCGGAATCCACAAGCGGAGATACCGATGGCAGCCGGTCACCGTCAACGTACATAAACTGGTGACGACCCGAAAGTAATCAGCCGCCCAAGACAGTCGCGGGCGCCAGGCCCCGCCCCAGAGGCCGGCGCCGCACGCGACATGCGGGAGAGGAAGGTACGCGAACTTCTCTCCCCTGCCTCGACATATACCATCCGCACTCCCAAAAACCGGCTTCACCGGGACCCGCGAATTTCCAGTTAAGTGGCAAGCCGGTCAACGGTTTGCAAATTATTTTGAAAACCTGTGACTGAGTTCCGGGCCAATACCAGCTTTCCGTGAAATTCGGCGCAAGCGCTAGAAAGCATGGGGATTGGCCGGAAAAAAGTGTCGCCGACATTTCGGGGACGGCAAGGGCGGCGCCGACAGAGATCGCGGGCGCTGCGGCAGCGCGCCAGACGGAACGTTCCATTTCCCAAGCCTGGTAACACCCGGTTCGCGGAGCTCGACCAGGCGCCATGCTTTACCGGGGAAGCTGGAACTCCTTATACTGGAATCTGCGAACCGATGCCCACAATTCTCTATGTGCAGGGATGGCGGTTCCATTTCTATTCGAACGAGGGCAATGAACCAATGCACGTGCATGCAGCGAAGGGCGATGCCGAGTGCAAGTACTGGATCCATGCGGAGCGTTTCGACATCACCGGGGATTTTGAATACAACTGCACGCCGCGTTTGAGGCGCCAGGTGCGCCAGATCATCTTTTTAGCACTTCGATCAAATCACCCCTGCCTGGCGGGAGCACTTTGGAGGGAATCTTGCCAATTAGGACAAATCCGGTTTTGGCAAAGGCGATCGAGACCACGCCCGAGGCGCTCATTGTGACGATGGAGAGCGGCTCCGTTTCGATTCCGTGGGAAAGGTGTTCCGAGCGGCTAGCCCGCGCATCCCAGGCAGAACGAGATCGAGCCGAACTTTCACCTTCCGGTTATGGTATCCACTGGCCCTTGATTGACGAGGACCTAGCCGTCGGGCCTTTAGTTCGATCAGCCGCCTGATCTTGTGGACGCGCCGTCGGGTGGATTTAGGCAAGAGCGGGAGAGAAGATTCTTACGCCCCTGGGAGGGGCTATGGTTGAGCCTTCTCGCGGTCCCAGGGCTTGCGCCCTGGGCTACTCTCTGTCGCCCCGCCGGGGCTGGCTACGGGCGAAGCGATTACCGCGCCGCGGTTTCGTTCGCTAAAAAGGTCTCATCAGGCGTTTGTGCATTCTTGTGCAGGATACGGGCAAAGGCGCCGGCCCGCGCAGCCTTTCGACTACATGCGAGATTCCGGCTGCGAGGAGCGCTATTGCCAGGCCGGCGGCTGCGTCGGCCAGGTAGTGATAGCGGCCGTACACCGTGGCCGCGGCGATCAGGATGGCCATCGCCATCAGGAAATACCGCAGCGGGCGCCGTTCCGGCACGGCGCGCCAGATGCCGAAAGCCGCGGCGAACGCTCCGGCCGCGTGCGCGCTGGGGAAGACGCTGGTGTGGATGCCGTAGTTGCCCAGTATCCACCAGTTGAAGCGGCGGAAGACGGTGTCATAGGCCGGGAAATCCTGGCCGAAGAAAACCACCCGCGGCGGTTCGGAAGGCCAGAACGGGAACTGGGCATAGCACAGCAGCACGGCCGTCACGAAAACCAGCAGGAAACGATCCACCTTCTCGCGCCGGCGGTAGACGTAGAGCATGGCCAAGGCAAACGGCGCCAGGGCGTAGACGAGAGAGTAGGCGATTTCGAGAACCGAAGGCAACACCGGTCCCAACGCCTCGATCAGAGCCTTGCCGCCGCCGCGCAAGACCACGCGGTCCCAAACCACCCAGCGCGTCTCCAGGGCGTAACTGAGGTGCGGCCGCGCAAACCAGCCCATTTCGCGATACGCCATTATGGTCAAAGCCAGCGGCGCCCAATCGCGCATGACGCTCAGCGCCAGATTGCGGTTGCTTCCGCCGCGGGCGATCAGCACCGCGTAACCGGTCAGAAACGCGAGGTTCAACAGGATGACCCGAGAGCCCACGGCGGGCGCGACCGGAAGCAGGGCGCCCAGAACGGCGGCGTAGACCAAAAACGCCAGCACCACCCATTCCGACGCGCGCACGACGCCGGCGGCCGCGACGTCGATGGCTCGCGATTTGGCCGGCGCCGCGGCGGGAGGTGAGAGGAGCAGGGACGCTTGCATGAGGGGAGGGTCAATTGAGACCGGCCGCCTAAGATGCAGCTATCCAGGTGAAAACGCCTGCTCCACGAAGGCGGGCCGGTGCAGGACAGCGGTTGCCACGATGCGCGGAAGTCCGAAAAGGTCTTACCACCGCTGTTCGGTCGCGTAGGAGAAGTTGGTGATGTTACGGGCTTCGCCTTCGATCGGCTCGAATACCGATTGGACGGCGACGCGGCCGGGGCCGGTTAATCGCAGCCACAAGTAGCGGTTGCTCCAGAAGCCCCAACCCGAGAAGCCGGTGGATGGGCGCTCGAAATGCAGCGCCATGTGGACGGACGGGTCCTTGAAGATCAGCGAGGTGGGTTTGATGAGAATGGTCTCGCCGGGCCCCAGATGCCGCACGAAGATGTTGCCGCCGGCGTGGAGCAACAGCAGGCCGGGCGCGGCGGGAGCGTGGAAGCGGTCCATGAACATGCCGATCGGGTAATGGGTTTCGGTGTCGTTGCCCGACTGGGTCTGGAACCAGATGCCGGTTTGGAACCAGTCGTATTGCACCTGTGCGGTGGCCACCAGGAAGAGATGCTCGCGCACGTCGATGGCTTGGCCGGGCTGCAGGGGCAAGGGAATGAGCTCGCCGGGCAGGTCTCGCGAAAACGCAATGTGGCCGGGGCCTTGGGCTTGGGTCATGATGAGCGGCATGCCGGCGAACAGGCGCTTCCAGCCGCCTGCCAGCGGCATGGTGGTTACGTTGACCTGCGGGTCCTTCCACAACAGGACATGGTGGGTGAAATAGATGCTGTCTTCGGGCGCCAGGTTCATGTCGGCCACCGGCACGTAGAGGCCTTCCACCTGGCAGAAAGAATTTCCGAATTGCAGCTTGGCCATGTCCTTGCGGGCCGGCAACTGCGCCCAGCCGGATTCGGCGACCGCGCCCGATAGGGAAACGGCGGCGCCGCAACGGGGACAACTGG
>Ga0187848_10002196_pt1 | contig 15742 bp, 7 predicted proteins | sample June2016WEW_4_40_FD_132424 | JGI IMG/M metagenome (GOLD analysis project Ga0187848, IMG submission 132424) | Peatland microbial communities from SPRUCE experiment site at the Marcell Experimental Forest, Minnesota, USA - June2016WEW_4_40 | ecosystem: Environmental > Terrestrial > Soil > Wetlands... | reverse complement strand
TCAGCCCCGCCGCCAGGCGCGCCGGCGTGGCCTGGTGCATCGGCCAGGATGCGAGGGTCTCCCGGGAAGCCGAAAGCATCTGCCGCACCGCCCGGCGCAAGGACGGGATTTTCCGCAGGAAAGCGTGCTCCCGCCGGCGCAGGCTCCGCTCGGCTTTTTGGGCGGCCGGTCCGGTGGCGGCTCCCAGCCTGCCCAGGGTGTGCAACTGCGCATGGACATCGCGCAAGGGGGCGATTTTGCGGCCCGCCGCGGCCAGCCGGCGGTTTTCCCGGAGGAACAAGTTTTTGGGAAAGGCCACCCGCAGCGAGCGCAGGAGGGAGCGCAGCCGCTTGAGCGATTTGCGCGTATTGTGCATGGCCTGCGCACGATCGGCGCGGCGCAGTTCCGCCAGGGCCAGCGCGATCTCCTCGGCGGCAATTCGCCCGAGGGCGTCCGACAGCGCCTCGTTTTTTTCGATGCGGTAGCTCATAGTGGAAGCCCGGCCAGAAAGCGGTATCATACCCGATTGTGTAATCCAAGTCACGATTAGGTTACGTTCGTGTGACAGGGCGGGCGGGAGAATTGCGGATTGCGGATTTCATGGAATTTTGAATGTCGAATTTTGAATTGGGAAAACGGGATTTTCCCATTTCACTATTCGCTATTCACAATTCGCCATTCTCGGCGGATTGCGGATTGGGCCGGCGGTTTTGCCACGAAGGACGGGCGGAATTCCTCCGGGTTGACTTTCAAGCCATTAAATGGCAGGATAGGGACATGGCAACCAAGCTCAAGACGGTGCATGTCACCCTGACGCCGCAGATCGCAACCTTGTTGGATTCCGAGGTTGCCGCCGGTCGTTTCGCCAACATTTCTGAAGCGCTGCGCAGCGCGGCGTGGAAAGCTTTTGCCGAAGACCCCAGCGCCGAACTCCAAGCCGTTTTTGCACAGATGGACGCAACCGGTGAAAAGCACGCTCCAGATTCGGACACTATCTGCGCTGAGGTTCGCGCCCACCGCAAGGGGCGATGAGCACGATTGTCGTTGACACGAACTTGCAGTGACAAGGACCTCCTCGCCTTGGTCAAACCCTTCGGCATCGAGATCCTCACCCCCTCCAGGTTTATCGTCCGGCACCGGCTGTAGAAAAGCGATTTAAGAGAAGGTCGCAGGAGCGGGCCACCCTGTTTTTTGTCCGGTTCCGCCGGCGGGCGGCGTATAATAGATGAAAGAATGACGGATGACCGGCAATTGCTCGCGCGCTATGTCGCGGAAGTTTCGGAGGAGGCCTTCGCGGAACTGACCCGGCGCTACACGGGGCTGGTTTATTCGGCGGCCTTGCGCCAGGTGCGCAATGAGCAATTGGCGCAGGACGTGACCCAGGTGGTGTTTGCCAACCTGGCGCGCAAGGCCCGCTCCATCCCCGAAGGAACCGTGCTGGCGGGATGGCTGCATCGCGACACCCGTTATGCCGCCCTGGACTTCCTCCGCGCCGAGGCGCGCCGTCTCCGGCGCGAACAACAATCCGTTGCCATGAACGCACCCAACCCCGATCCCCGGCCCGCCTGGGAGGAGATTCGCCCCTGGCTCGATGAAGCCCTGACCAAACTTGCCCCGGCGGACCGCGACGCGCTCTTGCTGCGGTATTTCGAGCAGCGGGATTTCGCCGGGGTCGGCGCGGCGCTGGGGGCCAGCGCGGAGGCGGCGCGCAAAAGAGTGGATCGCGCCCTGGAACGCCTGCGCGGGCACCTGGTCAAACGCGGCATCTCCACCACGGCGGCGGCTTTGGGCGGCGCGCTGGCGGCTCATGCCGTCGAAACGGTGCCGGCGGGATTGCTGGTTTCGCTGGCGGCAGGCTCGGCGGCAACGGCAGCCTCCGGCGCAGGCGGTTGGATTTCGAACCTTCTGATTATGACCAAAACAAAAATCGCCATCGGCGCGGCGCTGGCGGCCGGCATTCTGGCCGCGCCGCTGCTGATTCAACAACAAGCGCTGGCCACCGCCCGCGCGGAACAAACAGAGTTGCAGGCGCGTTTGAGGCAATTGCCGGCCCAATCCGTTCCGGTCACAAGGCAGCCTCCTGGCACGATTGACATCGCGGCGCGGGACCGCGCCGATCTGGAACGGCTGCGGCTGGAAGCGCCGGCGCTGCGGGCCAAGATTGCCGAGTTCTCCGCCCAGGCCCGGCAGTTGGCCGCCGCAAGACCTTGGCATAAACCCGACGGCAAACCCCTGGGCGACGTCCTCCGGCCGCGTGACGCACGGGATGCCGGCCAGGCCACACCTGAAGCGACAATGCAGACCTTCTTGTGGGCCCTCAGGAATAATGAGACCAACCGATTCCTCCAGCTCATCGCCATTGGTTCCGGGGCGGACGCCCAGCATGACCCGGCGGTATGGGAAAAGATTACGAAACTGTTCACCGACGAGAACAACAGCAGTGCCAAGCCGGCAGAAGGGGAAAATCAAATTGAGATACACCTCCTGGAAGAGCAGCCGGGGCCAAACAATGACCGATGGGTCGTCGCGGACACCATGCAGACCAATGGCGTCGTCAACACCGGGAGAATTCTCCTTCGCCCGTCCGACACGGGCTGGAAATGTGTCTTCGACACCAACGCCGCGGCGGTGGAGGAACAAATCACCGACCAGCCTTGAACCTTGCGCCCTCCTCATGAGCAAGAAGTCCGCATATTTCGTTTTGACTGTTATCGTTGCGCTCACCGCTTTGTTCCTGGCGCGGCAACGGACGCTCAACATCTTGCGGGCGGACAACGATTCATTGCGAAAGCAGGTTGGTTTGCCAACTTCCGCGCGCATGTCGGCCGTCCCCGAACCCCCGGCAAATCCCGCGCCGGGATTAAGCGGCGCCGACGAGAAGGAATTGCTGCAATTGCGCTCCAAGATTCTGCCGCTGCGGGAGCAACTGCGCGACACCTCCAATCGGGTCGTCGTTCTCACGCGGTCGCAAAAGGACGCTGGTTCCTCCAGCCAGCCGGCTTTTTCCGAGACGATGACAAGCTTCCTGAACAGCGAAACCTACCTCAACGCGAAAAGGCTGGCGAACGCCCTGTCGCGGTACTCGCGGGAGCACGGCAGCAAACTGCCTGATCCTGACAATTTCGCGGCGGCCATGCAGGAGTTTTATCCAGATTTGCCCGCCGCCTTCACACAGCGTTTCGAGTTAATGAGAGAAGATACCGCGCCGGAAAAGACGCGGGATGAGAGCTTGATTGCCCGGGAAAGGAGTTCGGAGCCATGGCCGGACGGCGGTTGGATACGAATCTATCTCACAGCCAATGGAAACGCGGATGTTATTGGGCCGTATCAGGAGGAGGACTGGGCCAACTGGGAAAGTGAATATGCAAAAGGCCTCAATGCGCAACCAAAGAATTAAACAGCAGAACAAAGAAGAAACCCCTCCGCTGCCTCCGTGTCCTCCTGCTAAAAACTTCTCGTTCTGCTTTCCTCCTTCCTTTGCCATTTTCCAAACGCCATCCGCCCTTGTCCGCCGTAGCTCCGCAGGGCGGAGCGAAGGCGGAATCCTCGCTGCGCTTACTCACGGCAGGACTAATTCGAACAACCCGGTGGCGTTGGTGCTGAGGAAGAAGCCCGCCGCGTTGGTTTGCTCCTGCAACACCACCCCGCTGATCGGCGTCGCCAGGCCCGTCGCCGGATCGAGGAAGCTGCCGCTGATGATTCCTGTATTGGTAACTACCGACAAAGTCAGCTTGGAAATGCCCGACCCATTCGTCACGAACTTGCCACCGGGAGAGAGCATGGCGTCGTTGGTCAGCGGAACCAGCAGGTTGCCGCCGCTCAGGGTGACCAGGAAATTGGTCAGGCCCAGCACGTTCGTTTTGGCCCTGCCGGGGGTGAAGGTTGAACCTGTCATTGACACATTATTGGTGAACCCGTGAGGGTAGAGTTTGCCGGAGGAATTGGTGCGGAACCAGGCGGCATTGCCCTCCAGGCTCTCGCCGGGAAGATTGGTGAAAACGACCCAGCCCGACAGCGATCCGTATGTCCCCGCCCCGTAAAGTGGCAGGTAGAGCGGCCATTCTCCATATTTGGAAACGCCCGCCGCCGAAGGTGCCACGGCGGTGTTGTCCGGCAGCGTTCCGGTGAGGGAGGCCATCCCCGCCGGGCTGACGACGACTTTCCCCCAGCCTGCCCCGCCGGGGCTGGCCGCGCCATCGCTGCCACTGTCAAAAATAATTGTATTCGTGCCCCGCAAGGGGGAAGGGTTGGTGGTGGCGTAAATGGCCAGGTCCGCCTCCAGCGCGGCCACCCAGTTGCCATCCGTGACCGTTCCCAGGATTTGTTGCGTGCCGTTGCTCACATCCAGGCTGAGGGCCAGCGCCAGCGGCGTCTTGCCGGTGCGCAGGACATTGGGCGCGGACTGGCCGGTCGGGGAAAACGCGCCGGTGAAACTGTAGGAACCGCCCGCGTTCTGAATTTTCCCCGTGTAGGCGCCGAGGCCGGGGCTGGTCAAGGCCAGGGTGAACAGGCCGGAACTGCGAAACTGCGCCGGATTTTCGGAGAAGAGTCCGTAATAATTGCCGACGAGATTGGTGAAGGGGTTGGGAATCAGCGTGAGCGCGACCGGGGTGGTGGCGGCGCTGCCGTAGGTGTTGGTGGCCACCATCTCGTAAGTGCCGGCGCTGGCGGCGGCGACACTGCTGATCATCAAGGTTTGCGCGGCGGCCCCTGCCACAGTGGCGCCGTTTTTTCTCCAGAAATACCGGAGCGGCGCGGCACCCGACGCGCCGGCGGCGAAGGACACGCTCCCTTTCAGGAACATGGATTGGGCCCGCGGTTCAAGCACAATGAACGGCTTCAAAGTCATCGTCACCAGCACCGTCCCGCCCGGCAGGCTGGCCAGGCCGTTGGCGGTTTGCGCCGCGGACAAGTTATGGATCCCGTTGCCCAGCTTGAGCGCGGCGGAAAATTTTCCCGCGCTGGTGGCGATGACACTGCTGTTGGAGACGATGCCGTCGTAAAGGGTCACCTTCGCCGCCGCCATAGCCGTGCCGCTGACGGTCAGGGAAGGATTGGTGGTGACCAGGCCGGAGGCGGGCGCGAGGATGACGGGCGGCGGAACGATCCACGACACCGCCACGGGCGCGCCGGGCGCGCTGGCGACGTTGGATTGTATCTGCACCGCCGTCAGGCTTTGCGCGCCGGGGAGGAGCCGGATGGTGTTGGTGAAATTGCCGTTCTGTTTGACAACCGTGTTGGTAACGACGCCGGCGCCGTCATATATGGCCAGCGGCGCGCCGGGAATACCGGTTCCGCTTACGCTGATGAGCGGCAGGCTGCTGACATACCCGGACACGGGCGAAAGGATGACGGGCGGCGTGATGGTCAGGACGTTGACGGCGGCGCTGGAACTGGCCAGGCTGGTCACCCCATTGGTGGTTTGGGTGGCGGTCAGGGAATGAACGCCGTTGGCCAGTGCCACCACGCCGGAATTGCTGCCCCCGGCGTTATTGGTAAAGGTCGCCAGCAAAACCGCGCCGGATGACGGGTTGTCATACAAACTGACGACGGCGTTGGAGACGCCATGTTCCTTGAAATTCACGGAGGGAGCGGAATTGACCGGGACGGACAGGGTGGGCGGAAGCGGCGTCAATACTACCGCAACGGAGGCGCCGGGGATGTTGGTCCCGTTTTGCGACTGGACCGCGCTCAGCAGGTTGGTGCCGTAGGACAGGGCGGCGTTGAGCAGGAAAAACCCGTTGGCGCCGACGACCAGCGAGTTGCCGGGGACGCCGTTGTCATAAATGGTCAAGGGCAAACCCGGGATGCCCGCGCCGCCGACCTGGATGGAGGTCGAGATGGTTTGAAAGCCGGAGGCAGGGGAAAGAATCTCCGGCTGGGTCAGCGCCGGGCCGGTGCAGCAGGTATAAGCGCCGTCCAAGACGTTGAGCGTATCAATCCACCAACCGACCGCGCTGGGATCAGCGCCGTTGTCCAGGTCCGTTCCAAGCCGCCATTTCAACTGGATGGTCTGGCCGGCCGCGGCGGCGGGAAGCTGGACGATGGTGGTGATAAAAGAATTGGTGCTATATGGACCTGAAAATCCACTCCAGGCTTTGCGGCCCGCCAAGGGATTGTTATTGGCGCCTTCGTTGGAACTGATGACCATGTTGTAGCCGCCGCTGACAAAACTCCCGCCGGCCGCCAAAATGTCCTGGAAGGCGCCGCTGCCGATTTTAATTTCCAGCACGCCGCCATCAAACGCGGCCGAGCCGTCCGATTCGGCTTCCAAGTGGAAATTATTGCGGAAAATCAACCGGGCCGTCGAACTTTGGATGGCAATCAGCGGCGAAGCCAGCTCGCCCACGCCGATGTTCGGGGAATCCGCGCAAAAGGCGGCGTTGGGCGGCGTGTCAAAAACGGAAGTCTCGGTGCTCCAGACCCCCTGGCCGCCCGTGGCCGAGGTGGTCCAGCCCGCCGGCAGGGCGGGCGCGGCAACCCCGTCGAAATTTTCCGACAGAGTGGTGGTTTGCGTGAACTGGCCCAACTGGAAGGTATAGCTGGCCGTCCCCAGGCTGGCCGCCCCGTCCTGCAAGGCCAGGCTGGCCGTGAGCGTCCCGCCGCACGTCCCATTGGCGGTGAATGTGAACGGCATGGCCACCGCCGGACCGCCGGCTGTCAACACGCCATAGGTTTTGGGGCCGTCCGGCGAGAAAACCCCGCCGGTGGGCAGGAGGCTGGCCGTCAAATTAGTGGTATTGACAAGCCCGCTGTTGAGGAGCGCGAAGTTGACCGTGACCGTTTCGTCCGGATCAATGACGCCGTTGGTGGGCAGGCAGCTTTCCGCCGCCAGGGTGGCGCTGGCGATGCCAATGCTGTTGGCGTTATAGGCCACCAGCGCAAAATCCTGTTCCAGGGCATTGGCGCTGTTCGGCACGCCGATGGAATTGATGTTGGCCGCGGTCACCGTGATGGTGAAACCCCCCGCATGGCCCGCCGGGAGAAAAACGCTCTCCACATTGTCCAGAGTGTCGGCCGAGCCGCCGCTCGTCGAGAACGCGCCACTGAAGACGTTTCCCTTGTAAGTCACCCCGCCGATGGTCACGGTCAGGTCCAGATCGTTGTTGGCCGCGCTGCCGATGGTGCTGCCCGGCGCGTCCGTCCAGGCCAGCGTCACGCGGAAGGGCTTGTTCGGGTCGGCCACCGCCCCGGAAAAAGTGCGGGTCTGGCCGCTGGCCGTGAAAATCCCGCCGGCCAGTTCATCCTGCAACAGGCGCGGCGCCCCGTCAAAGGCCATGCCCAGATTCATTTCGCCCATCCCCTGATTGTCCGAATAAAGCGTGTCGTCAGCGCCGGGGCCGGTCATGTAACGCGCCGAATTCATCAAGTAAGCCTTCGTCATGGCCGCGCTGGGCGGCGTCCAGCCCCGGTTGATGAAATACTGGCGCAACAAGGCGCAGCCGCCCGACACGGCCGGCGTGGAATGGCTGGTGCCGGTCGAGGTCGTGTAAAACTGCTGGCCGTCCGGGAAAAAAAGATTGATGCCGCCATTGACGTGATTGGTGCCCGCGCCTCCGCAAATACCGCTGCCATCCGCCAAAAAGCACGCGTCCGCCGTGCCAAAGGGCCCCGGATCTTTCGCCTGCGCCACCCCGCCGCTGATGCGGCTTCCCGGGGCCATGATGTCCGGCTTGTGACGTCCGTCGTCGCACGGCCCCCGGCTGGAATAGCTGAAGACCTCGTTCGCGTCGGCGGAATAAGCGTCGCTCCAGCCGCAAATGTCCACCCCGCCCAACGCCTGCACCCCTTGCGCCGCGCCCACCGAAATGACATTCTTGGCCGTCGCGGGCGACGTGATGGTGTGTCCCCCGTTTTCACCGTCGTTGCCGGCGGCAAAGACAATCACCATTTCCTGGTTCCCGGCCGTCGCGGCATCCGCGTCCCGCGCCAGCGCGTCGTAGGTTTGCGCGTCCGCATCGTAAACGCCGTCCGCTCCGCCCCAACTGTTGTTGCTGATCCGCGCCCCGCTCCGGTGGGCGGCGGATTGCAGGGTGGGATAATCCGGACTGGTAAAATTATCAGGGTCGAAAATAACCGAAGAACCCAGCCGCACGAACGGGCAAACGCCCAGCCCATAATGATAGCCCGAACTGTCCTCAAACGGAAAACCGGACGAATTATCGAAGCCGCCCACGATATGGGCGTTGAGCGTTCCGTGCCCATCGCAGCCTTTGAGGGTGCTGGGCGCGTTCGGCGTGCCTTCCAGGCGGTTGTAAATGACCCGGCTGTTGGCGCTGCTGATCTGGCCATTTGCGTACAAGCCAAAATGGTTGGGCGTGGTCGTCCCATCATCAATCCCGCTGTCCGAAATATCCACCGCGAAGCCCGAGGCCTCGAATTGCGCCTGGGTAAAGCCCTTGCTCTCCAGCCACGCCAGATAACCAGGCCCGTCCGGCGCGTTCCCCGATAGATTGCCCGCCACAATCTGATCCTGCCGCTCATCCAGTTTCTTGGGTTTGAAGTACGGCAGAATGGAAACCACGTCCGGCTGCGCCGCGATGCGGGCCAAATCCGCCGCCCCAAACCGGCCCGCCACATTCAAATAATGCAACGCCGCATAGCGCCGCTGGAACGGCTCCAGCTTCAGCCCGTCCAGCAATTGCATCGTCTTCGCGTTGGCCTCCGCGTCGGCCATCATCTGTATGGCAAACCACTCCGTGCCGATTGGGCGAGGATTGCCTTTGGCGTCCACCGGCCTGGCCGCGGGATGAATTTTGTAATCATCCAGGTAAGAACCTTCCCATTGGATATGCGGAGCCTGGGCCGCCAGCGCCTGAACCCGCCCAATCGCCCCGGCGTCGCCATAGACCAGATAGGCGTTCTGCGGAATATAACTGACAATCTGCGCGCCAGCCTGGAGCAGGGCTTCCCGCCAGGCGGGCTGCACCGGCCCGGCAAATTGAATCAAGTGCATCCGTTTGCCCGCGAACGCCCCCGCCGGTTTGCGCAGAGACTGGATCTGCGGCAGGGAAGTGTCCAGGGGGACCGCATTGAGTTTGATGACGTTATACTCGTCCCTCATTTCCACCTTCCCCGCCAGCGCCGTCGCCGTGGCCTGGTCAACGTCAAAAAGCTGAAAACCTCCATAATCGGCAATCCGGCGCGCTCCTTGGGCCGCAAGCTGGCCGGCCAGGGCGGGGTCGCTCACCCCGACCTTGTGACGCGGCCCGGCGGACAGGGTGGCGGCGGGAGCCTGGGATGGAATTTGCGCGTGGGAGAGCAGCGCGGGCGCCAGCCACCAAAACAGGGCCAGACAAACTGTGCCAAACTTTTTAATAATCTTGAAATCAATCCGGCTCAATCCGGCTTGGCGCTCCATTTATGCAGCTACAACATAGCCGACGGCGCGATTTATTCAAGCGGAATGCAGAATGAAATAATTGAAATGGGGCTTGCGCAACTCAGGCGGCGGCGCTAATGTGGCGGGGTCTTATTGGAACGCGGGGTGGAGCAGTCTGGTAGCTCGTCAGGCTCATAACCTGAAGGTCGTGGGTTCAAATCCCGCCCCCGCAACCATTTTCGGGCCTGAAACATGCGTTTTAGGCCCTTTTTTATTGGGTTTTTTCACTTCCCCATTTTCCACCCCATTCAACGAATCAAGTCGAAAGCAGGGGAACAATGATATACGAATCCAAGTGCCGTTCAGAACTGACACTTGCACAAGGAATCGAACGCCTTAAAGTGGGATCTTATGCATAAAACACTCTCGCTCATTTTTCTGGGACTTGCTTTTCATCCGGCGGTTGGCGCCGCCGCCGCCGCATCTGCCAAGGGAGTTGACCGGCTCGCGTATGTCAACATCCTCCAAGGAACTGATTCGCATCCTGATTTGTCTCATGGCAACACGCTGCCGCTGGTGGGCGCGCCTTGGGGCATGATTGATTGGTCCCTTGAAAATGCCAAGGGAAGTTGGTTTTTCGAACCGAATGGCAAAATAGATGGATTTCGCGCCACCCATCAGCCCAGTCCCTGGATTGCCGATTACGGTCAGTTCGTGTTGATGCCCCAGTCCGGCGAATTGCAGATGGATGCCGGAGCCCGGATGTCCGAATACGACACGGCCACTTCGGTTTTGCGGCCCGACTATGAAAAGCTGGATCTTAAAAAGGGTGGAATAACCGTGGAATTGACCGCCACCGAACGGGCAGCGGTGTTCCGGCTTACCTACCATCAAGGGGAAAGGGGCAGGTTGATCCTCAATGCCTGCGGTGGATCGGAGATAAAGATCGAGGGCCGCACCATCCGCGGATTGAGCCGGACCAACAGCGGGGGAGTGACCGGAGATTTTGCCTCGTACTTCGTGATCAAGCTGAACCGCGAAATTATCAAAACCGATGTGTATGTTGCCAACGTTGCGACCGGAGGATCTTCGGGGAAGGGTGACAACGTGGCCGCGTATGTGGAATTTCAAACCGCCCCCGGCCATCCGGTGGAAATGCAGGTGGGAACCTCCCTGATCAGTTGGGAACAAGCCGGGCAGAATCTACAGGCGGAAACCGGCGGCGGATTCGATGCGGTGCAAGCGCGAGTTCAACAAACCTGGGAATCCAATCTCAGCCGGATTGAAATCCAGGCCGGTGCGGACCAGAAGAAGACGTTTTATTCCTGCCTTTACCGCGCGCAGATGTTTCCCCACCGTTTGTACGAGTTGGATGCCGCCGGAAAAGCCCTGCATTACAGCCCCTATGATGGCAGGGTGCATGAAGGCGTGCTCTACGGGGACATCGGCATTTGGGATGCCTTCCGCACGACTTTTCCGTTGATCACGATTCTTTACCCGGCACAATTAAACGAAATACTTCAGGGATTTGTCCAGGCTGCGGAGGAGGGTGGGACACTGCCGGAATGGCCCAGCCCGGGTTATCGGGATTGCATGATCGGACAGCACTGCGCCGCGATTTTTGCAGATGCCATCGTCAAGGGCAACCAGGGTTTTGATGTGGCGAAGGCTTATGCCTCGTTGCGGAAGAGCGCTTTTCAACCGCCCGCCCACGGTGAACTGGTCAGGAGGGGTCTGGCGGATTATCTCAAACTTGGTTACATCCCCAATGGGGCCAGCACCTATGCCGTTTCCGCCAGCCTCGACTATGCCTACGATGACTGGTGTGTGGCGCAAATCGCCCGGCAGCAGAACCAGACGGAAGATTACCAGACACTCATGGCGCGCTCGCAAAACTACCGCCGGCTCTGGGATGCCGGCGCCGGCTTTATGCGCCCCAAAGACGCGGAGGGTCATTGGATTGAGCCTTTTGACCAGTTTGCCTGGGGCGGCCCTTATGCGGAAGGAGGCCCCTGGCAAAGCAGTTGGTTTGTGCCGCATGACACTGCCGGTCTGGCCGGCCTGCTGGGCGGCCGGGATAAGCTGGCGTCCAAATTGGATGAAATGATGGGCCTGCCCCCGGTTTATCATACGGGCGGTTACGGTTCGGTCATTCACGAAATGCGCGAGATGGGCGTTGCCAAGTTTGGACAGTATGACCAGGGCAACCAGCCTGTCTTCGACGTGCTTTATCTTTACGCCGCAATTGGCCAGCCTTGGAAAACGGAATACTGGACCCGGCGCGTTTGTGCGGAATTGTTCAGTTCCGGTGAGGCGGGTTTTCCGGGCGACGAGGATAACGGTTCGATGGCGAGCTGGTATTTGTTGAGTTCCATCGGCCTTTATCCGCTCTGTCCGGGCACGCCGGCTTATATGTTCACCAGCCCGCTTTTTCCCAAAATCACCCTGCATCTGCCTCAAGACCGGATCTTTGTCATCACCGCTTCCTCCAACAATGAACAGAATGTCTATGTTCAAAGGCGGCAATTAAACGGTGCGGATGACAGCCGGACTTGGATCACCCATCAGGACCTCCTGCAAGGGGGGGAATTGCACCTGGAGATGGGACCGGATGCGAATATGCGGCCCATCCGGGATGCGGACCTGCCTTATTCCTTAAGCCCGGCGAACCCTTAAAGGCCGATGAGCCGCTCCTGCTGCCACCATGGACGCGGGCAGCGGGAGATTGCGCTTGCCCGCCACCCCTTCCCCAATGGCGCATAATCGTGTTATTCTCCATCGTATTGGAGAAGCCTTCTTGGCAAACTCAAGGCACTACCGCGCCGGCGCTTTCGGCTCGTCCGGCACAATCAATCCCACATCCACGTACTGTCCCCCGACCGTTTGGTGGCAATGAACAGCCAGCGTGTTGGTCCCGGTTTGGAGCGCGGCGACCGCCTCCGGGCGCAAATCGAATTGTTCATACTGCTCGATGAACCCTGGAAGTTCGGCGGCCAGCACGCCATTGAGATACACTTGAAGGTCTTCGTCGTGGTGCGCCTCCAATTTAAGACCGCGCAAGTCCTCGTCTCCAAGCGTGAACTGCCGCCGCAGCCAGATGTCGTCCGTGTTCCAAATCGTGTGGACCAGTGCTCCTGGCGTGCCGGAGGTGCCGAAGCCAGCCACTCCTTCTTTCCAGCCTGCGGCGTTGTAACCGGGTCTAATCCATTCCGGTCCAGGGGCTTGGAAGGTGTAGCTCCACGATACATTCGCGGAGATTGCGTCCGGCACAATCACATGGCCCGCGGTTTGGTCGCGCCCAACGGCATTGGCTTGGGCCAGGACTTCCGGGGGCAGTTTGGACACGGCGCGGTCGTAGCTGAGAAGGCCGTTGCATTCGGTTTCGACGTCCGTGGTTTGTGTATAGACCGCGGCGCTTAAGCCGTGGAGGTGATGCAAACTCCAAACTTGCCGCAGCAGGAGGAGATAGTCATTTCTCAGGGCCTCGGCGTCAGGCTCCATTCGGTAGGCCCAGTTTCGGCTGGCTGACCAACAATGACCCTCAGGGATCATCCCCAATCCTCCGAACTCACCCACCACCGTGGCGCGCCTGCCCTCCGGTTCAAGAGGGGGAGGCCCCGGATAGCTATGGCCATCCACAATGTCGCCCACGTGCGTGTCGGCCCAACCGCTGGCGTCATCCACCAGGCGCGAGGGGTCCAGAGACTTGAGACGTTGGGTCAAGCGCGGCGTGTCATATTGGCCCCAGCCTTCATTGAAGAGAACCCAGAGGATGATGGCGGGGTGGTTATAGAGGTCCTTGACCATGTGCATCAGTTCCGACTCGAATTCGCGCTGTCCTTCCGGGGTGGCGTTGTTGCCGCTGGGCATGTCCTGCCAGACCAACAGCCCCATTTTATCGCACCAATAATACCATCGGTCCGGCTCGATCTTGACGTGCTTTCGTGTCAAGTTGAATCCGGCTGCCTTGAGGAAGGCCAGGTCGGAGCGCAGCGCCTCGTCGCTCGGTGCGGTGTAGATGCCGTCCGGCCAGAAGCCCTGATCCAAGGTCCCAATTTGGAACAAGGGCTGGCCATTCAACAGGAGGTGGGCGATGCCCTGGCCGTCCTTGAGCAAGGTGGCCTGCCTCATGCCGAAGTAGCTCGAGATGCGATCCACCTCCTTCCCGTTCTTTTTCAAGGTGACCTGCAAATCGTAAAGGAACGGCGCATCCGGCGACCAAAGTTTTGGTTTCGTCAGAGGCAGGAGCAACTCCGCCCCCGCGGAGCCGGTCACGCTTCCGGCGGCGGCTCCGTCAGCCAGGGCGACCGCCGCCACCTGCAAATCATCGGCCACGCTGTTGACGGCCACACGCAGGCGCAAACTTTTGGCGTCCAGGTCGGGCGTCATCCACAAGCTGTCTATGCACACTTCCGGCACCGGCTCCAGCCAAACCGTCTGCCATATCCCTGAATTGGACGAATAAAAAATGCCTTGCGGTTTGCGCGACTGTTTGCCGCGGGGTTGGTCGCCTTCAGTCGGGTCGGAATCCACGACGATGATCTCTTCCGGACCGTCCCAATGGAGGCAGTCCGTAATGTCAAAGGCAAAACGGTCGTAGCCGCCGCGATGCTGGCCAACATCGCGGCCATTGACAATGACCCGGCATTGCCAGTCCACCGCGCCGAATTGCAGGCGGATGCGCCGGCCTTTCCACTCCCGCGGAATTTGGGCCGTCCGCCGGTACCACAGCGCCGCGTCGGCGCCCAACGGCTTCATCACACCCGACAAGGCCGATTCAATGGGGAACGGCACCAGAATTTGGCCGTCGTAGTTTTCGGGCAGCCCGGATGAGATCGGGCGGACGGCGTAATCCCACAAGCCGTTAAGGTTCTGCCATTCCGGCCGCACCAGTTGTGGTCGCGGATATTCCGGGTGGGAATTGGTTGGACCAACGGCGGCAGCCCAGCGCGTCATCAGCGGCGCCCTGGCCGGTTGCCAGGTCGAAGGCGTTTCCGTCCGGCCCGTGATGGCCTGGAGAACCGCCGCGGCGACACCAACGGAAACCAACCGTCGGGGAAAGTGTTTCATGTTTTGAGGTATTTGACCACCGCCTCGGTCCGGGAGCGAACATGCAGTTTCTCGTAAACGCGGCGGATATAATTGCGGACCGTGTGGATGCTGACATTGAGTTGGTCGGCGATTTGTTTGTAGCTCAGGCCTTGCGCCAGCGCTTGCAACACCTCCAATTCACGGTGCGACAGTTCGGCTGATTCCATTCCGCGCGGCGGGGCGGATTGAAAAGACCGGACAACCTTGCGCGCGATGGAGGTGGACATGGGCGCGCCGCCGGCCACCACTTCCCGAATCGCCGCCAACAATTCCTCCGGGCGCTGCCGTTTAAGCAGGTAGCCGCTGGCGCCCGAGGCCAAGGCCCGGAAGATTTTTTCGCTGTCTTCGAACACCGTCAACATCACAACCTGAATTTTTGGGAGCAATGTTTTTAAGGAACGCACGCATTCAATGCCGTCCAGCGCATGCTCCCCCAGGTTGATATCCATCAGGACGACATCCGGCGGATTCTTGGGCAGCCCCTCCAGCGCGGCCCGGGCGGTGGCGTAGGAACTGATGCAGCGAAACTCGGGGAAGGCGGCAAGGTAGCCTCCGATATTCTCGCGCAGATCCGAGGAATCATCCACGATGGAAATGGTAATAACCTTGCTCATGCAGCCTGCGTATGAGCTGCACCAAGGGCCACTCTCAACTCCACGCAGGAGCCATGGCCGGGCTGGCTTTGGATCACGCAACTGCCCCCCACGCTGGCCAGATGCTGCCGCATGTTGGTCAGGCCGTTGCGGCTGCTGCCGGCGGGTTCTCCATTGCGCGCGACCAGTGCAAAACCAAGCCCATTGTCGCAGATGCGGATGTGCAAGTTACCCTGCGTGATTTGGATTTGCACCTCCACACGCGAGGCGCGGGCGTGTTTGAGGACATTGCTCAAAGATTCCTGGAAAGCCAGAAAGACATTGTGGCGAAAATCGGCGGACACTTGTAATGGCGGCAATTCGCTTTGCACCCGCAAATCGCATTCCACGGGAGTGTCTTGAAAGTACTCACGGGCATGCTGACCCAAATAAGAACCCAGATGTTCCAGGGTATCATTGTGCGGGTTGACGACCCACACCATTTCATCCAGCGCCCGCAGCAGATCCCGCGAGGCGGCGGCAATGGAATCAAGCTTGTCGCCCGGCGGGCCGGTTTGCCTGGATTCAACCTTGAGGAGTTCGCTGAGGAAGGAAATCTTGGTGAGTTTGGAGCCGATTTCGTCATGCATGTTGCGGGCGATGCGCATGCGCTCCCGCTCCATGGCCTGTTGCTGCTCCAACCTTGCCAGATGCCGTCGCAGCCGCCGATGGGACACCAGGCGCACGGTGCCCGCGGCCAGGGTGGTGGCCGCCAGGC
>Ga0187848_10002194_pt1 | contig 15751 bp, 13 predicted proteins | sample June2016WEW_4_40_FD_132424 | JGI IMG/M metagenome (GOLD analysis project Ga0187848, IMG submission 132424) | Peatland microbial communities from SPRUCE experiment site at the Marcell Experimental Forest, Minnesota, USA - June2016WEW_4_40 | ecosystem: Environmental > Terrestrial > Soil >... | reverse complement strand
GTGGTCGACGTGGCCCATAATGGTGACGATCGGCGGCCGCGGGACTGGGGCGCCCTCCTCGTCGGGACGGTCGAACAATCCTTCTTCGACGTCCGATTCGGCGACGCGCTTGACGGTGTGGCCCATTTCTTCGGCGATGAGCTCGGCGGTGTCGGCGTCGAGGATGTCGGTCAAGGTGACCATGCGGCCTTGACGCATCAACAGCTTGATGACGTCGACGGCGCGCTCGGACATGCGGCTCGCGAGTTCCTGGATGGTGATCGCCTCGGGAAGGATGATTTCGCGGGAAATCTTCTCTTTCGTCTCCTGCGCGCCGTGGCCTTTGAGGCGCTGCGTGCGGCGGCGGAACGCGGCGACGGAGCGCGTGCGCTCTTCCTCGCCGGCGGTCGCGCTGGCGACCGTAAGACGGCCGCGATTGCGTTGATCGCCGCCGCGCGCCGGGCGCGGCGTCGGCAGCATGACTTTCGCCGCGGGGGTGATGACCGTCGTCCGACGAACGACGCGTTTGCCACCCTCCTCCTCCTCGGCGGCGGGGCTAGCCGCGGCGCCTTTGGCCGCGACGGGCGTGGCGGCCGCGGGAGCGGGCGCGACGGCGCCCGGTTTACGGCCGAGCGAGGTGGCCGGAGTCGCCGCGGGCTCGCCGCCGGCGAGGCGTCGGCGCGCCTCCTCCTCGGACTGTCGCTTGAAACTGGCTTCCTGCGAGCGGCGCAGGTCTTCCTCGCGCTTGCGCGCCTCGGCGGCTTCGTGCTCGGTTCTTTCGCGCGCCTCGCGCTCGCGACGCGCTTCGGCTTCCGCTTCCTGGCGGCGGCGGTCCTCTTCTTCGCGGGCGCGCGCGTCGACCAGCGCCCTTGCGCGCGCCTCGCGCTGTTCTTCGGTCAGCGTGCGCAACACCACGCCGGTCTTCGGCGGCGCAGGGGGCGCGGCGGTCGTGGGTCCGCGAGGGGCGACGGCGGGAGCGGCGGCGGCTGGCGCGGCCGCCTTCGGGGCGAGCGCCGCCGGCTGCGCTTCGCGCGCAGGCGCTTCGCCCGGTCCGAGGACGCGGCGCTTGACCTTCTCGACGACGACCGCCTTGCTGCGCCCGTGCGAAAAGCTCTGCCGCACGGTTCCCTGCTCGACGGGCCGCTTCAGGTGCAAAGTCGGCTTCGCCGATGGCGCGCCCAAAGTCTTGTCGCCGCTGTTGTTCGTTTCACTCATGCGTTTTTCCAGTAACCCCGGCCTATCGTTCGTTCATTCCGGCGATTTGTCGGTCGCGCCGCTCGCCCGATACCGCGCCAAACGCTCGGCCTTCGCGAGAAAGGCCGCGCTGGCCTCGCCCACGTTGAGCGCTGCATGTATCACATTTGTCCTCCCCAATGCCAAATCCAATTGGCGCGAGGAGAAGAGATTTATCCGGGGCGTCGCATCGGCCGCTTCGCCCAAGCGCCCGCGCAGCAAACGCTGCAATTTCGACGCGCCGTCCGGGGCGCCGTCGGCGGCATGGATCAGGCCGACGACTGCGCCGGCCGCGATCGCCGCTTCGACCTTCGCCGCGCCCGCGACGACCTGCCCGGCCTTGTTGACGATCGAGAGGAATTGCAGTGCGTCGCGCTCGAGCAGGCGATCGACCTCCTCGGCGAGATCCCGCGCGGCGTTGGCCTTAACACGAAATCCGCGGGAAAAGACCTGCTTCGCCGCCGCCTGGCGGACGGCGTCGAAGTCGAGCCGCGTCCACACGCCGCGCCCCGGCAGCTTGCGCCTGACGTCGGGCACGACCTCGCCGGCGCCCGAAAGGGCGAAGCGCAACATCGCCTCTGGCGGCCCCTTTTCGCCGGAGACCACGCAGGTGCGCTCTGAACCGTGCTCGTCTTTCTCCTCGCCCTTGCGCAAACGCGGCTTCTCCTAAGCTATTCACTCGGCGTTTCGGCCACGGCGTCCGCCTCGGCGGCGAGCGCCGGCGCGGGCTCCTCGATCCAACCGGCGCGCACGCGCGCCGCCATGATCATCGCGTCCGCCTGCTCGCGGGAAACGTCGAATTCCGCGAGATAGCCGGAGTATTTCTTCTCGCCGCCCTCGCCGCGCTCGGTCCAGCCGACCAGATCGTCGGTCGCGCAATCGGCCAGATCCTCCACGGACTTGACCCCGTTTTGCCCGAGTTTGACCAGCATCGGCGTCGTCAGGCCGTCGATCGATTTGAGATCGTCGGAAACGCCCAGCGCCTTGCGCGCTTCGTCGTGCTCGGCCTCGACGCGCGCCAGATGCCCTTGCGCGCGCGTCTGGATTTCCTCGGCGGTCTCGGCGTCGAAGCCTTCGATCGACGCCAGTTCGTGCAAGTCGACGTAGGCGATTTCCTCGACCGTGCGGAAGCCTTCCGAGGCGAGCAGCTGCGCCACGGTCTCGTCGACGTCGAGGGCGTTCATGAACGCGGTGGTGCGCTCGACGAATTCCTTTTGCCGCCGCTCCGATTCTTCGGCCTCAGTGAGGATGTCGATGTCCCACCCGGTTAGTTGCGAGGCGAGGCGCACGTTCTGGCCGCGCCGCCCGATGGCGAGGGAAAGCTGGTCGTCCGGCACCACGACCTCGATGCGGGTGGAGTCTTCGTCGAGCACCACCTTCATCACTTCGGCCGGCTGCAGCGCGTTGACGATGAACGTCGCCGCGTCCGCCGACCAGGGAATGATGTCGATCTTCTCGCCCTGCAATTCGTTGACGACCGCCTGCACGCGCGAACCGCGCATGCCCACGCACGCTCCGACCGGATCGATCGAGGAATCGTTGGAGACGACCGCGATCTTGGCGCGCGAACCCGGATCGCGCGCCACCGACTTCACCTCGACGATGCCGTCGTAGATTTCCGGCACTTCCTGCGCGAACAGCTTGGCGGTGAATTGCGGATGTGTGCGCGAAAGGAAGATCTGCGGGCCGCGCGCCTCGCGACGAACGTCGTAAACGTAGGCGCGGATGCGATCGCCGGGGCGGAACATTTCGCGCGGGATCAATTCGTCGCGGCGCACCACCGCTTCGCCCGCGCCGGAGCCGCCGAGGTCGACGACGACGTTGCCGTATTCGACGCGCTTCACCTGGCCGTTGATGATTTCGCCGATGCGGTCCTTGTAAACCTCGTATTGCTTGTCGCGTTCGGCCTCGCGGATTTTCTGCACCAGCACCTGCTTGGAGGCCTGGGCGGGGATACGGCCGTAGTCGAACGGCGGCAGCGACTCGGCGATCCAGTCGCCGATCTGCGCCGAGGGGTTCTTCTTGTGCGCCTCGGCGAGCGTGATCTGGGTCGCGTCGTTGTCGATCTGGTCAACCACCAGAAGCAGGCGGGAGAAGCGGATTTCGCCGGTCTTGGGATTGATCTCGGCGCGCACCTCCGTCTCTTGGCCGTAGCGCGAGCGCGCGGCCTTCTGCATCGCGTCCTCCATCGAGGCGAGCACGATCGATCGATCGATCGATTTTTCGCGCGCGACGGCGTCGACAATCTGCAAGAGTTCGAGTCTGTTGGCGCTGACGGCCATCGTTTTCTCCTGTTGTCGGACCACAGAGGACGGACGACGGAGGACGGATAGGTCTATCCGTCCGACCGCTTCCCTCTGTCTTCCGTTCTCCGTTCTCTGTTCTCTGTCTTCCGTTTCTTGACCGCGGCTTTGTCCCGACGCAGCGTCGCGCGGATCAAGTCCTCGGTGAGCACGAGGCGAGCCTCGGCCATATCTCGAATGGGCAGCTCGAAGCTCGAATCCGCGTCGCTCTCTGCGCCAGGCGAGCGCAGACGCGCGCACGGCCCCGTTTGGGCCGGCGCGACCGCTTCGATCCGGCCGCGGAAGCGCTTGCGCCCGTTGACCGGGATCGCCATCTCGATGCGCGCTTCGTGGCCGATCGCGCGGCGAAAATCCGATTCGCGCACCAGCGGCCGGTCGATGCCCGGCGAGGAGATTTCGAGCCTGTAGGCCTGGTTCATCGGCTCCTCGAGGTCGAACACCGGCGACAGCGCTTGGCTCGCGCGCTCGCAATCGTCGATCGACATGGTTCCGTCCGGGCGTTCGGCCATGATCTGGACGGTCGCGCCTTGCGCGGCGGAAACCTTCACCCTGACGATGCGCAACCCGAGATCGCGCATTACCGGCTCGGCGATGTGCGCGATGCGCAACGCCAGGCCGTTGTCGGCGATCAGGCGCGCCTCGTCCAGCCCTTCGCCGGGCGCGGGCGCGATATGCGGCAGAGACGTTCCGTCCATGAAACCTTGCAGCAATAAAAAAGAGCGGGTCCCGGCCGGGGCCCACTCTCAAAATCTCTCCTTATCGTCATCGATGAGGAGCTATGAGATTGCGTACGGGCAGGTATATAGGGGAAGCGCCGCGCCAATGCAAGAAAAAACCCCCGTCGGCGGCGCGCGCGCTGCGCCCACGTTGAATTGATCGACATGTCGGCCGATTGTTTCGCCAGCCGACGACGCCAGGGGAGAACGGCGCGATGCGGGTCGCCACGTTGAAGTATCCGATGCTGATCGCTTTGCTCGCGGCGGGGTCCACCGCTCTCCCGATGGATCGCGCGCGCGCCCAGGCGGCGGATCCCTTCGCCGGCCTGTCGGGGACATGGGCCGGCGACGGCTCCGTCCGGCTCGCAAACGGCGCGGTCGAGCGCTTGCGATGCCAGGCGACCTACGCCGTCGCCGGCGGCGACACGTTGGACCAGTCGCTCCGCTGCTCAAGCGACAAAGACAGCTTCGATTTTCGCATCCAACTCGAGAACAACGGCGGCGCGATCTTGGGAAATTGGAACGAGCTCACCCGCAGGGTTGAAGGCGGCGTTTCCGGCCATGGGGCGAAAGGCGTCATCCAGGCGGTCGTGCGAGGTCAGGCGTTTTACGCCGACGTGACGGTTGCGACGCACGGCGCGCAGCAATCCGTCGACATCCGCGCCCAGGGCGGCGATCTCGTGGCGGCCTCGATCGTCCTGCGTCGGGAACGCTGACGCTGGCGGCGCCGCGGCGCGTCGACTCGGAACGGCCGGCGGCCGCCGCGAACGCCCGCCGCCTCCGCGTTCACGCCGTCGGCAGCTTATAGTCCTTGAAGGTTTCGCGCAGCTTCAGCTTGTTGATCTTGCCGGTCGCGGTGTGCGGGATTTCCTTCACCAGCTGCATGTCGTCGGGCATCCACCATTTGGCGATATGACCTTCGAGGAAGCCGAGAACCTCTTCGGTGTGCGGCGTCTTGCCTTCCTTCGGCACGACCACGAGCAGCGGCCGCTCGTCCCATTTGGGGTGGGCGACGCCGATCACCGCCGCCTCGGCGACGTCGGGGTGGCCGACGGCGAGGTTCTCGATGTCGATCGAAGAAATCCATTCGCCGCCCGACTTGATGACGTCTTTGGCGCGGTCAGTGATCTGCATGTAGCCATTGGCGTCGATGGTGGCGACGTCGCCGGTGTCGAAGAAGCCGTTCTCGTCGAGAATCTGGCCGCCCTCGCCCTTGAAATAGGATTGCACGACGGCGAATCCGGCGACTTTCAAGCGGCCGAAGCGTTTGCCGTCCCACGGCAGTTCGCGGTTCTCGCCATCGACGATCTTCATTTCGACGCCGAACGGCGCCCAGCCTTGCTTGGCCTTGAGCGCTAGCAATTGGTCGTGCGGCAGGTCCACGCATTGCGGCTTGATCGAGCCGGTCGAGCCGATCGGGCTCATCTCGGTCATGCCCCAGGCGTGGCGAACCTCGATGCCGTAGTCGTCCTCGAACGCCTTGATCATCGCGGGCGGGCAAGCCGAGCCGCCGATCAGCACTTTCTTCAATGTGGTCAGGCGCTTGCCTTCCTTACGCATATAGTCGAGCAGCATCAGCCAGACCGTCGGCACCGCGGCGGTCATCGTCACCTTCTCCGTCTCGAGCAGTTCATAGACCGAGGCGCCGTCGAGCCGCGCGCCCGGCATCACCATTTTCGCCCCGCGCATCGGACACGAGAAGGCGAGCGACCAGGAATTGGCGTGAAACATCGGCACGATTGGAAGAATCGCGTCCGCTGGGCTGATGGGAATGCAATCGGCCCCGGTGCACCCCAGCGAGTGCAGCACGTTGGAGCGATGCGAGTACAGCGCGCCCTTGGGATGGCCGGTGGTGCCCGAAGTGTAGCAAAGACCCGCCGCGGTGCGCTCGTCGAATTCCGCCCAGCGGAAATCGCCGTCGACTTCGCCGATCCAATCCTCGTAGGCGACCGCGTTCTTCAGCTTGGTAGCCGGCATGTGCCGGGCGTCGGTGAGGACGATGTAACGCTCGACGGAGGGCAGCTTGTCGGCGATGGCGTCGAGCAGCGGCACGAACGTCAGGTCGACGAAAACCATGCGGTCTTCGGCGTGGTTCATGATCCACACGATCTGTTCGGGAAACAGTCGCGGATTCACGGTGTGGTAGATCGCGCCAATGCCGGTGATGCCGTACCAGGTCTCCAGGTGCCGGTGTCCGTTCCAGGCCAGGGTGGCCACGCGATCGCCGTTCTTGATCCCTTCGCGCGCCAGGCGCTGCGCCACACGCATCGAGCGAGCGCGCACCTCGCGGTAGTTGGTGCGGTGGATCGGACCCTCGACGAGCCGCGTCACGACTTCCTGGCCCGGATGTTGAATGGCGGCGAAGTCGATGATCTTGTGGATCAGCAGCGGCCATTCCTGCATCAGCCCTAACATCGCGTTCCTCCGGCTTCCCCCAGTTTTCCAAGTCGATAGCATGGCGCCGGCCGCGGCGCTAGGCAATCCCGAACGGTTGCAAATTGCCGTCGCGCGCGCGCGCCTATAGTGTGGCGCCGCAAGAGCGCCCGAAGCGGCGTGGGAGATTTCGAGCGATGCTCAAACAGGAGAGTCAGGACCGCGCGGTCCGCGTGTGGTTTCGCTTCATTCGCTTGGAGAGCCGGCTGCAACTCGCGGTTGCCGAGCGACTGCGCGAAATCGGGCTTTCGGTTCCCCAATGCGACGTGCTGACGACGTTGACCGAGGCCGAAGGGATCAGTCAGCAGGAGCTCGCCAAGCGCCTCTATGTGACCAAAGGCAATATTTCAGGCCTGCTCGATCGGCTCGAGGACGCCGGCTTGGTCGAGCGCCGCTCGATCGCCGCCGACCGGCGCCAGTACGCGATCTATCTGACCCAGTCGGGGCGTGAGGCGGCGGAGAAGGCCATCGCCGTCCAGCACGCGCTGATCGCCGCGACGCTGGGCCAATTGCCGCCCGAAAAGCTCGCAGATTTCGAGGAGCTGCTGATCGCCACGCGCGATCGCGTGCGCGCGTATCGCGAGCGCGCTGTTTCGAGCGCCGGCAAACGCGCCGAGCCCACCGCCCGCGCGCGCGCCTGACCGGGCGCGGCGCGGGCGGCTCGACGCTATCGGAACAACGCCATTGCGTTGGCGATCGTTTGCAGAACGCCCCAGGCGAGGGGAACGCCGACGAAACACCAGGCGAGCGCGACTTTCACTTTCATCGTGGCGGATAGATTCTCTTTGGCCATGGTCGTTCCCCCTCAAGCTCCGGCCGGATCGCCGGCCGCGGCGACTTCCGTCTGCGCTTCCTCGGCGTCATGGTCGGGGTGCATGTGAAAGCGGTGATGGACCGCCTTCACGAACAGGTTGCAGAAGAAGCCCACCACGAGCAGTCCAGCCATGATGTACATCGTCGTATTGTAAGCCTGCGCTTTCGGCACGCCGCTGTCGATCTGATACTGCCTGATGTAGTTCACCAGCACCGGACCGAAGATGCCGGCCATCGACCAGGCGGTGATGAGCATGCCGTGAATGGCGCCGACGTAGCGCGTGCCGAACATGTCCCTCAGATACGCGGGCACGGTGGCGAAACCGCCGCCGTACATCGACAGGATCACCAGGAAGAACAGTACGAACAGCGTGACGTTGCCTAGCCCACCGGCCCACGGCACCAGGGCATAGAGCACCGGTCCGATCACGAAGAAGCAGAAATAGGTGTTCTTGCGGCCGATATAATCGGAAATGCTCGCCCAGAAAAAACGCCCGGCCATGTTGAACAAGCTGAGCAGCCCGACGAAGCCCGCGGCGGCGACCGCAGTGACCCGGCCCGGAAACATTTCCTGGCTCATCGCGGAGGCTTGCCCGAGCACGCCGATGCCGGCGGTGACGTTCAAGCACAGAACGCCCCAGATCAGCCAGAACTGCGGCGTCTTCAGCGCGTCGTAGACGTAGACGTCGTTCTTGGTGATCAGATGGTGCGTCACCGCGTGGGGCGTGAAGCCCTCCGGCTTCCAGTTGGCCGGCGGCACGCGCACGATCGCGGCGCCGACCCACATGAAGCAGAGGTAGATGACGCCGAGGCAAAGGAAGGTCTCCGCCACCCCGATATGCGTCGGCGTCGTGAACTTCTGCATCAGCCAGACGGAAAGCGGCGAGGCGATAAACGCGCCGCCGCCGAAGCCCATGATCGCCATGCCGGTGGCCATGCCCGGGCGATCCGGGAACCACTTGATCAGGGTCGAGACCGGCGAGATGTAGCCGAGGCCGAGCCCGATGCCGCCGAGCACGCCATAGCCGAGGTAGATGATCCACAGCATATGCAGGTAAACGCCGATCGCGGAAAAGAAGAAGCCGCCGGCCCAGCACAGGCCGGACGCGAACATGGCGCGCCGCGGGCCGCCGTCTTCGACCCAGCGCCCGAACACCGCCGCCGACGCGCCCAGAAAGAAGATCGCGATGGAGAAGATCCAGCCGAGATCAGTGAGCTTCCAGTCATCCGGCGTCGCATGATCGAGACCGATCAGTTTGCTCATCGGCAGGTTGAATACGCTGAACGCATAGGCTTGCCCGATGCACAAATGGATGCACAGCGCGGCCGGCGGAACCATCCATCGGCTAAAACCGGGCTCCGCGACAGTGTGCGCGCGATCGAGAAAGCTGAAAAATCCCCCTGACGTCGTGACAGTGTTGGCGTTCGTCATCGCGCGCCCTCCTGTCGGAGATCGCAGCCCACGGCTTTCGCCCAGCGGGCGGGCAAATCGAAGACAGGCCATCCGCGCGTTCGCGCGCACAAAGCGGCACCTTCACACCTCACCATCGTTTCCTCTCCTAAGTATCCGACGCCCCACAATTGCGCGCCGGCCGCCTCTCGAACGCCGGCTCAGCCGGCGCCGTCCTTTTTTAACACCGCCACTGCGCCGGCCGCGATCCGATTGAGGCCGGCGCCGCCTGAATCGGCGAAAGCCACTATTTCGCGAATCATTTTCGGCGTCCAATAGAGCTTGAGATGGGTCGCCGCTGCGCCGACGGCCTCGCGCTCGGGCATCGCCCCGAACGCGGCGCCGATCTGGTTGGCCATGCGCGCCAGCTTGTCGATCTTTGCAAAGCTCACGCTGCGATCCCTCCGCTCGCGCCGCTCGCCGCGCCGGTGAAGATCGTCGCCCGGTCGGCGCGAGCGATCGCAACGAGCGTGAGCCCGCTCTCTCTCGCGCGCTCGATCGCGAGCGAGGTCGGCGCCGAAAGCGAGACCAGCGTCGCCGCGCCGAACGCCGCCGCCTTGGCCGCCATTTCGAACGAGCAGCGGCTGGTGATTATAATGAATCCGCTTGCGGGATCGACAGATGCCCGCGCCAGCGCGCCGATCAATTTGTCGAGCGCGTTGTGGCGCCCGACGTCCTCGCGCGCGAACAGAACGACGCCGGAGCGGTCGCTCCAGGCCGCGCCATGCACGGCTCGCGTCTCCGCGTTGAGCGGCTGCGCGCGCTCGAGCCCAATGAGCGCGGCCCGGATTGCTTCCGGCGCTATCGGCGCGCTCGCGGGGACGGGGCGGCGGGGCTTGGGCAGATGGGCGAGATCCTCGAGCCCGCAAAGGCCGCACCCGGTGCGCCCCGACATCGCCCGCGAGCGCGCGAGATGCGCGCTCATACGCTCGCCGGGCAGGGTGATGTCCACGCGCACGCCTGCTTCGACGGGCTCGATCGCGACATCGCGAATTTCATCGACGCGCTCGACGATTCCTTCGGTGAGCGCGAAGCCGACGGCGAAGTCCTCGAGATCGCGGGGCGTCGCCATCATCACCGCGAAAGGCGCGCCGCCGAACGCCAGTTGGATCGGCGTCTCGACGGCGATCGCGCGCGGCTGCGCGAGTCCCGAGGCGCCGCGATCGTAATCGAACGTTCGCGCCGGCGCGAACACCGCGCCTCCTTGCTCATTCTGCGGCATCGGCCTCAACCTCGGCGATGCGGCGCCGCACGACGCCCTCCTCGCGATCGCGTTCCTGCCAGTCCGAATAATGATTGGTGCGCCTGACCTGCACAGCCGTCACCTTGTATTCCGGACAATTGGTCGCCCAATCGGAATTGTCCGTGGTCACCACGTTGGCGCCGCTCCCGGGGTGGTGGAAGGTCGTATAGACGACGCCGGGCTGCATGCGCTCGGAGATTTCCGCGTGTAGCGAAACCTCGCCGACGCGGCTCTGCAATGACACGAGATCGCCGTCGCGCACGCCGCGGCTCTCCGCGTCGAAGGGGTGAATCTCCAATACGTCCTCTTCGTGCCAGCGGCTGTTCTCGGTGCGCCTCGTCTGCGCGCCGACGTTGTATTGGGTGAGGATGCGCCCAGTGGTCAACAGCAGCGGGAATCGCGGCCCCGTGCGCTCGTCCGTGGCGACATAGTCGGTGAGCATGAACTGACCCTTGCCGCGCACGAAGCGTTCGACATGCATGGTCGGCGTTCCCGTTGGCGCGGCGTCGTTGCACGGCCATTGGATCGAGCCGAGTTCGTCGAGCCGGGCGTAGGAGACGCCCTTGAAGGTCGGCGTCGCTTTGGCGATTTCGTCCATGATCTGACTGGGATGCTGGTAATCCATCGGGACGCCGAGCGCGTGCGCGAAGGCGATCGTCGCCTCCCAGTCGGCCTTGCCGGCGAGCGGCGCCATCGCCTTGCGCACCCGGCTGATGCGGCGCTCGGCGTTGGTGAAGGTGCCGTCCTTTTCCAGGAACGAGGCGCCGGGGAAGAACACGTGGGCGTAGCGCGCCGTCTCGTTGAGGAAGAGATCCTGCACGATCACGCATTCCATCGCCTTCAGACCGGCGGTGATGTGCTGGGTGTCGGGATCGGATTGGGCGATGTCCTCGCCTTGAATATAGATCCCCTTGAACGATCCCTCGACCGCTTCGTCCATCATGTTGGGAATGCGCAGGCCTGGCTCCTTGGAGAGTTCGACCCCCCACAGGCGGCGGAAGATCTCTTGCGTCGCGTCGTCGGAAACGTGGCGATAACCGGAGAACTCGTGCGGGAACGAGCCCATGTCGCACGAGCCTTGGACGTTGTTTTGGCCGCGCAGCGGGTTCACGCCAACTCCCTCGCGGCCGATATTGCCGGTCGCCATCGCCAGATTGGCCATCGCCATCACTGTCGTCGAGCCCTGTGAATGTTCGGTGACGCCGAGGCCATAGTAGATCGCCGCGTTTCCGCCCTTGGCGTAGAGCCGCGCGGCGGCGCGAACGTCGGCGGCCGGAACGCCGCTCGCCTCGGCCGTCGCTTCGGGGGAATAGATTTCTTCGGCGATGAAACGCGCCCAGGACTCGAAATTGGCAGGGTCGCAACGCTCGCGCACGAAGGCGTCGTTGACCAGCCCCTCGGTGACGATCACGTGCGCGAGCGCATTGAGAACAGCGACGTTGGTCCCCGGCCGCAATGCGAGGTGAAAGTCCGCCTCGACGTGCGGCGTGCGCACCAGGTCGATGCGGCGCGGATCGACGACGATCAGCTTGGCGCCCGCGCGCAGCCGCTTCTTCATGCGCGATGCGAAAACCGGATGCGCGTCGGTCGGGTTCGCGCCGATCACCAGGATCACGTCGGCCTTTTCGACCGACTTGAAGTCCTGCGTGCCGGCCGAGGTGCCGAAGGTCTTGGACAGCCCGTAGCCGGTCGGCGAATGGCAGACGCGCGCGCAGGTGTCGACGTTGTTGTTGCCGAAGCCGGCGCGCACCAGCTTCTGCACCAGAAACACTTCCTCGTTGGTGCAGCGCGAGGAGGTGATGGCGCCGATCGAATCGCGCCCGTAGCGCGCCTGAATGCGCTTGAATTCGCTCGCCGCGTATCGCAACGCTTCGTCCCACGTCACTTCCCGCCAGGGATCGTCGATCGAAGCGCGGATCATCGGCTTGACGATGCGGTCCTTGTGGGTGGCGTAGCCATAGGCGAAACGGCCCTTGACGCAGGAATGGCCTTCGTTGGCCTTGCCGGATTTGGCGGGAACCATGCGCACGACTTCGTCGCCCTTCATTTCCGCCCTGAAGGAGCAGCCGACGCCGCAGTAGGCGCAGGTGGTGACGACCGCGCGCTCGGGCGTCCCCAACGCGATGACGCTCTTCTCGTTGAGGGTCGCGGTCGGGCAGGCCTGCACGCAGGCGCCGCAGGACACGCACTCAGAGCCGAAAAAGTCGCCGCCGCCGGGCGAGATTTTGGACGCGAAACCGCGGCCGAGAACCGTCAGCGCGAACGTGCCCTGCACCTCCTCGCACGCGCGCACGCAGCGCGAGCAGACGATGCACTTCGAGGATTCGAAGGTGAAATAGGGATTGGAGGAGTCGGTCGGCGCTTTCAGATGGTTGTCGCCGTCATAGCCGTAGCGCACTTCGCGCAGGCCGACGAGGCCCGCCTGGGTCTGCAATTCGCAATCGCCGTTGGCGCTGCAGGTCAGGCAGTCGAGAGGATGGTCGGAGATGTAGAGTTCCATCACGCCGCGCCTGAGCTTGGCGAGCCTCGGCGTCTGGGTGCGCACCACCATGCCCGCTTCGGCCGGCGTGGTGCAGGAGGCGGGCGTTCCCTTGCGTCCTTCGATCTCGACCAGGCAAAGCCGACATGAGCCGAACGCCTCCAGGCTGTCGGTGGCGCAGAGCCGGGGGATCGGCGAGTCGATCAGCGCCGCCGCCGCCATCACCGAGGTTCCCTTGGGAACGCTGACCTGCCGGCCGTCGATGGTCAGAGTCACGCTCGCCTCGCCGACCCTGATCGGCGTGCCCGCATCGAATTCCTGCACCAGCGCCATCTCTTAGGCTCCTACTCGGCCGCGGCTCGCGGGGAATCCCTGAGGAAATCCTCGGCGAAATGATCGAGCGCGCTGAGAACGGGAAGCGGCGTGAGGCCGCCGAGCGCGCACAGCGACCCGTCGGTCAGCACCTCGCAAAGATCGCGCAAGAGTTGGATATTTTGTGGGCGGTTTCGACCGGCGATGATTTTATCGACGGTCTCGACGCCGCGCGTCGAACCGAGGCGGCACGGCGTGCATTTGCCGCAGCTTTCGACGGCGCAGAAAGAAAAGGCGAAACGAGCCTGGCGCGCCAGGTCGACGGTGTCGTCGAACACCACGATTCCGCCGTGCCCCAGCATGCCTTTGGCGGCGAGCATCGCCTCGTAGTCGAGCGGCGTGTCGAGCAGACTTTGCGGGAAGTAGGCGCCCAAAGGGCCGCCGACCTGGACGGCGCGAACCGGACGACCCGAGCGCGTTCCGCCGCCGAAATCCTCGACGAGCTGGCGGATGGTGGCGCCGAAGGCGAGCTCGATCAGGCCGCCGCGCTCGACGTTGCCGGCCAGTTGGAACGGCTGCGAGCCGCGGGAGCGCCCGACGCCGTATTCGGCGTAGGCCTTGCCCCCTTGAGCGAGAATCCAGGGCGTCGAGGCGAAGCTCAGCAGATTGTTGATGACGGTCGGTTTGCCGAACAAGCCTTGGATCGCCGGCAGGGGTGGCTTGGCGCGCACCTGGGCGCGCTTGCCTTCGAGGCTTTCGAGCATCGAGGTCTCTTCGCCGCAGATATAGGCGCCTGCGCCGAGCCGCGCTTCGACGTCGAAGGCGCGGCCCGAACCGAGCACGCTTCGTCCGAGCAGCCCCGCCGCGCGGGCTCGCTCGAGGGCGGCGGAAAACTTGGCGAAAGCGTGCGGATATTCGGAGCGGATGTAGACGTAGCCCTTGGTCGCGCCGACCGCGACCGCGGCGATCGCCATGCCTTCGATCAGCACAAACGGATCGCCTTCCAGCAACATGCGGTCGGCGAACGTGCCGCTGTCGCCCTCGTCGGCGTTGCACACCACGTACTTCTGATCGGCTTCGACGCCGGCGACCGTGCGCCACTTGATCCCGGTGGGGAATCCTGCGCCGCCGCGCCCGCGAAGCCCCGATGCGACAACCTCCTCGATCGTGCGCGTCGCTCCAAACGCGATCGCCTGATTGAGCCCGGTCAGGCCGCCGTGTCGACGATATTCGTCGAGCGAGAGGGGATCGATGACGCCGCAGCGTGCGAAAATCAGCCGTTGCTGGTTCTTGAGATACGGGATCTCGTCGACGAGCCCGAGCGCTTTCGGGTGCGCGCCGCCGGAGAGGAACCCCGCCTCGAACAGCGACGGCGCGTCGTCGGGCGCAATCGGGCCGTAGGCGAAGCGGCCCGCGTCGGTCTCGACTTCGACCAACGGCTCAAGCCAATAAAGGCCTCGCGAGCCGGTGCGCGTCAACGCGATTTCGACGCCGCGCGCCTGCGCTTCCTTCGCGATCGCGCGCGCGGCCCGATCGGCGCCGACGGAAACGGCAGCGGAGTCGGCGGGGACAAAGATGCGCGCGCTCACGACCGCCTCTTCGCGGTTCGCGTTACGATTTCGTCGATCGCATCGCGGTCGAGCCGGCCGAGTGGTTCGCCGTCGAGCAGCGCGGCGGGCGAAAGCGCACAATTGCCGAGGCAGTAGACGGTCTCGACGGCGAGCGGCCCGCCCGCGTCGGCGCGGTCGACCTCGAGCCCGTGCGTTTGGCTGAGATGCGCGACCAGATCCTCGCAGCCGAGCGCTTGGCAGGATTCGGCGCGGCAGAGCTTGAGCGTCGCCCCCTCGACCGGCGCGCGGCGGAAATCGTGGTAGAAGCTTACGACGCCGAGGACTTCGGCCCTGGAGACGTTGAGCGCCTCGGCGATCGCGGGAATCGCGGCGTCGTCGATATAGCCGAAGCGTTCCTGCAAAGCGTGCAGGATGGGCAGCGCGGCGCCGGGCTCGGCGCTCATCGCGGCAATCATCTCGCGCGCCCGGGCGTCGTCCCACGGCGTCCTGCCCGTCATTTGGCGTCCTCCTGAATGACGCGCGGCGTCTCAAAGCGCTGGCCGCGTCGCCAATCTATCCCGTCATCGTGGCAAAAATCTCCCACTGCGCAAGGCAACGCAAATCAAACGTTTGGACCGTTCGATAGGAAAATTCTATCGAGTTCCGTCCGCCTTGATCGGCGCCGCAATGAGGGCGTCGATGTCGGCCGGGTGGTCCATGGCGAATAAATTACGCGCGAGCGGCGCGGGAGGATCGCGGTCGGCCATGATGAGGCCGATGGTGCGACGCGCGGTCGGCTCGACGAGTTCGACGGCGCGCGTATTGCGGGGAATGCCGAAAAATTGCAGCAACTGCCGCGGCACGATCGACGACCAACGGCCGGAATTGGCGTGCGAAAGGAGATTGAAGATCGAGTTGGTTTCGACCGACGGCTTAGGGGTCTCGCCGACCGAGCGAAAAACGCCGTCGACGATGCGGCGGTTCTGCATGTCGGGCGTCAACAGGCACAACGGCGCCGCAGCGGCCTCCTTCCAGGAAATCGTCCGCCGTCCGGCGTAACCGCTGGAGGCTGGGGTGAGAAAGACATATTCTTCCTCGTAGATCGGCTTGACCTTCACCCGCTCCAGCGGCTCGTTGTCGAGATACGTGAGACCGACGTCGAGTTCGAAATCCTCGATCCCGCGCTCGATTTCCCGCGAGTTCAGCGACAGCACGGTGACCGAGACTTGCGGATAGCGCG
>Ga0187848_10002190_pt1 | contig 15760 bp, 17 predicted proteins | sample June2016WEW_4_40_FD_132424 | JGI IMG/M metagenome (GOLD analysis project Ga0187848, IMG submission 132424) | Peatland microbial communities from SPRUCE experiment site at the Marcell Experimental Forest, Minnesota, USA - June2016WEW_4_40 | ecosystem: Environmental > Terrestrial > Soil >... | reverse complement strand
AGTGATTCTGGGACGCAGAGCAAAAGTGGTAGGGCTCTAAAGAGGTTATGAACTCTCACAAGTTCACTCATTTGCACTCACAAACGACCCGTTGCAACATGCGCTACTTGCAATGAGCTTCTACCGCCCACACTTTGGGCTAGAATGGCGTGGAAACGGTTTGAGCCAGAACCAGACACATACCATGTCACATCACTGACCAGCTGTTTGGCCAGGTCATATTTCGAAAGAACATGCACCGTAGAGGAATCCGTAGAATCCGCCTGGGCCAAACTACGTGGTTCATTACTCCACTACGCTGGTCGGTCCCTTGGCTGGAACGAACTTAGAGTGAAGATGGAATTTGAACTAGACGACCGTACAATTACCATAGTCGGATACGTAGATGCCTACGACCCTGAAACAGCCACGATATACGACCTCAAAACGTCTCGGTTTGTTAAATGGCAGGCTGAGAAGGGGTTCATTCCGCGCGAGAATCACATTGCGCAACTTCAGTGCTACTACACTCTGCTTGACCAGTACGGGATACCTGTCAATCGACTCGTTCTCGTCTACGTGGATGACCAAACTATCGTACCGAAACTAGTCCCACTCGGCAGTCGGAAACAGTGGATGATTGAACGCGCCACAGCGCTACACCTTGGCCTAGAAACCTCCGAGATACCTGAACCAGAAGTTGGGCCAGGATGCGTCTACTGTCCATTCATCAAAACGTGCCCAAGAAGCGATGAAGCAGTCAGAATAAAGGAGGGCAAGAATGTTCGAAGACAAAGTGCGTGAGGAGGGTTTCGAGATCTTCAAAACGGGCCTGGTCCGCAGGCTTTCCTCAACCCATTATGTTGCTAAAACAGCATCCGCAGAAGCTTGGCAGTTAGTGGAACTCAAGAATGGAAAGTGGATCTGCGATTGCAAAACGGATGGATGCGTTCATCTTTACGCCGCACAACTACATCGTTCAACATCAAGGCTACAACCTGAACAAACGGATGAAAGCAGTCTGAAATGTAGATACTGTGGCTCTTCAGATGTGGCTAGATGCGGATTCAGGTACAACGCTCGCGGAATCGCAAGACGCTACAGATGCAATGAATGTCAGAGAAAATTCTCTATCATACACATTGTCACCACCCCTGACGCGCGGCCTTCAGATCTTCTTTGGTTACTTAATGAAATTGGGATGCTGACATCAAAGCTTACTGAACTCTTGGCTGAGTTAAACAACAGAATCGAGTCCGCCTCACAACTTCGAGAACTCACATCCTAACTCTTGGGTAAAGAGACTCGTTTTCCGATCAGCATAAGAATAGTTCTCACTACCTCTCCTAGTACTGTGTTTAGTAATGACCAGTTCAGCACCACCTCATTTTGAAGAACGGTTACTGAAGTACCGTCAGGAAATTGAGGGCCAAGGAACTGAAGCGGGAATCGCCTATCTTTTCCTAGAGTTGATTCGCTCAGTATTCTCACAGGTTAACGCTGATTATCTCTCGAAGCTGTACCCAGAGATTGAGAAAACAATTCGATTTGAATCCAAGACCCTTGCGATTCGCGGCAGAATGGACGCATTCTTGGGAAATGTCATAATAGAATTCAAGATAAAACTAGACGACTCTTCTCTGAAAGAAGCAATCGGAGAACTGAAGAAGTATATTGCCGCGTTATGGTCCCAGCAAGGAATTGGCAGAGTAAAATACATAGTCATGGTGACAGACGGCACTTACTTCGTCGCTTATAGACCGCGTGCGATAATTGACCCCGGTCAAGAGGTCCCACCTGACAAGGTTGAACTCGACCCAATTGATCGTCTGTCTCTGAAAGCCGCCAATCCAGGGCAGGTATTCGTTTGGCTAGATCGATACGCCATCTTCCGGACTAGGCGACCTGCGACCTCGGTCGCTATCTCTGAAGAATTCGGACTAGGAAAATCGGCGTACAGAGACACTATCGCACTGCTAGAATCAGGCTGGCACGATCTTCCTCAACAAACACTATACGAACAATGGGCTTCGTATCTGAGAATCGTCTACGGATCGAAAGTCGAAAGCGAAGATCTGTTTCTACGGCACGCATATCTTGCAACGCTAGCAAAACTCATGGCTTACGCGACTATGACTGGTGGAGCATTACCAGTAACAGATGAAGAAATAACGAGAATCTTGGAGGGTAAAGTCTTTGCAAAGGACTTAGGTATACGGAATTTCTTGGAAGAGGACTTCTTCTCTTGGGTAGGACGGATAAAGGGCGGAATAGAAGCAACTCGAATAATCCTAGAAAGAATAGATACCTATGATCTAACTCAGATCAACGAAGACATTCTGAAGGGGTTATACCAAGAGCTAGTTGATGCAAGAGAAAGACATGAGCTCGGAGAATACTATACCCCAGATTGGTTGGCGGAGCTTATCGTTGCTGAAACGTTAACTGATCCAAAGACCGCTGTGTTAGATCCTGCTTGTGGCTCTGGAACATTCTTGGCCGCGGCCATACGGGCTAAAAGAAACAAACTATCTCAAATGCCGCCTTCTGTTCTTCTAGAGTACATATTTGCCACAGTCAGAGGAATAGATGTTCATCCACTAGCTGTTCTGATGGCTCGCACGACTTACCTTCTGTCGATTGGTACTGAGTTGCTAAGCAAACGTCTAGGGCCAGTCAGTGTCCCAGTGTATATGGCAGATTCAATCAGGCTTCCCGAAGAAACTCAAGAAAATTTCCATGGCATAGACTGCGTTAAGATCTCTGCAAAACAAACGAGTCTAATGATCCCGACCGCATTTACTCGTGATCCACTAATCAGTGATCCTGCTATCGACATAGCTAACGAATATGGAGAAATGATGGCCGGGGGTAAAGAACCAGGCTTGCGAGCATTTCTCAATGAGATGCTGCGCAATCCTCAACTAGAGAGAGCACTCAAAGACAATGGAACCTATGCACAGGTTTTCTACGAACTCGCAGAGACCATCTCGTCTCTAATTAAACGCAAGGAGGACACCATCTGGGCGTTCATCCTGAAGAACAAGTACAAACCACTTTCTCTAAGCGAGCGAAAAGTTGGACTGCTTGTAGGTAACCCGCCATGGTTATCCTATCGATACGTACAGAGCGCAGATTACCAGAGCTTTCTCAAATCCGCAATCGTAACGGAGCACAGGCTATTGCCAAGTGCCGACGTTGAACTAATGACTCAAATGGAACTTGGAACTCTCTTCTTTGTAAGAGCAGCTGGACTGTACCTTGAGAAGGGTGGGACAATAGCCTTTGTTTTGCCAAGAAGCATATTCAGTGCCGGGCAACACGAGAATTTTCGAAGAGAAGCATTTGTACCTCACCTACGCATTAAGAAGGTAGTCGATTTGCGTCAAGTTAGACCCCTGTTTAAGGTTCCAGCTTGTGTTGTATTTGCAACTAAGGAGGAATAATGAAAGTGTCGGTGTTTGAGGCCGAAATCATATCTGGTACGTTAACTGGGAAAAATGTTCGGCTAGATGATGCGAAAAAACAGTTGAAGATTGATCAAGACAAAAAGTTCAGAGTGTATCACATAGGGAGCAGATCGTTCATCGAAACCAACGAGTTCGTGAATATTTTTGAAATGGTTGAAAATAACCAACGGAGCGGCTACTACGAGTCATTCAGCGATGGCGCTACAATATACCCAAGACAGTTCTGGTTTATCGACATAGTACTGCCGACGACGAAGTTGGGTCTAGACCCACAGAAGCCCAACATTAAGACTTCGGCCAGAGCCCATAAACTAGCCAAGAAAGGCTACGAAGACGTAGAGATTTCAGGTCAAGTCGAAAGTCAATTTCTCTTTCATGTTGCCACAGGTTCTGAACTTGTACCTTTCACTAATCTCGAACTACCCATTTGCGTCCTTCCCATCGAGGAAAACTTAGAGGAGTACAGGATCACGAAGAGCGATGAGGCTTTGATGCAAGGAAACCGTGGACTCAGAGATTGGCTTATTGAAGTTGAGAAAATATGGAAAACAAAACGCGGAGAAAAAGGGGAAGCAATCGATGTGTATGAATGGCTGAACTATTCCAACAAGCTTACCAATCAGAATCCGAAAACAAAATACAAGGTCTTGTACAATTCCTCAGGCACTTATTTGGTAGCGAGCGTTATCAAAAATGCGCCAAGAGAGATCATCAAAGGTGGCGTAAAGATTCGAACCCAAGGATTGATCGCTGACCATAAGGCGTTCTATTCTGACACCGACAATGAAGATGAAGCTCATTACATTTCAGCGTTCTTGAACGCGCCGATAATTGATCGACTGATCAAGCCGCTGCAGTCGGTGGGAGATTTCGGAGAGCGTGATATCCATAAGAAAGTACTAGAACTTCCTATTCCAAGATTTGAGCCAGGAAACAAGGTACACGAAGAGCTAAGCGATATTGCGCAGAGATGTCAAGCGGCGGCTGCCGAATTTGTTGCTCCACTGTCTGCCAAGTATGGTAGTGTGGGTAAGATTCGACGGGAAATCAAGGACAGATTGAGGGATGATTTGAGTAAGATTGATGGCTTGGCAATCAACGCTCTTAACGCGAGTAGACCTCAACGGGCTGCTTTCACGTCATTGGACAGCACCTTGAGCACTGAACATGAGTGATGTCACCGTTCTCTAGGGTAAGAGAATAGCGATCTAGATGTCTGAGAAAGAAAACAATGAGATAGTAGGCGTAATCTATCCACTCACGCAGGATCATATTGAGCGATTCTTTAGGGGAAAAACCGTTTTTGTCAAGTTCCTCAGTCGTGGCATAGTTCCGCCTGGACTGCGCCGTGGGTCCAAGTTGCTATTTTACATGACTGGTGGAAGCAAGGAGGTCTTGGGCGAAGCTAGAATCATGGATATAGCCAGCGCAACATCACAAGATGTTCTGGAAAATTACCGAGACCGGCTTTTTCTCACAGCAACTGAATTGGAGGATTACGTTGGTGAACGACGACATAAACCAATGCTGGTCCTAACTATTTCCGATGTGAAGAGATATCGGCCGCCACGAATACTCAGTAAGTATATCACAATGGCTGGTCAAAATGTCACGAAGCAATGGTACGAGAATTTGATGAAGAACGCCACATAGTTACTAGATGTGCGTCAAATCAGATAACTGGCGGACTTTGCAATTCTCCAGCAATCGCTAGACGGGTACGAATTGGCGTCATCGATTTAAGCGCTTAAACCGTCGTCGAGTTAAGCGCAACACCCAAAAGACGGCTTACGGGTAACCTGGGAATTATTTGCCAGCCTATTAAGAGTTAAGAGTTCATCTTCCTTTTCGCTTCTGACTCTGAAGCTACAGGGGGAAGGACAAGTGACTTCTTTTGCCAATGTTCATCAAGTTCATAGATTGCAGAATGTTTACTTGAGCAATCGAGGATTGATTCATTGTTAACGAGATAGATGCATAACCTTATAAACGCAATATAATTGATTATTTGGAAAGGCGAAACGTTAATGGATCTATTAGTTGCTATAATCGTGATTCTCGTTATTCTCTGGCTGTTTGGATTCATTGCCGGTATCGGCGGAGCTCTAATTCACATCCTGCTTGTGATCGTCGTCATCATAGTAATAGTTAGACTACTTCAAGGCCGATTGTGATAGAAGTCGTAGGCTAGCTTACATCTTTCTCGCTCATCTTAGCCTACTGAACGGCCACAATTCAATCGATGAGTCGCGCGCAACTGCTGTAATCAAATAATCCAACCTGCAAGTGAACACAGTGGCCGAAGAAATCAGTCTCCATGATAGGCTTGTGGTTAGAATTGCAGAACAAAGTTTTCGTTTCCCGGATCCGAATCACCCCAATTGGGTGACTTACACTAATACTAGCTCACAAAGAATGATGGGCGTTGAAACCGAGAATGAACCTGTATATCCCGATATTGTAGTTCTAGAGAATCGAAGAGTTGCCGTGATTGCAGAGGTCGAGATTGAGACAGGCATTAATCAAGATGAAGCACTCCAATGGCTGAGATACTCAAGACTTTGCGAAACTTTCTGCCTCTATGTTCCTGATGGTTATGAGGATGTCACTGTGGAACTCCTTCGTGAGAACGAAATACGAATCAATCTGAGAACTTACGGATTTGAAGATTCAAACCTTGTAATTACGGATCGTTAGTTCGGGCATCGACGCGAGTTAACTGGGGATTCGGATTTGCGAGTTAGCTGCGACTAGTCCTCCCTGCCTTCCCCATCCTCGTCTCCCTCTCTCCCCTGCTCTCGTCCATTCGGCCTCTCCCTATCTTCTCTCTCCTTCTCTCGACTTTAGCTCTCTTCTTCCTCAGAACCTCAGGTTGCACAAAATACAAGTCAAACAGCGATTCAAGCACATCTAGGTTCCATTCCGCCTCTCCGCTTTCAACCGGCAATATTTCGCCGCTCTTCTCGCTCTTGATAGGATGAGTTCTAAACTTACCAATGTTCCTTACTGCGTCAACCGCTTCAGCTATGTGAGCGGGTAATGTCTTGTTGTCGATAACTTGTTGAATCTCGTCTGCGAGATTCCCCGGTTTGACTTTCGCTACCTCGCGCAGAAGATTCTGTAAACACCGTCTGCTTAGAGCAGCCGAGGCTTTCGGGCTTTCAGGAAGCACTAGACATGCTTCGACGTAATCTTCTGCGAGCTTTTCAGGTACCTGGACAGGTGGAGGCGGACGCATGTTCGCTTCGGGTTTCACCATGCGTTCCTCTACAACCTTACTAACGTTCACAAGAACACCTCGCGCCCAAATCGGAGTGCAATTTGCCAGGTGCAAGACGATGCGCTTGCACGCCGCACATTCTCTGCGTACAAGCACCCAGTCACCGTCAACGTCTTCTCCGACATCCACGTATTGCGGGTCGTCGGGAAATTCAACTCTACAATGAGGGCACTTCATTCTTTCTCACGAGGAATATTTACTCGGGAGATGAGGGTTTAAGCTTTGCCAGCCCAACAAGCTAACTCATAAGCTACAAATATTTCCGGAAGCAAAAGAGATTCTGTGGCCGCGCACCCTCGATGAGCGAATCTCCTGTTCCGACCTCTGCTAACCCTGCTGCGCAAAGCACAAACAGTTGGGTGAAGAAGCTGAGCATTATGATCCCTGACACGCGACTTTCACGCTTCACCATTAGCGTTCTCCGAAGGATAGTGGCATGTCGTACAAAGAAAGATAGTTACTGGGATTTCATTCTTTTCTGGCTTGAATCTGGAAGTGCGCGTGTGAAAGACTTACGTCGTGGGTTCGTTAGCGCGAATGGGTTGGTTAGGTTTCACTATTGTCTCTTGAGCGATAGTTCTTTGCGTCGAGAGTGCGGATCTGTAAACGTCACCATATTGGTCGGCGGCTCTTGCCCATCCCACTTCTTGTCCGTACTTGGACGCGTTCGTTTCCAATTCCTGTCGAAGACCTGATTCATGAAGTATGCGTTTGACACAGTTAGCGATTGAACGTGCATCGTCAAACTTGCAGAGCAGCCCCCGTTTGTGGCTGAGAATTTCTTTTGCGAAGATTGTGGGGCTTGCGACAACTGCTTTCCCATAAGCCAGCGCAAGCGTTATCGTTCCACTTGAAACTTGATCTCTACCCCGGTAAGGTGCTACGTATATGTCAGTTGCCTGAAGGTACAATGAGAGTTCGTCTTCTCGCATATAGCGGTTGATGAAACGAACATTCCGGTTCACTCCTAGTCGGTTGGCCATCGAGATCAGTCTGTCGCGATAGGCTTCTCCTTCATTCTTTCGAACTTCAGGATGCGTCTCTCCTATCACCAAGTAGAGTATGCCCGGTGTTTTCTTAACTAGGTACGGTAGCGATTTGATTGCGAATTCTATGCCTTTCCCGGAGCCGATCAAACCATGGGTAGCCAGGACAATGCGTTTCGAGATTCCAAGCTTGCGTTTAGCGGACCCCTTGCGTACACGGTCAGGGAGTGCTACTCCATGGTGTATTACAACGATCTTCTCAGGGTCAACCCCAAACTGCTTTTCAAGAATATTTGCGGCAGCAGCGATTGTGACAACTACGGTCCGGCTTATTTTGGAGATTTCGCGAACGATTTCGCGCATTCTTTCCGAAGGATTTTGAAGTACAGTGTGAAACGTCGTTACAAGTGGCCTATCGATATTCCTGCAGAGGTCGAGCACGTATTCGCCTGATTCTCCACCAAAAATACCGAATTCATGTTGCAGGCTTACAAGGTCGATGTTAGATTGGTTGAGGAAACTGGCTGCTGAGAGGTAACTTCTGCGATTATGTTGGTCGATTGTGTGAGTGATGTTAGCGGGATATTGGATTCCATTATTTTCTACGGGAACTACGACGCCGTGATCTGTCTGTCCGTGGATCAACATCGCCCGTGTCAGATCCCGCGTGAAAGTTGCTAATCCGCAAGCCCGCGGAGGGTAAGTGCTGATGTACCCAATTCGGGGTTGAGCAGTCATGATAGTTCGCTCGTCTCCGAATTAACGATATAAATATATAAATTTATAAGCGTATGTCGACTACGCTAGGCGGTAAGGCGAAGAGTTCATGGATCTGTTAGTTGCCATAATTGTGATTCTGGTTATTCTCTGGCTGTTTGGAGTCATTGGTGGTATCGGCGGAAGTCTAATTTACCTCCTGCTTGTGATCGTCGTCATCGTAGTAATAATTAGACTACTTCAAGGCCGCAGTGTATTGTGAGAGAAGTTGTTGCCATGAGTTATTTGAAATTAATGGAAGATTAGGCGCGTTGGGCTGTATGGTTTTGGTGTGGAGGTGAGTTCTTAATGGCCATGTACAAGTGTGCGTCATGCGGAAAAGAGTCTAGTTCTCCGGGTATGTGTTGTGGGGCGCAGATGAAGGAAAAAAAGTAACTTAGGAGGGCTTAACGTAAAGAGCCTTCTTAAGCCTCTCATATTTTATGGGATCGGGAAGTTCGTGAAAGGCCGCCCTTCATAGTATAATAAGGGAGAATAGAAGTGAAAATTTGAGTGGTGATCGAATTTGTCACCATCTCCCATACTGGATGCTATTGATGAGAATATTCAGGCTCTAGAGAACTCAGTCAAGGTCAGAATATGACTGGCAGAATAAGCAGGATTCACGTGATAATGCCTCTGCTGTTTCTCGTTCTATCGCTTCTAGTTTCAGTACTGGTGTGGCTTTTCCCTTCAGTAGTGGTGTGGGTTACGGGTGTCCTTGCTTTGATCCTAGTCACTATTTGGACCTATTATGATTCACAGAGGGTTCAAAGAGCCTATCCTGTCTTATGGAAGGAGCTGCATCTGGGTCGTGAGATTAGTCCGTTTTGGATGGCTTTTGCAACATTATTTCTCTCCGTGGTTAGTTTGCCCCTATACGCCCTTGAGTTGCATCGTATCCGGAAGATGCAATCAATTCCTTCTTGAGTCTATCCTCGTGGAGAGACTTACATTTTTTGGGTCAGAATTTAGGGACAAAAATGTACGATTAAGCAATTCGCTTAATCGTCAGATAGAAATTTAAGTTAAATCGATGCCTTCGCCTTTTCCAATTTTTCGCGAACCTTTCCTACACGCTGTTCAGCCTTGCCTGTCATCTCTTGGCCCAAATTCAATGTCGCTCTGCCTTCTAGTTCACGAAGCTTGCCCTTTATCTGCTGATTTTTACCTCTCATAACTTCTTCTCACCTTCCTTCCTGATTTATAGATATCAGTACACCTATGTAAGCATTTGTTCTGCATAACCGGGGCATGAATTCCGCAGAAAATCTTAGAGTTTGTAAAGTAAACTCTTTGCCCGAGAGGCTCGAGAACCGTTTGATTGGCAGTCAACCCTGAGAAACTGAGGGAGGATGGGGTAGGGGATTCTGACCCCAATTTCATATTGATGAGCATTAGACGAAATCTGAGAGAGTTGCTGGATTTAATTTGAGTCTAATATTCATCGGATCCAGGACTTGATAGTGAAGCGAATAGGCTGAGGATGTAGTCCTCTACGTCGACCTCCTTCGAGGTTGCTTGTGGGGTGGGTTTGACGGTGAACTGTCTTCCCTGCAATCTGAAGGGAGGCACTTTCACAAACCCGACCATAGGCTTGCGGCAGCCTCTTCTCCATCACCGATAGCAAACTGACTCGGCTGCACGGTGGGTAAAGTGAAGCCGTTCAGCGACTTCTCTGCTGCTTCGGCTTTCCGTCACTCATCAATTCAAGGAGCTTATCTCTAGAACTGTAGGAACGACTCATACTTCGAGTCTCATCGCTGAGGCTCTTAACCGCTAACCCGACTCAGGCCCGATTCAGTCACCGAATTCTGGGATGCGGGCTTAGACGCCACACTAGATATAGCCCGGTCCACCACCGCTGAATTGGGCTCAAACTGTTAATGTCCCTGTAGATCTCAACATTGGATGATTAATCTTCGATGTTTGAGGGCCAAGTTGTAAACTCATTTCGACCGATAACGCATCATCCTTATCTAAAATAGGCGAACGCCTGTTCGCCCCTTGTCGAGGTGAACCGCCTTGCCCTCTCAAGTGATTCAAGCTAGCAACTTGGTCAAGTACTATCGGAAAAAGAAGGAACCGGCTCTCGAGAACTTGAATCTAGCCATAGATGAGGGCAAGATATTCACGCTCCTTGGGAGAAATGGAGCTGGAAAAACCACATTCCTGAGAATCGCCACAACTCAGCTTCTACCCACCTCTGGCTCTGTGACCGTTTTCGGACTTGACGTAACGAAAAATGCCAAGGCGATACGGCGTAGGGTGGCTATAACCCCACAGGAGGCCAAGCCTCTCTGGACGCTGAACGCTTACGACCATGTTTTGCTCGCACTCATGATGCGGGGTGAAAGCCGCGGGGAGGCTTCAGTGAAAGCCAAACGAGTGCTCGAGACTGTAGAGCTTGCTGAGTTCGAGAGGGTACATTCGGAAGAGCTGTCGGGTGGGCTGAGGCAAAGAATACTCATCGCAATGACAATCGCTTGCGACGTCGACTTGATGTTCCTTGACGAGCCTACAATAGGCCTTGATCCTGTGGGAAGAAGACGTGTGTGGAACGAATTGATTCGACTAAAACGGGAGGAGGGAAAGACGATAGTCCTCTCGACGCATTATATGGATGAAGCCGAAGCGCTGTCTGATGAATTGGCAATAATGGATCATGGCCATGTTCTCGCGCAAGGCACTCCGACTGAGGTGTGCTCGAAGTATCTGAGTTCGAGGTTAAGGATCGACGTGGCAGCTGGTTTCACAGATGATGAGTTGAGATCTTATGGAAAGACAACTAAGGTCGGCAACCTCTCCAGACTTTTCGTTGACGAGAAAATGGCTGAAGAGGTAAGCAGAGAGGCACTGAAACGAAAAGCCACAATTTCAATCGCGCCCGTTACATTGGATGATGTTTTCGTGGAAATCGTAGGTTCAGACATCGACGAAGAACAAGTCGAAGAGCCAGAGAGTCATATGAGAGGAGCCTACGAGAGATGAATGAGACGATATCTCAAAACGTGATGAAAGAACTCAGAACCATAGGCGCGCTAAGTTACTATATCGGCATACTTCCCATGATTAGGATCCCAACATTACTTCCTTTTGTGTTCTCAACACCATTCACAATACTCTTCATACTTTTCGTAACTGGCCATGGAGCAACATTCCTATACGGAATCGCAGGCGCAATAACAATGACCGTGTCCCAGCAAGGCCTCTTCCTAGGAGCAGACTTAACGAATTTGAGGATTGAACATAAGTTTCAGTCAATGGTAGTAGCATCCCCGGTCTCTCCTCTCACATACATGTTCTCCGTCGCTATGTCAGAGCTAGCCTTCGCTGCACCCGCGCTCGTTATTCTGTTGGCAATAGTCCCTTCATTCACCGTCGCAATCTCACCCTTCATGATTCCCGAGATACTTGGAGTGATCTTTCTTACATGGATAACGACGAGTGCGATTGGTTTCTTCCTCTCAACCTACGTCCTTAACACTCGTACTGCATTTCTAACAGTTGCCTTCATCTCCATCGTACTATCAGTTCTACCACCCGTCTTCTATCCACTTCAGATAGTGCCCGATCAGCTCAGATGGCTCGCTGAGCTCGTTCCAACCACACATTCCTCTGTCCTGATAGAGAACGCGGTAGGGTTACCGTCCACGTCCTCGCAAGTGCTAATCAGTTGGTTCGTGCTACCGGTATTCACAATAATCTTCCTCTCCTTGGCACTATTCAAAGCGAAATGGACAGAGAACTGAAACCAAAGTCTGAAGAATCGACGTTGAGTTCAAATCCTAAAGGGTATAAAGCCTTGATCAACGCAACAGGAAACAATCCCGTTCGAGAACTGTTGAGTGTTGAGAGATTTGTTTGACGATGGTAAAGAAGTGAAGCTTCTCGAGTCCTTGGGCTTGGCGGCTGGTGAATCTAACGTGTATTTGAAATTGCTCTTACAGCCGGGGGGCGAGATGGTGGAAAAGGTGGTGACCGCGTTTGGGATCCCTGCGGCGATTGCTGAAAACGCCTTGAAGTCTCTTTCAGACAAGGGCCTTGTCAAGATCTCCAGTAATAGAGTTGAGGTGGTCCAGCCGCGTCTAGTCCTTCGAAAGATACTTGATCAAAGGAAGAAAGCTATAGACGATCAGGTGTCCCGGGAGACATCAATCGCACTGGATCTTGAAAAACTGCTAGAACCAATATACTGGGAAAACAGGCTCGGAATAAGGCCGGAAGAGATTATCGAACCTCTACGAGACCTACCAGATATGGAACTCCGAACCGCACAAATCCTTGGGAACGCAACTCGGGACGTTTCTATCTTCGCTGAAACCTTCGGATGGTACGAAAAGGTTCGAGAATCCATTTTCCAAGCCCACGACCGTCAAGTCAGCATGAAGGTTTTGATGATGGTGAAAGATTCCTCCACCCAGCTACGAGCGAAAGAACTCGGAGGACTCGGCATACAGGTGCGCCACTGTACCGAAGAATGGTACCCCGTAAGGGGAACACTTGTGGACGATCAGGAGCTCGTCTTCGTAGTTTGGGCAACCAAGAAGAGCGACGTCCCACGCCCCATCTACTTCCGCCCAAACTACACAAAAAACCAAGGTCTCATCAGAATTTTCCGAGACGCCTTTCAAAAGAGATGGGAAGAAGCACAGTCAATCTGAATTACACCTTGACGACGTACGATCGCGGCACGCCGAACTGGGCGTAGACAGACTCCAACCGCCTCATCAAGTCGCGTTCATTCAAACGACGCGCTGGTCCAAGTAGGTGTCCGTTACATTTACAGTCACTTGCTCCGATTTTCAACAGAACCGGCGGAGCATCTAGTTCCTTTGATAATGAGCTATTGGCCTTACACTCCAGTCGGACATCAGAGACAACATACACAGCACCCGTGACATAGCAATCGGGGCGCGAGGTGATGTAATCGACATGTCACCTCAGCCTCTTTTGACGCCTCATGTGCCTTTCAAGCCTCCCCTCTAGCGAAACAGCGCCGCGTCCCAACGCGGAACCCGTATAGAGATAGTAGCCTTTTCTCAATCTGGCCCTTCCCAACTTGCCAAACGTTGAGTAGCCTGGATCTTTGCACCGCACAACTATAGTGTATGTTCCCTTCAATTGCGAACGCTTCTCCGAAGTACAAATAGGGAGAGATATGCTTCTGTTCGGAAGAAGTGGCGTGTACTGATTTGAAGGCAATAGTGCTTGCGGGAGGGTTCGCGACCAGGCTTCGACCGATTAGTTACGCCTTACCTAAGTTGCTCTTTCCTGTTTTTGGCAAGTCGATGATCTACTGGGATTTGGATCTTCTCAGGAGTCTTGGAACAGACGAAGTGATACTCGGCGTGAATTATTTGGCGGAGACCTTACAGCGCTACGTCGGGTCGGAATACAGAGGAATGAGCATAAAGTATTCCCTTGAAACCGAACCACTTGGGACAGCGGGGCCGATAAAGCTAGCCTCGACTAACACGAGAATCGATGAAACATTCATCGCGATGAACGGCGACGTAATCGCCCAGATCAATCTTCGAGAGATGTTGAAACAACACAAGGAAACAAAAGCGCTGATCACAGATGCGCTCCACGAAGTGAAAAACCCGGCCAGCTTCGGCGTTGTTCAACTGGACGCCGAGAACAGAATCCGCCGCTTCGTCGAGAAGCCAAAGCCAAGAGAGGCACCTAGCCGTCTTGTTAACGCCGGAATCTATCTCATCGAACCAGACGTGCTTCAAATGATACCCCCTAATCAGAAGGTTTCGCTTGAAAGGGAGATATTCCCGCCTCTTGCCAAGGAAGGAAGGCTCGGCGGATTCACATTTTCAGCCCACTGGTTTGACATAGGAAACCTCATTGACTTCCGAAAAGCCAACTTTGCAATGCTCCTAGACTCAGCGCATACTTCCGAAGAGGAGAAGGGAGCGAAGGCCAAAGACGCTTCAATGCGAAAATCGGTCTTCATTGGAGAAAACTCAAGAGTGAGTGGCGAGGCATCCGTCGGTCCCAATGTTTTGCTCGGGAAGAACGGTTCGATCGCAAAGGGTGCAAAAGTCTCGGAGTCAATATTGTTTGACAGAGTGAACATCGGGGAACGCTCAGTGGTATCTGGAGCAATCTTAGCAAATGACGTTAACGTGGGTGAACGAGTTAGGATCGAGATGGGATGCGTAATTTCCTCGAACGTAAAGATTGCGGATGGCGTGAAAATTGGGTCGGGGGCGATAATTCATCCTTACAAGGAGATTAACAGTAACGTCAGAGCATCGGCCCATGTGATGTGATCCCAAATGTCAGAGGGAAGGAAGCTCTTCGGGACAAATGGCGTTCGGGGTATTGTGAACAAGGAGATGACCAGTGAACTTGCCCTGAAATTGGCCCAGTCCACGGGGACCTACTTCCAAGGTGCAGATTTGACAGTGGGTTGTGATGGCCGCGTTTCAAGTCCTCTTTTCTTGGAAATTGTTTGCTCTGGACTAGCGAGCGTCGGATGCCAGGTTTGGAACCTAGGCATGATAACTACACCCGGCTTGCAGTTCTTGACGAAAGATTGGGGCTTGAAGGGAGGCATCATGATTACCGCTAGCCACAATCCACCTGAATACAATGGCATGAAAGTTATGGGAAATCGCGGAGTGGAACTCCCTCACCAAGATGAGTTGAAGATAGAACAGATCTTTTTCCAATCAAAACTGAATTTGGCGGCTTGGGACAAGATCAAACCACCTCTTCCAGTCTCCGAGAAATTCACAGGCTATATCAAATCAATCCTCGAGAATATCGGTGAAGTGCCGCGTCACCCAAGCCTGAAGGTAGTCGTTGACACAGCAAACGCAGTCAGTGTACTCTCGACGCCAACTATAATCGAGAAACTAGGCGGTCAGGTTTCAATTGTCAACGGCACGATCGACGGAAGATTCCCAGGCAGGTTACCCGAACCGACCCCCGACCACCTCCGCGAGACGTCACGAATCGTGCCGAGCCTTCACGCAGATTTTGGCGTGGCACACGACGGAGACGGGGACAGGGCCGTGTTTCTGGATGAACATGGATCTGTATGCTGGGGAGACCATACTTTCGCATTGATAGTCGAAGATTTCCTGCAAAATTACCCCGGCCAAAAAATTGTCACCCCGATTAGCTCCTCTCAGATAATCGAAGAAATAGCCGAGAAGCACGGTGGGGAGGTAGTCTATACCCCCGTTGGGAGCGTGTATGTCTCAAACTTGATGTTGAAGATTAACGCGAAGCTCGGAGGAGAAGAAAACGGGGGCATCTTCTACGCT
>Ga0187848_10002184_pt1 | contig 15786 bp, 14 predicted proteins | sample June2016WEW_4_40_FD_132424 | JGI IMG/M metagenome (GOLD analysis project Ga0187848, IMG submission 132424) | Peatland microbial communities from SPRUCE experiment site at the Marcell Experimental Forest, Minnesota, USA - June2016WEW_4_40 | ecosystem: Environmental > Terrestrial > Soil >... | reverse complement strand
TGGAATTTATGATCCTCATTGCCTCCGCCTCCGGTGCTTTTGGACGGGACATGAAGGCCGGGCGGGACCCAAAGGCGGGAACGCTTTCGCCTTTGCCAAACCCATGGCGTGACAGTCCGCCCGCACAAGTGGCCGTGCTCTCTGCAAGTCCGATCAATTGCGGCGGACGTTCCCTCCTTCGCTCTGTGAGCTGCGGCGGGCAGGCAAGCCAAAACTCAACGTTGCAAAACAGCTTGGCCGTAAAATCTTCCGGCCACAGTTGGCTCTTGCGCAGGAATTTCCGCTGCTCCGGCGGCGTGTTCGCCAAACGGCATCGCCGATAAACGCAATTCAATTTTGACAGGATTAACAGGATGGACAGGATGAAGACGGGGGTTTTCTTTTCTGAGTCCGTTCTGAATCCTGTTCATCCTGCTCATCCTGTCCAAACCTCTTTTCCTGGGTTGAAATGAGAATCGTCATTCTGCCTTGGGCGCGGGATGATTTTTCCACAGGAAGCGCCAAAACGTCAAAATCGCCTTTGTTTACAAGGGTTTTATGATCGCGCAAAGCAATTTCGAGTTATTTTGACCGCGCCCTCCGGGCGGCGGCGGAGGGCCCGCAAAAATGTTGAAAAAATGATTGAACATTTTTCGGCCAAATTGTCAAAATTCCGTTGGCCGGTTAAGCTTGCTTTTGTGCGGCGGAGCCGTTAATAAGCCGGTTTAATTCAAGGCCAGACCGGCCAACATCGGAGAATTTGGAATGATTAAAGTTGAAAACTTGAGCAAATCGTTCGGCCCCAAACTGGCCGTCAATGATGTTTCCTTCACCGTGGAGCGCGGGGAAGTGCTCGGATTCCTCGGCCCCAACGGCGCCGGCAAATCCACCACCATGCGGATGATCACCGGCTTCATCCCCCCCACCGCCGGCAAGGTCACCGTGGGCGGTTTTGACATCGTCAACGATCCCCTCCCCGCCAAGCGCCTGATCGGCTACCTGCCGGAAAACGCCCCGGCTTACACCGACATGACGGTGGAGGGGTTCCTCAGCTTCTGCGCCGAATTGCGCGGCCTGCGGGGCGAGGCCAGGAGCCGGGCCGTCAACAACGTTGTCGAAATGTGCTTCCTCGAATCGGTCCGGTTCCAAAGTGTGGACACCCTCTCCAAAGGCTACCGTCACCGCACCTGCTTCGCGCAAGCCATCCTCCACGACCCCGATATTCTGGTGATGGACGAGCCGACCGACGGCCTGGACCCCAATCAGAAACATGAGGTGCGCGGCTTGATCCGGCGCATGGGCGAGCGCAAGGCCATCATTTTTTCCACGCATATTCTGGAGGAGGTGGAGGCGGTTTGCTCGCGGGCCATCATCATTGATCGCGGCCAGATCGTGGCCAACGGCACGCCCCAGCAATTGAAGGCCAAGTCCGAAATGGCGGGAACCGTCCTGCTCACCGCCCGCGGAGTGCCGGGCCAGCAGGTGGTCGAACGCCTGTCCGCCCTGCCCAACGCCCGCAAAACCACCATTGTCAAGGAGGAAAAGGGCAAAGTCTGCGCCCGGGTTTATCCCAAGTCGGACGCTCAAAACGGCGAACTGGCCCGCCAGGTCCTGGCCGCCGCCTCGGGCTGGCAGGTGGAGGAAGTCCGCACCGACGAAGGCCGCCTGGATGAAGTTTTCCGCAGCATCACCCTTCCAGACACCACCCGGGAGGCGGCGAAATGAACTCCTTCGGCAACATCAAGGCCATCGCCAAACGCGAACTGAGCGGCTATTTTGGCTCGCCCGTCGCCTACGTGTTCATCGTCATTTTTCTCTTGTTGACCGGTTTCTTCACCTTCGAGGCCGGGGGGTTTTTCGAGCGCGGGCAGGCCAGCCTGGACGGCAGCTTCTTCATGTGGCATCCCTGGCTCTACCTGTTCCTGGTGCCGGCGGCGGGGATGCGGCTGTGGGCGGAGGAGCGGCGGGTGGGAACGCTGGAGTTATTATTGACGATGCCGGTCACGGCCTGGCAGGCCATCGTGGGCAAATTCCTCGCCTCCTGGCTCTTTCTGGCCCTGGCCCTGCTCCTGACCTTCCCGGTGGTCATCACCGTCAACTATCTCGGCTCGCCGGACAACGGGGTCATCTTCACCGCCTACGTCGGCAGTTTCCTGCTGGCCGGCGCCTATCTGGCCATCAGCGGGATGACCTCCGCCATGACCCGCAACCAGGTCGTCAGCTTCATCGTCTCGGTCGTCATCTGCCTGTTCCTGGTCCTGTGCGGATTCCGTCCGGTGCTCCAATTGCTCACGCGGTTGGACAAGCCTTGGCTGGTCAACCTGGTCGCCTCCTTCAGCGTGATGACCCATTTCGAGACGTTCAGCAAGGGACTCCTGGATTCGCGCGATGTGATTTTCTTCCTCTCGGTCATTGGGTTCTCCCTGTTCACCACCGGCGTCATTCTCCGCAGCCACCGCTCCGGCTGAAATTTGCCAAAGCCATGAAGGAAAAAAACGTTGAAGCCATTCTTTACTCCACCGCCGGCGTCGCGGCGATGTTCGTCCTCCTCATCGCCTTCTATGTCGTCACCAGCCCCTTCAAGGCGCGGCTGGATCTGACTGCCGAAAAGGCCTACACCCTTTCCGCCGGCACCCGCCACATCCTCGCCAAACTCGATTCCCCCGTCACCCTCCGTTACTATTGCAGCCAGGCCGGCTTGCCCCCCGAACTCAAGCCTTACGCCCAGGAAATCGAAGACTTGCTCGGCGAGTATCTGCAAGCCGGCAAAGGCAGAATCCTCCTCGAAAAATACGATCCCAAACCGGATTCCGACGCCGAGGATTCCGCCCGCCTCAACGGCGTGCAAGGCGAGCCGGTGGAAATGGGCGGCGATCGCATCTACCTCGGCCTGGCCATCAGCCAGCTCGATAACAAAGTCGCCATCCCCTCCTGGCTGGACCTCTCGCGCAATCCTTCCCGCGAACGGCTCCTCGAATACGAAATCTCCCGCGCCATCAGCCGCGTCATCAATCCGGAACCCGCCACCATCGGCATCATGTCCGCCTTGCCCGTCATGGGCGAAATGCCCAATCCCATGCTCATGCGCATGGGCCAGCAGGCCCAGCAGCCCGCCGTCTTTGTCTCCGAACTTAAGAAGGATTTCAAGGTGGACGAAGTTCCCATGACCGCCACCCAGATTGACGCCGATATCAAGGTGCTTATCGTGGATCATCCGCGCGACATCAGCGAGGCCGCCCAATACGCCATTGATCAATTCATCATGCGCGGCGGCAAAATGATCGCCTTTCTCGACCCCCACGCCTTCTTCGATCAAAAACACGACCAAATGGCCCAGGTCCTCGGCGAAAGCTCCGGGCAATCCTCCCTCCCCAGGCTTCTCAAAGCCTGGGGCCTGGACATGGACATCAATAAAGTGGTCGCCGACGCCAATTCCTGCGTGCGCTTTCCCCAGGGCGCCATGCCCACCGTTCCCCTCGTCAGCCGCAAAGGCGTCAACGAAGACGACCCCGTCACCAGCCAGATTGACACCCTCGAATTTCCCTTTCCCGGCGCCTTCACCGGCAAGCCGGCCGACGGCTTGACCGAGACCGTTCTGGCGCAAAGTTCCACCAATGCGGAATTGGTGGAAAGCATCACCGCCGGCATGAACGGCGAACAAATTCTCAAAGACTACAAAGGCACCGGCATCCATTATGTCCTCGCCCTGCGGCTCACCGGCAAATTCAAAACCGCCTTTCCCGAAGGCAAACCCGCCGAAACCCCGCCCGGCAAGGACGAACCCAAGCCGGCCGCCACGGATACGAACCAGCTTAAGGAATCCACCAACACCGCCGTCGTTCTCGTGGCCGACACCGACCTCCTGGCCGACAACGTCGCCTTCAGTGTCGGGAACCTTGGCGGCCTGCGCATCGCCCAACCTCTCAATGGCAACGTCAACTTCCTCCTCAATGCCGTCGAGCAACTGGCCGGGGACAGCGATTTGATCGCCGTCCGCAGCCGGGGCGGCCTCAACCGCCCCTTCACCCGCCTTCAGGAACTGGAGGCCAACGCCGGCAAGCAATGGCAGGACAAACTCAAGGAACTGGAGACCCTGCGCAACGCCACCCAGCAAAAAATCAGCGAGCTTCAGGCCAGCAAGCAAGGCGCCGCCCAGCAGCAGTTTATTCTCTCGCCCGAACAGCGCGCCGAACTGCAAAAATACCAGGCCGCCGAATCCGACTACGGCAAGCAATTGCGCCAAGTCCAGAAAAACTTGCGCAAAGACACCGACTCTCTCGAAACCCGGATCAGGGTCCTCAACATCGGCGCCATGCCCGCCCTGGTCGCCCTCACCGGCATTGTCCTTTCCATTGTTAAACGCAAAAGAACCGCGGCCAAATGAATCGCAAACAATTGTTCCTTATTTTCCTCGCGCTCGCCATTCTGGGCGGCGCTGGTTTGCTTTTGATCAACCACCAGGACAGCTCCTGGGCCAAGCCCCAGGGCAAAATGGGCCGGAAGCTCTTCCCCGACTTCCCTCTCAACGATGTCGCCACCATCCACGTCAAAACCGCCTCCGACCTCCGCCTCGCCACCAAAGACGGCACCTGGCGCGTGCGCGAACGCGCCGATTATCCCGCCAACTTCTCCGAAATCCGCGACTTGCTCATGAAAATGGCCGATCTCAAAATCTCCCAGTCCGAGCCGATCGGCCCCTCCCAACTGGCCCGCATGGAGCTGCTGCCCCCCGGCCAGGGCACCAACTCCGGCACCCGCGTCGAATTCCTCGACAAACAGGGCAAAACCCTCCAATCCCTTCTCCTCGGCAAAAAACACACTGAACAATCCACCCGCCCCTCCCCTTTTGGCGGCGGCGAATTTGCCGACGGCCGCTACCTCCTCCTCTCCAATGACACCAAAGACCTCCTCCTGGTTTCCGACCCCTTGGAGTCCATCGAGGTCAACCCCGAATCCTGGCTCGACCACGACTTCTTCAAAATTGAAAAACTCCAATCCGTCTCCCTCCTCTCCACCAACGCCACCAATTCCTGGAAACTCACCCGCGATACCGAGTCCGCCCCCTGGGTCCTGGCCGGCGCCGGCCCCGCCGAGGTGCTCGATTCCAACAAGGTTTCCTCCCTCGCCGGCACCCTCAGCTACGCCAGCTTCGTGGACGTCGCCTCCAACACCGCCCCCGCCGTCACCGGCCTGGACAAACCCCAGGTCCTGACCCTCGCCACCTTCGACCATTTCACCTACGACCTCAGGATCGGCGGCAAAACGCCGGAGAACAATTTATATTTGACAGTAGCCGTCGCCGCCGACATCCCTGCCCAGCGCGCCGCCGCCAAGGATGAAAAACCCGAGGACAAACAGAAATTGGACAAGGAATTCCAGGACAACACCAAGCAACTCCAGGACAAGCTCGCCAGGGAAAAGTCCTTCGCCCAGTGGGTTTACCTGGTCACCCCCAGCCTGGTGGACCCCCTCCTCCGCGACCGCTCCCAACTTCTTGTTGACAAAAAAGAGGAAACTCCCGCCGCAAAAACCGGCGCGGAGCCTGCCGGCCAGTCCAAGCCGGACGTGGAAATGCCCGGCCTTTTGGACGTGCCGCCCGCCACCAACACCGTGCCGCCCGCCACCAACACCCCGCCCGCCGCCCCGCCGAAATAGCGGGAGAGGCATTGCCTCCAGTCATGGTTGGCAGGGCGGGCAGTCCCCTGCCCGCCGCACGACGGTAATGCGACGTTGATTCCTCTGCCAATGCCCGACGGCAGGCAAAGGGAATCAACAACCCGGACGCGAAGTGTTGAACGCCCGCACGGAACCCAAATCCTCGCCGAAGACGAGGATTGTAATTATCCGGGGAGCACACGCGCCCCCGCGTGTGGTGGTCGGCGCCCTCGCCGGCCGCCTCTTTGCGTCTTATCCTCGTTGTCTTGCATCGCCGCTCGGCGGGTGTTTGGGGAGCGCGGGCGTCTCGCCCGCCGCGTTCGGCGTCCCGCCGAACGCTCTTGCGGCGCAGCACCGTTGGATTAGTCTCGGCCCAGGACGCAAGCTCCCGCCCCTCACTTCGGACTGGGAGCGTTGGTCTGGGTCGCGTTGGTCTGCGTCGCCTTCTTCGCCGCCTCTATCTCGGCGTCGCTCATGACCCGCGGTTTCTCCCCCTTCTGCATCTCTTCGGCGGAAGGCACGCGCACAATGGAAGAACTGGTCACCGGCGGCGGGACGGTGGCGCCCGGCGCAGTCACGGCGGTGCCCGGCGGCATCGTCATCGGCCCCCCGGCCCGCATCCCCTGCGCTGGCCCTGTTGGCGGGGCTGGCCTGTGCTGGAACGATTCCACCGACACGTCGAAAATCAGGACCGAATACGGGCCAACCTTGTACCCGTGTTTTGGATCCTGAATACCCGGCTTTTCCCCAAAAGCCTGTGGGTAGGGAAGATAGACCGTCCAATGCGAGCCGACGGTCATCAGGGTCACCGCCTCCGACAGACCCGGCGGAAGTGAAAGCGGGGAGACGGACATGGCTTTGTGCTCGGCGCTCGCCACTTCCGTGCCGTCAATCAGCGTTGCGCGAAAACTCAGTGTCGCAATGTCGTTGGTGCCGGGCTTCTCCCCCTCCCCCTCCTTGATCACCTTGTAAATCACCCCGCTGGCCAGCTTTGTCACCCCCGGCGCCTTTTCCATGTCTTCCATGAATTTTTCCCCTTTGGCTTTGTTCTCCGGCCCCGTCGCCGTTAACTTCTTGACCTCCTCCTGAACCCTTTCCCTCTGATACGCCGACTGCTGCTGTAGAATCTTGATCGCTTCCTGTGTATTCATCGTCGTTGGAATCCCGGCAATCACATTCGTATACGCGGCCAAAAGCCCCTGCACGTCCAGATCCAGCTTCGGCTCCAGGCCAAGTTGGCGCATGAGGTCGTTGGTCAGATAATTGGCGTAATAAACTCCCACCGCATAACTGAGCTGCCCCTTCTCCGGCGGTTCCGCCGGCTTGGCCGCGGCGGGCGGCGCATTGGTGGGAGAGGCGACTGCGGGCGTATTGGTCGCCGGCGTTTTATCCTGGGCCATGGCCCCGCATGACAGCAGCCCGGCCATCATAAAAGAGATATGTCTGAATTTCATTTGTAATTGCGTTTGGTTGCAGCGAGCCAGCGGCCCGCCCTTAATAACCGTTCTTTTCCAACGGAACTGAAATCACTACCACACCGGCCCCGCAATGTCCAGCCCTCCTTTCCCCTTTTTCCCGCCCAAGGCGCAGATCGCTTTTTGGGGTGGCGGTCTCCTGTTTTTAACCTTAATCTTAATCATAATCTTAATCTGAGCCTATGAATCAGGATGCGCCAATCTATGTCGCCGGCCACCGCGGGCTGGTCGGAAGCGCCTTATGGCGCGAGCTGCAACGCCAGGGCTTCAACCGCTTGCTCGGCAAAACCCGGCGCGAGCTGGACTTGCTCGATGCCGCCGCCGTCCAAAAATTCTTCGCCGCCGAGAAACCGCAATATGTCTTCATCGCTGCCGCCAAAGTGGGCGGCATTCTCGCCAACCACAATCAGCCCGCCGATTTTCTTTTGGAAAACCTCCAGATTCAAAACAACCTCATCGAAAATGCCCGGCGGTCCGGCGTCGCCAAACTGCTCTTCCTGGGCAGTTCCTGCATTTATCCCAAGCTCGCCCCCCAACCGCTCAAGGAGGAATATCTGCTGACCGGCCCGCTGGAGCCGACCAACCAATGGTATGCCCTCGCCAAAATTGCCGGCCTCAAACTTTGCCAGGCCTGCCGCCGCCAGCACGGCTCCGATTTCATCTGCGCCATGCCCACCAATCTTTACGGCCCCAACGATGACTACGATTTGCAGACCTCCCATGTCCTGCCCGCCTTGCTCCGCAAGTTTCACGAAGCCAAAATCTCCCGCGCCTCCTTCGTCACCTGCTGGGGAACCGGCGCCCCCTGGCGCGAGTTCCTCCACGCCGACGATCTGGCCGCCGCCTTGGTTTTTCTCATGCAGAACTACAGCGACGAACTGCCCATCAACGTCGGCTTTGGCAGCGACCTCACCATCCGCCAATTGGCCCAACTGGTCCAGCGCGTCACCGGCTTCCAGGGCCAAATCGTTTGGGACACCTCCAAACCCGATGGCACCCCGCGCAAACTCCTGGACAGTTCGCGCATCTTTGCCCTCGGTTGGAAACCCAAAATTGACCTGGAAACCGGCCTGGCCCGTTCCTACAATGATTTCTTGAAATTGGCCGGCGCTTCGCCGCCCTGACAGGCGGGGCCGCCCATCTCGAACGCCGCTTGATCCATGCAACTCCACAGCGTTGAAGCCATCGTCAAGACTATGAATGACGCGCAGGTCAAATACCTGATCGTCGGCGGGCTGGCGGTCAATGCGCATGGATTCTTGCGCCTTACCAACGCTGTTGATTTGGTGATCGCGCTGCAACCGCCCAACATCCTCAAGGGACTGCGCGCCCTGGAAACCATGGGTTACCGGCCGCGTGTGCCCATTTCGCCCGAAGAGTTTGCCGTGCCGGAGAACCGGGCGCGCTGGGGCCGGGAAAAGGCCATGCTGGTTTTGCAGTTGTTCAGCCAGGAGCATCAGGCCACGCCGGTGGACGTCTTCCTTGCCGAACCTTTTCCCTTTGAGGCCGAATACTCCCATGCGCCCCAGTTTGAAGTGGCGCCCGGTCTTTGGGCTCCGTTTGTCAGCAAAGATACCCTTCTCCAAATGAAACAAGACGCGGCCAGACCCCAAGACTTGGAGGATATTCGCCGCCTGAAGCTTTTATGACAACTCAATCCCACGATCAACCGGGGGTGAGTTGGGAAGAAGCCGAACGTCAAGCCCTGCGTGCAGGAAACGCCCTCTCCTTTCGTGAGAAACTGCAGTGGTTGGAGGAGGCGGGCCGTCTGGGCCGCCGTCTCCTCACCTGCCGCGTGCGCTACCCGGATCCCGCCCACCCCGGCGGCTGGATTCTGCTCGAACGCCGACGGCCATTCGATGATTGACATTTTCGGCGTTGCCCGCGCACAATTCCCAAACGCAGCTCAACCAAATATGCCTATGAAATCAATCAACTTCTCCAAAACAATCCTCGCCGCCACCCTGCTCCTCGCCCTGCCCGGCCCCCTTCGCGCCGCCGATGTCAACGGCCGGTGGAAGGCCGAATTCCAAGTCCAGGACAGCCAGATGAAATACATTTACGAATTCAAGGCCGACGGCCCCAAGCTCACCGGCAAATGCCTCCGCGACCGCGACGGCGAAAAAGCCACCAATGCGGTCCAGGACGGCAAAATCAACGGCGACGAAATCTCCTTCGTCGAAATAGTCAAGAACCAGGACCAGGACCTCCGCATCGAATACTCCGGCAAAGTCGCCGGTGATGAAATCAAATTCACGCGCAAAGTGGGCGACTTCGGCAGCAATGAAATTGTCGCCAAACGCGAGAAGGAAGCCGCCCCCTCCGCCGCCGTCGCCGTGACCGGCAAGTGGCAGTCCGAATTCGACAGCCAGGTCGGCCACCAAAAATACACCTACGAATTCAAGCTCGACGGCGCCACCCTTACCGGCAAAGCCACCCGCGAAGTGGAAGACCAAAAGACCACCACCGACATCAAAGGCAAAGTGACCGGCAATGATATTTCCTTCACCGAACCGCTGAAGATTCAGGACCAGGACATTGAGATTGACTACACCGGCAAAATCGCCGGCGACGAAATCAAGCTCACCCGCAAAGTCGGCGATTTCGCCACCACCGAAATCGTGGCCAAGCGCATGAAAGAATAAGACGCGCCGCCAAAAGAGTGCCCCTCACGTCTTGTTTGGCAGGGCGCGCCCTCCGTGCGCGCCGCGGCAACCAACACATGCTCGACCAACACCGCGCGAAGGCCTGTTCTTCAATCCCAAAGGCATTGGATCATTCAGCCCAGGGTTGGCCCGATTCAGAGGGCCTACCCTGGGTGGCTGCTTCGGTTCCGCAACCCTGAAGGGGTTCAATATCAGGCCCTTCTGAAATCAGTTCAACCCGTTCAGGATCGTCATTTTTCCGGTTGCCTCATCAGAAGCGCCATGAGAAGCCACAACCAGGATTCGTGCAGCGTCCGTCATAATTGACGCTGTCAGCAGAACGAGAATAGCGCAATTTTCGTGTCTTGCAAAAAGGGCAATTGATCACGCCACTCTCTCGGCCGCCCACTTGCAGTTTGCCGTTGATGGCTTCGGAAGCCTTGAAGATCGCCGCCACTCTGTCTTCCCAAACGCCAGCGTCGCCTTTGTGTGGTTTGCTCATGATTTCAATTCCAATGGAAGTTCTGCCAATCGACTTTGAGTTGCAAGTTCAGGAAACGGCTGCCACCTATTCGCATATCCACGCTTTCTTCCCGCGTCCACGGAGCCGGTTTGCCTTGCAACCAGCCAAACCTCTATTCAACCCTTTGGCCATCCACTTCCAAGTAGTCATCCTGCCGTGCGCGGCCTGACTTGCCCTGCCGCCTTCACGCCAGAACCGGTTCGCCCGGCTTGAGCGGATGAACACGCCGGAAAATGTCGGCTTCGCTGCGCTGGCGGGCGATTTCCAGATCGTAGTCGGCCTGAATGCCCATCCACACTTCAGGCGAGACGTTGAACAGCCGTCCCAGCTTCAGGGCCATTTCCGCGCTCACAGCGCGCTTGCGCCGGATGATTTCGCTGATGGCAATGGGCGTGCTCCCGATGGCCTTGGCCACCGCGTAGGCGGACAGGCCCAGCGGCTTCATAAAATCCTCGCGGAGCACGTCACCCGGATGCACCGGGTCGAGTCGGTCTTTGCTTTTGCTCATAACATTTTTCAAGAGGAATGTCATCGTCTCGCGGTAGTATGTCAAGATTGAGGCTCCGCCCCCAAATCATGACCCCAAAAGCTCCAAAATCCGCGCTTGACCTCCCCGGCCACTCCCCTTATCCTTGGCAGTATGTTAATGAATGCGCTGCTGGGCGATATTGGTTCCGTGGTGGTCGTCGTAAACGACGGCCATGCCGCGGGGACTTGTCGCGCCTGAAGCAATTTTCGACAAAAACCCACGGCTGGCAACGGTCGTGGGTTTTTTGGTCATTAGCCGCGACCGCCAGTCACTTTTAAATATATGAGCACAAAAATCGCCAACGCGAAACGAACCCCCCAAAAAAAGGCCGCGCCCCGCCCTGAACTCGGCCAGGTCATGCCCGGCAGCGACATCCTGGTCAGGGCCTTGGAACGCGAAGGGGTGGAGTGTGTTTTCGCCTATCCCGGCGGGGCCAGCATGGAAATCCATCAAGCCCTCACCCGCTCTGCCATCCGCACCGTTTTGCCGCGCCATGAGCAGGGCGGGGCCTTCGCCGCCGGCGGTTACGCCCGCGCCACCGGCCGGCCCGGCGTCTGCATGGCCACCAGCGGGCCCGGCGCCACCAACCTCGTCACCGGCATCGCCGACGCTTACATGGATTCCGTCCCGCTCGTCGCCATCACCGGCCAGGTCACCCAGGCCATGATTGGCAAGGGCGCCTTCCAGGAAACCGACATCTTCGGCATGACCCTCCCCGTCGTCAAACACAGTTATCTCATCACCGATGTCAACGACATTCCCCGCATCGTCCAGGAGGCCTTCTACATCGCCCGTACCGGCCGGCCCGGCCCGGTGCTGATTGATTTCCCCAAAAATTTGCAGCAGGCCAAAACCCAGCCCGTCTGGCCCGCCGCCATCCATCTCCGCGGCTATGATCCCGTCCAGCGGGCCGACGACCTCGCCCTCAACGAGATCATCGGTTTGATTGAAAAGGCGGAGCGTCCCGTGCTTTATTGCGGCGGCGGCATTATCACCGGCAACGCCTCCGCCGAACTGCGGCAGTTTGTCGAAGCCACCCAAATTCCCGTCACCACCACCATCATGGGCTGCGGCGCCTTTCCCGAAACCCATGAACTCTCCCTGCGCTGGCTCGGCATGCATGGCGCCGCCTTCGCCAATTGGGCCGTCAGCGGCGAATTCCAGCCCCGCAAAAGCCTCGACCAGCCCCTGGTCCAGCTCAAACCGGGCGCCGATTTGCTCCTCGCCTTTGGCGTCCGCTTCGACGACCGCGTCACCGGCAAGGTGGACGAGTTCTGCAAGCACGGAACCATCGTCCACATTGACATTGACCAATCCGAGCACCAGAAAAACCGCAAGGTCCACCTCGCCGTGCAGAGCGACATCAAGGACGCCCTCGCGCGCTTGAACGCCATGATCCGCCAGCGCTCCATCAAAAAGAATTTTTCCCCCTGGCACGCCCAAATCGCCGAATGGAAAAAACGCGCCCCCTTTCACTACGGCATCACCGCCGAGGTGGCCCAATCCGAGCACATGCGCGACCATTTGCAGGGCCGGGAAGGCGAAGTCATCCTGCCGCAAATGGCCATTGAGGAGCTTTACCAATTGACCCGCGGCGAAGCCATCATCACCACCGGCGTGGGCCAGCATCAAATGTGGGCCGGCCAGTACTACAAATTCACCCGCCCGCGCCAGTTCCTCACCAGCGCCGGCCTGGGCTCGATGGGCTTTGGCTATCCCGCCGCCCTGGGCGCCAAGGTCGCCTTCCCGGATCAGCAGGTCGTTGACATTGACGGCGACGGCTCCTTCCTCATGAACGTGCAGGAACTGGCCACCGCCCACATCGAGAAAATCGCCGCCAAGGTCATGATCCTCAACAACCAGCACCTCGGCATGGTCGTGCAATGGGAGGACAGTTTTTACCAGGGCAACCGCGGCCACACCTACCTGGGCGATCCCGAACGCCGCCGCCAGATTTACCCCGATTACGTGGCCATGGCTCACAGCTTCAACATTCCCTCCGAGCGCGTCATGTATAAAAAAGACCTCCGCCCCGCCATCCAGCGCATGCTCGATTCCGACCAGCCCTTCCTGCTGGACGTCATTTGTCCCTACACCGAGCATGTCATCCCCTTCATCCCGGCCAACCGCACCGTGGCGGACATGGTTTACTGAATGAGCCGCGCCGCCCGGATCCGCAAATTCATCCTCCCCTCCTTCCTGGCCGGGGCCGCCCTCTTGGCGTCCGCCGCCGAAATCAAGTTTGATTTCGGCCAATTCCCGGCCGGCCGCATTCCCCCGGGCTTCGCCAGCCTGGTTTCCGGACCCGGCCGGCCGGGCGCTTGGAAGGTCATGGACGTCGCGGTGCCCCCGGCCCTGGCGCCCCTCCTGACCAACCTGCCCAACGCCATGGTGGCCACCGCCAAACTCACCGTTTTGGCGGCCTCTTCCCCGGACGCCTCCCCCGGCCATTGCCCCATCCTGCTTTTCACCAATGAAATCTTCGCCAATTTCATCTTGACCACCCGCTTCAAGATCGTCAGCGGCGCCACCGCTCCCGAGGCCGGCATCGCCTTTCGCCTTCAGGACGTCAGTAATTATTACGTCCTCCGCGCCAGCACCCGCGGGAACCTCCTCTGGTACCGCGTGGTGGGCGGCACCCGCTACGATACCCAGGGCATCGGCGTGCAAGTCCCCATTCCCCAGGATGGCTGGCAGGATTTGCGCCTGGAATGCGCCGGCAACAGCATCCGCGGCTTTTTGAATGGAAAACTCATGATTCCTCCGGTCCGGGCCGGCGACCCCACCAACGATGTCGCCATCAACGACAGCACTTTTGCCGCCGGCAAAACCGGCTTTTGGATCGCCGGCGACACGGTGGCTTACTTTGCCGATACCCGGATTGAGTACACCGCGCGCGTGCCGTTGATCCAGACAATCATTGCGGACGTGATGAAAAAAAATTCCCGCCTCCTCGGCTTGAAAGTCTATGCCCTGAAGAACTCCCCCGTGCCCGTGGTGGTGGCCGATGGCAAGGACGACGACCTGGGATCCCCCGGCGGCAAACCCGAGGCGGATGTCATCGCCAACGGCCGGATTTTCTATCTCAAGCAGACGTCCTCCGTGGAGGTGACCCAGCCCTTGCGCGACCGCAATGGAGAGGTCTTCGCCGCCCTCAAAACCACCATGACCACCTTCCGGGGCGAAACGACCGACACCGCTGTGGCCCGCGCCACCCAGATCAAAAAGGCCGTCGAATCCGGCCTGGCCACGCTGCAGGACATCAACGAATAAGCAACTCCGAGATTTTGGCGGCGATGCCGGCCGGGTTCCTCATCAGCGATTCGCCAACCAGAATGGCCCCGGCCCCGGCTCGGCGCAGCCCTTCCACATCGGCCCGCTCGTGAATCCCGCTCTCCGCCACCAGCACCCGGCCCTCCCGCCCGGCGGCCGGGATTCGGGCCGCCAGCCGTCCGGTCAGGGCCAAATCCACGGTGAAGGTGTCCAGATTGCGATTATTGACGCCAATCAGGTTCGCCCCCAGCGCCAGGGCCTGGTCCATCTCCGCCTCGTCATGCACCTCCACCAGCGCGGCCAGTCCGGCGGCGCAGGCCAGCCCGTGCAACTCCTTCAACTCGGCGGCCGTCAGAATGCGCGCAATCAACAGGATCGCGTCCGCCCCCGCCTCAATCGCTTCCAGAATCTGCCGGGCATCTATGATGAAGTCCTTGCGCAGGAGCGGCAGTTTCACCCCGGCGCGAATCCGCCGCAAATCTTCCAGCGAACCCTGGAAAAACCTTTCATCCGTCAGCACCGAAACGCAGTTGGCCCCCGCCGCCTCGTATTCCCGCGCCAGCCGCACCGGATCGAAATCCGGACAGATCACGCCGGCCGAGGGAGAGGCCTTTTTGACTTCGGCGATGAGGGCCATCACGCCCCGCCCGCGGGGTTGGAGCGCGCCAAAAAAATCACGCCGCCCGCCGCGCTTTTCCAGCGCCGCTTTCAGGCCGCCAGCCGTGATCGTACGCGCCGGCAGCCGGGCGGCTTCGAGCCTTTTCTGGGCGACAATGGTGTCAAGAATGTTCATGCGGGAAACGGGGCAAACGGAGTGATGGAGTGGTGGAGTGGCGGGGCATGAGGTGGCGCATTTTTCATCACTCCATCACTCCATTACTCCATCACTCCAGTTCTTCCTTCACCCCCGCCATCCGCTTGACCGGGCAGCCGGCGCGCAGCCAGGCGTTGACGAAGAGGTCCAAATCGCCGTCCATCACGGCCTGGACATTGCTGGTTTCCGCGCCGGTGCGCAAATCCTTGACCATGCGGTAGGGCTGGAAGACATAGCTGCGTATCTGCTGGCCCCAGCCGATGGCGCCCTTTTCGCCGTAGAAACGTTCCATCTCCGCCTTTTGCTCGTCCAGCCGCTTGGCGTAGATTTTGGAAACCAGCATGCGCATGGCCGTGGCCCGGTTCTGGTGCTGGGAACGCTGGCTTTGCGAGGCCGCGATCAATCCGGTGGGCAGATGAGTGATGCGCACCGCCGTTTCCACCTTGTTCACGTTCTGTCCGCCTTTGCCCCCCGACCGATACGTGTCCACCTGCAGCTCCGCCGGCGGCAGCACAATGTCCGCATTGGTCTCCGCTATTTCCGCGATCACATCCACGCTGGCAAAACTGGTGTGCCGCCGTTTGTTGGCGTCGTAGGGCGAAATGCGCACCAGGCGGTGGACGCCCCGCTCGGCCTTGCAATAACCGTAGGCGCATTCCCCCTGCACCAGCACGGTCGCGCTCTTGATGCCCGCCGATTCCCCAGGCAGCACATCTTCCACCTCGACCGCCCAGCCCCGCGACTCGCACCAGCGCTGGTACATGCGCAGCAGCATGTCCGCCCAGTCGCACGCCTCCGTCCCCCCAGCCCCGGAGTTGATGCTGAGGATGCAATTGTTGCGGTCGTGCGGGCCGTTGAGAAAAACCTTCAACTCCAGGCTGTCCAGGTCCTTG
>Ga0187848_10002181_pt1 | contig 15819 bp, 14 predicted proteins | sample June2016WEW_4_40_FD_132424 | JGI IMG/M metagenome (GOLD analysis project Ga0187848, IMG submission 132424) | Peatland microbial communities from SPRUCE experiment site at the Marcell Experimental Forest, Minnesota, USA - June2016WEW_4_40 | ecosystem: Environmental > Terrestrial > Soil >... | reverse complement strand
CGCCGAGGCTCTCTTTGGCGCGCGCGACCGCGGCGGGGTCGAGTCCTTGGTCGGCGGCGAAGGCGACCAGCAAGCGCTCATCCGCCGCGACATAATCGAGAACCGCGACCAGAAAGCCCGGGTCGGCGGCGGCGCGACGCAGGTTGTGCGGCCCGAGCCCGGAAAGCGCGAGAAAACGCTCTAGCCGCGATTCATCGGCGGCTAGGAAGCCGATCGCGGCGATCGCCACGGATTCGCCGCGAATCACGCCTGTGGATAGCTTGGCGTTAACCTCCTGCGGCGCCATCCGGTTTTCCTTTCGTCAAGGTCTCGCGCTTAATATACGCTCCCGGGCTCGGACATCCTATATCGGCCATTCCGGCGCTTCCAACGGGTCATCCCATGTTTAAAACCGTGCTCATCGTCGAGGACAACGAGCTGAACATGAAGCTCTTCAACGACCTCGTCGAGACGCGGGGCTGCCGCATCCTGCAAACCCGCAGCGGCGTCGAAGCGGTGGAGCTCGCGCGCCGTCATCACCCCGACCTCATTCTCATGGACATTCAGCTACCGGAAGTGTCCGGTCTGGAAGTGACGCAGTGGCTGAAGGACGACGAAGAATTGCGCTCGATTCCGGTGATCGCCGTGACCGCCTTCGCCATGAAGGGGGACGAGGAAAAAATTCGCCAAGGCGGATGCGAGGCCTATCTCTCCAAGCCTATCTCCGTGGCGAAGTTCTTCGATACGATCGACCATTTCCTCGGAGCCAAGTGAAGCGATGACCGCACGCGTACTCGTCGTCGACGACATCCTCCCAAACGTCAAGGTGCTCGAAGCGCGCCTTACAGCGGAGTATTTCGACGTCGTCACCGCGACCAACGGACCGGACGCAATCTCGATCTGCGAGCAAGGGCTGTGCGACATCGTGCTGCTCGACGTCATGATGCCCGACATGGACGGTTTCGAGGTCTGCCGGCGGTTGAAGAGCCAGGTCGCGACCGCGCATCTGCCGGTCGTGCTCGTCACAGCGCTCGACCAGCCAGCGGACCGGGTGCGCGGACTGGAAGCCGGCGCCGACGATTTCCTTACCAAGCCGATCGACGAGGTCGCGCTGATCGCGCGGGTCCGTTCGCTGACCCGGCTCAAGGTGGTGATCGACGAATTGCGCAATCGCGCCAACACCACCGTCGCGCTGGGCATGATTGCGCCGTTCGCGACGCCGAGCGCCGACGACGGCCGACGCGGCCGCATCCTGATCGTCGACGATCGCGCCAGTTCCGCCGAGCGCCTGGCCCAAGCGTTGAACCCGCTTCATAACGTCTACGTCGAGCCGGACGCGCACGAAGCGCTGTTCAAGGCGGCCGAAGACAACATCGACCTCATCATCGTTAGCCTCGGCCTCAGCGGCTACGACGGGCTGAGGCTGTGCAGCCAGATCCGCTCGCTCGAGCGCACGCGCAACCTTCCCATCCTGGTCGTCGCCGATATCGAGGATCGTCAGCGCGTGCTGCGGGCGCTCGACCTCGGCGTCAACGACTGCCTGGCGCGCCCCGTCGACCGCAACGAATTGCTCGCACGGGTGCGCACGCAACTACGCCAGAAGCGTTACGCCGACAGCTTGCGCGAAAAAGTGCAGCAATCGATCGAACTGGCGCTGTTCGATCCGCTGACCGGCCTCAACAATCGCCGCTTCATGGAAAATCATCTCGCCACTATGCTCGACAACGCGCGCGTGCGCCGCGCGCCGCTGACGCTGATGATCCTCGACATCGATCACTTCAAACGGGTCAACGACACCTACGGCCACGATTGCGGCGACGAAGTGCTCAAGGCCTTCGCCGATCGCTTGCGCGGCATCATTCGCGGCGGCGACCTCTTATGCCGCCTGGGCGGCGAGGAGTTTGTCATCGTCATGCCCGGCGTCAATGTCCAGGCCGCCACGCGCATCGCCGAGCGCGCCCGTCTGGCCATCCAGCAGGAGCAATTCGTCATCGACCCCTCGGGCCGCATGATCCCGGTCACGGTGTCGATCGGCATCGCAGAACGCAGCGCCGACAGCGACGCCAGCTCGCTTTATCGGCGCGCCGACCGCGCCCTCTATCGCGCCAAGGCCGAAGGGCGCAACCGCGTCAGCGCCGACGCGGCCTAGCGCGAGACCGTGCCGAGAGCGGCCCCCCTCGACGCCTCAGGCGGCCGAATCCGTCCGCATCAACGCATCGAGTTCGGCGCGCCCCGCCTCGACGTCCAATGGCTGCGGCTCGCCGGCGATGCGCGCGAGGGCGCTTTGCGCGCGGCGCAGCGAAGCGCCAGCCAGCTCGGGCGTCGCCTCGGCGACCGCGCGCGCTTCCGTCAGGTCTCCGTTGCAATGCAGCGCGATATCGAGGCCCGCGGCGAAGACCGCGCGCGCGCGGTCAGCGAACGGCCCACCCAGGGCCTTCATCGAGAGATCGTCGCTCAGGATCAGCCCGTCAAAGCCGATCGCCTTGCGCATGATCTCTCCGACGACGATCGGCGAAGTGGTGGCGGGGGATCCGGGATCGATCGCGCTGAAGACGACATGCGCGCTCATCGCCATCGGCGCGTCGCTGAGCGCGGCGAAAGGCGCGAAGTCGCGTGCGGCCAATTCCTCCCGGCTCGCGGCGACGACCGGCAATTCGAGATGGCTGTCCGCCTTCGCCCTGCCGTGGCCAGGAATGTGCTTGACGACGGGAAGCACGGCGCCGGCGAGCAGTCCCTCGCACACGGCGCGGCCGATCGCGGCGACTCGCTCCGGCGCGCTGGAAAAGGCCCGCGAGCCGATCACCGCGTGCATGCCGGCATCGGCGACGTCGAGCACCGGCGCGCAATCGACGCTGACGCCGACCTCGCGCAAATCATGGGCGATGAGGCGCGCGGAGAGCCAAGCGGCGCGCTCGGGCCTGATTGCAGCCTCGAAGCGGGCGGGCGCGGGATAGGCCGGCCAATGCGGCGGGCCCATGCGCTGCACGCGCCCGCCTTCCTGATCGATCAGCACGGGCGCATCAACGCGCCCGACGCAATCGCGAAACGATCGCGTCAGCGCGCGCATTTGTTCGCGGTCGACGACGTTGCGCTTGAAGAGGATCAGTCCCCAGGGACGCGCGTCGCGAATGAAGGCGCGCTCCTCGGGCCCGAGCGCCAGCCCCGCGCAGCCGCAGATGAAGGCGAGCGTCATTTCGGCTTCCCCAGCGAAGCGAAAACGGTCAATTCTTGGCGATGAAGCAATCGCCGCCGCTCGCCTTGAACTTGGCGCAGAGCGCGGCGGCCTCCGTCTTGGAAAGACCGCTGGCGCGCACACGATAGATCGTTTCGCCCTTGACGTCCGCCTTGCGCACGCCGACTTCCGTGTCGCCGAGCGCGTCGGAATATTTGTTCTTCAGGCGCGAAATCGCGTTCTGGGCGTCCGCCTCGGAGCGCGGAGCGGCGAATTGCACCGCCCACTCGCCGCCGGCCGCGGCCGGGTCCGTCGCCGCGGGCGGGGCGGGCGCAGCGGGAGTCGCTTCCGCCGAATCCGCCTCGGCGTCGACGGGCGCCGGCGCCGGCTTCGCGGGCGGCGCCTTCGCCAAGGTCTTGTTCGGACGCGCGGGGGCGGCCAATTGCAGCGGCGCGGTCGGCGTCGTGTCAGTTGCGGCGGCAGGCGCCGTCGTGTCCGTCTTGGCGACGACGCGCGACGAAGCCTTCGGCGACAGCTTGGTGGGCAAATCGAGTTTCGGCGTCGCAGGCTCGCCGGCCGCGGTAGCCCCCGTTTGCGCCTGCGAATTGTCGATCGCGCGCGTCGCGGCCTGCGCCGGAGGCGGCGGCGCTGGCGGCGGCGCGGAATCCACTGAGATCAACGTTCCGTCCGGGCGCACGGAAACCGTCTTGACCGGCTTGGCTTCCGGGAAAAGCGGCGCGACGGTCGCGGTCGTGTCGGCGGGCGCGACGATGGGCGTGTTGACCGCGGGCGCCACCGGCGAGGGCGTGTCCGCCGCCGAGGCCGGAGCCACTGGGGCCGGGGCGGAAGCGACAGGGGTCGGCGTAGGCGTCGGACTGGGCGTCTGCGCCCGCAGATCGACCGGTTGCTCCTCGTTGGAGACGACCTTGATCGGCGCCGCCGTTGTCGAATCTTTCATCAGCAGCGCCGCCATGTCCCCGGCTGATTGCACCGTGGCGTCGCTCGGCGGCTGGACCTTGCTCGGTCCCTCGACTGCCGCGATGAACGGCGGCGTCTTGGGCAATCCCGGCACGCCGCCGTGCTTCAGCGCCGCGGCACCGCCCAACAGCGCCACGCCGATCACCGCCAGTCCCGCCGTCTTGAAATACCAGGAGCGCTTGCGACCCCTTTCCGCTTGCGCCTCCATCGCCGCCGCCAACAGCGCAGCGCGCTCCTCCGGCGAAAGTTCGATCCCCCCATCGGCATTGGACAGCGGCGCCGCGGCGTCGAAGCTGGCCGGGGCTGTCGGGTCTTTTCGCCCAGCGGCGCCGACCGGCGCCCTGTTTCGACCCGGTTCCGCGCGGGCGACGGGCTCGCCGCGGCCAACCGCGGAAGCGAGCGGAAAACGCTCGCCCTTCGGCGCTGGCGTCTGGACAGCCTTGGCGCCGGCGCCAGCCTTGCCGTCGTCCCGGCTGATCATATCGACCAACCGAGTCAGCTCGGCGAGCGGATCTTCGGCGCTTTCTCGCTTCGCCCCCGCGGAACGCAAGCGCTTCTCGAACTCGTCGAGATTGATTTCCGGGACGATCTTGCCAGGAGAGCCGCTCATTCTAAACCTCGTGCGCCGCCGAGTCGTCCGCGCCGCAGACCGGCCTGAGACGTCCCGAGCGACTTCCTTTATGCACGCCCCGTCCCTGCGGCGCCGATCGGGCTGCGCTAGCGCATTTCCTCGGGCGCGCTGACGCCTAAGATAGATAACGCCGACGCCAATACCAGGGCCAACGCCGTCACCAGACCCAGGCGAGAATAGGTTAAATGTTCGCTACCTTCGTTAACGTATCGTAAATGCGGCAAATCTTTGCCACGATTCCACTGAGCGTGGAAGAGCGTCGCCAGATCGTGAGCGTAGAAGGCGACGCGATGGGGCTCGTGAGCTTCGGCCGCCTGCGCAACCGAACGGGGATAATTGGCGAGCGCGCGCATGAGGCCGCGCTCCCCTTCGTCGGCGAGCAACGAAAAATCCGCCTGCGCCAGCACCGCCGGCGCGAGGTCGAGGCCGGGGAAAGCCGCATGGCCCTGGCGCAGCACGCTGCACGCCCGGGCATGGGCGTACTGCACGTAGAACACGGGATTGTCCTGGCTCTGTTCGATCACCTTGGCGAGGTCAAAATCGAGCGGCGCGTCGTTCTTGCGCATGAGCATGATGAAGCGCACGGCGTCGGCGCCGACTTCGTCGACGACTTCGCGCAACGTCACGAAGTCGCCGGAGCGTTTCGACATCTTCACCGGCTCGCCCGCGCGCATCAACCGCACGAGCTGGCATAGCCGGACGTCGAGCTTCGCCTTGCCCGCGGAGAGCGCCGCCACCGCCGCCTGCATCCGCTTGACGTAACCGCCGTGATCGGCGCCCCAAATGTCGACCAGGCTGAGAAAGCCGCGATCGATTTTGGTCTTGTGATAGGCGATGTCGCTGGCGAAATAGGTGTAGCCGCCGTCCGACTTGATGAGCGGCCGATCGATGTCATCGCCGAAATCGGTGGTGCGGAACAGAGTTTGTTCGCGATCCTCCCAATCCTCGGATGGTTGGCCTTTGGGCGGTGGCAGACGCCCTTCGTAGACGATGCCGCGCCGGCGCAAATCTTCGATCGCTTCGCGCACGCGATCGACGCCGCCGTCGGCGCCGGTCAGAGCCCGCTCAGAGGCGAAAACTTCGTGATTGATGTTGAGCGCGGCCAAGTCGTCCTTGATCATCGTCATCATCGCGTCGATGGTGCGCGCGCGCACCGGCGCCAGCCATTCCGCTTCCGGCTTGCCCAGCAGCGAAGGCCCGAATTCGCGCGCCAGCGCCTCGCCAACTGGCTTGAGGTAGTCGCCGGGATAGAGCCCTTCCGGGATCGCGTCGATCGTCTCGCCCAGCGCCTCGCGATAGCGCAGATACGCCGACCGCGCGAGCACGTCGACCTGCGCGCCGGCGTCGTTGACGTAATATTCGCGCGTCACGGCCCACCCCGCAAATTCCAGCAGGCTCGCCAGCGCGTCGCCGAACACCGCGCCGCGGGCGTGGCCGACATGCATCGGCCCGGTCGGATTAGCGCTGACATATTCGACGTTGACCTTACGCTCGACGGCGACCGCTCGGCGGCCATAGCCGGCGCCCTCACTGAGAATTGACTTCAGGACTTCGGCATAAACGTATGGCCGCAACTTGATATTTATGAACCCGGGACCGGCGACCTCCGCCTTTTCGACGTCGGGCTGCTCGGCGAGCGCGGCGGCGAGGTCCTCCGCCAACGCGCGGGCGTTGGAGCCGGCCGCCTTGGCTTCGCGGGCGTAGACCATCGCGGCGTTGGTGGAGAGATCCCCGTGCGCGGCCTCGCGCGGCGGCTCGACAACGAAGCGCTTGAGATCGAGGCCCTCGGGCAGCCGCCCGGCCGCGATAACCGCCTCCAGCAGCGCGCCGACGCGAGCCTGGAAATCGTCGAAAATATTCATGAATTCCGCCTGAAAACCTCAGCGGCGGCTTTATCGCAAGTTCGCCGCGGGGTCAAAAAGGCGCCGATATTCGCCAAGCGCGAAGCGATCGGTCATGCCCGCGATATAGTCGGCGACGGCGTGCGCGCGCTCGGCCTCGCGTTGGCCCGCCATCGCCGCCCAGTCCGCTGGCATCGCTGCGGGCTCGTCGCAATAGGCCTGGAACAATCGACGCACCACCGCATCGGCCTTTTCGCGCACCCGCTTGACTTGGGGATGGCGATACATGTTGGCGAACAAAAACGTCTTGATTTCGCGATCGGCCGCTTGCAGCGCAGGCGATAGGCCGATCAGCGCCCGGCCTGCGCGGCGCACGTCGTCCAGACTGGCGACGCCCGAGGCGACGATGCGCGCGCGGCTTTCCGCGATCGCGTCCTCGATGAAGCGCGTGATGACGCGCCGCACGAGTTCATGGACGACGCGCGCGCGTTCCAGGCCGGGATGCGCCTTGGCGATTTCATCGAGAAGCGTCGCGACAAACGGCACCGCGCGAATGGCGTCGAGATCGAACAAGCAGGCGCGTAGCCCGTCGTCGATGTCGTGCGCGTCGTACGCGATGTCGTCGGCGATCGCCGCCGCCTGCGCCTCCAGGCTGGCGAACAACGCGAGATCGAGGCTCTGGCGCCGGTCGTAGGCGAGGATCGCCCCCGGCACGCCGCGCTCGCGGTAGCGCTCGAGCGGGCGGCCTTCCGCGTCAATGAGCGGGCCGTTGTGCTTGACTAGGCCCTCAAGCGTCTCTTGCGTCAAGTTGAGACCGTCGAAATCGGCGTAGCGGCGCTCCAGCTCGGTGACCAAGCGCAGGCCATGGCTGTTGTGGTCGAAGCCGCCATAGGCGGCCATGCAGGCGTCGAGCGCGTCCTCGCCGGTGTGGCCGAACGGCGTGTGGCCGAGGTCGTGGCCGAGCGCCACCGCCTCGGCGAGTTCTTCGTCGAGCCCGAGCGCCTTGGCGAGGGCGCGGGCGAGCTGCGCGACCTCGATGGTGTGCGTCAGCCGGGTGCGGAAGTGATCGCCTTCATAGTACACGAACACCTGCGTCTTGTGCGCAAGGCGGCGAAACGCGGTGGAATGGATGATGCGGTCGCGGTCGCGCTGAAAATCGCTCCGGGTCGGCGAAGGCGGTTCAGCATAGAGACGTCCGCCCGAGCGGGCGGGATCGGCCGCATAGGGCGCGCGTCTCGCGAATGCCTCGCCCGCCATCCTCGCCCCCGCATTGCGCTTCGCCTCACAAGCCTTATCTTATCGCATATCGCATCGCCGATTGTCTTCAAACCCGGGATGGACCGATGAGCGAGACCGCCGAAGCCACGCACACGCAAGCGCCGCTCACGATCAGCGCGAGCGCCGCGCGCCGGCTGCAAAAACTTCTGGCGGGCGAGGCCGGGGCGGCGCTGCGCATTTCCGTCAAGGGCGGCGGCTGCTCGGGCTTTCAATACGCGTTCGACATCGAGACCAACCGCGCCGCGGACGATCTCGTGGTCACGCGCGACGGCGCGAGCGTGGTCGTCGACCCCATGTCGCTGGAGATGATGCGAGGCTCCGAGCTCGACTTCGTCGACGACCTGATGGGCCAATCCTTCAAGGTCAAGAACCCCAACGCGGTCGCCTCCTGCGGCTGCGGGGTGAGCTTTTCCGTTTAGCGGGCGCTTGCGCTCGGGAGAACCTCAGGCGCATTCTTCTCGTAAGGAGGGCCGCCGCTCATGAGCAATTCCCTGGCTGGCGCCTGCGCTTGCGGCGCCTTGAGATACCGGCTGGCCTCGCGGCCGATGTTCGTTCATTGCTGCCATTGCAGGGACTGCCAGCGCCAGACCGGCAGCGCCTTCGTCCTCAACGCGTTGATCGAAACGGCGCGCGTCGAAAGGCTCGCGGGCGAAGCCCGAGGCGTCCCCGTCCCCACCGACAGCGGCCGCCCGCACGAAATTCATCGCTGTCCCGTTTGCCAGACCGCGCTGTGGAGCCACTACGGCGGGCGACCCGCGCTGGCGTTCGTGCGCGTCGGCACGCTCGACGACCCCGCCGCGCTGCCGCCTGACGTGCATATCTACGTGCGCTCGAAACTGCCTTGGATCGCACTGCCGCCTGAAGTTCCGGCGTTCCCCGCCTATTACGATTCGAAACAGCTCTGGCCGCAGGAAAGTCTCGAAAGGCGAAAGGCGCTTTTCGGCTAACGCAGGATCGAGGTCGTCGACAGGCGCGCTACGCGAGCGCCGCCTCGCGCCCGCGGGGACGCGCCAGCGTCACGATCAACGCCGAGGCCACGAGGCAAGCCGCGCCGGCGACATAGAGCGCTGGCAGATAGCTGGAAAAGTTGGTGCGCGCTGCGCCCGCGCCGAATGCGGCGCAGGCGGCGCCGATCTGATGGGCCGCGAATATCCAGCCGAAGGTGACATTGGACCGCTCCGGACCGAACGCGTCCGCCGACAGCCGCACGGTCGGCGGCACCGTCGCCACCCAATCCAGCCCGTAGAACACCCCGAACAGCGACAGGCTGATAACGGAGAACTCGGTGTATGGCAGGTAGATGAGCGACAGCCCGCGCAGGCCGTAATAGAAGAACAGCAGCCAGCGATTGTCGAAGCGATCGGAAAGCCAGCCCGAGAGAATGGTGCCCACGAAGTCGAAGACTCCGATAACCGCTAGAATGCCGGCGGCGCTGACCGGCGCCACGCCGTAATCGCCGCACAACGTGATCCAGTGGGTTTGAATGAGGCCGTTGGTGCTGAGCCCGCAAACGAAGAATGTGGCGGCCAAGATCCAAAACACCCGGCTGCCACTCGCCTCGCGCAACGCGACAAGCGGTGAAAGCAGCAACGCCCCGATGTTCGCGATTTTTGCCGGCGCCGGAACGATCGCCCCTTCGCCGAATGGCGCCAACCCGACATCGGACGGCCGGTCGCGCATCAGCGCGAGAGCGATGACGAGCGCCGTCACCAGCGCCGCGACGACGACCGCGAGCGCCGCGCGCCAGCCCCATCGTTGCGCGACGCTGGCGAGCAGCGGCAGAAAGACCAGTTGCCCCGTCGCGGTGCTCGCGGTCAGCAGGCCCACCACCAGGCCGCGCCGGGCGCTGAACCAGCGCGTCGCCACCGTCGCGCCCAGCACCAGCGCGGTCATGCCAGTGCCGAGCCCGACGACGACGCCCCAAAACGCGAGGAGATGCCAGACCTGGCTCATCGCCATCGTCCCGACGACGCCGAGCGAGATCAGCGCCACCGCGACGCCGACGACGGCGCGGACGCCGAAGCGATTGATGAACGCAGCGGCGAACGGGCCCATCAGACCGTACAGCAGCAATCGAACGGCCAGCGGAAAGGAAATGTCGGCGTTCGACCAACCGAACTCGCGCTGCAGCGGCTCGAGGATCACGCCTGACGCCCCCATCGCGCCCGCCGTCGCGAGCATGACGAGAAACGTGGCCGCAACGACGAGCCAGCCATAGTGGACGCCCCGCGCCCGGAGAGCGGCGGCCAGTCGGATGGAAATCATTTCGCGCCTTTCGGACTGGAGAGAGAGCGGGTCGCCCCGCCAATTTGCGGCGTCGGGCGGGGCAGAAACGAAATATCATAGGGCGGCGAGAAGCGAGCGCAAACGCGTCGCCGCCGGCGCGCGCAAGCGCCGATTGCCGCGGTTGCCCCCTTCACCCCTCAAACCGGTTGTTCTTCGGGAAGCCCTTCGGCGGCAGCCGTCCGGCCTCGGCGCGCGTGCCGATCCAGTCCTTCAGATCGGCCTTGGCGACGGTGAAGGTCCGCCCTGCGGAATCGCGCCAGGTCATGCCGTCGCGCAGCGCGAAGACGCGTGCGTCGGAGAGGCCGCCATCCTTGTAGCGTTGCAGCCGCACGCCCTTGCCGCGCGCCATTTCCGGCACCTGCGCGAGCGGGAACGCCAAGAGCTTGCGGTTCTCGCCGATGACGGCGACGTGGTCGCCGGCCGCGGGCGTCACGAGGCGCGCCTGCGCGGGCGCATCGACGTTGACGACCGCCCTGCCCTTGCGCGTCGAGGACAGCATTTCGTCCTGACCGACCACGAAGCCACGCCCGTCCGAGCTCGCCACCAGCATCTTTTCGCCCGGCGCATAGAGCCACACCGCGACGATGTCGGCGCCCTCGTCAAGGTCCGCCATCAGGCGGATCGGCTCGCCCGCTCCGCGCCCGCCCGGCAGTTTCGCCGCGTCGAGCGTGAACACCTTGCCGTCGCCGGCGAGGACGAGAATCTTCGAGGTGGTCTCGGCGAAGAATGAAGTCTTCAGCGCGTCGTCGCCCTTGAACGTCGCGCTGGAGAGATCGGCGACGTGGCCTTTCATCGCACGAATCCAGCCCTTCTGCGAGACGAGGATCGTCACCGGCTCGCGCTCGATCATCGCCTCGGCGAGATCGACGACCACTTCCGGCGGCGCCTCAAACGTGGTGCGCCGCTTACCGAGCTTGGTCTCCGGGCCGTACTTCTTCTTGGTGTCGCGGATTTCGTAGGCGATCGCCTGCCACTGCTTCTTTTCGCTGGCGATCAGCGCCTCGATCGCCTGCTTTTCCTCGGTGAGATCCTTCTGCTCCTTGCGCAGCGCCATCTCTTCCAGGCGGCGTAGCGCCCTGAGCCGGGTGTCGAGGACGTAATTGACCTGCGTCTCGGAGAGCGAAAAGCGCGCCATCAGCGCCGCCTTGGGCTCGTCGTCCTCGCGGATGATGCGGATCACCTCGTCGAGGTTGAGAAAGACGACGATCATCCCCGCCAGAAGTTCGAGCCGGCGCTCGATCGCGGCGAGGCGGAAAGCGGAGCGGCGCAGCAGCACTGCGCGGCGATGATCGAGCCATTGCTGCAACGCCTCGACAAGGCCAATGACGCGCGGCGTCACCCCGTCGACCAGCACGTTGATGTTGACCGAGACGCGCGCCTCCAGTTCGCTGAGCTTGAAGAGCTGCTCCATAAGCATCGCCGGCTCGACGGCGCGGGTGCGCGGCTCGAGCACGATCCGCACGTCCTCGGTCGACTCGTCGCGCACGTCGCCGAGCAGATGCGCCTTGCGCTCGTTGAGCAGATTGGCGAGCTGCTCGATCAGCCGCGATTTCTGCACGCCGTAGGGGATTTCCGTGACGACGACGACCCAGCCGCCGCGCCCGGTCTCCTCTTTGGTCCAGCGCGCGCGCAGCCGGAACGAGCCGCGTCCCGTGCGATAGGTCTCCGCGATCGCGGCGCGATCGTCGACGACGACGCCGCCGGTGGGGAAATCCGGCCCCGGCGCGAAGGTCAGCAGCGCCTGCGTGTCGGCTTTGGGATGGGCGATGAGATAGAGCGCGGCGTCGCACAATTCCGCGACGTTGTGCGGCGGGATCGAGGTCGCCATGCCGACCGCGATGCCCTGCGCGCCGTTGGCGAGCAGATTGGGGATCGCCGAGGGCAGGACGATCGGCTCTTTGGTGTCGCCGGAGTAATTGTCGCGCCAGTCGACCGCTTCCTCGTCGACGCCTTCGAGCAGCAGGCGCGCGACGTCGGTCATGCGCGCTTCGGTGTAGCGATAGGCGGCGGCGTTGTCGCCGTCGATGTTGCCGAAGTTGCCCTGCCCCTCGATCAGCGGATAGCGCGAGGAAAAGTCTTGGGCGAGGCGCACCAGCGCCTCGTAGATCGCCTGGTCGCCGTGGGGATGGAACGAGCCCATCACGTCGCCGACGATCTTGGCGCATTTCTTGAACGCCGAGCCCGGATCGAGCTTGAGGATGTGCATGCCGTAGAGGATGCGCCGATGCACGGGCTTGAGCCCGTCGCGCGCGTCGGGCAGCGCCCGGCCCATGATGGTCGACAGCGCGTAGGCGAGATACCGCTCCTCGAGCGCCTCGCGTAACGGTACGTCGATAGGGGCCGCGGGCGGCGGCGGGGGGGGCGGAGCGGGTTTGGCCATGGGCCGAGGGGTTAACGGGTCGGCCGAGTCGCGGCAAGAGCGGCGAGCGCCGCGGCGTCCGATCTCCCGCAAAGCCCGTTGAAAGACGGGCGTTCCGTCGAACGCCCTATGGCGGGAGAGGGCTAGGGCGAGTGCCCCGCCGCTCTGGCCCGCAGCGCCAAATTTCTCCAATATTTTCCTAGGAAATTCCAAGCCTTTCCAAGGAAAAACAAGGATTTTCCAAGGAAATTCCAAGCTTTTCCAAACATTTTCCTTGGGCGTTTCGTTTGAAATCAATGGCTTGGCTGCGAAGACCGCACATTTTGCTTTTTCCTAAACGACATGCCCGCCTTGAAGGCCGAAGCGGATCGACAACAGGCGGCGGCCGGCGACTTCTTCTCCTTGTTTCATGCGCTTGCGCGAACGTCTTCACATTAACACGTATTCTGCTTTCCGAAAAGACAATGTCGCGGCGCGGGCGTCTTGCCGCCGCCGCGCGTTCCCACTCCCGCGCAGCCGGTCGAAAGACGGGCATATCTAACGAACGCTCTGGGCGGGAGAGGGCCAGGGCGAGGGTCCTCGCCGCCGGACGCGCTCCGGCGAGGCCTCTTGCAAATTGACCGCGACTGCCTCACATTCAATCCCAAATCACGGGCAATCTATGAGGCGTCTCCATGGCGGCGACCGCACATGTGTTTCTAACCGACGTCATCGGCGCCGACGGATTCGTCGCGCCGGACGGGCTGAGCCAGGCGTTGCGCATCGCCAAGGGCGAGCTCGCGATCGCCTCGGGGCTGTCGCGCGACGCCGTCTCCAAGACGGCGCGGCGGAAGGCGCGCGCGACGCAAACGCGCCTGCGCGACGTCGTGGAAATCATCAACCGCGTGCTGCCCTGGGCGGGTTCGGCGCCGCAGGCTTTCGCGTGGTATCGCGCCCAGCCCTTGCCCTCGTTCGGCGACCGGACGGCGGAAGACCTCGTCAAGGAGGGCCAGGCCGAAGCGGTCAAGGCCTACCTCAGCCGCATCGCCGTCGGCGGCTACGCGTGAGGCTCCGCGCTACCGTCTGGCGCGCCCATCACCCCCGCTGGGCGTTTGATGCGGCCTCGGGAGAAGGCGCGACCCGGCATGGCGGGCGGTTCAACCGCGTCGGGACGCCTGCGCTCTATACGTCGATGCGCTTCGAGACCGCCTGGCTGGAGGCGCAGCAGGCGTTTCCATTCAAGGCGCAGCCAATGACGCTCATCGGCTACGAAGTCGACTGCGAGGATATCGCCGACTTGACGGACGCAGCGACGGCGAGCGCGTACGGCGCCGACGCCGCCGCGCTCGCATGTCCCTGGGAATATCTCGCCGGCAAAGGCGAGACGCCGCCGAGCTGGGAGCTCGCCGACCGTCTGATCGCGGCCGGGCGGGCGGGAATCCTGGCGCCGAGCTTCGCCCCCGGCGCGACCCAGGCCGACGTCAATGCGATCTTCTGGCGCTGGTCGCCCGCCCCGCCGCATCAGGTCAAGGTCGTCGACGACGCGAGTCGTCTGCCCAAAGACGACGCCTCCTGGCGGTGAGGCGCGCCGCCGCGACCTCCTCTCCCCCCTGGCGGGATCTTGCGGCGCCACGAGACGTGGCCACACCCTCATCCCCCGGCGAATGCAGGGCATTCGTCCGTCTCGCGGGGCGGGAGAAGAGACGCGTTGCGCCCTCCTCACCGACGCCCGTGAACCCACATGCCGCCGCCGCCGCCAACCCGGGGAGCGAAGCCGCCGACGTGAGCGAAGCGAGGACCCGTCCCGCCGTACCGAGGTCCGAAGCCGCCGAACCGAGGCCCGATCGTGCGGTGGAAGCGGTGGAAGCCACGCCCATATCCGTAGCCGTAGCTGTAGCCATAGGGGTAGCCGTAGGCGTAGACAGGACCGCCGTAATAGTGCCCGCACGAGCCATAATAATCGTAAGGGTCGTAAGGATCGCAGGCGTAGCCGTAGTCATAGGCGTTGGCGATGCCGAGGCCGAGGATGCCGAGCGCCGCGCCGGCGAACAGCGCGCCCGGGCCCCAACCATAGCCGCGATAACCGTAGCCGCGATGGCGCCAGATGCGACCATGCCATGCCGCCGGCGTGACGAGGTTCGAGCCGGCGGCGGTCGCCGCCGCGGTCATTGGGCTTGAGGCGGGAAGCGCGCTCGCCGCGGTCGGCATGGCGATGGCGAGCGAAGCTGCAAGCGACAGCGCTTGCATCGAGGGACGAAGAACGCCGTTTGTCATGGCGCATTCCTCCATTTCGACAGCGGCGCAATGCGCCGCGGGATTAGCCCCCTTCTCACTCTCAGGTAGTAGCGCCGCTATGCGCGCGCAGCCCCACGCAGCGATCACATTCGCGTGCGCATCGGCGCGCGCGGCAAGGCGAAGCGGGCGCAAGCGCCGAAGCGCCTCTCTTGCCGATCCCGGCCGAGGCCGCGCGCGCTATTTTGCGCCGCTCGCGTTCTCGGCGCCGTTGGCGGCTGTTTCCTTCGACGCGCGTTTGCGGCGGACCGGGGCGGCCAGCGAGCCTTCCTCCGGCTGCTTCTCGCCGAACTTGTAGGCGACCGCGATGCGGTCGCTCACCGTGTCGCGCACGCAATTGAAGAACCGTCCGCAGCCGGCGGCGTGACGCCAGCGCTCGGCGTGGGCGCCGCGATCGTTGGCGCGAAAATAGAGGAAGTCGGTCCATTCCTCGTCGCTGGCGGCGTTCGGGTCCGGGCGGGTCAGATGCGCCTCGCCGCCGTATTTGAATTCGACCTCGGGCCGCTCCATTTCGCAATAGGGACAACGGATCAGCAGCATGGCTTTGGCCTCAATGCGCGACGGCGGCCGCTGTCGCTTCGTTGATGAGCGCGCCGGAGCGGAAGCGATCGAGCGCGAACGGCGCAGCGATCGGGTGCGGCTCGCCGGTCGCCACCTGATGCGCGAACAGGTGGCCCGAGCCGGGCGTCGCCTTGAAGCCGCCGGTGCCCCAGCCGCAATTGACGTAGAGGCCGGGAACCGGCGTCGTGCCGATGATCGGCGAGCGGTCGGGCGTGGTGTCGACGATGCCGCCCCAGTTGCGCATCATGCGCAGGCGCGACGCGATCGGAAACATCTCGCAAATCGCCTCGAGCGTCGAAGAGGCGACGTGCAGGGCGCCGGTCTGGCTGTAGGAGACGTAGGCGTCGGTCCCCGCGCCGATGACGAGCTCGCCCTTGTCGGACTGCGACATGTAGGCGTGGATGGTGTTGGACATCACCACGCAGGGCATCACCGGCTTCAACGGCTCGGAAACCAGCGCCTG
>Ga0187848_10002176_pt1 | contig 15828 bp, 14 predicted proteins | sample June2016WEW_4_40_FD_132424 | JGI IMG/M metagenome (GOLD analysis project Ga0187848, IMG submission 132424) | Peatland microbial communities from SPRUCE experiment site at the Marcell Experimental Forest, Minnesota, USA - June2016WEW_4_40 | ecosystem: Environmental > Terrestrial > Soil >... | reverse complement strand
TACGGCAGCTACGTGATCCAGAAGGTCACCAAGGGACAGGGCGGCGTCATGCTGGCGGCATTGCTGGGAGGCGCCTATTCTTCCACGGTGACTACGGTGGTGTTGGCCAAGCGCGCCAAACGCGAGAATCGGCCTCACCTGTTTTCCGGAGTCACCCTGGTCGCCTCCGGCGTGATGTATCTGCGGCTGGCCGGGCTGGTGACCATCTTCAATCGAAACCTGATTACGATTCTGGGAGGGCCGTTTCTGGCTCTCGCGGGAGCCAGCATCGCGTGCGGCTGGTTGTGGAGCCGGGCTCCCGATGCCAAGGCGGGAGACGTAGGGCGTGAGTTCGAGCCAAAGAACCCCTTGGAACTGCGCGCCGCTCTGGGCTTCGCGGCGCTTTTCGTCACCATGGTGGTGGCCACGCACCTGGCGGTGAGTTACCTGGGCAAGGCGGGAGTGTTCTCTCTGGCGGCCCTGATGGGCGTGACGGACGTGGATCCGTTCATCATGGGAATGACGCAGACCGCCGGCATCAACACGCCGCTGGGCGTGGCGGCGGCGGCGATTCTGATTGCCGCCGCCAGCAACAACCTCGTCAAAGGAATCTACTCCTTCTTCCTCAGCGATCGCCAGACCGGCGTATTGAGTTTGTGCCTGCTGGCCGCCCTGGCGGTGGCGGGGCTCACGCCGCTGCTGTGGCTGGCGAGGTAAGGATATTGAGGGCAAGGAAACGATCCGGCTTGAGGGAGCCGGAGCGCACTTCATCCATGAGATACGCAACGCTAGCAAGCATGAAATCGAAGGCTACAGCTATCCCAGATTGACGGGGCCTAAGCCACCCAAGCGAAAAAGGACGCTGCAGCAGGTGGAGTGGAGCTACAGCGGAATGGCTTTCTCCAGCCTCTGGCACTACATCCGCATTGAAGTCGGATGTATGGATTCGACACTCCAGCTCAGTTGCGTCCCCTTGCCACGGACACTCAGTTCCGCCCGGTTCTGAGCGACTGGCGCGGAATTTACGTTAGCTACCACGAGCGCGGCCAGGGCAGGCATCGTGGAGGCCTCTCTTAGGAAGTCTAAACTCGGTCCGCCTACAGTACAGTCTCTTGGGTAAAGGACTCTAATAAACATGGAGAACACGCTGCGGCAGTGACTCCGGCGGTGTATCCCGGTTACTATATGGTGGGTCACACGCGCGGAGAACTGAGCTTTGAATACCACCGGGCCTTTCGCACACCGCCCGGTCGGGACCACGCTGGTCATGAGCCCGAAAGTTGCGAACGATGTACAGAAAAGGAGAAGATTATGACCGATAATTCTTTGTCGCGTCGATTGTTCCTGTCAGCCGCGGCGGCGGCTCCGGCAATGCCAGCCCTGCTCGCCTCGGACAGAATTGCGATCTTCGATCCGCCGCCCGCCCGGGTGCGTATCGTGACGGCAACGGCCTCATCCGTAGTTCCGCCCCCCACGTACACGGCGGCGGAGGTTCACGAGATCCAGTCCCAGGGCAAGGACGTTCAGCTTACCGTGCCGGCCAACGCCGACGAATTGAACAAACTGCTGCCGGAGGCCGACGTCGTTTTTGGCGCGATCAACGCGGAGATGTTGGCGAAGGCCAAGAACTTGCGGTGGCTGCAGGCCACGGAGGGGGGTGTGGAGTCAGTCCTGTTTCCGGAGCTGGTCAAGAGCGATGTGGTGCTGACCAACATGGCGCGGGTTTTCGGTCAGACCATGTCCGAGACTGCCATCGGGATGCTGTTGAGTCTGACGCGCGGGCTCAATAAGTACTACATTCCGCAGTTCCAGAAGCGGACGTGGCATGCCGAGCGGAGCCTCGTGGAGGTGGACGGCATGACCATGGGGATTGTCGGCCTGGGCGGTATTGGCTTGGCCGTGGCCGTGCGCGCGCACTATGGCTTCAACATGCGGATACTGGCCACGGATGCGAAGCCGATGGCCAAGCCGATCTTCGTGGACACGCTGCGGGAGCCGGCGTGGTTCATGGAGATGGTCCCGCAGGTGGACGTGCTGGTGAGTGCCGCGCCCTTTACCAGGGAGACCGGGGGGATGTTCAATGAGAAGGTGTTCCGGGCGATGAAGAAGACGGCGTACTTCCTCAACCTGTCCCGGGGAGAGATTGTGCAAGAGGGTGCGCTCGTCCAGGCGCTGAAGGAAGGCTGGATCGCCGGCGCCGGGCTGGACGTAGCGTACCCCGAGCCGTATCCACCCACTGGCGCTTACTGGGATTGCCCGAACCTGGTCATCACTTGCCACACCTCCGGATTCGCACCGCAACGCCAGGGCCGTCTGGTGGGGCTGCTGGCCGAAAACGTCCGGCGTTACTCGAGCGGCTTGCCGCTGATGAACGTGGTGGACAAACAGCGCGGTTACTGATCCGGCGAGAAGGTTTTATCGACGCAGCGACCACACCTGTTTCTCCCGATTTTTCCCGGCCGCCGCCTGTGCCGTGGGTTCGGGAGGGAGCGTGGCGTGGCCCAGCGCGGTGCAGCCTATCGCCCTCACCCGGTATGCCTCCACGCTGTTACACTGTGCAGGAGCAACATGAGTTCACACTTGCGTAATGGAAGGTTCCTTATGAGAATTCGATTCTTCGTCGTTGTTTTGACAGTATTGTTCATGTTCGGATCGGTTGCACAGCCGCCCGCAGTGGGGCAACAGCAACCGGCCGCCGCGGAGATCCGTCCCGACCGGGCCCCGGCAGACGTGGCCAAAGAGCTCGCACAAAAGCATCAGTCCGGTCCCCCGTTGCCGTACCACTTTGTCGCCAACTGGCCAAACATGCCGAAGGGCTACAACTTTGGCGAGTCGTCCGGGGTCGATGTGGACAAGCAGGATAACGTGTGGGTGGCCAACCGCGGGGCCTGGCCCGTCATGGAATTTGACCGCGATGGCAAGCTGCTCCAGGCCTGGAAGGAAGAAACGGTGGGCCTGTTTCCAGGGGTCGGCAAAGGCGCCCACGGTATTCGCGTGGACCCGGATGGCAACATCTGGGTGGTGGACGTCGACGGCCACCTCGTCTTCAAGTTCAGCCCGTCGGGGCGCCGCCTGATGACGCTGGGCACCCGGCAGGGCATAGCCAGCAACAACGACAGTCAGGTCGGTTTCAACCGGCCGACCAACCTTTGGTTCCTGCCCAACCGCTATTTCTACGTCACAGACGGCTATGGCAACTCGCGCGTAATCGAGTTCAACCCCGACGGCGAGTACGTGCGGCACTGGGGAACCCACGGCACTGAGGACGGCCAGTTCGTCCTGCCGCACTCGGTAACGATTGACTCCAAGGGGCTCGTGTACATCGCCGACCGGGTCAACATGCGCGTACAGGTCTTCGATCCCACCGGCAAGTTCATTACGAAGTGGACCGACGTGGGTCAGCCCTGGGGGCTCTACTACGTCGCCAAGGAAGACGCGATCTATATGTGCGACGGATTGTACAACCGCATTTCGAAGCTGAGCCTGCAGGGCAAGGTTCTGGGGGTGATGGGCTCCTGGGGCAAGGCGCCGGGAAAACTCGATTTTGCCCACGAGATCGCCGTCGATTCGCAAGGCAGCATCTACGTCGCCGAGATTAAGAACCTGCGCGTGCAGAAGTGGGCCCGCAACGCCGCAGGCGCGACGAAGTAAACCGCCGCGCGAGCATCGGCCGCGCCGGATGGCGCGGTGGTTCAATGGATGGATTCTCTGCCTTGTCGAGCGCTTCGACGCAGCCGCGTTCGAGGCGCTCGCCAGGGTCGTAGGGCGCGCGCGACGCGCGGCCCTGCCTCAAAGACCCATTCGCATCGCCCGGAACAGCTGTGTGGGGCCCGTGAAGCCGGCGTGGGCTGTGGAATCGATCGTGACACGCTCGGCAGGCAAAACCGGCCGGTCGAGCGCCAAGGAGTCAACATTATGTCTCGCAGATTCGTCCGATATTTCCTGACCTTGGCATTCGCTCTGGCGGTGGCATCCGCCCAGAGCCGGCCGATCCCGCAGCTCGTGAAGCAGGACGGCAAGTTCCGTTTGATGGTGGACGCGAAGCCCTTCCTCATGCTGGGCGGACAGGTGGGCAACTTCAACGCATACCCCGATCTCATGGAGCGGGCCTGGCCCGGCTTCAAGGCCATGAACCTGAACACCGTGGAGTACCCAGTCTACTGGAACGTCATCGAGCCCGAGGAGGGGCGGTTCGATTTCTCCGGTTTCGACCGGATACTCACCGGCTTGCGCTCCCAGGGACTCCGCGCCATTTTGCTCTGGTTCGGCACCTGGAAAAATGGCGCCATGGACTGGGCGCCCAACTGGGTCAAAGCCGATCCCCGGCGCTTTGCCAGGGTGATTGATTCCGGTGGCCACCCCATACGGTCGCTCTCACCCATGTCGAAGGTCACCCTGGAGGCCGACCGTAAATCTTACGTGACCATGATGAAGCATCTCCGCGAGGTGGACGAGGCCGACCGCACCGCGATCATGGTGCAGGTGGAGAACGAGCCGGGTTCGCTCGGCAGCGTGCGCGATTTTTCGCCGGAATCGAACCAGCTCTTTGCCGGACCGGTGCCGGCGCCTCTGGTGGCGGCTCTTAAGAAGAAACCGGGAAGCTGGAAGGAAGTTTTCGGCCGTATCGCCGACGAGGCCTTTAACGCCTACTACCTTTCCAGCTACATCAACGCAGTGGCCAGGGCGGGCAAGGAGGCCTATCCGCTTCCGGCCTACATCAATGTGTGGAACGGCGGCTACGGCACCAACGATAATTTCGAACGGTTCGACCGCCCGGGCGAGAGTTATCCCAGCGGCGGCGCGGTGGCGCACATGCTGGACCTGTGGAAGGCCAACGCGCCCGCTATCGACGCGATCGCTTCCGACAACTATCATCAGAATCCCATCACGTACCTGAAGGTGCTGGACAGCTACGCGCGGCCGGATAACCCGCTGTTGATCGTCGAGACCGGCAGCGGCATAGCGGCGCGCGCCTTCTTCTACGCCATCGCCAATTATGCGGCGATCGGCTTCGGTCTCATGGGCGGGGATTGGGTTCCGGGACCCCGGCTGGATATGGCCGGCGTGGGCGCGGACTTCCGGCTGGCGCAGGGGGCGATCCCGGTGATCACCGAGTTGCAGGGGACCGAGAAGCTCAAGGCCGCGGTAGAGGAACGCGGCACAGGGGCGCGCAACCTGATCTTCACCAACTACGACGTCATGGTGCGCTTCCACCCTCCCGGCCGGCAGGCGGCGGAAAGCGCAGGCCCGTTTCCGGCCACGGCGGCGGAACCGTCTGGACGGGTGCTCATCGCCGAACTGGGACCGGACGAATTCCTCGTCATGGGGTTCGGCTCCGCCGTGGAATTCCGGCCGGTGCAGGGATCGGATTACACGGCCGCGCAACTGCTTTCCAACGAGCAAGGCCTGTACGAGAACGGCGTCTGGCGAACCACCACGCAGGGCCAGACGGCGCAAGGCGACTACACGGGGCCGATCGTCAGGCTGCCGGAGAGCGGGGCCCTGGTGAAGGTCAAGTTGATGAGGTACTGAGAGCGCGGACGGCATGCCGCACAAGAAGCGCGGCAAGATACGCTTGTGAGTGGCCGCGCAGCGCGGCGCGGAATTCAGCTCTTCAATTCCACGACCACCGCTTCGAACGGCTTGTCATTCAGGTTGTCCACTTTCTGTCGGGAAGGGCCTCCCCAACTGGTATCCCCCGCCTTGTACTGCGTGACCTCGACCTTTCCCTCGGGCGAGGTCTCGCGCACGTTCTGATCCGTGATGTAAACGACCAGATGGTTGAGGACGTACTCGTGCATCGGCACGCTCTGCCGTGGCCCCACTTTCAAGCGGAGAACCCGAACCTGGTTGTTCTCGAATACCAACGTGAAGTCTTGGGGATCGGCCCGCAACGGGTCGAGCGCGGTACCCATCACTTTGCCGGGATTTCCCGCCTTCTTGATTCCGATATCGACGATCATTGGCCCGGTGTATGGCGGGATCTTCCAGGCCGGGGGTTCCGAGTAGTGATACCCGGTGGCCGGACTCCATCTGACCGTGCCCGCCTGCCATTTCAGGTCCTCCACTCTGCCGTCCAGGTAAGTGAGCTTCTCCCCGCCGGTATGTAGGTAGACCATCACGCGATTCAGCGGGTGTTTGTGCCAATTCTTGCCGGCGGCGGCACCGGGAATATTAATTCCCGGGTGCGGCGCATTGAGAATCACCTGATCGTTCTCGAAGTGAGAATCCAGGGGCGGGTGTGAGTTCTGGGCGCCCAGTGGGGCTCCCGCAGCAAGAAGGCAAAGCGTGAATGCCCGTTTCGTGTGTAATCGCAGCCGTGGCATTGGTTCATTATACGGCAGTCTATTGGCAGAATCGGCCCTGATTCTCCGGCTTGCAACGGCCGTTCTCCGGCACCGAGAAACTTCGCGGGGCGCCAGTGGCCTGGCGGCGTATCGCTGGCGCCGCGCCACGGGTCAAAATCTTCGGATCTCATTAAAAATGCAGGCAGATTCTCGTTTGCGAGCCAACCGGCCTCCTGACCGGCGAAGACGCAGCATGTTTCATTACAGGTCTTTTTCTCTGTTTTCGCTTGGCAAGTGGCGCTGTAAGTGTCAGAATGCACCAAGAGGGCTGGGCTGAGTTAGGCCTCAACTTCGAGGTTTGTGTCTGCGGTCAAGCGGCCCAGCGACCCAACGGCTCTCGCGCTCCGCAGTGTTACTGAGCCGGCAAGGAGGACCTGATGGACAACGAGCAAGAACGCCGGAATGCCTTGAGCCGCAGACGTTTCTTCAGTTCCGTGGCCGGAGGCGCCACCGAGGCCGCACTCCTCGGCGCAGCCGCCACGGCCGAGGTGCGAGCCGAAACACAAGAAGCGCCCGGCGCCGAAGCGGTCAAGCTGGTTCTGCACGTGAACGGCCAGGCACACGCCCTGCTGGCCGAGCCACGCTGGACGCTGCTCCACGTGTTGCGCGAACAGTTGGGTTTCACCGGAACCAAGCCGGGGTGTGAACGCGGCGAGTGCGGCGCCTGCACCGTCCTTATCGACGGCGTGGCCCGGTATGCCTGCATGACGCTGGCGGTGGAAGCCGGCGGTCACCAGATCACCACCGTGGAAGGCCTCATGCAGGGGGAGGAACTGGGGGCCGTACAGCAGGCGTTCCTGGAGGAAGACGCCTACCAGTGCGGGTTCTGTACCCCCGGGCAGGTGGTGAACATCGAGGCACTTTTGCGCAAGACGCCCGATCCCACCATCGAACAGATTCGCGAGGGCGTAAGCGGCACCCTGTGCCGGTGCGGAGCTTACGCCCATATCTTCCGCGCGGTCCACCGGGCCGCGGAATTGAAGAAGGCGGTGAGCTGAGCCATGGCTGATATGAATCCGAAACCCTGGAGCGAAACGACCGTCGTCGGAAAGGGCATCCCCCGCATCGATGGCCGGGAGCTGGTGAGCGGCGCGGCGCGCTACTCGCTGGATATGGACCTGCCGGACATGCTGTATGCCGCTACGCTGCGCTGTCCTCACGCCCACGCCCGGGTGGTGAAGGTGGATCTGGCCAAAGCGTGCGAGATGCCGGGCGTCCGTGCGATCCTCAGCGATGCCGATAAGGAAGCCAACGTCCCTTGGTTCCGAAAAATGGGACCGCCTGGGGCCAACCCTCAGCCCGTCAGCCGGCTCTTCGATCCGCATTGCCGGTACGCCGGCGACGAAGTGGCCGTGGTGGCGGCCGAAACCCAGGAGCAGGCGTGGGACGCCGTACAGGCGATCGAGGTGCAATACGAGAAGCTGCCCTTCCTCACCAACGTGGAGGATGCGCTGAAGCCGGACGCCACCGCGATCCACGAGGGCGGCAACCACCCGGGGCAGCCGAACGCTTACAGCCGCGGCGACGTAGCCAAGGGATTCGCCGAGTCCGACATAGTGGTGGAAGAGACCTACAGGACGTCCTGCGAGCTTCACACCCCCGTGGAGACGTACGGCGCGGCTGTGCGGTGGGATGGGGATCATCTGACCGTCTGGGAATCCACCCAATCGCCGTTCTCGATTCAGAGCGGCGTGGCGAGCGCGCTCAAGATGCCGCTCAGCAAGGTGCGGGTCATCTGCCGGTACATGGGCGGAGGCTTCGGCAGCAAGCAGGATACGAACAAATTCACGGTGATCGCCGCGCTGCTGGCGCGCCGGACCGGCCGCCCGGTGAAGTACTTCCTCAGCCGGGAAGAGAGCTTCCTGTGCATGGGAAACCGGCCCGCCTACTCCCTGAAGCTGAAGGCCGGGATGAAGAAGGACGGGACGCTGCTGGCCCTGGAACTGAACGCCTTCGGGGAGGTGGGGGCCTATCCGGCGGGTAGTAACCCGGTGGGCGGAATGCTGCGGGAATTGTACACTTGCCCCAATGTGAAGACCACCGAGGAACTGATTTACATCAATGGCGGCCAGATCCGCGCATTCCGGGCTCCCGGTTATCCTCAGGGTGCCTGGGCGCTGGAGCAGATGATGGACACTCTGGCGGAGAAGGCCGGTATGGATCCGGTGGAATTCCGGTTGAAGAACGCCGCCACGGTCTGCGCGACGGACGCCAACAAGCCGTTCACCTCGAATGGCCTGCCCCAGTGCCTGACCGAAGGCGCCAAGGCCTTTGGATGGAAGGAGGCGCGCGCGCGGGCCAAGTCCGACGGTCCCGTGGTGCGGGGTGTGGGCATGGCCGCCGCGCTATGGAGCAATGTGGCTCGCCCCAGGTCCACCGTCATCGTGAAGTACTACCTGGACGGCAGTGTGAACCTCAACATGGGCGCGGCCGACCTTGGAACGGGGATGCGGACTATCATGGCCCAGGTGGTCGCCGAGGAACTGGGCGTGCCGATCGCAAGGATCGAGGTGGAGAACGCGGACACCGGCACCACCCAGTACAGCGACGGAGCCAACGGCAGCAAGACGACGATGATCGATTCGCCCGCCGTCCGGGCCGCGGCTCTGGACGTGAAACACAAGCTGCTGGAAGCGGCGGCCGAGCAATTGAAAGTGCCGGCGGCCGGTCTGACGCTGAAGAACGGTGAAGTCGCCGGTCCGGCGGGATCGCCCCCAACTAAGGTCGGGCAATTGGCGCTCATGCAAATGCAGCAGGTGGTGGTGGGCGTGGGGGTTCGTGCCCCTCACCCGAGCGACAAATCCATCCGGCCCTTCGCCGCGCATTTCGCCGAAGTGGAAGTCAACAAGCGCACCGGGGAGGTCCGCGTGTTGCGCATGCTGGCGGCACAGGACAGCGGCCGCGTGATGAACCGGCTGACGTACGAAAGCCAGGTAATCGGCGCCCTGACGATGGGCATCGGCATGGCGTTGACCGAACAGCGCATCCTCGACGGGAACAGCGGGAGGATGGTGAACGCCAACTGGCACGACTACAAGATTGCGACGGCCATGGACGTACCGGCGGAACTGACGTGTCTCCCCATCGATCCGCACGACATGGAGGTCAATTCAACCGGCACCAAGGGACTAGGTGAGCCGGCCCTGGTCCCGGCTCCGGCGGCCATCGCCAACGCCTTTTATCACGCTACTGGCGTGCGGCCCACGGCGGCGCCCTTCACGCCGGCCACCGTGATCAACCTACTCAACCAAGGCAAAAGGCAGGGGTGAGCCATGCTAGGAAAGTTCACGTATAAGCGGGCGCCATCGATCCAGGAAGCGGTCGAGGCGGCCTCCCGTCCGGGAGCGCATATCCTCGCGGGCGGCACGGACCTGCTGGGATGCTTGCGGGACCAGGTATTCAGCGCGGAGACGGTGGTCAGCGTCTCTGGCATCCGGGATCTCAAGGGGATTGGCCCGCGGACGGGCGGGGGTCTCCGCATCGGCGCGCTGGTCACCTTGACGGAAATCGCCGAAAGCCCCCAAGTGCGGGATTCCTACCAGGCGCTGGCCGAAGCCGCGGCGGCCGTCGCCAGCCCCCAGTTGCGCAACCAGGGGACCCTCGGCGGGAACCTCTGCCAGAGGCCGCGCTGCTGGTATTTCCGGGGGGACTTCCATTGCCGGCGCAAAGGCGGAGACACCTGTTTTGCCGAAACGGGCGAGAGCCAGTTCCACGCCATTCTCGGCTGGGACCGTTGCTTTATGGTCCATCCTTCGGATACCGCCTCGGCGTTGGCCGCCTTGGGCGCCAAGGTTAGCATCGCCGGCCGGAAGGGGCGCCGGACCATTCCCATCGAGTCCTTTTTCGTTCTGCCCAAAGTGAGCCTGCTGAAAGAGAATGTATTGGAGGCCGGCGAACTGGTCACGGAAATCCTGCTGGACCCCCCGGAGCCGGGGGCGCGAAGCACCTATCGGAAGGTCCGCGAACGCGGCGCTTTCGACTTCGCGCTGGTGGGAGCCGCCATCCGCGTGACGCTCGTGGGAAGCCAAGTGCGGACCGCCCGCGTGGTGCTTAGCGGCGTGGCCCCGGTGCCCTGGCGATCCGCGGACGCGGAAAAGGCGCTGGCGGGAAAATCGCTCGATCCGGCTACCATATCCGCAGCCGCCGAGGCGGCCGTCAAAGACGCCATCGCAATCGGCAAGAACGAATACAAAATTGCCCTGGCGCGCGGAGTTCTGGAAGAGACGTTGACCGGTCTGGCGAAGGCATAAAGGCGCACCGCCCCGGTCTGCTCTTGTCCTGGCGGTGGTGTACTGGTTTGCAGTACAAATCGAGCTGCGGTTCCCGGATGCGGTTCTCCCTGCCGCCGCGAGCGCAATGGAAATCCTCGGGCAAGCTGTGGGCCTCCCGGCTAATCGCACACTGCCGGCGTGAGCATCCACTTCAGCACGCCCTTAGGTTCGCGAGCCAGCCGCTCGCAGTCAATGCGCACCAGCGCGGCTTTTTTCATCTCGACCTGGAGCGCCGGGCTGGCCAGCAGAAACGCGGCCATCGCGCTCATCAGCGGCTCGTGGCTGGCCAGCAGAATCGCCGGTTCCTCGCTGCACCGCCGTATCTCTTCCCAAAGATCGTTTGGCGAGGACTCCGGCAGCAGCGCGCGCGACTCCACCACCTTGCCGGTGCACTCGAGCACTGCCGCCGCCACCGCCGCGGTTTCCAGTGCGCGCCGCAACGGGCTGGACAGGATCGACGCCGGCCGCACTCCCGCCGCGCCGGCACGCCGCAGCACCCGGCGCAGCTTCTCCTTGCCTTCCGCCGTCAGCGCGCGCTCTGCATCGGGTTGCCCGGAGCGGGCGTCTTCGGCGATACCGTGCCGCAACAAATAGATCTGCATCCGCGCCAGCGCTTATTGTACAACCTGCCGCGTCGCGAGACCCCGTACCAGCATTCTCGCCAGGTCCGCGATCAGCAGCGAGCCGGGGTTGTCCGGCCCCCAATCCGGCTGGGCAATGCCATCCACGGTGATCGCCATCGCGATCCGCCCCGACTTTGAGTAAACGATCCCCACATCGGACCGCAACGCGTCGAGCGCCCCTGTCTTGTTGGCGACTTCCAGATCGCCGAACAGGCGCCGGATGCCGGTGGTATCCTGGCAGCGCTTCAACACCGCGATCATTTCGCGCGACGCCTCCGGGCTCACCAGTTCCCCGCGCTCCATTCGCTCCACCAGCGTAACCATGTCGCGCGCCGTGGAAACGCCCAGGCCGTATTTCCGGTTCTTTTCCAGCTTGCCCGCTGCCGAGACGCCCGCCGGTCCGTTCTTGCCCAGAATCTTGCGCAGCGAGCGCGTGGAGCCCAGACCGATGCGGTCCAGATAGGCGTTGACGCGGTCGGCTGAAAAGCGCTCCAGGATCATGTTGGTGGCGGTGTTGTCGCTCAGTGCCATCATCAGATGCATCACGTCTTCGAGTGGCAGTTGAACGCCGTTTGAAAGCTCGCTCTCGATTACGCCCGCCCCGGACACCTTCTCGGCCTCGGTGATGGTCAGCCGCTCGCTCCATTGCAATTCGCCGCGCGTCACCGCGTCGAACAGGGCGGCCATCACGGCCAGCTTGATGGTGCTGGCCGCGCGCACCGGTTCGGTCTCGCGGATGCCGATTGCCTCCCCGCTGTCCAGGTTCTTGGCGTAGAGCGATATTTCGCCGGGAAACTGGGAAATGCGTTTGCGCAGTTGGTCGCCGAGCGGCTGCGCCGCGGCCGCGCTAGCCAGCATCAGGCAAGCCGCCATCGCCGCCACGCCGCCGCGCGCCAGGTCAGGCACGATCATGCGTTCGATCATAACGCAGGCCGGCGGTGAGAAGTGAGACTGAAAGGGGATTACAATTGCGTGGGGACGCCTGCATGGAGAAACTCGCCTTGAGCGACATTCGTAACAAAAGCATCCTGGTCACCGGGGCGGGGCGGGGCATCGGCAAGCGCCTCGCGCTGGGGTTGGCGCAGGCCGGAGCTCGCGTGGGGCTCCTAGCGCGCAGCCAGCCGGAGCTCGACCTGGCCAAGCTCGAAATCGAGCAGGCCGGCGGCAACGCCTTGCGGCTGCGCGCCGACGTGCGCGACCTGGAACAACTGATGGCCGCCGTGGACCGTATGAAAGTTGTTTTCGGCGGCATAGACGGGCTGGTGGCCGCGGCCGGCGTCCTCGGGCCCATCGGCCCTCTGCTTACCAGCCGGCCGAAGGCGTGGGGAGAAACCCTGGAGATCAACCTTCTCGGAGTCGTGAATTCGGTGCGCGCCGTGCTGCCTTCCCTGGTGGAGAAACGCTCCGGCAAGATCGTCGTCATCGTCTGCGGCGGCGCCGGCCATCCCCGGCCCAATTTCGCGGTCTATGCCGCCACCAAGGCAGCCGTCGCCCGCTTTGTCGAATGCGTGGCCGAGGAAGTGAGCGGCGACAACGTGCAGATCAACTGCGTCGCGCCGGGCCGGTCCTACACCCACATGACGGACGAGATCCTGCGGGCCGGCGAGGAGAAAGCCGGCGCCAGCGAGATCGCCGAAGCGCGCCAGGTGCGCATCGATGGCGGCACGCCCGCGGAAAAACAAATCGCCCTGGTCGCGTTTCTGGCCTCCCCGCGGTCCAATCACATCAGCGGCAAGCTGGTCGAGTCCACCGACGATTGGAAGCGTTTCGAGAAGGAAAACATGCGCCCCGAGTTGTTCACGCTGCGCCGCGTGCAGCGCATGTAGAATCGGCCGTGCGCGGGAACGCAAGTTCCACCTCTGTGCCGCACACCCCATGCGAGGTAAAGCGCACCTCTCGCGCGTTGTATTCTGGAACCTGAGGAGCAGCGATCACGACATGGCAAGTGGAGGCGAAAGCGGATCCAACCAGATTCCGAACACCAATCCGCCGGGCGAGCGCAAAGTCTTCTGCGTGAAGTTCCAGCGCGAGATGGAGGGTTTGGATGAAGTGCCGTTCGACGGCCATCCGTTGGGCCGGAAGATTTACGACAACGTGTCCAAGCAGGCCTGGAAAATGTGGGTCGAGCACATGAAGATGCTCATGAACGAGTACCGGCTCAACCTGGGCACGCAGCAGGCGCAGGAGTTTCTGATCCAGCAAATGGACAACTACTTCTTCGGCGAAGGCGCAGCGCTGCCCGCGGATTTCGTGCCGCCCGGGTCCGGTCACTGAGAACGGGTTCCGTAGCGACTGTGCGGAGCGGTTGGAGGCGATAGAAGTGGTTGTTTCATGACAGGTTCGAAAAGCAGCGTGGCGTGATCGGGCTCGCGCCCGGTTGCGCCGACTGACAATCGGCGCGCACGTTATCAACCTGCCCCGCACGGCACATCCGAATGGAAAGCCTCACGCACGCCTTCGAAACGGGGGGAGATCTGGCGGCGCTCGACGCTCTGCTCGCCCACCTGCCCAACCTACCGGCGGTCTTCGCGCTCTGGCCGGCGGAGGGCGAACCGTACCTGTCGAAAACCGGCATGCTGCGCCGCCGCTTGCTGCGCCTGCTGGCCGCGCGGGAGCGCCCTTCCCGCATGCTCAACCTGCGGCAGACGGTGCGCCGCATCGAATACCAGATCACCGGCTCGGCCTTTGAATCGGCTGTGGTGCTATACCGGCAGGCGCGGCGGCTTTTCCCGGATCGCTACCTGAAGCTGCTCAACTTGCGCATGCCGCCGTACGTGAAAATCGTGCTGCAGAACGAGTATCCGCGCAGCCTCATCGCGGCGCACCTTTCGCGCGCGCCGGGACTGTATTTCGGACCGTTCCGCTCGCGCGCCTCGGCGGAGCGGTTTGAATCGCAGTTCCTGGACTTGTTCCAGATGCGCCGCTGCCAGGAGGACCTGTCGCCTTCCCCGCAACATCCCGGCTGCATCTACGGCGAAATGAACCTGTGTCTGCGGCCTTGCCAGCAGGTGGTGGGGCCGGCCGAGTACCGGCACGAAGTGGATCGCGTACTCGAATTCCTGCGCAGCGACGGCCAATCGCTGGTGGGCGCTATCGCAAGTTCGCGTGACCGGTTGAGCGAGCAGATGCAATTCGAAGAGGCCGCCCGCCAGCATAAACGCATGGAGAAAGTTCAGGACGTCCTGAAGCTGCGCGACGAACTGGCGCGCGATATCGAACGCCTGCACGGCGTGGCCATCCTGCCCTCCGCCGCGCCCGCCGCCGTCGAGCTGTGGTTCGTGGCCGGCGGCCATCTGCAACCTTCCACGCGCTTCGGGTTCGAAGTCGAGGAGGGCAAGCCGGTGTCGCTCGACCAGAAACTGCGCGACCTGCTGGCCTCGCTCGAGCTGCGGCAGTGGAGCGTGCGGGAGCGGCAGGAATCGCTGGCGCTGATCGCGCGGTGGTATTATTCCACCTGGCGCGATGGTGAATGGCTGGCCTTCGAGGAATTCTCCGCGATTCCCTATCGCAAATTGGTCAACGCTATCTCCCGCGTGGCGCATGGCACCGCAGCCGAACCGCAGTGAGGGCGCGCTTCAGGCGTTCAGGAGCTGTGAGATGCGCGCCCGCAAGCGGGCGTTGGCAAGCTAAAGCGTGGCCCACCAAGCGGCTTCAGTCCGCCTTCTTGCGACGTAGAATTCCCTTAATGTCGGGCCAGTATTCGCGCGCGAGATTGGTCACCGCGAAGGTGCCCATACCGGTGCTGCCCCATTCCACAATTGACGCGGCTGTGCGGTACTCCCGCGGGCTCCAGAGCGTGGCGATACCCCAACTGCCGTACGCATTGGCGGCCAGCGACCATGCCGGCGTCCGCGAACCATCCTGCCGGCGCGCCGCCACGGTGTCCGTGACCGCGTGTGCGGTGCGACGGAAGAAGTTGCCGTGCCCCAACCGGCGGTAGCGCGTGTCTTCGTAGTGAATGGCTTTCACGGCTTCTTCGAGACCCACCCCAATCACAAACTGCCCGTAGAGCGATGCGATCCGCTTTTCGAAACCGAGGCGATCCTTGCCCCATTGGTCGGGCCAGTCGTGCACCTGCTCGACCAAGGCCGCCGGCAGAGTCGAGGTAAGCGCGTGTACGCTGTACAGCCGCTTGAAAAAAGTGCGGAAAGAGTGGACCTGCACGCCGTAATCCGGCTGGGCTGGCGTGCCGGCCGGCACAGCCGCTGCCGGCTGAGCGCTCGCATCCGCAACCCGCGCGACCGCCTGCTCCTGTGCACGGCAACAGATTGCGGCGAGAGCGGCGAGCATCAGCGGAGCGGCTTTGCGCAACTTGATTCCTTCTCGATGGCGACTGGCAAGCGCAGCCCCTCAAAGGCGGCCGCGCGGAAGGCCGATTCTTTAGTGTATTACGGAACACGGAGTGCCAGGCCCGCTCTGCCGCCCTGTTCTCGATGTAAATTCTTAGGGCCAGGCGGCTTGCGCCAGCGCCACAACGCTACATCCCGTGTCGCTAGCTTTTCAAGTTGTCCGGTTTTATTAGCAAGTGATCTGTCCGGTTTGTGGTACAAAGCGATGCGGCCGTCAGGCCGCTTCCTTCTTGGTTTTGGCCTTTGTCTTGGCTACCAG
>Ga0187848_10002172_pt1 | contig 15861 bp, 13 predicted proteins | sample June2016WEW_4_40_FD_132424 | JGI IMG/M metagenome (GOLD analysis project Ga0187848, IMG submission 132424) | Peatland microbial communities from SPRUCE experiment site at the Marcell Experimental Forest, Minnesota, USA - June2016WEW_4_40 | ecosystem: Environmental > Terrestrial > Soil >... | reverse complement strand
CTCAGGATCTCTTCCGCTACTCCTCCGCCGGCGCCCGCACCTTTACCACCGACGGTGATGACGCCTGGTTCTCCCTGGATGGCACCAATCTCCTGGTGCGTTTCAACCAGCAACCAGACCATGACTACGGCGACTGGTGGAGCAACGATGGCCAACCCCACACGCCCCGGGTGCAGGACGCCTTCTTCGCTCCCGGCGCGACCCCCCACCCGACCGTCGAACTCATCGCCCTCGATGTCCAGGGCTACGACCTCATCCCTCCCCCGCAGCCAGGCATCGTCAACATCACCTTGTCCGGCGCCAATCTGGTCCTCCATGGCGCCAACGGCCTGGCCACCGCCACCTACTGCCTGTTGGCCACCACCAATCTGGCGCTGCCCGTCAACCAGTGGTCCTCCGTCGCTACCAACGTCCTCACCGCCAATGGCAATTTCTCCTTCACCGCCACCAACGCCGTCATCCCCAATTCCCCCCGCCAGTTCTACATCCTCCAGTTGCTGCAATGAGCCGTTCCTAAAAGCCGCAAAGCTCTCAAACCCCTTAAAAATCCGTGGGGCTGATCCTCACTGTCAATCAAAGCGCGCCTTCTCTCGCCGCCGTCGGCATTTCCTACGGCTTATACCCTTTCAATCCCACTCCGCAATAAAACCGTCCAACCCAGCCGCCGGATTTTGGCCCGCTTCCTCCAAAAGCCGAAAGCAGCCCGTCTAATCTCAAAAATAATGTTTTCATCAATCTATCAGGCGCCAACCCCCAAAATTTGCTCCCATAAATTTATCATTCTGCATTTTGCATTTTGCATTTCGGCACAACCTTGTCTCCCGCCCGGGGTTGCGTTAAACTGACGCCCATGGCCATTCCGCCCGACCCAGATGCCGCCCTCATGCTCCGCGCCAAAGACGGAGACATCCGCGCCTTCGAGCAACTGGTCGAAAAATACAAACAGCCCATCGTCAGCCTCATGTTCCGCATGTTGCACGATCTTTCCGAGGCCGAAGACCTGGCCCAGACCGTCTTCGTCCGGGTTTACCAATCCGCCTCCCGCTACGAGGTTTCCGCCAAATTCTCCACTTGGATTTTCACCATCGCCCGCCATGTCTGCCTCAACGAAATCCGCCGCCGCTCCCGCCATCCCGCCCAGTCCATCCAGTCCAGCCTGCCCGACGGCGACGAACCGGCCACGCGCCAATTTGAAGACCAAAAAACCTTCACCCCGCCCCAGGCCATTTTGCATAAAGAACTGGAAGCCAAAATCCAGCAAGCCCTCGATCAACTGCCCGAAAAACAGCGCCTGGCCGTCCTCCTTTGCCGCCAGGATGAGCTTGCCTACGAGCAAATCGCCCGCGTCCTCGGCCTCTCCCTTTCCGCCACCAAGTCCCTCATCCATCGCGCCCGCGAAACCCTCAAACTCAGGCTCAAACCCTACCTCCAAACCGGCGCTTGGGAGGATGAGCCTGCCGAAACCATCCCCCTCAAACGGTGTTTATGAATACTGTGAATGATGACATGCCCAATCCCGCTTCTCAGGAACTGGCCGAACTGGTCTGGCGTCGCCCCCTGACTCCCGACGAAATGGCCCGGCTCCGCCAATTCCTCGCCGCCCATCCCGAGGCCCGCAGCCAGTGGGAATCCGAGGCCGCCCTCACCCGCGCTTTGAACCGCCTGCCGCCCGCGCCCCTCTCCTCCAACTTTACCGCTCTCGTTCTTCAAGCCGTCCAGCGCGCTCCCGCCCCCTCCCCCTGGCGTCGCCGGCTCGACCCCGCCTCCTGGCTTCCGGCGGGCTGGATGCCCCGTCTTGCCCTCGGTGTCACCATGGTTTGCCTTGGCCTCCTCACCGTCAGCGCATCCCAAACCATCCAACGTCAAAGAATGGCCCGCAACCTCGCCAGCGTCGGCAACCTGGCCACCCTTCAGCCGGTGGACTGGATGCAAAACTTCCAAACCATCCAAAACCTCAGCCGCGTCCAAGTCGCCGATGACGTCCTCCTGCAAGTCCTGCAATAAATGAACCCAGTACCGCGACAATGAGATTTCCATGCACATTTGACAATTTGTTGGGGAGCGCGGGCGTCCTCGCCCGCCGTGCCCGGCGTCTCGCCGGGCACATCTTTCAGGATTCATATATCGCGTTACCGCTCGTCCACTTCCCCGGCTTTGCCTTCGTCACCTTCTTGGTCACAACCGCTATCATCGTCCAGGCCCAATCCACCCCATCCGATCTTAATCCTAATCTTAATCCTAATCTTAATCCTGATCTTAATCCTAATCTTAATCTTCCTCCCCTTCCTCCTCCCATCGCATACAAAGCCGTCGCCCCCGGCGTCACCCTCCACCAAACCTCCCCCGTCCTTTACTTCCGCGGCATCCTGGGCATGACCCCCGCCGAGCGCGAACGCGCCCTCGCCAACAAACCCGCCGACTCCAAAAAAATTCTCCTCGCCAAAGTCCAGGAATACCAAGCCCTCCCGCCCGACATCCGCGAAGCCCGCTTGCGCCAGACCCAATTGCGCTGGGAACTGACCAGCCTGATCAACCTCGCCCCCGCCGGCCGCCCCGCTTTCCTCAAGGAAGTCGCCCCCGAAGACCGCCCCCTCCTCGAAGACTACGCCCTCTGGCTGACCAATTCCCCGGCCGGGAAAAAGGCGCTTCTCGACAAGCTTTCACCCGACCGCCATCAGGCCCTCACCTTGGCTCTGGCCCAATGGGATTCCGTCCCCGAAACCGAGCGCCAGCAACGCAGCGCGCAATTTGGCCAATTCTGCGAGGAGGACCAGTCCCGCCAGCAAAAGACGCTCAGCACCTTCAGCGAATCAGAGCGCCGCATCATGGAAACAGCCCTCCAGCATTTTGCCGGCCTGCCCGCAGTCCAGCGTAGAATCTGCATCCAGTCCTTCCAGAAATTCGCCGCTATGGACCCCGCCCAACGCGACGAATTCCTCAAAAACGCCGCCCGTTGGGAAACCCTGACCGCCAGCGAGCGCAGCCTCTGGCGCGCCCTCGTGCAAAAATTTCGCATCATGCCGCCCCCGCCGCCCGACGCTCACCCCTTGCGATATCCTCCCATGCCGCCCGGCCTGATCCTCCCCCCGCCGCTGCCCCCGGGCATGAAGCCCCCTGCCATCTCCACCGCCTCCTTCCAACCCGCCGCCCGCCCGCCCGGCCGGCCCGCTGCCGCCACCAACACCCCGCGGTAATTTTTCCTTTGACAACTTCCACTTAATTCCACTTCCGCCCCCGCCGGGGGTGCCACCCAATCCATGAAACCCTGCCTTCTCGCTTTCCGGTCATTCGCCCTGGCCGCCTGCTTCGTCGCCGCAAATCCCGGTTTCGCCGCCGGCCTGCCGGACACGCCGTTGCGCCCTGTCACCAACATTTACCGCGGCGTCTCTGTCGTTGATAATTACCGCTGGCTGGAAAACTTCAACGATCCGGAAGTCAAGCAGTGGAGCGCCGCCCAAAATGCCCTCACCCGCGCCTGCCTCGACCATCTCCCCGTGCGCTCCAAAATCGTCAAACGCCTCGAAAAAATTTATTCCCAAGCCGCCGCCAGCTACTCCGGCCTCCAGTCCCGACCCGGCCTCCTCTTCGCCTTCAAATTCCAGCCCCCGGCCCAGCAGCCCTGGCTCATCACCCTCAAGTCCCCCAACGATCCCTCCTCCGAACGCGTCGTGCTCGACCCCAACAAGCTCAATCCCAAGGGCACTACCGCCATTGACTTTGCCGTGCCTTCCCTCGACGGCCAACGCGTTGCCGTTTCCCTCTCCGACAACGGCACCGAGGACGGAACCCTTTTCTTCTATGACACCGCCACCGGCCAGCCGCTCCCCGACAAAATCCCGCGCGTCAATGGCGCCACCGCCGGCGGCAGCGCCGCCTGGAACGCCGGCGGCGCCGGCGTTTATTACACCCGCTATCCCCTCGCCGGCGAACGGCCCGAGGCCGATTTGGATTTCTTCCAGCAGGTTTGGTTCCACCGCCTCGGCACGCCCCTCGCCCAGGACCGCCTGGAGTTGGGCCGGGGCCTCCCGCGCATCGCCGAGATCGCCCTCAAATCCCGCCACGATGGCCGTTATCTCCTGGCCACCGTGGCCAACGGCGACGGCGGCGAATTCGCCCTTTACCTCCTCGGCCCCGACGGCCAGTGGAAACAACTGACCAACTTCCGCGACCAAATCAAGCAGGGCGAATTCGGCCAGGATGACTGCCTCTACCTCCTATCCACCAAGGACGCCCCCCACGGCAAAATCCTCCGCCTCCCCCTCGCCGGCCTTTCCAATCTTACTGCTAATCTTAATCCTAATCTTAATCCTAATCTCCCCTCTGCCACAGTCTCAATCTCCGACCTCCGCCCCCCTCTCACCGTCGTCGTCCCCCCCAGCGAGGCCGTGATTCAAAATTTCTGCCCCACCGTCAGCGGCCTCTTCGTCCAGGACCTGATGGGCGGCCCATCCCAAATTCGCTACATCGGCGGCGCCGGCGTCCTGCGCGTTCCCCTCAAGGATCCCATTTCCGCCGTCCTGGAAATCCTCTCTCCCCAGGGCGACGAGCTTTTCTTTGACACCGTCAGCTACACCGAGCCTTCCGCGTGGAGTCAATTCGATGCCGCCACCAAAAAGACCCGCCGCACCGCCCTGGTCGGAAAATCCCCCGCCGACTTCAGCAACGTCGAAGTGCTGCGCGAATTCGCTCCCTCCAAGGACCGCACAAAAATCCCAATAAACATCATCTGCCGCAAAAAAACCAGGCTGGACGGCAATAATCCCACCCTCCTCTACGGCTACGGCGGCTACGGCATCTCCATGACTCCCGACTTCTCCGCCGCCCGCAGCCTCTGGCTCGACCACGGCGGCGTTTACGTCGTGGCCAACCTCCGCGGCGGCGGCGAGTTCGGCGAGCAATGGCACCAAGCCGGCAGCCTCACCAACAAACAAAATGTCTTCGACGATTTCGCCGCCTGCGCCCAATGGCTCATTGACAAGAAGTACACGCAGCCCTCCAAGCTGGCCGCCGAGGGCGCCAGCAACGGCGGCCTGCTCATGGGCGCCTTCCTCACCCAAAACCCAAAACTGGCCCGCGCCGTCGTCTCCCATGTCGGCATCTACGATTCCCTGCGCACCGAACTCGAACCCAACGGCGCCTTCAACGTCACCGAATTCGGCTCCGTCCGGGACCCGGCGCAATTCCAGGCCCTCTACGCCTACTCCCCCTACCACCATGTCGTGGACGGCGTGCGCTACCCCGCACTGTTATTGTTGACAGGTGACAACGACGGCCGGGTCAATCCCTACAACTCCCGCAAATTCGCCGCCCGTCTTCAGGCCGCCAGCCGCGATCCCTTTCCCTCCCCCGTCTGGCTCCGCACCACCGCCGCCGCCGGCCACGGCATCGGCAGCTCCCTGGACGAGCGCATCGCCGAGGAAGCCGACGTTTACGCCTTCCTCTTCGCCCAGCTCGAAATGGAGTGGGAGAAACAACCCTCCCCGGCAGGGCGGGACTCCGTCGAGCCGTGACTTGATTTCTTTGGACAAAGACAGGATTCAACGGCGTCCCACCTTGCCGTCGAGATGCCGACCCTCCTCCTGTTTGGAACCTGCGCAGCGGGGTGAGTAATCAAATGACTTTCACTGCCCCGCCCCGTTCACAGCCATCGTATATAAAGCTGTTGCGTCAAGGTCCAGGGACACTCCGTCTGCGGAGAGCGTGGGCAATAAACCAAGAGAGGGGCCGAGCGCCTGATTTTTCCCGGCGATCATCTGCGTCTCTTGCACCGACACCGTAGCTTGGTTTCCGAAGGATGTCGTCACGCGGGGCGATGACAAGATGTTGCCTCCGGAAGATTGCTCAATGGCATTGAGATACGACTGGCGTTCGGCGGCCGAACAGGTCACCCCCCCTGTGCTGTCGTTTTGTTCCGTAAAGAGAGATTGCAGCCCGAGCTTCACCAGAACTTGCTCCGGCGCCGAGACAAATTTCGCGTCAACCTGAACCTGGGTTTGTGCGCTGAACGGAGGATCCACCTTGTTCCCCGCGGCATCAATCATTCTGGGAGTGATAAAGACCAGCAGGCGCTCGCCGGCTTGGGTCTGCCAGCCTCCCATGATCACCGTTTGGTTTGGGCCAATGGAAGAAACCTGGCGCGCCGCCCCGAATTTCTTGACACCCGGCTCCTCCTTCATCGCGTTCTCGAAATCGGCCAACTCTTTGTCCCAGCGCGCCCGGGCTTCGTCCACTCCTTGAACCTGCCGCGCCCGCGCCCGTTCGTCATAACGCTGCACTATTTCTTTGAGGATGTCGGGATTGCCTTTGGCGTCGGAGGACGGTGCGGGTCCGCCAAGTTGGACCGGCGGGGCTTGCGTTGCTGGAGGCGATGCCGCCGCCGCTGCCTGCGGATTGGAGTCGGGCAGGTTTCGGATGACCAACACGGCAGCCAGGGAAAGGGAGAGCACGCCGATTGCGGCCAGAGAAAGTTTTTTCATGGCAATCACTTTTACAATTGACGGAGCGGAACTGAACGCGGGCGCGCCCGCTGTTATCATGGCCGCGCCGGTGATTCCCGCAGCCAGTTGCGCCGGCACGGCGGGAGACGATGATTCCACGAGGATGCAGGCCAGGGCCGCGCCCGTCGTGGGCCTGCCCCGCTTCTGCAGGACGGCCCGGAGCTTTTCCAGCGCCCGGTCCACCCTCATGCGCGCCGCGTTTTCGCTCACCCCCAGCGCCGTGCCGACCAGGGAAAATTCATAGGACTCAAAATAGCGCAGCACGATCGCCTCCCGATCGGTTTCCCCCAACTCGCCCAGCGCCTCATCCATCATCGGCCCCAACTCATTCCATCCCGCGTTCGCATTGGAGTTCATTTCATTCATGGAAACGACCGCCTGCTCGCGCGCCCGCCGGCGCGCCTCCCCGCGGACGGCGTTGGCCGCGAGAAAACGCGTGCTGGCATAAAGCCAGCCGGCGATGGAGCCGTGCTGTTGGAGTCTTCCCGCTTTGCGGGCCAGATCGGCGAACACCGATTGCGCGACATCTTCCGCCAGGTGGGTGTCGCCGTTGACCTGCCGCAGCGCCGCCGCATAAACCATTTTCAGATGGCGGCGCACCAATTCCGCAAACGCCGCTTCAGACCGTTCAGCGGCGTATTGCCGGATCAGTTCTTTATCCCCGATCATCGTGACACTACATAGCACCCGCCGCCCCTTCAAACCGCACAAAAAAAATCCACCACTTGGAACCCCGCGCCAATTCCCCTCAATCCGCAATCCGCAATCCTCCCTCCTCGCCGTCTCAGTCCGTCCTGTCCTCCCATCCCCCGCCCAGCGCCCGGTAAATGTTCACCAGGTCCGACGCAATCGCTTGCTTGCTCTGGGCCAGCGCCGTCTCGGAGCCCAGCAGCGAACGTTCCGCATCCAACAGCGTCAGAAACTCCTCCGTGCCGGCCTGGTAAAGTTGCTGCGATAAATACACCGCGCGGCGGTTATTGACCACCGCGTCGCTCAAGGCCTTGCGATGGTCCCAATCCTTGGCAAACGCCACCAGATAGCTCTCCACGTCTGACAACGCCGCCAGCACCGTCTTCTGATACGTGATATACGCCGCCTCCGTCGCCGCCTTCTGCAAACGCAAATTGGAAATCGTGCTGCCCCCTGAAAAAATCGGCCAGCTCACCGAGGGCCCGCCGGAATAGATGCCGTTGCCTCCCGCGAACAAATCCCGCGCCAGGCTGCTCTGGTAATTCAGATTCCCTGTCAAGGAGAATTGAGGATAAAAGTCCGCCACCGCCACCCCGATCAGCGCCGCCGCCTGATGCAAATTCGCCTCCGCCGCCCGGATGTCCGGCCGCCGCCGCAACAGGTCCGACGGCAACCCCACCGGCACTTCCGGCGGGGTGAGCGGCACGGCGCCGGGTTTGGACAAATCTTCCAGCAGATCGGCCGGGGCGCGGTCCAGCAAAATGCTCAACGCAAAAATATTCTGCTGGATGGTGGTTTCCAACGGGGGAATGGTCGAGGCCGTCGTCGCCACTTGCGCGTCGGCATTCGCCTCATCCAGCCCGCTGACGAACCCCGCCCCCCCTTTCCGCCGCGTCACTTCCGCCGTGTGCATCTCCGTCTCCAGGTTGGTCCGCGCAATGGCGATCTGTTCCTGCGCGCTGCGCACCTGGATGTAGTCCAGCGCCACTTCCGACACCAGCGTCACCTGCGCCCCATACACATTTTCGCAGGCCGCCTGGATGGCCGCGTCATCCGATTCAAGCTGCCGCCGCGTCGCGCCAAAAAAATCCAAAGTCCACGCCGCCCTCGCTCCCGCCTGGAGCGCGTCGGGGGTCCCCACCTTCGCCCCGTTGACCGTGCCGGTGCGCGTGGCCGATCCCGATAGCGTCAGCGACGGCCAAAGCCCGCCCGCATCCCTCCCGCGGGCGGCGCGCGCCTCCCGCAGCAGCGCCTCGGCCAGTCGCACGTCCAGATTGGTCCGCAGGGCCGCGTTCACCAACTCCGTCAGCTTGGGGTCCTGGAATTTTGTCCACCAGCGGGCCATGTCCACCGCGCTGTCCGTCAGGCGGGTGCTGGCGTTGGTGCTGCTGTTGGTCGGGCCGGACCAGGCCGGCGGCGCCGGGATTTTCGGCGGCTGGTAATCCGGACCTACCATGCAGCCGCTGCTCATGGCCAGCGCGGCCAGCGCAACGGCCAGGACCGTCCGCGCCATTGGGAAAGTTTTATTCATGGCATTTCGATCATGGGTTGTGCCGGCCTTTTATTCGTACCGCAGCGCGTCAATCGGATCCAGACGCGAGGCCTTCCACGCCGGGTAATACCCAAACACCACGCCCACCGTCGCCGAAACCACCACGGCGGAAATGATGGCCCCCAGGGACACGGCCGTGGGCCACCGGAGCATGATCCGCACCATCCAGGAACAAGCGCGCCCCAGCCCGATGCCGACCGCGCCGCCGATCAGGCAGAGGACCACCGCTTCGGTGAGGAACTGGCGCAAAATATCCGCCGGCTGCGCCCCCACCGCCATTCTCAACCCGATTTCCCTCGTCCGTTCCGTCACCGAAACGAGCATGATGTTCATAATGCCCACCCCGCCCACCACCAGCGAAATCGTCGCCACGATGAGCAACAGCTTGGTCATCAACAGGGTCGTCGAACTGACCGTTCGGGTCATTTCCGTCATGTCCCGAATCGTAAAGTCGTCCGGCGCGTTGGGCCGGAGGTGATGCCGCTCGCGCATCAGGCCGGTGATTTCTTCAATGGCCGACGGAATCTGCTCGGCTGACTTGGCCGCCGCTATGATTTGATCCACGTTGACAAACCGCACCTGGAGCGGCGTGTCGGCCGTTTGCACGGCCGAGGGCGTCGTATAAAGGGTCGTGGGACTGGTCAAATAGACCTGGCTGGGCAGAACCGTCGTCGCCGTGGAACTGGCCGCCGCGCTCTGGTTTTGCGTCGTGGCCGAACTGCCGGTCACCCGGTACTTGATCGTCGTCCACGGCGCCAGCACGATGTCGTCCTGATCCTGCCCCATCATATTGGCTCCCTTGGCCCGGAGCACCCCGATCACCTTAAAGGGGACGTTTTGCAGCCGGATTTCCTTGCCGATGGGCGATTCATCCGGGAAAAGTTGTTTGGCGATGGTTTGCCCAATCATGCAAACCTTGGCCGCGCTATGCACTTCCGCCTCGGTGAACGAAGTCCCTTGCGCCATGTCATCCCAATCCCGCACCTGGAGAAAGGCCGGCGTGGTGCCCGAAATCGTGTTCGGAACCCAGTTGCGGTTGCCATAAACCACCTGCGTCCGCGCCCGCACCACCGGCGCCGATGCCGCCACCGAGGGACAATCGGCCAGGATCATGTCCGCGTCCATCGGAGTCAGCGTCATGATGCTGCCGGTGCCCTGGCTGACGCCGCCGAAGGCGGAGTTGCCGGGAAAAACCATCAGATTGTTGGCCCCCAGCGTGGCAATGGTATGCTGAATCTGCAGCGAGGAGCCGTTGCCAATCTCCATCATCGCAATCACCGCCGCCACCCCGATAATTATGCCCAGCGTGGTCAGCGCCGCCCGCATCATGTTCCTGCTCAAGGCGCGCATGGCCGTTTGAAATGTCCGGTAAAATCTCATGGTTGGTTCTCCTCTCTTTTTGTCTCCCCGTCCCCCTCGATCACCCCGTCACTGATGCGGATGATTCGTTTGGCGTGCCGCGCCACTTGCGGGTCGTGCGTCACCAGGATGATGGTCAGCCCTTCCGCTTCGTTGAGCGTCCGGAACATTTGCAGAATCTCCTGGCTGGTGTGCGAATCCAGATTGCCCGTCGGTTCATCCGCCAGCAGCAACTGCGGCCGGTTGATGAGCGACCGCGCTATCGCCACCCGCTGCTGCTGCCCGCCCGAAAGTTGCGAGGGCTGGTGATCCATCCGGTCGGCCAGGCCCACCTTGTCCAGCATCGCGGTGGCCCGCGCCTTCATTTCTTCCTTGGCGACAAACTCCGCGCCATAGGTCAGCGGCATGCAGACGTTGTCCAGCGCCGAGGTTCGCGCCAGCAGATTGAAACTCTGGAACACAAAGCCGATCAGCCGGTTGCGCAGTTGGGCGCGTTCATTGGGCGAGGCGCCCGAGATCTGCCGCCCCTCCAGCCAATACTCCCCCGAGGTGGGACGATCCAGGCAGCCGAGAATATTCATCAGCGTGCTTTTGCCCGAACCGCTCGCCCCCATCAGCGCCACCAGTTCTCCTTTGCCAATGGACAGGGTGACGCTTTTGAGCACCTGCAAATCCACCTCGCCCAGGTGGTAGGTCTTGCAAACCTCGTGCAATTCAAGCAATTCCATAACCGATTCTCGCCGTTACGGGCTGTTGCCCCGTCTGCCCCCGCCCCCGCCGCCACCGCCGCCGCCGCCGCCGCCGGCTGGCCCGGCACGCCGGCCAAACTGCGGAATGAAGGGATTCACCCCGGGCGTTTCCTCCGCCGCCATTTCCGGGGTCTGCACTCCCAGCACCACCGTCTGATTTTCCTTCAATCCTTCGCCTTGCAGCACCGTCCAGGTCCCATCAGAAAGTCCCAGGTTGACATGAATCGGGCGGACAAACTCTCCCTCCGGCACCCACACCGTCCCGCTTTGTTGGACGGGCTGGGCGTCGCTGCCGCTGCCGCGCTGCCCCCTCTGCTGGCCGCCGTCGGAGGCTCCGCCGGACGGCGGGTCCGTCTGCCGGTAGGCCGGGGCAATCAAGTCCGGCAGCGGATGCCAGCGCAGGGCCGAGTTCAAAGCCAGAAACACGTCGTCGGCCTCTCCGGTCAGGAATTGAACATTCGCTGTCAAATACGGCAGCAGTTTGCCGTCCGAGTTGTCCGTGTTCACCTCCACCGTGTAAGTCACCACATTTTGCGTCATCGTCGCGTTGAGCCGCACCTTGTTCACCTTGCCGTGAAACTTCCGGCCGGGAAAAGCGTCCACCGTAAAGCTCACATCCTGGTTGGTTCGAATCTTCCCGATGTCCGCCTCGTTGACCGAAACCCAAACCTGCATCCTCGTCAGGTCCTTGGCAATCAGGAACAAACTCGGCGTGTTCAGGCTCGAGGCCACCGTCTCCCCAATCGTCACCCGCCGGTCAATGATCACGCCATTGACCGGAGAATAAATGGTGCAGTAATCCAGCGTCTGTTGGGCCTTGGCCAGGGTGGCTTCCGCCTGCACCGTGGCGGCCCTGGCCGAATCCACCGCCGCCATGGCCAATTCCACGTTGGCTTTGGCTATTTCGTAATTCGCCTTGTAGGAATCATACGTCGTCGGCGCCAGCGCGTCCGACGGGCCGAGCATCTGCGCCCGTTTCCAATCCGCTTCCGCCTGCACCTCCTTGGCTTTCATCTGCTCCACATTGGCCGCCGCCTGTTTTTCCCCGGCCTTGTCCGATGCCACCACCGCCATGTCCAGGTCCACGTCCGCCTTGAACAGGCGGGGGTCAATCCGGGCCAGGAGCATGTTGGACTCCACCACCGACCCATAATCAATGGCCTTGCCATTCTTGTCCTTGCCAAACTCCAGGAATTGCCCCGACACTTGCGCCCCCACGTCCACCAACTCCTCCGGTTCCACCGTGCCCGTCGCCGTAATCGTGGCCGTCAGGTTTCCTTTCCGCACCGTGCCCGTGCGCCACAGGGCTTTGTTGGCATGACGCGCGTGCCAGATCCACGCGCCCGCCGCGCCCGCCAGCGCCACCGCCGCCACCGCCACAATTATCACTCTGAATTTTCCTCGCATAAATTTATTTCCTCGGGGATGGGCTTCCGGCGCCACCCCGCTTCGCTCGCTTGATTCATCCCGTCGCTCGATTAGACGACACCGCCGCCCACCAACATTCACTCCGGCCATCCGTCTTCCCCGGGCCAACAAATCCACTTCAACCCGCCGCCCAAGGGAGCACTCATACTAATTCAAGAAAGAATCCCCCCGCAAATAAAATTTTCTAATAGTTCACGCCGGCCGCTGCCCGGCGTTGCCGCCTTCATTCTGCATTCTGCATTCTTCATTCTGCATTCTGCATTCTGCATTTCTTCATTGCCAATCCCGCCGCCCCTTCTTAACCTCCTCTCATGGAACCAATGCAATTGCGGGAATACATTCCGGTGGCCATCCTGGGCCTGGTCGCCCTTTTGTTCTCCGCCGGCACCCTCGTCGCCTCCGTCCTCGTCGGCAAACGCGGCAAAAGATCCCCCATCAAAGACACCGCTTATGAATGCGGCATGTTGCCCGTCGGCGAAGGCAACACCCGCCTCTCCGTCAAATTCTATCTCGTCGCCATGCTCTTCATTCTTTTCGACATCGAAGTCGTCTTCCTTTATCCCTGGGCCATCATCTACCGCTCCATGCTCGCCTGGAACGCCTCCCTCATTTTCGGCTCGATGTTTTGTTTTCTCGGCATCCTCTTCATCGGCTACATTTACGCTCTGAAAAAAGAAGCCTTCAATTGGAAACAGTGACCGTGTGAATGGAATCGCCCGGCTTCACTCCCGTTCAATTTGGCGACGCCGGCTGGCGCGCCGTCATCGCCCGCGATTTCACCTTCGCCAACCTCCGCCTCGCCACCCAGGCCGTGGCCCAATACCTCAAGACCCAACTGGCCGATCCCAACTCCCCACTTCACCGCCCTCCCCCCAACCATAATCTTAATCTTACTCTTAATCTTAATCTTAATCCTAATCTCAATCCTAATCACCCCAACTCCCCCCTTCGCCGCCTCCCGCTCACGCTCATCATCGCGCACGACTGCCGTTTTCTCGGCCCTCAATTCGCCCTGGCCGTGGCCGAGGTTTTGACCGCCGCCGGATTGCGTCCGCTCCTGTGCGATCGCGCCACCCCGGCCCCGGCGCTGGCCCTCGCCATCCGCAAACGCCGGGCCATCGGCGGCATCAACCTGACCGCCGGCCCTCTTCCGCCGGAGTATTCAGGCTTCCAATTCTCCCTCGGCAATGGCGCGGCCGTCACCCCGGAAGTCACCCTCCTGCTGGAGGCCGCCATCCGCCGTTTGCAGCAGGAAAACTGGATCTTCCCGGCCGTCGTTATCGGGACCTTCCAAACCAAAGCCTTTGATCCGCAGCCCGACTACTTTAACCAAATGCAAAAGCTGGTGGATTTCGCCGCCATCAAAAAGGCCCGCCTGCACATCGCCCTGGATTTGATGTACGGCTGCGGCCGCGGTTATCTGGACACCCTTCTCCTCAAGGCCGGCGCCAAACTCACCGTCTTCCACAATGAATCCGACGCCTTCTTCGGCGGCCACCCGCCCGAGCCTTCCGCGCCGCTCCTCTCCGAAGTGCGCCAGGCCATTCGCTGCGGCCAGGCTCAACTGGGGCTGGCCACCGACGGCGACGCCGGCCGTTGCGGCGTGGTGGACAACGACGGCGCGTGGCTCACCCCCGGCCAAATACTCGCGCTGGCCCTTTATCATCTCAAAAAAAATCGCGGCTGGACCGGCTCCGTCGTCCGCACCGTGCGGACCAGCCGCCAGGTGGACGCGGTGGCGCGGCTTTTCGGCGTCCCAGTCCGCGAGACGCCGGCCGGCTTTCACCACATCGGCGCCCTCATGGAAACCGGGCCGGTCATCGTCGGCGGCGACGAATCCGGCGGTCTCACCGTCCAGGGCCATGTCCCGGAGAAGGACGGCATCCTGGCCTGTCTGCTCATGGCCGAACTGGTGGCCGCCGAGCGAAAACCCCTGCGTCAGATCCTCAAAGCACTGGCCCGGCAGACCAGCCATTGGGGTCACATCTAAACATTCTACATTTCTGTCAAATAGAAATTAAAACGGGGAGTGTTTGCCTGTCATGCCGGTCCTTGCCCCCATCCATCCTCATCGGCACGCGCCGCTGCGCGCGGCGGAACGGGCGCCGCGGCCTGGGCCAATCCATGATTGTTGACATGGACTCGCGTTGGGGTCAGAGTGCCGCTCAACATGGCCAATGATTTGCAATTGCAACTGAAGGTAGGCGACCTCGCGCCATCCTTCACCGCGGCGACCAATGGCGGTGGCAGCATTTCGCTGGCGGATTACAAGGGCAAGAACGTCATTCTTTATTTTTACCCCAGGGACAATACGCCGGGTTGCACCAAGGAAGCCTGCGCCTTTCGCGATCACTGGGACCAATTCAAGAAGAAAGGCGCGGTCGTCCTGGGCGTGAGCACGGACACAGCCAAGTCGCACGACAAATTCGTGGAGAAGCACAAGCTGCCCTTCACCTTGCTCGCGGATGAGGACAAAAAAATAGTGGAGGCTTACGGTGTCTGGGGGCCGAGGACTTTCATGGGCATAAAATATATTGGGACGGCGCGGGCGACGTTCTTGATCGGGCCGGACGGCAAGATCAAGAAGATCTGGCCGAAGGTCAAACCCGCCGAGCACTGGGAGGAAGTGCTGGCGGCCCTTTAAATTGGCGGGAAACAGTCATCCCTCACCGTTGAACCCGTCCCCTGTCATGGCGATCAATTGCCGGTCGCAGGAATGCCGTGCCGCGCATTTTCCAGTCCCCGCTCAAAAGGCGAAAGCGATGGCGACCATGGCGATGACAGCATCGGCACCACATTGGGGTAAGGACCAGGAGGATCAATTGAGAATAATGGGTTGTGCCGGCAACCTTCCAACCTCATTTTTCTTGGCATCGAAATACTCACCGGTCAGCAATTGATAAGTTTTTCCACCAGCCTGCACCGTCATCTCTCCGTTGACTGCCTCCACCCTTCCTTCAGCGCTCATTTGGAAATCCCCTCCGCTAATCTCCAGCGTGACTCCGCCGCCGCGAACGTGAAAAGACGAGTCCAGAGCAAGCTTTTTGATCTTGCCAAGAATTTTGCCTTTACCCACCTCCAGCGCGGTCCGCGTTGTCAAGGCATTCTGGGCCATCATTTCGCTGAGGCCCAGTTCGCTGTCCTCCACCAGTACCAGCGTGGAGGTGGAACCATTCACTTGAAGATACACGTAGGACCCATGCCCCGTTCGAATCTGATCGCCATTGGTTAATTCCCGGTTCACGCGGAGACGCTTCCAGACTCCGCCATTCCCATATTGCACATCCCCGAGCACCGAACGAACAACCGCGCTTCCTGGTTTAAACGCTGAGCTTCGGGAATCCGTGCTGCATCCCGCCAAGGCCAGCAAAACCAAAATTGCCGCAAACGATTTCATATCATCGGCATTCATCCTGTTCCTAATCTTAATCTTAATCCTAATCTCATTCCAACTTTGAGATTAAGATTAAGATTAAGCCCACATTCCGCACTTCGGGAGTGTAATTTTTCACGGCCCATTGGGCAAGCGGAGTCATTGATGTTTTAATGGTCGTTCATTCCACGGCGCTTTTTTGAGGGATTGTTG
>Ga0187848_10002169_pt1 | contig 15874 bp, 21 predicted proteins | sample June2016WEW_4_40_FD_132424 | JGI IMG/M metagenome (GOLD analysis project Ga0187848, IMG submission 132424) | Peatland microbial communities from SPRUCE experiment site at the Marcell Experimental Forest, Minnesota, USA - June2016WEW_4_40 | ecosystem: Environmental > Terrestrial > Soil >... | reverse complement strand
TGGGTCAACATCGGAGATACTTTCGTTTCCACCGCTGAATACTCGGATCGCAAGCGGCTGCATTGTACTGACATTCTGGCAAATGCAAGAGGGAGAGGATTCAGACAGACAAGACTGAAAAGGAAGAGCCTGTTCTTTACCCCTTTTCGTCTTGCCATAGCTCTCGCAGATGACGGTTGGATAGCGAGGAGTGACATCGTAGTCGAGAAGAACAATCCCGCACCAGAGTCCGCCACAGATCGTCCTTCAAGGACGCATGAGTACGTGTTCTTCTACACGAAGAGCAAAAAGTACCGCTACGATGGAGAAATCCTTCGGGAGGCATACACTCCTGCGACGACGGCCAAGGGTTTTAATCAAGTTGGAGACAATCCCAAACGTTCGCTGAATCCGAAAGGCCGGAATGGCGGAAGCGTCTGGCAAATCAACAACGGTTCTAAGCGGTCGGATCATCCAGCACCGATGCCCTTTGAACTTGCCGAGCGATGTGTCTTGGTAGGTTGCCCGGTTGGCGGTACTGTGCTCGATCCGTTCGTCGGTTCCGGTACCACAGCGTTGGCCTGTGTCCAGAATCAGAGGCACTGCACTGGGATCGACCTGAACAGGGCTTACCTGGAGATCGCCATGAAGAAAGTGCCAGGGGCGAGGATCGTAACACGATGATGGCCGCCGAGGACAGCGCCCGCCCTGTCTGCGATGGCAGACAGGGCTGGCGTGACGGCCTCGAAGTTAACAATGCCCGCTTCCCCACATTTTGGGCCAGCCGAAATCTACCCCACCACCGAGGTAAGCCCACCATCCCGCCGTCACCGGCGGGATGGAGGGCGAGAGGCGATCTCTTATCAATGCCGAGCGTGGCCTGTGCCCGCATCGCTGTTCGCCACACTGTGGCATGAATGGTAACGACTTCCCGCCTTCGTGGACACGTCCGGGAGTAATACTTTTCCACCACGACTAAGACAGCTTTCATCACGTCGAATGCGGCAGCCCTCGCTGATTATCAATCAAGGCGACAACTCGTTAATAACGGTCGACAACCCGCCACGCCCCCGGAAAACGCTTCCCAACGACACGGCCGGATTCTTCCAGCCAGGAAGTCCCTTCCACAACCGAGTCTGCTGAAGAAGACCATGGTTTCAGCCATAAATACTTGCGACCACATGTCGGGAGCAAGCATGAGCGGGAGAGCCACCATCACCATCGCCTATCACGGTCTGACCCGCTCGATCCGACAATGGGCTGACTTCCTCGGCCTGGACTATTACACGTTGGCGGCTCGCATTCGACGGGGGTGGTCAGTCGAGCGAGCCGTGGAGAGCCCAGGGCGGCATCACGGCCGTGGCCCGAAGACCCACGGGCAGAGCTACTCAAAGGAACACCGAGCTTGGAAAGCGATGCTCGGTCGCTGTTATTATCCTGGGTATCACGCTGCCCACAGATACGGCGGCCGTGGCTTGACAGTCTGCGAGCGATGGCGGGACAGTTTCGAGACTTTCTTCGCTGACCTTGGGCCTTGCCCATCGCCAGATTTCAGCCTTGGCAGAATTGACAATGCCAAGGGCTATTGCCCCGCCAATTGTCGATGGGAAAATCGTCAGCAGCAAGCCGCCTCACGAGACAAGCCGAGACGTATCTGATCTGTCGGTTTCTTCGCTTTGCGCCTGATTCTACCGTTCTGCGCAGTCGTCGACAAATTCTTTTTGGGCCTCTCATATTTTTCTCCATCTCGGACGATTGTACAGCTTATGAGGACACCACAGTGGGTGGTGCGCATGAATGAATGATGGCATAGACCGCCAGTACAAGGACGGCGTGCCCTTACACAATCAGCACCAATGGGGTGAAACAATGACAGTTGACGATTTTGTTTTCGAGAAGAGGCCGTTAAGCGACCTACCAACGCTTGATGCCGGCGATGCCGACATTGATCTGCACTCCTGGCTCGATGACTTCGACGGCGAAGAGCAGTGGATCTCCGACGATGATGAGGGATTCGTTGTTCAAGCGGCAGTTGTAGTCCGCAACTGCTTTATCATTTGGCAAGACGAGCCGCTTACCGACGATGACAAACGAGTGGCTGTGTCCGAGTACAAGGAAACAGTCCAAAGGTTGCGAATGGAGCGAGGCGAAATCCCAGTTGAGGATTAGCGTCGTCTTCTTATTAGCGAGGAATAGAGGTGCCGAAGTCCCTTCATCGCCTTGTGGCGTGAAGGGACTCAAAGCCCAACACCAAAAGAGAACTAACATGAAATATCACGAGAATTGCCCAGACTGCGGCGTAGCGCCTGGGCGGAAGCAAATCAACGGGTGCGATGTCGAGCGATGCACGGTATGCGGCAGTCAGCGGATTACCTGCGATTGTAGCGACCATGATCCCGAGAAGTCTGTCTGGACGGCGGAGTGGCCGGACGGCGAGGCTGAATCCCAATCCTCGCCAGCAGCACGATACACGGTCAGCGTTGTTACAATTGCAGCCGGAAGTTAACAAAGGCTGTCGCTCCACGATTGTGGGCCGGGTGACGCCTGTCTCACGTCCGTGGCACCCTTCCGCTGTTACCGTCGCCGGGCGCAAGGAAGGCGGATTATCGATCCGCCAGCGGCAGCGGGGAATGGGCGCATGATTTGTCCGACAATCGGACTTTCCGGTGAACGACACTTTTATTCCTAAAGCTGATCTTCCGTAACTTTTCGGACTTGGTAGAGTAGTTCACTTGGGTCGAGTCCCCCGATACGGAACCGACCAGTATCTTACCTGCTTATCTGCGTGTGCTGATCCTACGTGGTTTTTTCTGTTTCGTTCCACGTTTTCAAGGATCACTGCCATGCAGCGCTGCAAAACACTCGCAGACCTCCACAAACTCGGGCTGACCGTAGACGCACACGACCGCACCAAGACTATTCCGATCAGTCGGGGAGCCCCTCCAGGCACGTCGCCTGCCGCCCGTGCCAAGGCGGGCAACGGCATCCCACGGTCGTCATCGCCGAACCTCCCGGCAACTAAACAACCGGATGACGTCGACGAGGATCGCCCCGAAGGGAAGCAAACGGGACCACTTTCCGCCATTATGAACACGATAGTCTGTGGGGACTGTCTTGAACTGATGAACAGGTTGCCGCAAGACTGTGTTGACCTCATTCTGACCTCCCCGCCGTACAACGTAGGAAAGCCATACGATGCCTATAACGACAAGCGGGATTGGGCTGACTACAACGAGTGGCTTCGCAAGGTCTGCCAAGCCATGTTTCGGGTCATCAAGCCGAACAGCAGCATCTTCGTCAATATCGCCGATGTGGGCATTTCCAACCGAGACGCAGCAGGGGAACAGCGAATTGGAAACCGAGGCAACTTCTATGTCGTCCCGAACCATCTCGTCGTTATTGGCGAGATGCTGGCCGTAGGTGCGCAATACCTACATCCGATCTTTTGGCGGAAGCCGGGCAACTGCAAGACTGAGTTTGGCGGGAGCGGACGATTTTGCGGAACTTACCCGTATCCTAAGAATTGCCATGTGCCATCAGAGTGCGAGTACGTTTTTCACTTTCGGAAGAATGGACTATACGAGAAAGTCGACAAGGAGAGAAGGGAACAGAGCAAGGTCACGAAGGAAAGGTGGCTGCAACTATCGAGCCAGATATGGGAGTTCCATGGTGCGCCGGCCGACAAGGCGCATCCAGCCCAGTTTCCTCTGGAATTGCCGTTGCGATGTATCGAGGGGTGGTCCTTCGTCGGGGATACGGTACTTGATCCGTTCGGAGGGACCGGGACGACGGCCGTAGCCTGCACCCAATTGAAAAGGAACTACGTCTGTTGTGACATCTCGAAGGAGTATTGCGAGGTTGCCAAGAAAAGGCTGAAAGAGTATGAGAAGCTGCCTGCCCCTCTTCATACACATTCTATCAGCAGATTCGGGGAGAATCCCGTTTGCGGCGGAGTGCTGCACGAGAACGGGGGTTGCCACTCTGGACAGTTTGGCAGCAGGCCCCTTCACAGTGGACAACCGCTCTCCGGTCAAACTATAATACCGGTTTCCCACTTATCTCATGGAGCACCATCATGCCCAACATTGCCGCTGTCCTGAAAGACGAAATCCGTCGCCTGACCCGCAGAGAGATCAAGGCCAGCACCTCTTCGACCAAGAGTGCCGTGGTCCAGTATCGCAGCGACATCGCCACACTGAAGCGAACGGTCCAGGCCCAGCACAAGGAGATCGCCTTTCTGAAGGCCCAGGAACGGAAGCGACTCGGGCAGCCTCATGCCAAGGGCGAAGAGGAATTGGAAGGTGTCCGGTACTCGGCCCGTTCCGTCCAGGCGCAGCGGAAACGGCTGGGCCTCTCGGCTGCCGATTTCGGCAAATTGGTCGGCGTCTCAGGGCTCACGATTTACAATTGGGAACACGGCAAGTCCCGGCCAGGGAAGGAGAACTTTGCCGCCCTGGTTGCCGTTCGGGAGATGGGGAAGCGGGAGGCGTTGGCGAAGTTGGAGTTGCTGAAGTAGGTGGAACGGCTGCCGTGGTGTCTGCCGCTATTCCGAGATGCGTACCCGTTGGAGCAACTCACAGCCCACCAGGAACCTCTTGCTGCCGTTATCAAATGGTTGGCATCGCACTACACGGGCGAGGACGAATACAGTGTGCTTGGGTGCTGCCAGCCTTGCCACAACCCGCTTGAAGCCAGGCCCACCGAACGGCACCGCTCGCTCAACGCTTCCGCACCATCGGGAACCTTGCCCGCAGTTCCCGGCAGGCCAGCATCAACTGCGGAGACAATTGGGGAAGCCGTTCCACGATGTAGGCCATGTGGGCTTCCATCGCTTCTTGAAAAGGTCTGAGCCTCTTCACGAAGGCGGAGTCCGTGGCAGCCAGAGCGGCACGGAAGACCTCGTTGACTTCCGAAGATTCGATCTGGATGACCAGTCGCAGCGCATCTTCCACGGAACCGACGTGATGGACGGCAGCCTCGGCGGCGTCCATCTGTTGCTCAAGGCGGGGCAAATAGTCCTGCAAGGGGTTGAACAGGTTGGCCTTCCAGCCCATACGGAGTGCAGCGGCCCGGCAGACCTCCAGTAGATCGGCATGATACTGTTCTTGCTCGGCCAGACCGGCAAAGAATGGTGCGACCAAGCCCTCGTCGGCAAAGGCCCTGGCGAAGGTGCGGTAGATTACCTTCGCCCGCAGTTCCAAAGCAATGCAGCGTTCCAAGATCGTGGGCACCGCCGAGGCTGAGGTCCCAAAGAATCCGGCATCCCGAACCAGGGAGAGGAACGGCTTCGCCTGCCAAGGCCCAACGGCACGGAAGAAGACTACCCAGCCAAAAGACCGGATGGTGGAGATCGGGTGGGCAAGAACATCCCAGCTTGTGATGACGCCAACCATTGTGCCGCCTCCTGCGTGGCGAGAAACGGCTTCGGCTGCCTCCAGTCATCATAACACCCCCTCTTGCTGTGTCAATTCACCCGTCTTCAGAGCCGTTCCGCTAGAGGGAAGGTGATCAACACGGCACTCTCGATCAGGTGAGAGGGTGGTCACTCCGCCGCAGGCCCCCAACACGCAGACACGCCTGGCCGACATTCCCTGTCGGCCAGGCGTGTCTGCGTGTCACAGGTCGGGGAAACCCACTCAACCTCCCTGTCAAGCCATCCACCCGACCGTTGGCAGCACGGAGGGATTTCTACAAAGTCGGACCCGACGGTTGTGACAACGTATTCGTCGAGGTTGGCGGTGCGGGCAAGGCTGGTGACTGGTACGTCGGTGGGGTTGTCTGGGCCGATGGTGTTGACGACGTTGGGTAGTAGTATTGCTGCGCCGAAGGTGTCGGCGGAGTGGTCGGTGGCTGCGTGTAGACTGGCCTCGGTTGCCCGTGCCACCAAAAAGCCTGCGGAGTCTTGCTAGTCGGGGCCGAGTAATCGGGCACGGCTGACCTCAAGAAAGCGAAGAAGCCCGGCCTGCTGACGGGCTTCTTCGGCGTGGACGTTGTTCAATCGACGGGCAGAGGGACGGTACGTCAACCTCGTTTCTACCTCTCTTCTTCAGGCACTCAACCCCGGCGTATTCGCCCTCCGTATCCACACGTCGTTTGCTTCACATCCAAACCGCCAGAGAAGTTCGCAAAAGAGCAACTTCTCCCGCTTGGGCGATCCAGCCTCGATGGGCAGAGAGTCGATGAGCCAGCCCCACTCGTACCTTCCGCAAGAGACAGCAGGTCCCGGTCTCTCAACGCTCCGTATCCTCACACCAAATCCTTCACACCCTAGCTAACCAAATTGTCTCAATGCTGGCGAGAAGGTAAAGTCGCACAAATGTTCACCGCCTTCCATCCAGCGAGAATACCCGTGCCACGAAAAAAGCCTGCCGAGTCTTGGTACTCAGGGCTAAATACGCACGTCTTTGACGCCTGGTTCACGGAAAGATGGAGAAAATAGCGAATTCAGGGCAAGGCGTGGGACCAAGCCCAACGGGGCCTGCCGGGATGGCCGATGCTAGGGAAAGCACTCGGAGGCCGCATCATGGAACAGCCCGAAGACGAAGGCATTGCCCTTGGTCTGGACGGACCCGAGATCGACGGCGATCCCCGAAATGGCCTTGAGGCTCCCCAGCAGCGCCGTGGCCGAGGGCAAGGACGGCGTGTTGAGGGCGACCATCGCCAGCAGGGGACGGGTGCTACCGGGTGGTTGAGACATAGATTCCCCTTCACCGCTGCCCCATACCCAGCGCCCCAATCGCCAGCAGCACCCAGCCGAGGATGAACGCCACGCCGCCCACCGGCACCGGATACACGAAGAACCGGCGTCCGGTGGCCACCCACGCATAGAGCAAGCCGGAAAACAGGATGATGCCAACGAGCATCGACCACCCGGCACCGTCGAACCATCGGCTCCGGTAGTGCAGACCCAGCAGGCCGACCAGGACGACCCCGATGGCGTGGTACATCTGGTACTGGACCGCCGTGTGATACGTCGTAAGCTGTTCGGCGGTGAGTTGCGATTTCAGGGCATGGGCACCGAGGGCACCCAGGCCCACCGCCAGGGCTGCGAGCAAGCCACCAATGCTAACGAATAGTGTCGGCTGCATTTGCTACTCCCGATGCACGATTGCCACATCAAGTCCGTTCAATCGTCGCTAGCCATGCCTTCGGGCCACCGGGGCTCACAGCCATCCTGCCCGGCCCTTCAACCGACTCGAAGCGAGTCGCCTCGATCTTCTGGACCTTCCATCCACTTTGGAAGGCATCTCGGATTTCTTGTTGAGAAATCCGCCTCGGCCCCTCGGTTCCCGGCTCCTCGTCTGAAAAGCAGAGGATGTGCAGCAGTCCTCCAGGCCCAAGGACCTGTGACAACCCTTCGACAAAGACAGGACGGGCTTCATCGGTGAACGTGTGGAACAGGCCACAGTCGATCACGGTGTCGAACTGCCTGCCGAGCTGGTGCAACTCCAGGGCATTCCCGACGAGGAACTGGGCGTCGATTCCACGTTGAGCAGCCTTGGCCTTGGCTCGCTCGATAACCACTGGCAGGAAGTCGAGTCCCCAACTCTCATGGCCTTTGGCTGCCAAGTACAAGACGTTTTCACCAGTGCCGCACCCCACGTCGAGAACGCTGCCACGAATCTGGCCCGCCTCGGCCAATTTGATGATTGCAGGTTGTGGTCGTCCGATGTCCCACGGAGCTTGGCCTTGGTACATCTGCTCGAACAGTTGACGGTCCATTGGAACTCCTCTCATTGTCCCTTGATTTCGGCACCATCTCTCAAGACCGAATGATCCGTCCGCACGTCCGCCATCTGCGTCAAGACGTTGTGGGCGAAGTCAAACCCGGCTTCCCGCAGGGCGATCTCCACCTTCTTCTTGCTGGGCGGCTCGCCATTCAGGTAGACTAGGCCCCAATGCACAGTGCCGCCACCCTCGACATGTACTCCGGTCGCCACTTCTTTGACCAGGAGCTTCGGGTTCAGCCGAGCCATCAAGTGCTGGATGGGCAGGAACTCATGTTCGTCCCGTACAGAAAACGCTCCTGGCAGTTCCACTGTGGCGTGCATGGAATGACTCCTGATGGTTCCTTGTCAAATTCACTCCTCATTCCTCCAATCCGGCAACCCCTTTCGCATCTCTTTGGTGGCGGCCTTGGCGTCAAACTTCTCTGGGTCGAACGGCCCTCGCCATTCCATGAACTCCTTGTGCTGGTCATGGTTGGGATCGGCTATCGCCTCCAGATACTCCTCGTAGCCGTAGGTGCCCCCGACATCTTCAGGTGGGCAAGCCCGCTCGCCTTCGACGCATAGCGGGTAGCGGACGCCCTTCTCGGCAGGCAAGTACCCCTCGAAAAGAACCGCATGCTGCCAGTCGTCGCCAAAATCGTATTCGTAGTCGAATTGGAAGCGTTTGCCATCCTTGGGGATGATCTTGCCGAGCTTGGTGTGGAGCGAGTTCACTGGTGGCGTTTCGTCCTGCCAGCCGTCACAAAGCAATTGGGGGTCACCGTAAAGAACGCCACCGATCTTGAACTGGTGCAGATGCGAGTTCGTCCAACCCATCGCCGTCTGGATGTGTTCATGCAGCTCGTCCAGCGTGCCTTCCTTTACCGCACATCTTGCAGGTTTTCGTCTCGCCTTGTTCGGTCATGGCCGATTTCCTCCTTATCCAGAAAGCCATTTGGGCGATCCGGCCAGGGCGGTTTCCACTAGCCTGATGGGCTCACCTCTCGCTCTCGTTGGCATCCGCTGACGCCGAACGGATAGTAACTGGACGAATCCATGTCGCTTTGTACTCCCTTGCAGCACTTTCGACAAAGTCCTTTCTTGTTTCGTCGGGGCTCTCCAGAAGTCGCCACAGGGCAGCGGTAAAGGACCGGAGAAACCACGGGTCTTTTGGGTCCATCTTTGCGACGATTTCGTACTCGTTGAGTTCGCCGTTGTGTTCGTTTAGCCACGTATTCTGGATTGCCAAGTGCTTGGGGAACTCCTTCGGGCCTATTTCATCCCAAGTTCTTCCATCTCGGCTTCGATAAAGGCGAAACCAGAAGTCAGTCGGGTGACGTTTGGACTCCTCACTCTCCCGATCATACACAACGACGTAAACGGTATCATCCTCGTCGGGCTGGATTGCGATAGGAATGTAAGGACCTTCCCACCGATAGGTCTTTCCGTCAATGGTAAAGTGCGTTTCATGCCAAGGATCACCACCGCCCCACCAAAAAGGGCTGCCATGCCCTACAGCGCCGTGGTAAGCTGTGTTGGAACTGTGCTGATGAATCTGAAGGTGCCTCCCATCCCACAACCTAATGACTTCACTCCAACGGTGATGCTCCCGTTGGAAACGAGCCCAGTAGACAGCGGTTCCACCGACGAGGACCAGCACAATAATTGTGTACGTGATCTTCGCCACCCGTCGAACATGTTGGCTGGGTGGAGATGTCGTCTGGCTCATACCCCGTCAGTCCTTTCTACGTGGTGGCCTCCTGCCCAATCGTGGACAGATGCTTTCTGCGGCCGGGTGTCTGTGGCGACCCAATAGCTATGGGTGGGCCGGTCATCTCATCGTCCTTCTCGTGATCCTGGCGGTGCTCGTGGGTAGTTCCTCACCTTCCCTCCAACCTCCCCCTCAACGCCGTAAACCTCCTGGCCGTGTCCTGCCGCCGTACCGCCATTCCCAACGCCTTCTTCGTACCGACCAAGATCACCAGCTTCTTCCCTCTGGTGACCGCCGTGTAGAGCAGGTTGCGCTGGAGCATCATGTAGTGCTGGGTGTGCATCGGGATGACGACGCAGGGGAACTCCGACCCCTGGCTCTTGTGGATGGACAACACGTAGGCCAAGGCCAACTCGTCCAAGTCCCCGAAATCATATTCTACCTGCCGCCCCTCGAAGTTCACCACCATGTCCTGTTCGATCCGGTTGATCTTCTCGATCAGCCCGAGGTCGCCGTTGAACACGTCCCGATTGTAGTCGTTTTCCGTCTGGATTACCCGGTCCCCGATGCGAAATGTCCAACCGAATCGCTGGACTTCCGGCCCGCCCTCGCCAGGATTGAGAGCCGTTTGCAGGACTTGGTTGAGATTCCTGGCCCCCAGTACGGAGCGATTCATCGGCGTGAGCACCTGGATGTCGGCCTTGGGATCGAAGCCGAACCGGGCCGGAATCCGTTCCTTCACCAACCGCACGATCAAATCCTGAATGGCCTCGGGCTCCTGGGCCTCGATGAAGTAGAAGTCGATCAGGCCCTCGGGTGGCTTCAGTGCGGGCATCCGGCCCTGGTTGATGGCGTAGGCTGCGGTGACGATCTCGCTCTCGGCGGCCTGCCGGAAGATTTCGGTGAGCCGCACAACCGGCACCACCCCGGAGGCGATCAAGTCGGCCAGGACCATGCCAGGGCCGACCGACGGAAGTTGATCCACGTCGCCGACCAAGATCACGCAGGCCCCCGAGGGAACAGCACGGAAGAACTGGTGGCCCAGGACGACATCGACCATCGAAACCTCGTCCAGCACGAACAGGTCACCGGTGAGCGGGTGCTGCTGGTTCCGCTTAAACTCCCCGGTAGCCGGGTCGAATTCAAGCAGGCGGTGGATGGTCTTGGCCGTCCGTTCGGTGGTTTCTGCCAGCCGTTTGGCTGCCCGGCCGGTGGGCGCAGCCAAAACGCACTTCATTCCCTTTGCGGTGAAGATTTCCAAGATGCTGCGGACGAGCGTGGTCTTGCCGACGCCCGGCCCGCCCGTGATGACCAGCATCTTGTGTTGGCACGCCTGCCGGATCGCCTCCTGTTGCCCGGCAGCCAACTTGATCCCGAGTTTCCCCTCGACCCAGGCGATGGCTTTCTCCACGTCGATCCCGGGCATGGGGTGCTGGGAGGCCGAGCCAATCCGGTGAACGGATTGGGCGAGGCCGACCTCGGCCCGGTGAAGTGCGGTCAGGTAGAGCCACGCCTCGCCTTCCACGGTTTCCCGGATGACGGTCTTCTCGGCCACCGCCGCCTTCACGGCGTCTTCGACGACCAGTTGGTCGATCTCGACCAGCCTCGTAGTGTGTTCGACGACGCCGGGCTCCGGGTAGCCGACATGGCCTTGGCTGGCAAGTTCGCCAAGAGCATACCTGACGGCGGCCCTGGCCCGAAACGGGCTGTTGCGGTCGATTCCGAGCTTGGCGGCCAGTTCGTCGGCGGTCTTGAAGCCGATTCCCCGGATGTCGTCAGCCAGTTGGTACGGGTTCTCCTTGATCTTGGCGATTGATTCCTGGCCGTAGGTGCGGTAGATGCGAACGGCCCGGCCGGAACTGATGCCGTGCTCGGCCAGGAAGAGCATGATTTTGCGGACTTCCTTCTGCTCCAGCCAGCTTTGGCGGATCTTCTTGACCCGTTCCTGGCCGATCCCCTTGATGTGCAGGAGGAAGTCGGGGGCCGTCTCGAAGATTTCCAGCGTCCTTTCCTTGTAGATGCCCACGATCTTGGCGGCGATCTTCGGCCCGATGCTGCGGATCGCACCCGAGGCCAGATACTTTTCGATGCCTTCGGCCGATGCCGGGTGGGTGGTCTTGAGTTCGTCGGCCTTGAACTGCTGGCCGTGCTCCCGATCCACCACCCATTTGCCGGTCGCTTCCAGATGCTCGCCTGCCGAGACCGACGTGGTGCTGCCGACGACCGTCACCAAGTCCTGACGGCCCTTGACCACGACCTTGAGAACGGCGAATCCATTCTCAGGGTTGTGGTAGGTGACACGTTCGATGAGGCCGGTCAGGGTTTCGGGCATGGGCGGGCGGCATTGGGTCGTGGCATCTGGTCCACTGAGCATTCTATCTGCAAGGGCCTTAGCGTGGTAGAATGTCCGAAAATGGAGGGTTTGCCGTGACCGATGATATTCTTCAAGAACAAGCCATCGAAGTCATCAAGCCCCTGATTCCACCTGATGCTGAGGATCGTGTAACTCGATCATACAGGCAATGGAATCAGATCGTGCGGGACCACATCCGCAATGAGACTGAACTTAAACTCGCTGACGGCGATGGGCGGAACGCAGTTTCCGTCAAAGTAGTCGATGGATTCCCTGTCGGGTTGGCACACTTGATCGGTAGGTACAGCGATCCTGTGCTTTGGCGATTGATCGTGGGCCAACCGAAGCTGGGGGGCGTCGTCGAGGGGCTGACGTTCTTACTCGACGACTGGCAGGCGTTCGAGCAATGGCCACAGTTGCCGCCGACTGCTCGAAATGGCCGTGACCCTATGCACCGCACCGTGGAGATCGTGAATGCGCTTCAGCAAGCGGCACTGACCGAGCGAGTTCGTAAGGACATCACGGCCATCGACGAAGACATCCTCGGTGTCTATCACACGATCACTTCAAACGTCGAGATTTTCTGGATGCCGATTGCGATGGTGGCGGCGATGCTGGACGTTCGCATTGAAGACCTGACGGTCGTTGTCCTGGCCCATGAATTGACGCACGGCTACACGCACATCGGCCGGGACATCGACGGGCTACAATGGGACAACGAGGTGTTTCGCAGAAGCGATCACGCCGTTGTCGAGGGACTGGCGCAGTTCTACACGGAGGTCGTGACGAACAAGATCGCCCAACGATCACCCGGCCCGAAGCTGGCCTATGAACGTCTGCTCGGGCTCCAAAGCGGCCCCTATCTGGCACATCAGACCTGGGGCAAAGAAGGCGACCGGCAAAGAGGAGAGACTGTCAGGTTCACGATGGTCGCTGCCAGAAGTCGAGATCCGATGAAGCACGATGCATGGCTGGAAATGCTGGAGGCGACGAAAAAGAATCTTGCAAAGATGCCAACCAAGCCCGGCCTGTTTGACGAACCGTGAGCGAGACTCGTCAACGAGCACCGGCAGAGGGAAGATCGGAAATCCTTATGAAAGAGCGGAAACGGCATAAGTCCCGGCTGGACCCGGAGCAGGCACACTGGGAAGTCATTGGCGGCGGTGAGGGCACGATTACGGATGAGGCAGCCGATGCCATTGCCAACTTGCTATTGGACGCCGCCGAACGAGAGTTGGCCGAGGAATCAGCAGGGATGCAACGTCGTGACAACAATGAGCCGCCACCAGCAGCGGAGAAGCCTATTGATCGCACTGACTTTCTGGAGCACCTGCAAAGCTATGTCGCCAACGTTGCAATCGGTGCCTCAAGCCTTCGTAACCAAGGTGCCCCGAGGGTCATCGAGAAGACACGCACCTTCTTGGCGGGCCTCCAGCTTCGTCATCTGAAAGGACTCGCCCCCTCCCGCTATGCCGATTGGCTCGACAGAACCACCTGCAAACTCCAGGCGTCGTTTCCTGATGGGGCGAAGGAGAAGTGGGGAGCCGCCAGGAAAGCGATCAACATCTTCATGTGCCATGCTCGGATGAACCGGGAATTGGCAGCCGAGTACGAACTTGAACGCTTGGCCGACGTAATGGAAACGCCGCTGGACAAGCTATCGGCAACTAAACTGTGCGAATGGGCCGGTGTGGGAAAGCTGCCACGTTGGCGTGGCGTCGGTGCGCTCATACCTGATGATAGCCGTGCTTACCAGGACTTCGCCCTGGAGATTGCCAAACAGAACGGAATCCCAAGGGCGTCTTTGGACGTGTTGTTGTGGAAACGGGCGAAGTAAGATCTACACGCCGTTCACCGCCCAAACGGATCGAGTGTCTCGATATTTGAAATTGGTATGACCAGCGTCGTGCCGGTCGTAGCACTCGCTGGCCTGCCCTTGGCGGGAAGGTACATGCCAACGCAGCCTCTCTGCGGGAAATCATCCGTGTTTGCCAAAGCACTCCAATCGTACACATTCAAAGCGAAAATGCAGATGGGCTGCCCATCACCAGCCTTGTCCCAAACGCACTCATAGACGCATTTTCCGTTGAAGCAGACGATGCGGTCAAGTTGTCCTGCCAGTCGGTTTCGCTTAATCTGCTCGACAAAGAAGGTGTGGTGCGGACGTATCCCATCCACCTTGATTTCACCGTTTTCATCAACGTGGCCGATGGGAAAAGGTGGATCAAAGCCAAGTCTCGTTCCGTCCTCGGTGCCGTCGTTGTCTGGCAGGTACTCTCGGTAGAGAGCGGCATGAAACGCTCGTAGCCAACGGCAAATGGTCCTGTGGAGATTGGTGCCGGTGAGCCATGCCGATTGCGCTGCGGTATTGGCGTCCTCGGCGACTTGAACATCCAGCCTCATCCTTGCTGGCTCGGGGTACTTGCCATGAATGGCGGCGATCAACTGCCCAACTATTTCATCATAACCAGACTGAGCTTCATTGCAGTGCCGGTGGGTTGGAAGAATCAAGGGTCGGACACGATCTGCTGTGGCGAAGATACTCTTGGGCGGAACGTGATCCCTCGTTCTCTCGGACTTATGGCCGAAGGCATTGCCGCAAAGGTAGCAGAACGGCAACTTCTGGACGGAACGAAGGTCACCTTGGGCGGAAAGCTCAGGCATGGACTGAAATCGATCTCTATGTATTGGTCCGCTTGAACACAACCAACCTCACTTCCATCGAGCTTTCGATCTTCCCCAACTCGTCCTCCATGATAGCCTTAGCCCGGTCCTGAGTGAAGCCACCCGATCCCGCACCGATCAGCGGGAAGGCGATGGACTGGAATCCCTTTTCCTGGGCGAGGGCCATGGCATTCCGCACCGACTCCCGGATCGACCATTCCGATGCCCGCCACAGCATGTTGATCCCGGCGACATGGATGATGGCCTTGAACGGGAGCTTCCCGGCCGAGGTCAGAACGGCCCCGCCCAATGGGATCGAGCCATGAAGTTCCTTGAACGGGCCGGTGCCGCCACGACGCTTGATCGCCCCGGAGACACCCTGCGGCAACAGAAGTCACCAGGGGATGATGTTCCGGTTCCAGGAATTGACGATCACGTCAACGTTTTGGCCGAGGAGGTCGCCGTCGCCGTGGATGAGTCGGAGGTTCGTGGCTGGCTTTGTGCTCGGCAGCGTTGCCTCGAATAGGGTCCGGTGCTTCGTGGATCGCCATCTTCGCCATTACAACTGAAGAACGCTGTCCAAGTAATCACGGAGTATCCCTCAGCGTGTCAAGGCTCACCCAAGGTGAACCACTCGGATACGGTGGACTCGTCACTGACCTGATTCTAGCTGCAACAATCGGTGTCTTCACGAAGAACGCTGAGCAGAACCTCGTGCCATAGCGACCTGTGATAATATGCGTATTGCGGACATGGGATCGCACGACTTCGATGTCTTGCACAGCGAGGCGACACATTGATATGCGATACTCCTGGTCTTCCGACGAGGCCGCTCGGTAAAAGTACCGCACCACAGCGTCACCGAAGAGCGTGGCTAAGATCTGTGCGTATCGTTCGCAGTCATTCGGTCGTGGTTCCGTCTTGCCCCTATCCCACAACTGGAACACTGTGAAGAGAAAGTCACGTCCATCAACGAACACATCTGCAACATTCGCCTGTAATTCAATGACCAAAGGCGTATCGTGTTCCGCAGACCTGTTGTGCCTCCAAGCGTAGTATGCCGCCCCGCCCATGTCACCACACGCACACACAACAGGAAAAGCGTGGGCAGCACAATCAGTATCGTGATACGAGAGGTCCGGCTTCAGGTAAAGCCTCTCAAGCTCAGGCCGCAGATCGTGCCACTGAATTCGCCATCGACTTTTGTCTTCCTCTGCGGGCAGAGTAATTCCACGCTCAAGAATCTGTTGCCTGATCTGCGGCGCATCTTTCGATGTCACGGCAAGACCACGATAGAGCGTTAGCACATCATTCGTCATTGAGGCAATCCTTTTCAATAGTGTGCGGCTTGCATCGGTCTGGCCGATAATGTTCTTTAGGGCTTCCCGTTCAGAACACATACCCACCTGGACCCGTAGCAATCTGCGTCTTCTCCATCTCAAACCGATACGACCCCGG
>Ga0187848_10002167_pt1 | contig 15881 bp, 11 predicted proteins | sample June2016WEW_4_40_FD_132424 | JGI IMG/M metagenome (GOLD analysis project Ga0187848, IMG submission 132424) | Peatland microbial communities from SPRUCE experiment site at the Marcell Experimental Forest, Minnesota, USA - June2016WEW_4_40 | ecosystem: Environmental > Terrestrial > Soil >... | reverse complement strand
GGTAACACGGCCAGTCGGCCGCTTGGCCCGCGGCCCCCCAAAGTACCGTGCACAGAGTCAGGGCGAGCATGTGTCGTGTGGTCATCGGATAGCTCCCTTGGTGTTGGAATGGACGGACAACCTGGCGGCATTTTACCGCGCCGCGCGGCCCGCACAAGATGGGGCGAGGGGACGATGCGCCGCGGGCCGGCAGAACTCACGGCCCCCCAGTTGAACGCCTTCCCGACTGGTGCTACAACCGTCTGGAGGTCGGTATCCAAGCGGACCGTGAGGACCGTGACAACCGCCTGGTACGCTACTGCCGACGACCTCCAGCCGGATACGATCAGCACGTTTTGAACGTCGGCCGCCTCGGTGGAACCTCGCATGGGTTCGGGGCCCTCATGGCGAGCGACGAAATACTCCCAACCTGGCGGCAGCGTGTTATATTGACCGTTGCACTTCGCCATTTCAGGGGGGGGCGTTTGGCCGATCCCCAAGGCAAAATGGCTTCAATACCCGGTTGCCGTCCCATGAGCATCCCGATCGACGACCTCCTGTTTGGACTCCGGCCCGCCCGTTGGGCCTGGAAGCCGCTGCTGAAGCGTTTGGTGACCGGCAGCTTCGCTCCGCTGGCCATGGGGCCGGGCGAAACGGAGGTGCCGGCGGGACTGCAACGGCTGGGGCTCTACCTGCATGTCCCTTTCTGCCACAACCTTTGCCCGTATTGCCCCTACCATCGGGTGAAGTTCGACGAAGGACTCTACCGCCGCTACGAGGCGGCAGCCCACCAGGAAATCGACCTCCGCGCGCGGCAGATGGCCGGGAGCCTCGCCAGGAGCGGCGGCCAGCGGCCGCGGATCGTCTCCGTGTACGTTGGCGGCGGCACGCCTACGGTTGTGCCGGAGGGGCTCTCGCGGCTTCTGGCCCATCTGGCCGAGGCCTTCGGGCCGGCCGGCGACGTGTGCGTCGAGCTGCACCCTGCCGCCATGGACGACGGCTGCCTGGCACTCCTGCGGGCCTCGCGCGTCACCATGCTCTCGGTGGGTGTCGAGAGCCTTTCGGATCGGCTCCTGGGACTCGTCGGCCGATCTCACGATGCCGCCGCGGCCGAGGACGCCGTCCGCCGGGCGGTAGCGCGCGGCTTTGAGGCGGTCAACGTCGATTTGATGTTCGCACTGCCCACGCAGACGGTCGACGAGCTGGACCAAGACCTCCGCCGCGTGCTGGCCTTGGGAGTCGATCAGGTCTCGACGTACCCGATCTTCGGCTTTCCTTATACCGAATGGGGGCAGGAGTTGGGGCTGGCCAGGATCGGCCGTCCGCGCGGCGACGTGATCCGCCGGATGCTGGACTTGATCCGCCGGCGGTGCCGCGAGCACGGCCTGGAACAGTGCGCCGTCTGGTCCTTCCTGCGGCCGAGCAAGAAGAAGTTCAGCTCCATCACCCGGCATCACTACCTGGGCTTCGGCCCAAGCGCGGCCTCGATGACCGGCAGGCAGTTCTGCGTCAACACGTTCTCGGTCGACGAGTATGCGGCCGCACTGCCGGGACGCTCCCCCGTCGCCCTGGTCCTGCCGGTGGACCGGCGGCTGGAAATGGCCTATTGGCTGTACTGGCGGGTCTATGAAATGAAGCTCGGCTGCGCCGATTTCCGGGAGCTGTTCGGTGAAGAGCTGGAGGTGGTCTACGGCAGGCTGCTGAGGGCACTGGTGCGCCTGGGCATGATGGAGCGACACAACGGCTCCTACCGGGTCGCCCAGGGCGCCGCCTACTGGGTCCATCGCTTCCAGAACGAATACTCGCTCAACTACATCAATCGCCTCTGGGGCCGCTGCCGCCGGGAGGCCTGGCCGCCCGAGGTGAGGCTGTAATGGGACGTACTCGCGGCTCTCCGGGCCGAAAAGCCTGGTACTTCCTGCGTCTCGCCGGGAGCCTGGCCCGCGGCACGCCCCGTCCGGTCGTGGGCGGCATTTCGCTGACCGACGTGTGCAACCTCGACTGCGTCCACTGTTGGCGAAAGAACCAGGGGGCGGGCCACGTTCCCCTGGGGCAAGTGCTGACAAGCCTGCGCACCTTGTACGCGATGGGCGCCCGGTATCTGTACATTCAAGGAGGCGAGCCCTTCACTTGGCAGGATGGCAGCCGGCGGCTCGACCACGTTGTCGACGAGGCCAAGGGGATCGGTTTCTTCCACGTCGCCGTGTGCACCAACGGCACCTTTCCCCTGGACGCCGAGCCGGATTCGTTTTCCGTGAGCCTGGAGGGGCGGCCCGGCTCCCACGACGCGATCCGCAGCGGCTCGTTCGAGCGGGTGATCGGCAACGTCGCGGCGAGCCGCCACCCGAACATCTTCGCCAACGCGACGTTCAACCGGCAGAATCAGGAGGATCTGGCCTTCTTGGCCGAGTTCGCGGCCTCTTCCCGCCAGTTGCGCGGAATCCTGGTCAACTTCCACATTCCTTATCCGGGCGTCGAACACCTGGCCCTGAGCATGGAGGAGCGGGCACGGCTGGCCCGGCAGGCCATGGAACTCAAACGCCGCGGCTACCCGATCCTCAATACGTACGGCGGGCTGCGGGCGCTGGCCCGAAACAACTGGCGGCGTCCGCTGGACCTTTCCGTCGTGACCGACTGTCGCACGTACTACTCCTGCTGCCGCGCCCGGGGCAACGACCGCATCTGCCGGGAGTGTGGATACGCCGGCTGGGCGGAGTTGGCCCAGGTCTTCGCGTGGGACATACGCAGCGTCTTCGAGGTGCTCGGCAAGCTCCATCGGCGGCCGAAGCGATGACCCCGAGCCATCTCCCCAGCACAGGCGGCCCCGATCGGCCACGGATCGGATTGGTGGTCGTGGACGACGGCCTCTATGCACACCGCTGGGTGGCATCCGTGCTGGACCAGGAGAGCATCCGGCCGATCTGTGTGGCTTGCCTGAGCCCCTTTCGGGCCGTGAACCTCAATCCCGGCGGGGCCCGCGGCTTTTGGGCGGTCAGCCGGGCGAGACTGGCCTACTATGGACGTGTTGCCACATTGAAATTCGGCTGGAAGGCGGCCGGGGCGGTAATCGGCGGGCTACGCTTTCGGCTGGGGCTGGGAGGCGAGCCTCGCAGCGTGGCTGCGTTGGCCCGCGCCCGCGGAATCGAGGTGCTGCGGCCGGCCCGCAGCGACATCGACGACCCCGCCTTTCGCTCCAGGCTGAAAGGCCTTCGCCCGGACCTGCTGGTCTGTGCGTTTTCCCAGAGGGCGAACCGGGATTTTCTGGAGGTGCCGCGGCTCGGCTGCCTGAACGTCCATTTCTCGCGGCTGCCCGAGCATCGCGGCCGGGAGCCCCTGTTCCACGCTATGCTCGCCGGCCACGGCGCGGGCGTCTCGGTGCACTGGATGGCCCCCAGGCTGGACGCCGGTCGTATTGTCCTGCAAGAGCCGCTGGACGCAACCGGCCACTGCACGCTTCACGGGCTGATCCTCGCGGCCTGCGACTTGGCCGCCCGGGTTGTACCGGCGGCGATCGAGAGGGCGATTGCCGGGCCTCCGGCGGAAACCGATACTGGGCCGGTGCCTCCCATGGCCGGGTGGCCAGGGCGGGCAGAGGTCGCACGGTTCAGGTCGCGAGGATTCCGCTTTGTGTGATGGACCGCGTTGCCAAGGACAGAGTTGCCCTGGCGAAGCCACCAATGTCCTTACCCGCATCAGGCCGGCCAGTTACGGCCAATCGTCGCGAGCCGCATCGCCGCGCCCCGATCCGGCGGTCACCATTCGAGCGATTCGAGGAACTGCAAACTTCGCGGAATCTGCTGGAGAACGGCGGGTGATTCATCCTCGATGAAGTAGTACTTGATGCCGGCCTTCTGCGCGGCGCGGAACAGGGCGGGCCACTGGACCTGGCCGCTGCCCAGCGCGACGTCGTTGGTGAGCGCGGTGCCGCCCGACAGGCTGCCCGTGGGCACGCCCTTCTTCAGGTCCTTCAAGTGCATCAGGAGCCAGCGGCTCGGGTACTTCTCGATCAACTGGACGGGGTCCTGGCCGGGCAGCACGGTCCAGAGCACGTCCATCTGGAAGAAGACCGTCTTGGGATCGGTCTCGCTTGCCAGCAGGTCGAACAGGGTCCCCTGGCCATACGGCTGGAACTCGTAGCCGTGATTGTGATAGTAGAACTTGATCCCGTGCTTGGCCAGCGCGGCGCCGGCCCGGTTGAACACGCGAGCCGCCTCGCGGCACTGCTCCGGGGTGAACGGGTCCTTGTGGGGAATCCACGCGCAGCCGACGTACGGGATTCCCAGGACCTTGGCGTCGCGGGCCACGCCTTCCACGTTGTCGCGGAGCTGATCGAAAGGGAAATGGCGCCCGATGGGGATAAGGCCCCGGCGGTCGAGCTGTTCCTTGAACTCCGCCGGTGAAAACTTGCCGAGGGCCGCCACCTCGACGTACTTGAAGCCCAGGGCGACGGCCTTGTCGAGCGCGGCCTCGACACCCTGGGCGCTCTGCATGTCGCGCAGGCTGTAGAGCTGAAGGCCGGTCGGCCCGTGATAGCTCTTGCTCGTGCCCACTTCGCCCGCCGCGGCAACGCCGCAGGCGAGCACCAGGGACACCCACACCGCCACGAGTTGCGACTGCTTCTTCATCGTGTATCTCCCATTTTCCCGGGCTTGACCTCGATTCCCAGTTTCTCCGTAGTCAGGATGCTCAACAAGGCCCCCAGCATACTGCTCGCTTGGCCTTGGCTTTCGCCGCCGGCGCCGAAGTTGATCAACTGCGACGGCACCAGCGGCTGCTGGCTTTGACGGAGCTCGCCGGCGACAATGGCCATCGCATACAGCTTCGGATCGCCGTAGGAGTTGATTTTCAATTGCAGGACCTGCGCCTCGGCGTTGCCGACGGCGGCAATCGCCTTGGCGTCGCCTTCACCGATCAAGGCGGCTTTCTGGCCCTCGCCCTGGCCGATCAATTGGGCCTGTTTCGCCTGGGCCTCGGCCAGCACGAGCAGCTTGCCAGCCTCGCCTTCGCCCTGCAATTTGGCTTGCTTGGCTTGGGCCTCGGCCTGCACGACCGTGGTTTCGGCTTTCTTCCTGGCCTGCGCCAATTCCGCCTCGCCCATGTTTTCGGAAATCCTGATCTGCACCTGGGATTTCGTCAGCTCGGCCTGCAATTGGGCTTGGGCTTGCGCCTCGTTGAACGACTTCTGGCGGACCGCCGCCTCCTGTTGCTTCTGGAAGGTTTCGACCTGCTCGATGGCAAACTGCCGCAGACGCAGCTGTTCGAGCAGGTTCTCGATCTTGGTATCGCCCTGCTTGCTCTCGGGCCGGCCGATCAGCACGTCCACGCACTCGATGTCGAAGTGAGTGAACTTCTGCCGCAGCTCATCCCGCGCCTGCTGCTGGATGTCGTCGCGGTCGTGGATCAGCTGCAACATCGACTTCTTGTGCGCCACGTCGCGGAAATACGCAGAGAGCAGCGGATCGAGCGTCTGCGTAATGAGTTGTTTCACGTCGCCGAACCGCTGAATGACCGACGGGGCCTTCTGGTAGTCGATGTGTACGACGACCGACAGGGGCAGCGTCGGCTCGTAGGCGTCGGCGGTGATCAACTCGATGGATTTCAGGGTCTCGTCGTAGTGGTGCTGTTCGGTCCGCCCTGTGATCCAGTGCAGCACGAAGTTGGTGGTCGGCACAAGGACAATTTGGCCGCTGGCCGTATTGAAGGCGTATTTGCCGGGGCCGAGGGCAACGTCCCAAACGCCCTTCTCGCCCTCCTTGACGCGCTCGCCGTGCCGGAACTCCTTGCCCGAGGTGTCGGCTCCCTTCTTCCCGTAGTAGCTGACCACGACGCCCACGAAACCGATGGGAACGACTTGCTTCGGAATCAATTCCACCGTGCAGAACCAGCGGTTGAGGAAATAGGTGCCGTCGATCAGCGGCATGTATTGCAGGCCGCGACGGCCGCCGGCAGCCAGGAACGCCTCGATATCCTGGTAGTTGTTGTGGAAGTTCGCCTGATCCTTGTCGGTTCCCACGGCCGGGGCGATCAGCTCGCCGGGGGGCAAGGTCGGGCCTTCGTGTACGGTCACGATTCCGATTTCATCGGACTTGCCGCCGATTATCAGCGGGCTGAAGCCGTGCAACTCCCTGAGCTGGTGTTGCCACTCTTCCAGACTCTTCGCCCACTCCAATGTGAATACGTGGTCCTCGGTAATCACGTTGAACAGAGCGATGTTCACCGCGTATACGCCTTCACGCAGGATGCCGCGCTGCCGGCCTTTTTGCCCGCCGTTGGCGAGAAACTTCCGCGCGTCTTGGAAGTTGTTGCAGTCGACAATCTTGGCCAAGGTCTGCGACGGCATCAACTGTGTGCCGCCCCGAGAGAAGGCGTAGCCGATTCTACCCTGCTTGATGGTCACCAACGGGAACTTGTGGAGCGCGTATTGCCACCGCCAGAGACCGAAGTGCAGACCGCCGCGGAGAATGTCCGCCTGGTAGCCTGCCTCGCGGCTAAGCGCAATGACCGCACCTTCCTTGAGGGAACCTCTGAACGACCATAACTTCTCCACAATGCCGATGCGGTCGTTGGGAATGTACCTCAGGGTGAGCCAGGCAAGGACCAATACGCCGGCAACGATTTCTGCGGCAAGAAGCATGGGAAACCCTTTCGCAAGTCCCGTCACAACCAGGATCTGCCCCCCGGAGCGTCTATCCCAGTTTACCTTATGGCATGGGTGTGGCCAGCCCCTTGTGCCTCGCTTTCCGGCGGCCGGCTGCGATCCCCAGCAACGCGCATCCCCCCCAAGCGAGTGTCAGAAAGACGGCAGACTGCCCGCTCGCGAATCTCGTCTACGGGATGAAGGACGACCTTCTCAACGGTGCCGCCGGTGGCCACGGTACCCATGACATGCCCGACCTCGTGACGGCCATCCCGGGCTTCGACCCGGCAATTCCGGAGGCCGTGACCTCGATGGCACCGGCAATTTCGTGGTGGGCGGGCCTGAAGGGGATAACGGTCCGAGCGGCAAGAAACTTGACAGCCGAGTTTCCAGGGGAGAGAATCGTGTGCTGGAAGCGTACCCGGCCAGACTACAAATGGGCAATCTCGATTGAAAGGAAGTCGGCATCATGCGCAAGAGTTACTCGCGACGCGGGTTTATCAAGGGTTCTGCGGCTGCGGCCGGCGTTGCCGCGCTGACCGGCGTTTCCGGCGGCCCCTTCGTGCTGGCCCAACAGTCGCCGGGCGACAAGCTGCGTGTGGCCGTGATCGGCGCAGCGGGCATGGGCGGCTACAGCGTGGGCTGCGCCCTCGCCGAGAAGCTGGTCGCGTTGGTTGACGTGGATGAGAACAACATCGCCAAGGTCATGGCGGAGAGCGTCAAGGACACGGCCAAGCCCAAGATATTCCACGACTATCGGAAGATGCTCGACGAGTGCCACAAGGATCTCGACGTGGTCCTGATCGCCACTCCCGATCACAACCATGCTCCGGCTGCCATCCGCGCCATCAACTACGGCAAGCACGTCTTCTGCCAGAAACCCCTGGCCCACAATATCGCCGAGTGCTATGCCCTGGCCAAGGCCGCCCGGGAGAAGAAGGTCCTCACGCAGATGGGCAACCAGGGCTATTGCGGCGAGGCGATCCGCCGCGTGGCGGAATATATTGCCGCCGGGGCCATCGGCACCGTCACCGAAACCCACACGCTCTTGGACCGGAACTTTGGCGGCACGGGTGGCCGGCCTCCCTCCAAGCCTGTTCCGGCCGGCCTGCACTGGGACGAGTGGATCGGCCCGGCGCCCTACCGCGACTACCACGACGGCCTGCACCCCTTCTCGTGGCGCGACTGGAAGGCTTTCGGCACCGGTACCATCGGCGACATGGCCTGCCATCGCCTGTGCTTCCCCTTCATGGCGCTGCGGTTGTGGGAGGTCAAGAAGTTCACCGTCGAGTGCATCCATACGAAGAACGGTAGCGACGAGAAGTATCCGCAGGACAACGTCGTCTGCTACCACATCCCGGCCCGCGACGCTTTCCCGGCCTGCAAGTGCTACGTCTACGACCACGAGGCGCTCCGGCCCGACGTGATGAAGGAGTTGGAGAGGAAGTATGCGGTCAGGTGGTCCGAGGCCACGCTGTTCGTCGGCACGAAAGGCTATCTGAACAACCACTCGCGGATCATTCCCGAGTCGGAGCACCGCAAGGTTCCGGTGCCGCCCAAGACGCTGGTGCGTCCCAAGGCCGGCGGCCCCGTCGAGGACCTCTGCGCCTGCATCCGCACCGGGGGCGCCCCGGTTTCCAATTTCACCGACGCTGCTGGCCCGCTCACGGCCATGGCCCTGACGGGGCACCTCGCCCAGTACGCCGGTATCGGCGGCAAGGTCGAGTGGGACGTCGAGAAGATGCAATGCACCAACAAGCCGGAGCTGAACAAGTTTGTCCGCCGCGAGTACCGCCGCGGATGGGAAATGTAGTACGACGGGTCGCTGCGCACGCGTTACGGCTTGACAGAATACTCGATCCCGTCACCCAACGGCAGTGTGGCCGTGACGAGGCCGTTGGCGGGATGGCGGACGAACTCCAAGTAGCCCGCCACGTCGTCTGGGAAAAGGGTCACGTCGTCGGCCAGGACCACGGCCCCCTGGCGAAGATTGGGCATGACGAGCTTCAGCACGTCGGGGTACATGAGCTTCCAACCGTCGAGGAACAGCAAATCCACCGTTCCGCCGACATTCCGCAAGGTGCGGAGGGCATCGCCCGCGCGAATGTCGGCAAATTGGGAAAGCCCGGCCTCGGCAAGATGCCGGTTCGCCTTGGCGACCTTGCTCCCCTCGAGTTCGGAGCCGATCACCACGCCGCCGCCGTTGTCCCGTAGAGCTGCGGCGAAGTAGATTGTGGACACCCCGAACGACGTGCCGAACTCCACAATCCGTTTTGCGGAAATGGAACGGGCCACGGCGTAGAGGAATCTCCCGGCATCCCGCGAAACGGGGAGCAGTGCGTCCTGCAACATCGCCGCCTTCTGCTCCGACGTGGCGGCATTCCAGGCTGCGTCGTCACCGCGCACCTGCCGAACCAGTGCCTCGTCACGGGCGTCGGCCAGGGCGTGGAGCCGTTCGAGCACGTTCTGCACGCTGGGGAGCAATAGGGAGTTTGTCATAGGGTTTCCCACCGACTGGATGCTACCGCTGGCGGTCGAGGCGTAAAGTTGCCGCAATGCTTGTTCACGGGTGAGGGGCATGGCGAGACTCTGCTCCCCGATTGCGGCACTCCAGGTAGTATTTCTGTTGGCGATGATCCTCTTGCTCGTTGCTAATGAAGCCTCTCCAATTGCCGCAACGGTGCCAACGCCTGGTTCAGCACATACCACACTTGCCAGAGAAAGAACAGGCTGATGCCCACCACGATGACCGAGAGTGCAAGCTTCCAGGGGCGTGTGAACAGGCGACTCCGCCACAACAGCGGCAACGCGAACGGCCCCAATATCAGAAAGAGCAGCGGCAACACCACCCACGGGCTTTCCCACCACGCCGCCAAGCCGGCCAGTCCCGCTGCCGTTGGCGTACCACATTGGGGACAGTAGTTGTCCGATGCGCCAATCGCGGCCTTGCAGTTGCGGCAGACGACTTGTGGGGTGCTGGGGTTGCTCATGTGGGCTGAGTAGAGAATAAACCGACATTTCCCATTTACGGTGAGCCCGGAAGCCCTCCAGGCGCACACAACCTCTCATCTTATAACGGCGTGCCTCGCGTGCCCAGCCCCCGAGCGGCGTTTCTCCGCCTGGCCGCCATTCTCGTTCGCCTCGAAGCCGCATTCCATACCCCCGCCGGAGGAATCCCGGCAGTTCCTGGCGACTGGCGGGCGCCGCTTGCCTCGTCGGGGTATAATGGGGAGGGCCAGCCGATTCGCAGCGCTGCCCTCAATTCGTCCACGGTCCCCGTCCTTCCTGGCCCCAGGAGACCAGGCGATGCACTTCCGCGTATGCCCGGTTGTGAGTATGGGGTTTTGCATGGGGGTGTGGGCGGCGGTTTTCGCCGCCGAGCCGCCGGCCGCGGTGCCTCAGACCTTCGACGCCGTTGTGCTGCCGTTCGTCAAGCGGTATTGCCTGAATTGCCATCGGGGGGCCGACGCCAGACGAGGTGTCCAATTGGACAAATACCGCACGGTCGCGGCCGTGTCGGAGGATCGGGCGACGTGGAGCAGGGTGCGTAGCATGCTCCGCGCCCGCAAGATGCCGCCCGAGGACAGCCGCCGCCCGAAAGACGAGGAGTACGACGCGGTCGGCGCCTGGCTCGCAGCCACGCTCGGCCCGGCCGACCGGGCCGGCCCCCCCGATCCCGGCCGGGTGACGATCAGGCGCCTGAACCGTGCGGAATACTCGAACACCATCCGCGACCTGCTGGGCGTCGAGTTCAACGCAGCCGCCGATTTCCCCTCCGACGACGTGGGCTACGGGTTCGACAACATCGGCGACGTGCTCACGCTCCCGCCGCTGCTGCTGGAGAAGTACCTGGCTGCAGCCGAGCAAATCGCTGCGAAGGCAATTGCCGCGGACAAACCGGGCGACAAACTTGCGGACCACCCGGAATCGCATCGCCGCATCTTTTTCGTCGCACCGGGGGGGAAATCGTCGCCCGAAGAGGCCGCCGAGCAGATTCTTCGCCGGCTCGCCACGCGGGCTTACCGCCGCCCGGTCAGCGACCAGGAACTCGCGCGGCTGCTGAAACTCGTCGCAGCCGCTCGTGCGCAAAACGACGGGTTCGAGGCGGGCATCCAACTGGCGCTCGAAGCGATCCTCGTCTCGCCGCACTTCCTGTTCCGCGTGGAACTCGACCCGGAACCGAACGGCGTCGGGCGGATCCGCACGCTGAACGAGTACGAATTGGCGTCGCGGCTCTCCTATTTCCTCTGGAGCAGCATGCCCGACGACGAGTTGTTCGAGCTGGCGGCCCGCGGCAAGCTCCACGAGAACCTCGACCGCCAGGTGCGGCGGATGCTCGGCGATCCGAGGTCCAAGGCGCTCGTGGAGAACTTCGCCGGGCAGTGGCTGCAACTGCGGAACCTCGACCGGGCCGCGCCCGACAAATCGCAATTCCCGGCCTTCGACGACGACTTGCGCCGCGCGATGCGAACCGAGTCCGAGATGTTCTTCGAGACCATCGTGCGCGAGGACCGCAGCGTGCTGGAGCTGCTCGACGCCGACTTCACGTTCGTCAACGCGCGGCTGGCGCGGCACTACGGGCTGGACGGCGTCGAGGGAGACCGGTTCCGCCGGGTATCGCTCCCGGCCGGCGGCGGCCAAGATGCCCTGCACGCCCGCGGCGGCGTGCTCACGCAGGCCGCGATCCTCACGGTGACGTCGAATCCCGCGCGGACCTCGCCCGTGAAACGCGGCAAGTGGGTGCTGGACAACATCCTCGGCACGCCGCCCCCCGATCCGCCGCCGAGTGTTCCCAGGTTGCAGGACGATGCCAAGGCGGTGGCCGCCGGCACGGTGCGGCAGCGGATGGAGCAGCACCGCAAAGACCCCGACTGTGCCGTGTGCCACAAGGAAATGGACGCCTTGGGCTTCGCCCTGGAGAACTTCGACGCCGTGGGCGCCTGGCGGACCAAGGACGGCAACTTCCCCATCGACGCCGCCGCGCAGTTGCCCGACGGCCGGTCGTTCAACGGCCCGCGGGAGCTGAAGGCCGTGCTCCGCGGCAGCAAGGAACAGTTCGCCCGCTGCCTGACCGAGAAGCTGCTGACCTACGCCGTCGGCCGCGGCGTGGAGCCCTACGATAGGCCGGCAGTCGAGGGAATCGTCAGTGCCGCGAAGGCCGGCGACTACAAGTTCTCGACGTTGGTCCTGGGCATCGTGCACAGCGACCCCTTCCAGAAACGCCGCGGCAAGAACAAGGAGTGAGCCATGGGCAAGAACCGGCAGATTTCCCGGCGGACCGTCCTGCGGGGCGTCGGCACGGCGATCGCGTTGCCGTGGTTGGAGTCGATCATGCCCCGGCTGTCGCAGGCGGCGGACGGCGGACCGCCGCGGCGGATGGCCTTCTTCTCGGTTCCCAACGGCATGCACATGCCCGACTGGACGCCGAAGGAAGAAGGCCCGCTCGATGTCCTGCCCCCGATCCTCGCGCCGCTGGAGCCGCTCAAGTCGAGCGTCACGGTCCTGAGCGGGCTGACGCTCGACGGCGGCCGGCCGCAACGCGACGGTCCCGGCGATCACGCCCGCTCGGCCGCCTCGTTCCTCACGGGGGCCCATCCGTACAAGACCAACGGCAAGGACATCCGCAACGGCGTTTCCGTGGATCAGGCGGCCGCGGAGAACATCGGCCGCCTGACCCGTTTCGCGTCGCTCGAACTGGGCTGCGAGCCCAGCGCGCAGGCGGGCAACTGCGATTCGGGCTACAGTTGCGCCTATACGTCCAACATCTCCTGGCGCACTCCGACCTCGCCCCTCGGGAAAGAGGTCAACCCGCGGGCCGTGTTCGACCGCCTCTTCGGCCCGGCGGAGCCGACTGCGGAAGACCGCGCACGCCGCGGCCAACAAGAACGCCGGCGCATGAGCATTCTGGACTTCGCGGCCGAGGATGCCGCCGAGTTGCGTCGCAAACTCGACCGGAGCGACGGCCGCAAGCTCGACGAGTACCTGTACGCCGTGCGCGAGATCGAGCGCAGAGTGCAGGCGGCCGAAGGGGTGGCGGCCTCGGTGCCCGCGAGTGCGCGACCTGCCGGCACGCCCAAGGAATTCGCCGAACACGCGCGTCTGATGATGGACATGATCGTCCTGGCCTTTCGGACCGATTCCACGCGGATCGCCACCTGCATGTACCTGAACGAGGGCAGCAACCGCAGCTATCCCGAGATCGGCGTGCGGGCCGGCCACCACGAGTTGTCGCACCACGGCCGCGACCCGGCGAAGCAGGCACAGATCAGCAAGATCAACCGCCATCACCTCGGCCTGTTGGCCGAGTTCTTGCAGAAGCTCAACGCCGCGAAGGAAGGCGACGGCACCTTGTTACACGGCGCAATGATCCTGTACGGCAGCGGACTGAGCGACGGCGACCGCCACAATCACGACGACCTGCCGATCCTGCTGGCCGGCCGCGGCGGCGGAACGATCGCCGCCGGCCGCCACCTCCGTTATCCCAAGGAGACTCCGTTGACGAACCTTTACCTGGCGATGCTCGACCGTGTGGGCGCCGCGATGCCGAAGTTCGGCGACAGCACGGGCAAACTCGAGTTGTAACCGCTGTCATCGTCCGGCAAGGCTTGAAAACCAAGATTAGCGAGTATCGGCCGCACGTCCCTACCGGGAATCTCGTACTCGTTTCCTACGGGCGTCGGCAACGAGTTGTGGCGGGCGGGCGGCGAGTTGCTCTGCCACCGGCTCCCGGACCGTGCCGGCGATTCCCGGCTTCTTCGACCTCAAGAGCCTTACCGGGCGGCTTGTCCACATGCCGGCCTTTGAAGACGAGGCGGCTGCCCACCCAGCTTGCTATGTAGCACACGGCTTATCTTCCAAGTAATCATGCCGGCGAAACCAGAATAGGCGTTACATTCGGCAGTTTATGGCAAGACAGTTGGCGACAAACGTGACGTTCTTGTCGAAAAATCTGACCCTTTCGGGTCAATCTTGGCGACTAAACGAATAAAATGCTACAAGCCGAGCAAGACACATAACGGTTGCAAACCCTACCCAATGATTCCCCGACAAGTCCCGACCGGCCCCAGTCGAAAGACGTGACTGTTGCAGTAACGCCTTTAAGGCGAGGCCGGCCGGAAACACCCCCCAAGCGATCCCGCCAGTAGAAACGAAGGGAAACAGCAGATCGATCTCGGTGGAGGATCCCGCCGAGAGCATCCATGTCCACCCGACGGGGTGGCCCACAAGGAGGTGGCACTGTGCGCACGATCAGGCACACCAGAGGCGAGTTTCGGGGCTGTCGCGCGGGTCTAGTCGTGCTGGGGGTTTTGTGCCTCGGGCTCGGCGCGTGCCGGTCGTCCAGCAACGACTGCCCGCCGCGGCGGATGGAACCCCGATTGGACCCCGGTTGGCCCAGGGCCAATAACTTCTTCACGCAGGTCTCGTACCAGGAGGTCCGCGCGGCGCTGCCGAAGATCGCGGGGGCGGAGTACGTCAACGACGCCGAGATCTGCGCCACATGCCACGAGACGTACACGAAGTCGTTTGCCGACAACGTACACCGCCGCGACAACTGCGAGTCGTGCCACGGCCCGGCCAGCCGCCACGTCGAGACCCGCGGCAAGGAGCCGGGGCTGATCTTCAGCTTCAAGCAGGGGGATCCCTACGTGCGGGCGGAGGCCTGCCTGCGGTGTCATGAGGAGAACCAGTGCACCCAGGGGGCCCAGTGGCGGACCTCGAAGCACGCGCACTGCGGCGTGACTTGCGTCGATTGCCACCGCGGCCACTACAACGTGCCTTACGGCACCCCGGCCACCACCGCGCCCGGCGAGGCCCGCGGTCCGCTGGGCGAGATAACCCAGTTCGCCTCGTTGCGGCTTGCCGCCGAGCCTGCCCCGCCCAAGACGGAGCTGCCTTCGCTCCGCGGGTCGTCGCGGCACCTCGGCGCGGTGGCGCCGAACGTCTGCTACCGTTGCCACTGCGACATGCAGGACATGCAGCAGATCGCGGGACCGCACCAGGTTTGCGGGCCCAACGGATTCAATTGCACCACGTGCCATGATCCGCACGGCGTGCTGAAGGAGTCCTCCAGGAAGGACCTCTGTCTGTGCTGCCACGCGCAGCATGCGCCCACGATGGCCTGGCACTCCTCGATCCACGCCAATAACGGAGTGGCGTGTACCGACTGCCACAATCCGCACCCGCGGGCCTGCGTCCCGCGGTTCGTCGAGATCGACCACTACCAGGTGAAGCGGCCCAAGCGGATGCCGATGTCCGTCCAGGAGCCCGAGGCGTGCTACAAATGCCATGCGAAGATGTACGGCCTGAACGCGATGCCTTCGCACCATCCGATCAAGGAAGGGAAGATGGTCTGCTCGGACTGCCACGACCCGCACGGCCAGTACCTCGGCAACCTCAAGGACGAAACGATCAACCTGGTGTGCTACCGCTGCCATGCCGAGAAGCAAGGGCCGTTCGCCTACGAGCACCCGCCGGTGACCGAGAACTGCTGCATCTGCCACGAGCCGCACGGGGCCGTGGCCAAGGACTTGTTGCGGCAGCCGGTGACCTTCCTGTGCATGCGGTGCCACCCCGGCCACGCCAACAACTCGCATGCCAACATCCTCGTCGGTACGAAAAGCGGCGCCGTTACCACCAGCGCCGCGCAATACCAGAAGGGCTTCTACACCGACTGCACCGCCTGCCACGCCGACATCCACGGCAGCAACAGCGCGTCGGTCAGCGGCCACGGAACCTTAACGCGTTAACCGAGGTTTTACCGCCCGCGGGCGCGCCGACCCGCGGGCTTCTTGATCACCGTTCGCGGCAGGGGGGCTGCTCATGTTTCGGAAATACGTGCTCTGCGCCTTCGGGGCGATCACCTGTGCCACGGCTCTGGCCGTGGCGGCCCGCGCCCAGGACGTTCAGGACCCTTACCTGGCCGGGCCGAGCTGCGGCGTCGTGTCGGACCTGGATGTCCGCATGGGCTACTGGGCGTCGCACACCACGGGCAGCCCGGTCAAGGTCGGCGAGTACCAGGACTTGGCGTCCTCCCTGTTCTACGACGTGGACATGCTCCGCAGCAACGGTACCCGCACGTTGGACTTCACCGCCAACGGCACCGACCCCGACGCCAACAACGTGTACCTGCACTACTTCGGCCCGGGGCTGGCGGGCCAGGGGCTGGAGGCCAACGTCAACTACCAGAGCTTCATACACAACCTCGGCCACGACAATCTGGGCCAGTTCACCGACTCGGGCGGAACCAACAACAACACCGACAACG
>Ga0187848_10002166_pt1 | contig 15888 bp, 17 predicted proteins | sample June2016WEW_4_40_FD_132424 | JGI IMG/M metagenome (GOLD analysis project Ga0187848, IMG submission 132424) | Peatland microbial communities from SPRUCE experiment site at the Marcell Experimental Forest, Minnesota, USA - June2016WEW_4_40 | ecosystem: Environmental > Terrestrial > Soil >... | reverse complement strand
TCGAACGTGCAGATCTTCCAGCGTTTCGATAGCCAGATAGGGATTGATGGCGCTGGCCCCGTAGCCGAGCAAGAGCGCGAAATGCATGACCTCGCGCGGCTCGCCCGTCTCGACGATGAGGGCGACCTGGTTTCGTGTCTTCTCCCGCACTAAATGATTGTGCACGGCTGATAATGCCAGGAGACTCGGAATGGGCGCGTACTCCTCATCCACGCCGCGGTCGGAGAGAATCAGCAGCGTATAGCCGGACTTGATCGCCAAGGAGGCGCTACGACAAAGGCTGTCCACCGCCTCCTCCAGGCGCTTCTCGCCACCCTCCACGCGGAAAAGCATGGGCAGCGTGGTGGCAAGAAAATCTCCCTGGCTGACGCGGCGAAGTTTTTCCAGGTTCCAGTTGGTCACCATGGGATGGCGCTTCTTCAGCGTGTGGCAGAGTTGGGGCGTCTCGTCCAGGATGTTGCCCTCACGCCCGATGAAGTCGTAGAGCGACATCACCAAGTCTTCACGAATGGGGTCAATCGCCGGGTTGGTGACCTGCGCGAACATCTGCTTGAAGTAATTGAACAGCAACTGGGGCTTGTCCGAAAGGCAAGCGAGAGGGGTATCGGTTCCCATCGACCCCACCGGCTCTTCGCCGTTCTGCGCCATGGGGATCATGATGATGCGCAGATCCTCGTCGGTGTACCCGAAAGCGCGCTGTCGCATCAGGCTAGTGGCGTGGTCAGTGGGCTGGACGCGCGGCGGATCGGCCAACTGCTTCAGCGAAATCTGGTTTTCCTTAAGCCACTTTGCGTAAGGCCGCCTTGCAGCTAATTTCTTCTTGATTTCCTCGTCGGGAACAATACGTCCTTTTTCCATGTCCACCAGGAGCATGCGGCCCGGCTCAAGCCTGCCCTTAAAGCGGATCTCCGCGGGATTCACCGGCAACACGCCCGCCTCGGACGCCATCAGGACCAGGCCGCGGGTTGTCACGAGAAAGCGACCAGGTCGCAATCCATTGCGGTCGAGCTTGGCGCCGATCACGCGGCCATCCGTGAAAGCCACAGCCGCCGGGCCGTCCCAAGGCTCCATCAGCGAGGCGTGGTACTCATAGAACGCCTTGACGTCTTCCGGCATCGTGGGATCGCTCACCCAGGCTGCCGGAATCAGCATTTCCATCACGTGAGGAAGGCTGCGCCCGGCGAGCGTCAAGAGCTCCACAGCGTTGTCGAGGCTGGCCGAATCGCTGCCGCCCGGGGTGATGATGGGCTCCAGTTTCTTGATGTCCTCAGCAAAAAGCGGCGAAGCCAGCACGGAAGTCCGCGCGTGCATCCAGTTCACGTTGCCGCGCAGGGTATTGATTTCTCCGTTGTGACAGAGGTAGCGGTACGGATGTGCAAGATGCCAGGTAGGAAAGGTGTTAGTAGAAAAGCGCTGGTGAACCAGACAAATCGCGCTTCTGACTTCCGAATTCGACAGCTCGAGGTAGAAGTTGGCGATCTGAGGGGCAAGGAGCAGGCCTTTGTAAACGATCGTCCGAGAAGAGAGCGAGGGAATGTAAAAGAAGCTTTTCTCCCGCAGCTCCGTTTTGGCCACTTCGCTTTCCGCGCGCTTGCGGATGACGTATAGCTTCCGCTCCAGGGCGTCCTGGTCCATCCCGTAGGCTCGCCGGATGAAGACTTGCTCAATGTAAGGCTGGGTGCTGCGGGCCAGGCGCCCAATCGTGTTGGCGTTTACCGGAGTGTCCCGCCAACCAAGTACGGACAGGTCCTCCTCACGCACGATCTCTTCCACGAGCGCCTCGCAGCGCATGCGCTGATGGGGTTCCACCGGAAGAAACACCATGCCCACGCCGTATTCGCCCGGCGAGGGCAGCGCGAAGCCCAACCGCGTACACTCGGCTTCGAAAAAGGCGTGAGGGATTTGGAGCAAGACTCCCGCGCCGTCACCGGTCTGCGGATCGCAGCCGCAGGCGCCCCGGTGCGTGAGGTTGATGAGAATCTCGATGCCTTTGCGGATGATGTCGTGGCTTTTCTCGCCGGAAATGTTCGCCACAAAACCAATCCCACAGGCATCGTGCTCGTTGCCTGGGTCGTAAAGGCCCTGAGGCTCTGGCAATCCTCGGGATGTAAAGCAATGGCTCATGCCTAATACGTACTCGACTCACCGGACGATAAGTGGTGGATGGTTGGCGCTAGCCCGGATTTCTCACCACGTATCGACGCTCTTAGTGGGCTACCGGAAGGGCGGGGCTGAAGCCCCGCCCTTCCAGACCCGTGGTGAGAAATGCGGGCTAGATGGGGAAGCACAGCCCCCAGCGCCTGGCCTCGTTTTTTTCGACACAAATCCCTGGGTGGTAGGCAAGGATTCAGGAGGCTAACACCGTAACCCGAACCACATTCCCCCTCACTTCATACAACGGCACCGGTGCCGTATCCCTCCTTGCGGGCACCTATCCCCTCGCCTCAACACGATTAAGTATGCTCGACCGTGAATGTACGTGTTAAATCAATAGTTTTTATAGATATGATAAGCCCCTCAAACAGTGTGCGATTTAATACCGACCGATTGCCCATGGCAAGACTGCGGGAATGGGAAAGAGGCAAGAGATTCGCGGATCACACCGATGAACCCGAATACGGGTATTTCCTGATACCTGTCAACTGATATCTGATACGGGTTGTTCGTCATTCGTAGAAGAAAAGGCCACCGCCTGTCATTCTGATCCCGCCCTGCGGGAGAAGAATCCCCGCATTTGAAAGCTCAATCAGTGCTAAAAAACGCCGGGATTCTTCGCTTCGCTCAGAATGACAGACAATGGGGTTATCCTCTACGAATGACGGACATTGCGTATGAAGGCCTTTATTCTGACTTCTGACTCCTGTCTTCTGACTCCTGTCTTCTGACTCCTCGCTTCTTCGCTCAGAATCGCCCGTATTTCCGGTAAGCTTCCACAGGATGAACTCCCTGAAGAATCGCCTTGCGAACAAGGTTCTCCGTGTCAACGACCTCCTCTGATTTCTCGAGCACCTCCAGGGTGATTTGCTTCGGTATCACGAGAACGCCGTCCTTGTCACCCACAATGAAATCTCCGCGGCGAATCCCAACTTCCCCAATCTGAATTGGCAGGCCATAAGAGACGAGTTTCCAGCGACCCAAGACATCGGCGGGGGTCCGATAGCGGCAGAAGACAGGAAAACCCAGTTTCAGAATGTAATCGATGTCGCGGGCGCCACCATCAATCACCGCGCCCCGGGCTCCTCGAAACTTGGCGGATTCAGAGGAGAGTTCCCCGAGATGCGCGCTTAGGCTGTCGTGGGGCTGCGAGACGATCACATCTCCGCACTTCAGATCGCCGAGCATTTGCAGAATCGGTACAAAGATCACTTCCGGGTCTACACTGTCGGTGGGCTGGCCCTCCACTGTCATCGCCACGCCGGCGATCTTTTGATGCATCGTCAAACCTTGAATGGCTGCCGGTAGAACCTGGTTGTGATAACCCATCTCATCCAGTACGTCTGAAATTGCACCTGTATAGATAACCGAGAAACGCCGGCATGCCTCATCGACGTCAAAATCCACAGCAGGGCTCTGACCACTGCTCATTTGCTCCTCCAAGATTTTGTTGCGATTTCCGCCTGAGTTAAATCTGTCGCTCTGAGTGAAGCAGTCCCGTCACGACGGGTCGGTGGTCGGTCAAAAAAAGCGGCGCTAGGGGTTAGGGACTGGGGGCTGGGGACTTGGGGAAAACAAATCTCCAGCCCCGGGTCCGGGTCTTACTGCCTTCTGCCTACCGCCTTCTGCTTTCTGCCTTCTGCCTACTGCTCCGCCAGCCCCGCCGCCGCGAGTCCGGAAGCAGGAACGGTAACCACTTGGTCTGGCTCTCTGCCCTGCACAAGGATTTCGTTTTTGCCGAGGCTGATGTCGCGAACCTCGCCAAATCCTTCAGGCAAGTGAGCAAGGAAGGCAACATACGGAATCGTCAATCGGCCGCGAGCGGGCACAGTGGAAAAAGTCGGCGTGCCAAAAATCGGACCGCGGGTGAACGCCTCCCGACGCGTTACCGGCAAAGGTGCGGAGCCAAACTCCAAACCGCGGGTCTGTGCGCGGCCATTCCACGGGGCACTTTCTCGCGCGCAGTTTTCCTCCCAAATCGTGACCCAGGGATAATCCGCGCGGTGGAAGCAGTAGGCGAACAGAAGGCGGTGCCGAGTGTTCAGGGCGCCGACAAACTGCACGTCCCGCGCGGGATCCAAAAGCACAGAAGCAATAATCCCTAATCCCTTCCGCGTAAGGCAGTGGGACAAGTCAACTTCGCCCCCTGTGCTGGCTGGAGCGATGGGCCATTGGAACTCCTTCCCCGATTCGAGCAGCGCTTTGCCGTCATAACCACCGGGGCTCGTAATCCCTTTCGTGGCAGACATGAACACGCGGCCATCCTCGGGCGCGACAAAAGGAGGAGCCAGGGTAACATGCTGGGTCCAGTGAAAGAAGTGATCGAGTTTGCGTTCGTTTGTGACGGTCTCCTTGAGGTAGACAACCGACTCTCCCGCCCGCATCTCAATTTCTCGGCTGAATTGCAGTCCGGCCTCGGGCAAGTGAACGGAAAGCGTCACGCTTAATTGCCGCGCCGTAAGGCGCGCGCTTGACTTGCGCCACTTCAAGCTCGGCGCCTCGCCGTGGGTTGAGAGTCCCTGGGCAGCTTCCTCCTCCGAAGGCGCCCCGAAATAATCCAGACAGATATTGTGGCCGGCAATCCCCGAGAGCAATTTCCCTTCTGATATCGGCCCATAGCGTTTGGCGTGAGCCTTGGAGCGGTATTGGAACGGCTCCATGCCTTTCCACTTAGGAATCCAGAGAGGATTAAGTGTAGGAAAACCGCTGCCGTCCGCAAAACGAAGCTCAGCGATGTGGCCGCCGCCCGTCAAATTCACCATTTGGAGGAGACCATTGCTGAGCGTATATGCTTCCCGGCCCTGCCACCGGGCTTTCGAACAAACAGGATGATCAGTTTTTGTCATGGTGAGTTCACCGCCCTTGTCTCAAGAGTATGACCGCCCCTCGGGGCGGCCTGGCCGGTCCTATCGCCTCGGCGGGACGGGACCGGCGCTACATCCCATATTAGGACACTATCAGCCCCATCGAAGGCCAACTTGCGTGCCAGTTCCAATCCATACGAACTTGCTGCACCCGAGGCGCCTTCAAACGCCTTGTCAGAGGCGTCTGCAATCGGGGATGCCCGCCTCAACATTTCCGCAAGCGGCAGGCACCATGATTGTACCAATTTGCGGGCCGATTCAAAGGCAAAGTTTGCTCCCTCGATGGGCTTCTGTTCAGCGACACGTGTATAATCATGGGGAAACACAATCGTCAATCCGGTAATGGCAGGTTTCCTTTGTGGTCTTGCTCTAATTTGCGAGACATGGGCGCTCGAAGTCGCAGTCATTCCCGCGAAAGCGGGAATCCACTTCGCAAACCTTGGGAAATGCGCCGTCGACGCACTGGATTCCCGCTTTCGCGGGAATGACCGGCGCTTCGACCAAAGCAGGAGAGCTCAAAATCGCTCGAGGTGCTTCATGAATTCGTACCAGAGAGTTATGACGGCCCTGGAACGTGGAGAACCCGACCGGGTACCCATTGTGGAATGGGCCGTCAGTCGTAAGGTCATAAAGGCATTGTGCCCCACGGCTAAAGACCAAACGGATCTTGAGGAAATGCTGGAATTAGACGGGGTTTCCACCCTAGCTCAGTTCAACAGGGTCTCCGAGTACTCAGACGGTACCTATGTTGATGAATGGGGCGTATTATTCAAACCGACTCCTGAGGAAATCGATCATCCGATAAGGGGTCCGATCCGGACGACGCACGATCTGAAGAAATATGTTCCACCTGATCCTGACGCGCCCCACCGCTTGGGAAGACTCCCCCAATTGGTGGCGCGATTCAAAGGAAAGAAGGCGATCTTCTTTCGGCACCGCGCCGCCTTTATGTGGTCGGTATTCCTGAACGGGTTCGAGAACTTGCTCATGAACTTCCTCCTGGAGCCTGAATTTGCGCATCGGTTGATGGATGTGGTCCTGGGCGTGAGCATCCGTATCGCCAGGAACGCGATCAGAGCAGGAGCCGACGCCGTTGTCATCGCCGATGATTATGCCGGTAACGATAGTCCCTTCTTTTCCCCGGCAGTTTTCAACGAATTCGTTCTCCCCAGGCTGCAACGAATGGTGGATGCAATCCATGAAGAAGGGGGAAAAGCGATAAAGCACTCGGATGGAAATCTTTGGCCCATCTTGGACATGATTGTTGATACTGGGATAGATGCCCTGAACCCCATGGAGCCTATTGCCGGCATGGATATAGGAAGAGTGAAGCAGAAATACGGGAAGAGGCTGTGTTTGATAGGAAATATCGACTGTGCGTATATTCTCTCCGAAGCTTCCACGGAAGAAGTTGAGGCCGCAGTAAAGGAGTGCATTCTCAAAGCCTCTCCCGGAGGAGGGCATATCATCTCTTCTTCCAATGCAATCCATTCTTCAGTGAAGCCGAAAAACTACCGGACTATGGTCGAGGCAACGAAAAAGTACGGAAGGTATCCCATTCTGACAAGCTAACAGGAGAGGCCAGTACAGCGTTCGCATCAATCAGCAGTGGCGCATCTGCTTCGAGTGGCCGCAAGGAGCTGACGGCCCCGAAAACGTTGAGATCGTCGATTACCATTAAGGAGTCCGGAATCATGGCACGCACCCCCATTCACCCAGGTGAAATTCTCGCCGACGAACTGAAGGAGATCGGCATTTCCGCAGCGGAACTCTCGCGCACGCTCCAGGTGCCAGCCATCTCCGCCGACACGGCCCTGCGCCTGGCCCGCTACTTTGGGACCACCCCGGATCTCTGGATGAACCTCCAGAAAACCTACGAACTCGATCTTGCCCGGAAGCAGCTCGGCAAGGCCATCAGCCACATTCCACAAAGGCCCGCCCCGCCCGCGCTAGCCGGCTAACCAAGCAGCTAGCGCAAAGTGTCGTGACCCAGAAACTCTGCGGTTCTTGACTGGGGTTCTTTCTCAAATCCTCGTCCGCATCAGATTAGAGGGGAATGAATACGACCTGATTTTCAAGGTCTATCTCCGTACAGCACTCCAGCAGCAATACCAGGTCCTCGATTGCCCTGATCAAAGGCAGCTCCTTCCTCACGATCACCAACCCGGCAGTTTTCTGCCCAGAACGCAGTCTCTGGTACACAGCCTTAAGCATCGTCTTTCGATCGTGGGTTACAAGCACGCGTTGGTTCCCCGCTGCCCATTGGAGGAGCGCGGCATCCTGTGCTCCCGCCAAAGCGGTTTCCTGGACGAGGGTATACAACAAGTCGGGAACGCGCAGTCGCAGCCCACGTAGAATGCGTTGGTCCAGGTTCTCATCAATGAGGAGCTTCAACATGCGGAAAGGGGGCTCACTTGAAGATGCGGGCGCGCCGCTCTTCTAGCAGTTTCTGGACGCAGGTGGGGCCTTGAGTGTTACGGAGTGTTTGCTCGATCTCTTCGGCCTGTGTCTCTTGGTTCGCGAGATACGTTTCGACTTCTTCGGTGTGCTCAAGATAGTAGAAGATCGCGCCGTAAATGTCGCGCAGAGTGACTGCCGGGAAGCTGTGCTCGATTTGCTCCGCCGTGGCGCCTTGTTTGAAGTGGTAGACCACCAAATCTAGGAGCACACGCGAAGACCCGACCCGAATCGTCCCGTCTTCCCATGCCTTGAGGGGGGCCGGTAAGGTTGTAACGAGTTCTGCCATGCTTCGGATTATAACGCGGTTCATAGATTTTGATGCCGTTATTCCGGATGGTTCTTAGATCTGCAAACCCTTAAGATATGGTGGATGAGGCCCTCATTAGATGCTGCTGTCCTCTCTCTCCTGGGTGCGCTGGCCGTACTCGCAGTGTCCGCATGCATTCTCATACTTCGCAGAGGGGGTTTTTGCCGCTCACTGAAACCGAACGCTCGCCCAAGGCGCTGAGTACTGTTTTCAATGCTCTTGCTATTCACCACGTTCCTGATGTGGTTTCCCGCCTGGTTTTTCTGGCCTCGAGCTTTAGTTTCTCGTCTGCTGACAGTTTTGTGAGGATTTTACGTCACAAGAGTCCCCACCGTGGGGCCGGTGGAGCTCGGGAGAAACTGCTGCAATTCATCGAAAATAAATGGTAGCGGGGGGGAGGATCGAACTCCCGACCTAGGGATTATGAGACCCTCGCTCTGCCACTGAGCTACCCCGCCACAAATCCCGCGAGGGCCACCACACATTATCAAATAGTAGGGTATAAGAGTGCGGAAGGTCAAGGAAGCGCGGCCAACGGTAGTGGTGTCATTTGCGCGACATGGGCGTTGCAAGCCGCAGTCATTCCCGCGAAAGCGGGAATCCACTCGGCAAACCTTCGGAAATGCACTGTCGACGGACTGGATTCCCGCTTTCGCGGGAATGACCGGCGTTTCGAAAGGCATCCCATCCCAAATGACACCAGTACCCGGCCAACGGTAGTGGTGTCATTTGGATTTTCCGGGGGTGGGCAATGGGTAGTCCTGCCCAATCCTGGAAGCGGATTCTTAAGTCACTTTCCATATGAAATTGTTTAACCTCATGGCGCAGGTTGCGTTACACTTTGCCCATTGCAACTTTGTGCGGGTGCACTCGACGCTCAGGGTCGCGCCCGCCATGGATGCTGGCCTTGCCGATCACGTCTGGACGCTGGCCGAACTGCTGACGGCGAACGTCCATTTCCGGGTGCGGTTATAGGCGCAAAATGGAAGGTTCTCAGCCGCGCACGAATTCTCGCTCTAAACGTTGTGCCAAATTACCGTCTTCTTGGTCGGTTCGGATGAAGGCTTAGAGGGCAGCCTATCATGTTCAATAAGCAGTGGAAAAGATGCCGTTTCATTCCACTGCTCTTTGCCTAATTCTCGATACTCGACTGTTAGCGGGCATATTCCACAATGCGATAAGGGAAAGTTCGAGAGCCTCGTAATTACGTTCACCATCCGCATTTCAAAAAAGAATGTCTGAGGAGCAGTCTCCATCATTAACTTGCCATCAGGAGTCTTAAAGAGGAGCCGCTGCTCAAATTTTTTGTCGCGGTCATCTGGCTCCTGTTTCCACATCACGAAGACACACCAGTTCATCGGTACGAGAGTCCCAAGGGGTGGATCAGGGACATTGGGCAGAAACCCGAACCTCAATCCTTCAATGATTGAGATAAGGGATGTCTCCTTGTCTTCGTCATGAAGAACCTTTTGGCACGGCGCGAAGATCAAAAGATGTGGCATCGTTCTTACGCCGAAGTTGCAGTCACGGAATACTCAAAGTTGTTAATTGTGCGGACCGCACGGCTTTCTTCTTGAATCTCGGGTTCCGTGCCTCTGAAACGTAGCGTGATTAATCCGGCTTCATACAATTGGTTAAACCAATTCCAATTGGGTGGGGGATTGCCGAAAAACCAATGTGCACCGCTTGTTACCCACATTTCCCGCAACTGCTCATGGCTGAAGTCCTCGTCATCGTTCCCAAACTCAGTGCCGCAGCACGGACAAATGTGGTAATCGGTCGGCGGGTACGGCAGCGCATCGTACATGCATACTGGGCAGCGATATCTCATGGGTTTACCCGTCCGCACTCGAAAGCAAAAAACAAATCAGGACCACCATGCCGCGCAATTTTCATTGGATTCACAGGATAAAATGTCCTGATGAATACTGGCACGACGCAAGCTACCCCAAAATGCCGATTCGTGCGGTTGAACCTCAGACGATCCACCAAACTTGGGCGCATGCATTCCTGAGTTGGAGGCGTCATGTCGCCGAACATGAAGGTGTCAGCCATATGTTCGTATTCTTCCTCGCTAATAACACCGAATTTGTGACCATGCTTGGAGAAATGAATCTTCCTCTCCCACGAGTTCACAAACGGTATGATTCTTACGATACATCCTTCGTCATACTTTGTTAAGATAAGAAAGTATGCGGTAGTGTCCTGGTATGGGATCTAGGCCGCGTCCCGCCTTGCGGGAGCGGCCGTCCCGTCTCGCCATGGCGGGAGGAATCCAGTCCGTAGACAGCGCATTTCCGAAGGTTTGGGGAGTGGATTCCCGCTTTCGCGGGAATGACCTGCGTATGGAAAGGGGTCCATTCCAAATGACACCACTACCTCCAAGTTGATTGACGAGCCTTCTCCTGTAGTGTCTTACCATGTTCACTTAGTTGCCACACGGGGAAAGCAGAGGGGAGCATGACACCCGAAGAGGTCGAACGCACCATCCAATTTATCTTGCAGCATGAGGCCGAGGTCTTCGGTCGGATCGACCGGCTCGGCTCCACGGTGGAGCACCACGAGCAGGCGCTTGAGCGCCATGACAAGGAAATCAGCCAGTTGACTGACCTCGTAGGGCGCCTGGCGCAGGCCGAGATTCACCTCGTAGAACGTATGGACGCGATGGCCGGCGCGCACAACAAGACGGACGAACGCCTGAACGCACTCATTGTCACCGTCGAGCGGTACATCGCCGGCCGGAATGGAGGCCGCGCGCGAGGTAAGAGAAAGACTTAGGCGGTATAGGGGTGCGGAAGGTCAAGGAAGCGTGCTCTGAGGTAGTGGGCCAATTTGATGCTGTAGCGGCGAGTTTATCTCCCCAAATGGCGGCGTAAAGCCGCCTCTACATCAAATTGACCCACTATCTACTCTATTTCACGCGATAGAAGCCAAGTTGCGCGTCGCCATGGCGAATGAGGCGATCCCGACGCAGGTTTCCATACTCTTCTTCGAGAAAACAGTAGCGCGAGTGTTCCGCAATTACCAGGGATCGAGAATCCAACAGATGCGAGCGCCCGAGAAGGCGCAAGACGTGGTGGTACTCTCCAATTTCGTTATAGGGAGGGTCCAGGAACACGAAATCAAACTGCGAACCTTCCTGCTCCAGTCTTTCGAGTCCGGTTGCGACCGTGGACCTGAGCAGGTAATAGCCGGACTCGATTCCCAGGGTGGCGAGATTCTTGCGGATGAGCTGTTGGGCCGGGCGATGATGTTCTATGAACACGACCTCGCTTGCCCCGCGGCTCAGCGCCTCGATCCCCACTGCGCCGCTTCCGGCATAGGCATCGAGGAAGCTCGCGCCCTCCACTCCGGGACCGAGCACATCAAACAACGTCTCGCGCATTTGGTCGGAGGTGGGGCGAAGATTGCCGCCCTTTAACGTCCCCAAGTGAAGCCCGCGGTATGTGCCGGAAATTACCCTCATTGATTCATTGACTCATTGTTTCATTGATTCATTGAAAGAACAACTCGCCGAGACAGAGGTGTAGGGCCGCGTGGTCATTGCCCCTTTCAACGGCGACTGGTGATCCGCACAGGCTCTCGACCCCCTCACCCGTCCCGCGCCGGCTGGTGAAAGCGCCAGCGCAGGCCACCCTCTCCCCCAAGGGGGAGAGGGCAAATGGCCAATCTCCAGACCCTCTCTTCCAAGGGGCAGAGGGCCAGTAATCCTTAGCGCACTTTAATCACAGTTGGCAATCATCGCTCGACCTTGGCGTTCTGCCTACTGCCTTCTGCTTTCTGCCTACTGCTTTCTGCTTTCTGCCTACTGCCTTCTGCGTTCTGCCTACTGCTTTCTGCTTTCTGCCTACTGCCTTCTGCGTTCTGCCTACTGCTTTCTGCTTTCTGCCTACTGGGTCTATCACGCCACGCTTGCCAGGCTGTAGCGTCTGGGCCATTCGGCGCGCAAGTAACTCACAAACACTTCCCATTCCTGACGCGAGGAAGGCTGCTCGACAAAACTCGAGGCTTCCCGCTTGGCCCACTCGAGAATCTCCTGATCACGGAGGAGATTGGCAATTCGGAACGCGGGAACGCCCCATTGGCGCGTGCCGAAGAATTCGCCGGGGCCACGGAGTCTCAAATCGATTTCGGCAATCTTGAACCCATCATTGGTTTCGACCATGGTCTGAAGGCGCTGCGCGGCCAGTTCGTTACGCTTCTCCGAGGCGACCAGGAGACAATGCGACTTCTGGCTGCCCCGGCCGATGCGGCCGCGCAGTTGGTGCAACTGGGAAAGCCCGAAACGCTCCGCGTGCTCGATCAACATCACCGTGGCGTTCGGAACGTCCACGCCGACTTCCACCACTGTGGTCGAAACCAGGATTTGAACATCACCCTGCTTGAACCGGAGCATCACGTCTTCCTTTTCCTCACTGGGCAACCGCCCGTGCAATAACCCCACGCGAAACTCGGGGAAGACATTATGCGAAAGTTGCTCGAACATGCGCACGGCGGGCTTCAGATCGAGTTTACCTCCCTCCTCGATCACCGGATAAACCACGTAAGCCTGCCCTCCCCGCCGCACCTTTTCTCGAATAAACTCAAAGGCCCGCGTGCGGTCACTCTCCTCCACCAGGCGCGTTTCGATGGGCGTGCGATGGGGTGGCAACTCGTCGATGACGGAGAAATCCAGGTCGCCATAGAGCGTCAGGGCGAGCGTGCGCGGAATGGGAGTGGCCGTCATGACCAGGACATGAGGGTTGACCGCTTTGCGTATCAACCCGTATCGCTGCAGAACTCCGAAGCGGTGCTGCTCATCCACCACCACCAAGCCGAGCTTGGAGAATGCCACATCCTCCTCAAGCAAGGCGTGCGTGCCCATCACGAGGTTGATTTCTCCCTTCCCCATGCGCTCTTTCAGGTCCGCCTTTTCCGCCGCCTTGCGCGCGCTGATCAACAGGTCAATCTTGTAAGGAAGGGGTTGCAACAACGCTTTGGCGAAAAGGTAATGTTGTGTCGCCAGGATCTCGGTGGGGGCCATCAGGGCCACCTGGCAGCCGTTTTCGATGGCCAGGATGGCCGCCTGAATGGCGACGATGGTCTTCCCGGATCCCACATCGCCCTGCAAAAGACGATTCATGGGGTGGGGAGAGCACATATCATCCACCATCTCCTTCAGCACACGTTTTTGTGCGGCCGTGGGATGGAAGGGTAAGATCCTGCGAATGGCGGCGCGGGCGCTCGCCTTTGCCTCAAACTCAATTCCCTGTGCAGCTTTGGCCTTGCGCCGTCGCAAGGCGAGACCGGCGCCGACGTTGAAGAACTCTTCGAAGATCAGGCGCACCTGCGCAGGCGTGCGGAAATTGCACAAGCGTTCGAGCGGCTGGTCGGAATCGGGGAAATGAGTCTGGCGCAAAGCCATGGCGCGGTCCACGAGCCGATTCTTCTCGCGGACCGACCAGGGAAGCCGATCAGGCAGGTTATCCCCCAGGGAAGCAAGGGCGGTCCAGATCAGCCGCCGGATAGCCCGCGTGCCAAGATTGGCCATGCCTTCGTAAATTGGCACAACGCGCCCCACCTCAATGGAATTGCCACCCTCCGGTTCATTCTCCGGCAGGATTTCAAACTGAGGCTGAACGATCTGCAAATTGCTAGTGCCGTAAAAATCGCGCTCCACCTTCCCGTAGAAGAAAACGCGCTGCCCTTGCCGAAAGACTTTGCTCTTTTCCAGGTAAAGTGCATTGAACCATATGCAGCGAATCATCCCGCTCGGGTCTCTGGCCGCCAGGTCGTAAATGTAGACGCCCTTCCGAGTCCTCATGAGGCCGCAGGTCAGCACCTCCCCAAGGACAGTCGTGGTCTGGCCGGGAACGAGGTCCCGGATGCGGGTTATGTGGGTGCGGTCTTCGTAGCGAAAAGGAGTATAGTAAAGGAGGTCTTCGACGGTGCGGATCCCTCGAGCGGCCAGAGTCTCAGCTCGCACTGGACCCACACCCTTCAGGTATTTCACTTCCGAGGCGGGGGTGAGGTTTGCGGTTGCCATGGCGTTTCAGCATTTCCTATTATAACCGCAATGAGGTCTTGCGCCTGAACGAGTAGCGAAGATCGGTCGCGCTTAGGCTGGATAACAGTGAAGGATAAAAGATGAAGGGCAAAGGATAAAGGGTAAAGGATAAAGGCGTAGCGAAGATCGGTCGCGCTCAAGCTGAATAACAATGAAGGATAAAGGACGAAGAGGGTAAAGGAAAAGGCGTAGCGAAGATCGGTCGCGCTCAGGCTGGATAACAAAGATGAAACCCGTAACGGTGAAATGGTTCAAATACTTGGTTGCCATTTTGCTAGGCAATGGCTTGTATTTCGCTCTCAATCCCTACTTGCCGGAAGCCGCCAGGCATCACATTTACAAGCTTGACCTCGGAACCTTGGTAGATTTCTGGCTTTGTCTGGTGGTTTTCGGCCTCCTGGAATTGGGAGCTTTTCTCCACAAACGGGGCAGGCGTTGAAAGAAAGCAACTGGTTTCGGACAATCTGAATATTTATCGCAGCGATAGTAATTTTTTCCTTCTCAAACCAGGGCACTTCAGCTAAACTTGTAGTGATATTTCGGTCTGGAGGAAGCCGCACGCATCTTAATCAAACGTGCAGGCCCACTCCCGGCAAGTACTCGAAGGGTTCGCGTAGAGAACAAGCATTCCAGTTCAGGGCGCGCCTAAAATTAAGTAATTGAACGCCTTCCATGGGCAGAGGGTGCAACCAAGCACCTGAATCTTGCGAAGCCCTAGGTGGCAAAGGCACAAGAGTATCTGAAAGAGTTTAAATCAAAACCAACAGGAGGATATTAGATATGGAAATCAATGCACAGGTCGGTGAAACTGCAGGGAAAGTCTGGCACTTACTTAACGATGAAGGTCCTCACACGTTTGCGCAACTCAAGAAGAAGCTCGACGGATCCGGCGAACTCCTCAGTTTTGCCCTGGGCTGGCTAGCTCGTGAAGACAAAGTGGACATTACGCAGGAAAAGAAAATGGTCAAAGTGGCACTCAAATAGTGCCAACCAGACTCGTCTGCGGCAGTGTCTGGCAACTCAGAATGGGTGCTCGAATTCCAGATTAGAGATCGCCGATGAGAGGAACGATCACGGCCCTGCTCATATTTCACCACACGGAGCCTTACAATGAATTGGAGGCTGCCCTGGAGAAGCTTGCCGTCCGCACAGGGCGGGCGCGGACTCTGGCCGAGGCATGCCATATTTTGTCGAGGGTCAATCTACCCTTGTTGGTCTTCACTGAGAGCGAACTACCAGACGGAAACTGGGCCGATGTCGTGTCCCTTTCGTCGAGGGCTTCTTCACCCGTTAGCGTAATTGTCATGGGGCAGGAAACTGATACCAAGCTTTACGTGTCGGTCATCGAAGGAGGAGCCTTCGATTTCATGGCCCCTCCATTCGAAGCCCTGGATCTGGCTCACGTGGTTTGCTGCGCGGCAGATAACGCCTTGAGGCGTCGCCAGGCTGCGACGAATTCGTAACCCCTCCACCCAAGAGGTGCTGCCGCTTGCTGTTAAGAGCAGGTGGAGGGCTTGGGTATGGAATCTGGCAGTTACTGCTGGGTCGTAATAATCCCCCGAAATGCGGGCACAAAGGTTTTGACGGGGAGGGTAAAAACGCCATCCGGCTCGGGAAACCTCGCCCAAGGATTGCGCAGCGTGACCGTTGGGCCGTTCCCGTCGTAGGCCAGCGCCGTATAACAGTGGGCATTGACGTACCAGTTTTTCGTGTCGGCAGGCAGGACTCTTCCCTCCCCAAGCTCCTGCGAGTATTGGCTTCCGCCCGAGCACGCTACCACCGGAAGCCCCGCTTGCAAGGCTTGCTCCAGGGCCCCTCCCGCTTGCTCTGCAGACTCATTCTTCACAAAACGCACACTCCCCGTCATGGCCTGCATCACCCGCTCCGCAATCCCCCCCTGCCCCACCGCCCGGTACGCCCCAAAGATCTCTCCATTTTGCTTGATCACCTCGGCCAGCGAGTCCAGGAACCCTCCCGACGCGAGCAGCTTAATCACCGCCTCCTGCATGGCATCCGGCACGCTGAGGGGCCTCATCTCCTCCCGCAATTGCCACTCC